>Ga0065721_10001155_pt1 | contig 79269 bp, 79 predicted proteins | sample Mesricmetagenome_FD_59108 | JGI IMG/M metagenome (GOLD analysis project Ga0065721, IMG submission 59108) | Mesophilic microbial community from rice straw/compost enrichment Sample: eDNA_1 v2 (version 2) | ecosystem: Engineered > Solid waste > Grass > Composting > Bioreactor | place: USA: Davis...
CCCGGCGGCGGCACCGCGGGTGCCTTCGGCAAGGGCGGCGGCAAGAGCAAGGCCCGCAAGTCGCGTCGGACGAAGCGCGCCGAGTTCGAGATGCGGGAGGCCCCGACGATCGGTGGCGTGAGCGTTCCCCGGGGCGACGGCAACACCGTCATCCGGATGCGCCGCGGCGCGTCGATCGCCGACTTCGCCGAGAAGATCGAGCAGGTCACCGGCTTCTCCGTCCAGCCCGGCAACCTCGTCACCGTCCTCTTCGCCCTCGGCGAGATGGCGACCGCGACGGAGTCGCTCGACGAGTCCACCTTCGAGGTGCTCGGCGCCGAGCTCGGCTACCGCGTGCAGATCGTGTCGCCCGAAGACGAGGACAAGGAGCTCCTCGAGGGCTTCGACATCGACCTCGACGACGAAGACGACCCGGACGACCTCGAGATCCGTCCGCCCGTGGTCACCGTCATGGGTCACGTCGACCACGGAAAGACGCGACTGCTCGACGCCATCCGCGAGGCGAACGTCGTCGCGGGCGAGGCCGGCGGCATCACGCAGCACATCGGCGCCTACCAGGTGTGGACCGAGCACGAGGGCATCGAGCGCGCCATCACCTTCATCGACACCCCGGGTCACGAGGCGTTCACCGCCATGCGCGCCCGCGGTGCCAACGTCACCGACATCGCGATCCTCGTGGTCGCGGCGGACGACGGGATCATGCCGCAGACGGTCGAGGCGCTCAACCACGCCCAGGCCGCCGGCGCCCCCATCGTCGTCGCCGTCAACAAGATCGACAAGGAGGGGGCCAACCCCGCCAAGGTGCGCCAGCAGCTCACCGAGTACGGTCTCGTCGCCGAGGAGTTCGGTGGCGACACGATGTTCGTCGACGTCTCCGCGCTCCAGAAGAAGGGCATCACCGAGCTCCTGGATGCGGTCCTGCTGACCGCGGACGCCGGGCTCGACCTCGTCGCCAACCCGACGCGCGAGGCGCGCGGCGTCGCGATCGAGGCGAAGCTCGACAAGGGCCGCGGCGCCGTCGCGACCGTCCTCATCCAGAACGGCACGCTGCGCGTCGGCGACCCCATCGTCGCCGGCACCGCCTACGGTCGCGTCCGCGCCATGCACGACGAGAACGGCGAGCCGGTCGAGGAGGCCTACCCGTCGCGTCCCGTGCAGGTGCAGGGCCTCTCGCGGGTCCCGCGCGCCGGCGACACGTTCCTCGTCACCGAGGACGACCGCACCGCGCGGCAGATCGCCGAGAAGCGCGAAGCCGTCGAGCGCAACGCGCAGCTGGCGAAGGCCCGCAAGCGCATCTCGCTCGAGGACTTCACCCGCGCTCTCGAAGAGGGCAAGGTCGAGTCGCTCAACCTCATCATCAAGGGTGACGTCTCCGGTGCCGTCGAGGCGCTCGAGGAGGCGCTGCTCAAGATCGAGATCGACGACAGCGTCCAGCTGCGCATCCTGCACCGCGGCGTCGGCGCCATCACGGAGTCGGACATCGACCTCGCGACGATCGACAACGCGATCGTCATCGGGTTCAACGTCCGCCCCGACGTGAAGGCCCGCGAGCGTGCGGCGCGCGAAGGCATCGACGTGCGCTTCTACTCGGTCATCTACTCGGCGCTCGAGGACATCGAGCAGTCCCTCAAGGGCATGCTCAAGCCNGAGTTCGAAGAGGTGCAGTCGGGTGTCGCCGAGATCCGCGAGGTGTTCCGCTCCAGCAAGTTCGGCAACATCGCCGGTGTCATCGTCCGGTCGGGCACGATCACGCGCAACGCGAAGGCGCGCGTCATCCGCGANGGCGTCGTCATCGCCGACGGCCTCGCGATCGAGTCGCTNCGCCGGTTCAAGGACGACGTCACCGANGTCCNNGACNGNCTNCGAGTGCGGTATCGGNCTCGGCAAGTACAACGACATCCAGGTCGGGGACGAGATCGAGACGATCGAGCTGAAGGAGAAGGTGCGCGCGTAACCCTGCGCGTTCCGGGGGTGCCCCGCTCTCGCGAGTGAAGAGAGCGGGGACCCCTTACCCCGATTCACTCGCGAGAGCGGGGCACCCCCTCCACGGGTTTCTTCGGACACCAACGTCTCATCCCTCCTGGAAAGGGGAAGCGAAATGGCTCAGGGAGATCGGGCGGCGAAGGTCGCCGATCGGATCAAGGAAGTGATCGCGAAGCGGCTCGAGAAGGGCCTGCGGGATCCGCGCGTCGGGTTCGTGACGATCACCGACGTACGGGTGACGGGCGACCTCCAGCACGCGAGCGTCTTCTACACGGTGTACGGCACCGACGAGGAGCGTGCCGACACCGCCGCGGGGCTCAAGGCCGCCACGGGGATGCTGCGCACCGAGGTGGGGCGCAACCTCAACACCCGTCTCACGCCGTCGCTCGAGTTCATCGCCGACGCGATCCCCGAGAACGCCGCCTCCATCGAGGCGCTCCTGCGGGAGGCCGCCGAGCGCGACAACGAGGCGCGCGCGCAGGCCGCCAACGCCACCTACGCCGGCGACGAGGACCCGTACGTCAAGCCCCGTGAGTACGACGACGAGGATTTCGACGAGGACTGAGTCCCAGGAATCCTCGCGCCGCCGCGCGCGTTGACCCTGAGGATGCCGCTCCAGCTCTCCGTCCTCGACCTCGTCCCGGTCCGCACCGGGCAGACCTCCGCCGACGCCGTCGCGGCCTCCGTCGCGCTCGCGCGCACCGCCGACCGGCTCGGCTACACGCGCTACTGGTTCGCCGAGCACCACAACATGCCCGCGGTGGCGTCGACGTCGCCGCCCGTGCTCATCGCCGCAGTCGCCGGCCGCACGGAACGCATCCGCGTCGGCTCGGGCGGCGTCATGCTGCCCAACCACGCGCCGTTCACCGTCGCGGAGCAGTTCGCGACGCTCGAGGCGGTCGCGCCCGGCCGCATCGACCTCGGGATCGGCCGGGCGCCCGGATCCGATCCCGTCATCACGCACCTGCTGCGGTCGACGGGGCCGACGAGCGACGTCGACCGCTTCGAGGAGAACCTCCGCGACATCCGCGCCCTCGCGGGAGACGGCGCGCAGTTGACCCTCCGCACCGCCGACGGCCTGCGCGACTACGAGGTGCGGGCCACGCCCGCGGCCGCCGGGGTCCCGCAGCTGTGGCTCCTCGGGTCGAGCGACTACTCCGCCCACCTCGCGGCCAAGCTCGGCCTGCCGTACGTGTTCGCGCACCACTTCTCGGGGGAGGGCACCGAACGTGCGCTCGACATCTACCGCCGCGAGTTCACCCCGTCGGCGGAGCTCGAGTCGCCGCGCACGTTCCTCACCGTCAACGCGATCGTCGCCGACTCGGCGGAGGAGGCGGCGGCTCGCGCCCTCCCGGCCCTCCTGAACTTCTCCCGGCTGCGCACCGGCAAGCCGCTCCGCCCGATCGACACCGTCGAGGATGCGGCGCTCGAGGAGCAGGACGCCGCGACGCGTCACGCGATCGACGCGATGCTGCAGAAGTGGATCGTGGATGCCGCGGAGCCCGCCCGGGCGCGGGTCGCGGCGCTCGCGGCGTCGTTCGGCGTCGACGAGGTCATGGTGTCGCCGGGTGCGGGTTCCCGCGCCGATGAGCCGCTCGACCGCACGCCCGGGCGGGAGCGGACACTCGAGCTCCTCGCTCCGCTTACTTCGTAAGCCGCGGGTGTACCCTCGCGGCATGGCAGCCTCCGCCTCGCCGCGCCTCCCGCTCTCGCGCGAGCGCATCCTGCGCGCCGGCGTGGAGCTCGCCGACGCCGAGGGCCTCGAGGGCGTCAGCATGCGCAAGGTCGCGAAGCGGCTCGGCGTCGAGGCGATGTCGCTCTACCGCCACGTGGCCGACAAGGACGACCTGCTCGACGGGATGGTCGACGAGGTGCTCGCCGACATCCCGGGGGCGCCGCTCGGCGGCGACTGGCGCGACCGCCTCGGGGCGCTCGTCCGCGGTGCGCACCGGGTGCTCGTCGCGCATCCGTGGGCTCCGGCGCTCGCGACGAGTCGCCCCGCCGTCGGACCGGCGCGGCTGCGCTTCGTCGACGGGGTGCTCGGCATCCTCCTGTCGGCGGGCTGCTCGCCGCAGCTCGCGCACGACACCCTCCACGCCGTCGAGGTGCACGTCTTCGCGTTCACGCTGCAGGAGCTGCGGCTCCGGTCGACGACCGGCGGCTACGAGCTCGACCACCTCCCGGCGGGCGCCGAGTCCTATCCGCACCTCGCGGCGACGCTCGCGGAGGCGCAGCACGACCACGTCGCCGAGTTCGAGTTCGTGCTCGAGCTGCTCATGGTCGGCATCGAACGCGCCATCCGAGCGACCTCCGGCTGATCCGCGTCGCGGCGCGGTAAGAATGGGGCGTGCGCCGGACACGGAGAGGTGTGGACCCCGCCGCCGACCGCGCCGCCCGCGACCGCTTCCGCGCCCTCGTGAGGGAGGTCGCCGACCCCGTGCGGCGGTACCTGTGGCGCCGCACCGACGAGGCGACCGCCGACGAGGTGCTCGCCGAGACCCTCGTCGTGCTCTGGCGCCGGTTCGACGACGAGCCGCGGGAACCGATCCCGTGGGCGATCGGCATCGCCCGGAAGGTGCTCGCGAACGCGGTGCGCGCCGCGGCCCGTCGGGAGCGACTCGTGGCGAAGGTGATCGCCGTCGATCCGCCCCGCGAGACCGTCGAGGAGCACGACGACGACACGGATGCCGAGGTGCGGCGCGTGCTCGATGCGCTGAAGCCCGCCGACGCGGAGTTGCTGCGGCTCTGGTCGTGGGACGGGCTCGAGCCGCGCGAACTCGCCGTCGTGCTCGGGATCAGCGCGAACGCCGCGGCCGTGCGGCTGCACCGGGCGAGACGCAGATTCGAGGAGGAGTTCGGTAAGAGTGCCGATCGGTCCGGACAGGTCGAAGTGATGGAGGGGAGGACCCGATGAACCGGGAGCACGGCGACGACATGCGCCGACTGCTGCGTCGGGCCGACCCCGCCGCGTCGCTCGCGCCCGTGGGCGACGACAGGATCACCCGACTCGCAGAGGACGCGATGAACACCGACACCACCACCCCGAAGATCCCGGCGGCGCAGCCCGCCCCGTCCCCGCGCCCCGGCCCCCTCCGCTGGGTGTTCGTCGGCGCGGGCGCCCTCGCCGCGGGCGCCGCGGCCGCGTTCGTCCTCCCGGCGCTGCTCGCGCCGCCGACGGTCACAACGCTCCAGCTCTCCGACGCCGACCCGCTCACCCAGATGTGCGCGCAGATCACCCCCGAGATCGTCGCGAGCGGCGACCTCGCGTTCCGCGCCGACGTCGAGTCGATCGAGGGCGGCGTCGTCACGCTCCGCGTCACGGAGCGCTTCCAGGGCGAGGTCGGCGACTTCGTGCGGGTCGAGCAGGGCGACGACGAGCCGATCGACGGCGCCCCGAATCGTGTTCCGCGCGGGCGAGACCTATCTCGTGAGCACGAGCGCCGAGACGATCGGCAGCTGCGGCGAGTCCGGCATCGCGACGCCGGAGCTCGAGGCGATCTACGCCGAGGCGTTCCCCGGCTGACCCGCGGATGCCCGCTCCCCGACCGCGGGCCCGCCTACTTGAGCAGGCGGCTCAGCACGCGGTCGGCGAGCGGCTTCCCGCCCGTCTGGCAGGTCGGGCAGTACTGGAACGTCGAGTCCGAGTAGATGACCTGACGCACGGTGTCGCCGCACGCGGGGCACGGCTCGCCGAAGCGACCGTGCACGCGGAGGTTCGACTTCTTCTCGCCCTTGAGCTCCGACGCGGCGAGCCCCTCGGATCGGGCCACGGCGTCCCGCAGCGTCGACTGCACCGCCTCGTACAGCACGTGCACGTCCTCGGGCGGCATGTTCGCGGGCTTGAACGGCGACATCTTCGCGACGTGGAGGATCTCGTCGGAGTAGGCGTTGCCGATCCCGGCGATGAGCCGCTGGTCGCGCAGCACGCCCTTGATCTGCGACCGCCCCGAGGCGGCGAGGATGCCGGCGAAGACCTCCTCGGTGAACTCCGGCGCGAGCGGGTCCGGTCCGAGCGTCGCGACGCGCTCGACGTCGTCGGGGGAGCGCACGACGTGGATCGCGAGCGACTTCTTCGTGCCCGCCTCGGTGAGGTCGAACCCGGTGCCGTCGTCGAGCACGAGCCGCGCCGCGAGCGGTCCGGCCCCGCGCTTCAGGGTCGCGAGGGGCGCTGCGTCGCGCCAGCGCAGCCAGCCGGCGCGGGCGAGGTGGATGACGAGGTGGAGCTCGCCCGCGGCCCGGGAGTCTGCGACGAGGTCGAGGAACTTGCCGTGCCGTTCGACGCCGGTGATCGTCGCCCCCGACAGCGCCGTCACGGGAGGGTCGTAGGTCTTAAGGGCCGCGAAGGCGACGACGTCGAACCGGGCGATCTCGCGTCCGAGCAGCCGGCCGCGCAGGTCGGCGACGAGGGCATGGACCTCGGGCAGCTCCGGCATGCCAGCAGTCTCGCTCAGACGGGGCGGAAGCGCACGGTGCCGGTCGCGATCTCGGCATCCTCCAGGCGCACGCGCAGCTCGGCGCCGGGTGTGAGCGGTCCGTCGCAGGGAGCCTCGACGGCGGGTTCGCCGAGCTGGAGCGTGCCGGAGGCGATCGCGACGGCGTCGAACTCCTCGCCGACGTGAGGCGCGAGCACGGCGGCCTCGGCGATGTCGAGGGTGCGGCGGTCGAGTCGCCCTGAGAGGTTCGTGGCGCGGGCCATGAGCGACGGGAGCTCGGGGAGGGCCTCGCGCGCCCACGCGGGCACCTCCTCGCCCGCGCTGAGCGCCGCGCAGACGACGAGGGCGAACCGGTCGACGAGGCGGCGCAGCGGTGCCGTGACGTGGGTGTACGGAGCGCCGATCGCGGCCTGCACCGTCTCCTCGGGCGGGGCGCCGTCGAACGCGCGGTAGGTCGCCCCGCGGAAGAGCGACGCGGCGGCGTGCCGGATGGCGAGGTGCCGCGGGTCGTCGAGCGAGAGCCGGCGCAGGTAGTCGCCGTAGCGCTCGTCGTCGGGCCACGGCTCGCCGAGCGCGACCGTCTGCGCGCGGAAGCGGTCGGTCGCCTCCGGCTCGGCGGGCGGCATGGTGCGCAGGATGCCGACTCCCGCGTCGAGCATCAGCCGCGCGGCCTCCATGCCGGCGAGCAGGGAGAGCTGCGCGTTCCACGACTCGACGGGGAACAGGGTGCGTCGCGCGAGCCGGTAGCCCGCCTCGTCGCGTTCGACGAGGATCTCGGGGGTCGCGAGGCTCGCCCCGCCGCGCTCGCTCTCGAGGGCGACGCGGGCCTCGCCGACGTCGCGCAGCATCCGGAGCAGCGGGTCGACGGCGACGGCGTCCTGCGCGTCGGCGTACGACCACTGGCGACGACTGCGGATGCGGGCGCGCCGCACGCGCGTCGAGGTCGCGTGCCCCGCGGCGTCGAGGGAGAACTCCCACACGTACGCGCCGCGGTCGACGTCGGGGAGGAGGGACGCGGCATCCTCGCTGATCGCGACGGGATGCAGCGGGATGCGACCGTCGGCGGCGTAGAGGGTCGTGCCGCGGGCGCGCGCCTCGGCGTCGATCTCGCCGCCCGGTGCGGCGAACCCGGGGAGGTCGGCGATCGCGTAGAACACGCGCCACCCGGCGCCGTCGGGCTCGATCGCGAGCGCCTGGTCGAGGTCGGTCGCACCCTCGGGGTCGATCGTGACGAAGCCCAGCTCGGTGAGGTCGAGGTCGGGCGGCTCGTAGGCGGCGACGGCCCGCTCCGCCTCCCCCTCCACCGCGGCGGGGAACCCGGAGGGGAGTTCGAGCTCCCGCCGGAGCGCGCCGAGGGCGTCCGCGAGGTCCGCCTGGGCTGCCGCACGGGCGACGCGGAGCGGGACGGCAGGCACCCGTCCAGCCTAGGCTCGTGCGTTTCTCCGGAGGTCGCAACCACCCGAGGTCCGGCATCCCTGTCATGGCGGGCGCCGCCGTCCGGACCTCCGGAGAAGCGCAGCAGAACTCCGGAGAAGCGCGCAAGCCCCTCAGGGCAGCGCGTAGTCGTCGCCGTCGCGCTCCACGAGCCCGTCGGCGAGCAGCCCGTCGAGCGCGCGGTCGAGTTGCACGGCATCCGGCCAGAGCCCGCGGATGACGTCGCCGGGCACCGGGGTGTCGCTCGCGCGCAGCTCCCGCAGCACGATCCCGCGCACCTGTCGGTCGGAGCCCTCGTACTTCGCCTGCACGGCGGCCCGCGGCCCGTCGTAGACCGGGTAGCCCACGGCTCGCCACGCGCACACCTCGGCCAGCGGGCAGACCTCACATCTGGGCGACCGTGCCGTGCACACCGTCTGCCCGAGCTCCATCGTCCCGGCGTTGACCAGCTGCGCGCGCTCGACGTCGACCGGCAGGAGGGCATCCATCTCGGCGAGGTCGGCCGCGGTGCGAGGGGGCCCCGCCTCGCCCTGCCCCCGCACGGCCCGGGCGAGCACGCGGCGCACGTTGGTGTCGACGACGGGGGTGCGGATGCCGTATGCGAACGCCGCGACGGCGCGCGCCGTGTAGGGCCCCACCCCGGGGAGGGCGAGCAGGGCGTCGACGTCGGCGGGCACGACGTTGCCGTGCTCCTCCGCGATCGCCGTCGCGGCGCCGTGGAGTCGCAGCGCGCGCCGCGGATACCCGAGTCGCTCCCACGCCCGTACCGCCTCCCCGGGCGGCACGTCGGCGAGGTCGGCGGGGGTCGGCCAGCGCACCAGCCAGCGCTCGAGCGCCGGGATGACGCGCGCGACCGGTGTCTGCTGCAGCATGAACTCGCTCACGAGCGTGCCCCAGGCGGGGAACCCCGGCCTGCGCCACGGGAGGTCGCGGTGCCCGGCGGCGTACCAGTCCGCGATCCGCTCTCCGAGGTGCACCTTGGAAGGGTAGCTAGGCTGACGCCGTGAGCACGCCCTGGTCGAGGATCGCCCCCGCGCGTCGCGAGCTGCTCGAGGCGCTCGTGCGCGAGTACACTCACCACTACGCGCACGGCCGCACCGTCCTCGCGGTCGACGGGCCCGACGGAGCGGGCAAGACGACGTTCGCCGACGACCTGGCGACGGCCTTCGAGCGTGCCGGTCACGCGGTGTTCCGCGCGTCGATCGACGACTTCCACCACCCGCGCGAGCACCGCTACCGTGCAGGTCGGCGCTCGCCGGAGGGCTACTACCGCGACGCGTTCGACTACTCGCTGTTCCGGCGCGTGCTGCTGGAGCCGTTCCGGATGGGCGGCAGCACGGGTTTCCAGCTCCGCGCCTTCGACCTGAAGCGCGACGCGCCGCTCGAGGCGGAGTGGGCGACGGGACCTGCCGACGCGATCCTCGTCGTCGACGGGGTGTTCCTCAACCGCCCGGAGCTGCGCGGCGCGTGGAACTGGTCGCTGTGGCTCGACGCGACGCTCGAGGAGCGGCTCGCCCGGATGGTCGTGCGCGACGGCGCCGACCCGTCGCCCGACGCGGAGTCGAACCGCCGCTACCTCGGGGCGCAGTCGCTCTACGTGCGCGACGCGCACCCGAACACGACGGCGGACGCGATCGTCGACAACACCGATCCCGCGAACCCGAAGCGCCGCTTCGCCGACTTCTGCTCCGTCGAGCCGGCGCCGCTGTAGCCGCTCGCAACCTCTGCTGAACCCCGGCGCCGTCCCCGGCCGTGGGTCGCCGTGACTAGCCTGACGGCGTGACCGCCGACGACGCCTGGACCGCGCTCCCGCCCGCCCGTCGCGACCTGCTCGTCGCGCTCGCCGACGCGCACCTCGCCGCACACCCGTCGGGCCGCTCGATCGTCGGCTTCGACGGGCCGGAGGGCGGCGGCAAGAAGCAGTTCGCCGACCAGTTCGCCCTGGCGCTCCAGCGCGCCGGCCGGGAGGTGCTGCGCACCGAGATGGATGCCTTCCACGCTCCGCTGTGCACGCGCGGCGCGAGCGCGGACGCCCGCTACCGGGATTCGGTCGACGACGGGCGCTTCCTCCGCGCCCTCGTCGAACCGTTCCGCGCGGGCGCTGCGGTCGTGAGGCTCGGTGTCGTCGACCCGGACGAGGATGCGCCGCTCGTCGTCGACGCGGAGGCGGGGGCGCGGGCCGTGCTCGTCGTCCACGGCCCGTTCCTCCATCGCGCTCCGCTCGAGGGGACGTGGGACACGACGGTGTGGGTCGACGCCGACGCCGGGCTGCGTGCCGCCCATGTGCGCCGGCGTCTCGGACGGCAGCCGGCCGAGGTCGTGGCGCGGGAGGTCGGGGCCGAGCGGCTCTACGTGACCGAGCGCGACCCCGCCGGGCGGTGCGACGTCGTCGTCGACAACACGGATCCCGCGACTCCCGTGCGTCGCGACGCGTCGTTCTGCTCGGTGGAGCCGCTCCCGCGCGCGGAGGGCTAGGGGAGGGGCACGCGCGAGACGACCTCCGCGGGCGCGAAGAACCTCCCGGTACGCTCCACCTCGTGCACGAGGTCGACGAGGGCGGCGTTGACCGGCGCGTCGAGCCCGTGCTCGTGCGCGACCCGCACGACGGCGCCGTTGAGGAAGTCGATCTCGGTGAGCTGCCCCCGGCGGAGGCTCTGCAGCGTCGACCCCGGGTTCGGCACCTCGCCCATGCGCTTCGCGAGCACCCTCGGCATGATCGCGGCGAGCGCGAGCGGTCCCCGGCCGATCCAGGGGAGCGCCCAGCCCGGGAACCCCTGGAGCCCGGTGAAGCGGATGCCGATCCGGTTGGCGAGCCGCACCGTCTCGCGCAGCGACGCCGCGAGCACGCGCAGGAGCGCGGGGTCGGCGACGGTCTGCTGCACGCTCAGTCCGGTGATCGCGGGGAGCGCGTTGACGTGGTTCACGAGGAGCTTCGTCCACTGCGCGCCCTTGAGGTTGTCGACGAGCTCGACGGGCAGGGCGGGTCGCAGCACCTCGGCGACGCGCTCCAGCTCCGCGCGCGGGGTGCCCTCGGCGGCGCCGAGCACGATCGGGAGCGCGGCGGTGACGGTGATGCGGCCGGGGGAGAGGTAGGAGGTCGCGAACAGGGCGAGCCCGCCGAGCAGGGGCGACCCGGGCAGCACCTCGCGGGCGACGCGGATGCCGCCGAGTCCGTTCTGCACGACGAGGAGGGTGACGCCCTCGAGGTGGGCGGCGTTCTCGCGCAGCGCCGCCTCGGCATCCTGGGCCTTCGTCGCGAGGATCGCGAGCTCGGGCGTCTCGGTGAGCGTCTCTCCGGCGGCCACGCGGGCGACGTGCGACCCGTAGCCGCCGTCGAGGGCGATCCCGTCGGCGCGGAGGGCGGCGAGGTGGTCGCCGCGGGCCGTCACGGCGACCTTGTGCCCGGCACGGTCGAGGAGGGCGGCGAGGAGCCCCCCCACTGCCCCGGCTCCGATCACGGCGATGCGCACGATCCGAGCCTAGGCGGGAGCGGCGGACGTGATTGATACCCTGGCGAGGTGGGTACGAGCGGCGGAGGCATCCTCCTGCTCGACAAGCCGCAGGGTCCCACGAGCCACGACCTCGTCGCGCGCACGCGCCGGGCTCTCGGCACGCGCAAGGTCGGCCACGCGGGCACGCTCGACCCGATGGCGACCGGCCTCATGATCCTCGGAGTCGAGAGCTCGACGCGGCTGCTCACCTACCTCGTGGGGCTCGACAAGGAGTACACGGCGACGATCCGCCTCGGTGAGGCGACGACGACCGACGACGCCGAGGGCGAGGTCACCGCGACCGCCGACGCGTCCGGGCTCGCCGACGATGCGATCCGGGGTGCCGTGGCCGCGCTCACGGGCGAGCTCGCGCAGGTGCCGAGCACGTTCAGCGCCATCAAGGTCGACGGGCGACGGTCGTACGACCGGGCGCGTGCCGGCGAGGAGGTCGAACTGAAGCCGCGCCTCGTCACCGTCTCCGCGTTCGACGTGATCGCGACGCGGCCGCAGGGCGAGGTGATCGACCTCGATGTGCGCGTCGCGGTGTCGTCGGGCACCTACGTCCGGGCCCTCGCGCGCGACCTCGGGGCCGCGCTCGGCGTCGGCGGCCACCTCACGGCCCTGCGGCGCACCCGGGTCGGCCCGTTCCGCGTCGAGGACGCCGCGGATGTCGAGGGCGACCTCGCGGCGGCGCTCCTCGATCCCGCGACGGTCGCGCGTGAGCTGTTCCCCGTCGCGGAACTGACCCCCGAGCAGTCCCTCGCCCTGGCGCACGGCAAGCGTGTGAGCCCCGGCGTGCCCGATGCCCCGGTCGTCGCCGCGATCGCGCCGGGCGGGCGCCTCGCCGGTCTCGTCGCGGTACTCGACGGCAACGCCCGCGTCCTCGTCAACTTCCCCACCTCGGAGGTGCTGTCGTCGTGATCGACGTCTTCACGGTCATCCTCGTCGGCGTCGCCGCGATCGCCGGCGTCCTGTGCGTCGTGCTCGGGTTCGCGGGCAAGAAGCCCAACGACCTCACGGTGCTCGCGACGGCGCTCGTGGAGGTGCTCCTCCTCGCGCAGGTCGTCATCTCGATCGTCGCGCCCATGGTCGGCAACCACCCGACGGGAAACCTGCTCGAGTACTGGATGTACCTCGTGACGGGCTGCTTCATGCCGCCCGCCGCGATCGCCTGGGCGCTCAGCGAGCGGTCGAAGTGGAGCACCGTCGTGCTCGGCGTCGCGTGTCTCGCGATCGCCGTGATGACGGTGCGCATGCACCAGATCTGGAACGTCCAACTGGCGTGACCGGAGTCGGCGCCTCGGACGGTCGAGGAGCCGTACTCTGGATGACGATGTCCACCCGTCGAATCAGCGGCCCCGCCCGAATCCTCGTCGCCGTCTACGCGGTCCTCGCCGCCGCCGCGACCGGGCGCAGCGTCTTCCAGATCATCGACCGCTTCGAGCAGGCGCCGATCGCGTACTCGCTCTCGGCGGTCGCCGCCGTCGTCTACATCTTCGCAACGCTCGCGCTCGCGTTCGGCTGGCGACGCGTCGCGTGGCTCACGATCGGGTTCGAGATGGCGGGTGTGCTCGTCGTCGGAGCGCTCACCGTGCTCGCCCCCGCCGTGCTCGGCCTCGGCGACGTCGAGTTCCTCGACCGCGCCTTCGGGCGCGAGGGCACCGTGTGGGCGCTCTTCGGCGCGGGCTACGTCTTCGTGCCCCTCGTCGTGCCGGTCATCGGACTCGTCTACCTGTTCCGGCATCGTGGGGGCGCGGAGGACTGATGGACCTGTTCGCGGGGCTCGACGCGGTGCCCGCGGGCTTCGGCCCGAGCGCGGTCACGATCGGCAAGTTCGACGGCGTGCACGTGGGCCACCGCGGCGTCATCGGCCAGCTCAAGACCCTCGCCGCCGAGCGCGGACTCGCGCCCGTGGTGCTCACGTTCGACCGGCATCCGATGGCGCTGTTCCGGCCGGAGGCGTGCCCGCCCGCGCTCGTCTCGAGCGCCCAGCGCGCCGAGCTCCTCGCCACGGAGGGCATCGCCGCGACGCTCGAGGTCGAGTTCACGCGCGAGTTCAGCGAACTCTCTCCCGAGGCGTTCGTCGACGACGTGCTCGTCGGGAAGCTCGACGCGAAGCTCGTGCTCGCGGGCGCCGACTTCCGGTTCGGCCACAAGGGCGCGGGCACGATCGACACCCTCCGGGAGCTCGGTGCCTCCCGCGGATTCGAGGTCGCCCTCGTCGACGACGTCGCGGTCGCGGGGGAGCGGGTGTCGTCGACCCGCATCCGCGAACACCTCGCCGCGGGCCGCGTGCGCGAGGCCGCGGAGCTCCTCGGCCGGCCGCCGTCGGTGCGCGCGACGGTCGTGCACGGCGACGCGATCGGCCGCGGGCTCGGCTTCCCGACCGCGAACCTCGACCCCGCCATGGAGGGGTTCCTCCCCGCCGACGGCGTGTACGCGGCGTGGGCGCACCTCGACGGGGTGCGTTACGGCGCCGCGGTCTCGATCGGCAACAACCCGACGTTCGAGGGCATCCCCGCGCGTCGCACGGAGGCGCACCTCATCGACGCGCGGGTCGACGCCTACGACAAGACCATCGAGCTCGAGTTCGTCGACTACCTCCGCGGGATGGTCGCCTTCGACGGCCTCGAGTCGCTCGCGAAGGCCCTGGCGGCCGACGTCGTGGACATCCGCCGGATCCTCGGGCTGCCCGCTCCTAGACTCTGATCCATGCCCGGTCTCATTCGTCGAAGCGACATCGACGAGGTCAGGGCCCGCACCAACATCGCCGACATCGTCGGCGACTACGTGACCCTGAAGTCGGCGGGCGTCGGCTCGCTCAAGGGGTTGTGCCCGTTCCACGAGGAGCGAAGCCCGAGCTTCCACGTGCGACCCCAGGTGGGGCTCTACCACTGCTTCGGCTGCAACGAGGGCGGCGACGTCTACTCGTTCCTGCAGAAGATGGACCACGTCACCTTCGCCGAGGCGGTCGAGCGGCTCGCCGCCCGGATCGGCTACGAGCTCCACTACGAAGACGGCGGGGCGGCCACCGATCACGGCAACCGCGCCCGGCTGCTCGCCGCGAACGCCGCGGCCGAGAAGTGGTTCCAGTCCCAGCTCGCGACCCCGGCGGCGCAGCTCGGCCGCGACTTCCTCGGCGCGCGCGGCTTCGACGCGGCCGCGGCGGCGCACTTCGGCATCGGATTCGCGCCGAAGTCGTTCAACGCGCTCGGCGACGCGCTCAAGGCGCAGGGCTTCACGACGGAGGAGCTCACCGCCTCGGGGCTCCTCAGCACGGGAGAGCGCGGCAACGCCTACGACCGGTTCCGCGGCCGGCTCATCTGGCCCATCCGCGACGTCACGGGGCAGACGGTCGGCTTCGGCGCCCGCAAGCTGCTCCCCGACGACGAAGACAAGGGCCCCAAGTACCTCAACACCCCTGAGACGGCCGTCTACCACAAGAGCCAGGTGCTCTACGGGCTCGACCTCGCCCGCCGCGACATCGCGAAGGGCAAGCAGGTCGTCGTCGTGGAGGGCTACACCGACGTGATGGCGTGTCACCTCGCGGGGGTCACCACCGCCGTCGCGACGTGCGGCACGAGCTTCGGCGTCGATCACATCAAGGTCATCCGCCGCGTGCTGGGGGATGTCGACAACGCCGACACGGGGCGCACCGGTGAGGTGGTGTTCACCTTCGACCCCGACGAGGCCGGGCAGAAGGCCGCGAGCCGAGCGTTCGCGGAGGAGCAGCGCTTCGCGGCGCAGACGTTCGTCGCGGTCGCGCCCGACGGCCTCGACCCGAGCGACCTGCGCACGCAGCGCGGCGACGAGGCCGTGCGCCATCTCATCGCGTCCCGCCAGCCGATGTTCGAGTTCATGATCAAGCGCGTGCTCGCGCGCTTCGACCTCGAGACGGTCGAGGGTCGAGTCGCCGCCCTCCGCGCCGCCGCACCCGTCGTCGCCGGCATCCGGGATCGGGCGCTCGGCGTCGGCTACGCGCGCAACCTCGCCGGTTGGCTCGGGATGGACCCCGACGAGGTCGCCCGGGCTGTGCGAGCCGCGGGTAACCGCCCCGCGCAGGCTCAGGGGCAGCCGCCGTCGCGTCACGCGCCGTCGGCCCCCGGCGACACGCCGGAGCAGCCCCCCGAGCAGCCCGACGTGCGCCTCCTCGATCTGCCGACCGATCCGGAGACCCGGATGGAGCGCGACGCGCTCATGGTGATGCTCCAGCGTCCGTCCGCGATCGGCGCCGAACTGCTCGAGCGCGCGAGCCGGGTGCGGATGCGCAACTCGATCCTCGACGTCGTGCGCGACGGGATCGCGAGCAGCCTCGAACACTGGCAGAGCGCCGACTGGATCTCGCGGGTGGGGGAGGCGGTGCCGTCCCGGTACGCGACCCTTGTCGCGCAGCTCGGTGTCGCACCGCTCCTNGAGACGCGGGAGTCGAACCTCGACCGCTACTGCCGGGCGCAGGTCGCCGACCTCGTCGCCGTCGATCTCGTGCGACTCAAGGCGGAGCTCACGGGAGCCTCGCAACGCGCCGCCGCGGAGGGCGACGAGGCGCGGGCCCGCACGATCCGCGAGCAGCTCGCCGCCCTCGAGCTGGAGCGCCGCCGACTCCGCGAGGGCTGAGCGCACGGGCCTCGGAGCGGAACCCGAGGGTGACTGTGTTATGACTGGAAGGCCCCTGTCGTCGCCGCCGGGGCACGACCCGAGGAGCACCGAGTGAGCCGGACCACGCTGCGTCGCGTCGTCGCCGCCGTCGCCGCGGCCGCGATGGCGGCCTCCCTCGCCGCGTGCGCGGGCGGCTCCGGGGGGTCGAACCCGATCCGGCTCGGCTGGGCCGGTGAGCTCCCGCCGCTCGATCCGGCGGCGAGCGGATCCGTCGGCTCCTTCGCGTTCCTCTCCCAGCTCTACCCCTCGCTGCTCGTCCTCGAGCCGGGCGCGGACGAGCCGGTTCCCGACATCGCCGAGTCGGCGGAGTGGACGGCGGAGGGCGTCTACACGGTCGTGCTCAAGCCCGACCTCGAGTTCGCCAACGGCGACGCGCTCACCAGCTCCGACGTGAAGTTCAGCATCGAGCGTCAGCTCGCGCTCCAATCGCAGGACGGAGCGTGGCGCGAGCTGCAGAGCATCGACGCGATCGAGCTCGTCGACGAGTCGACGGTCCAGTTCCGGTTCGACACGGCGGCGGACTCGCGGTTCCCGTTCGTGCTCGCCGGCCCCGCGGGTCTCGTGCTCGACGAGGAGGCGTTCTTCGCCGACGAGCTGACCCCCGACGACGACATCCTCGAGTCGCAGCCGTTCGCCGGCCCGTTCTCCCTGCGCGCCGTGCGCGACACGCTGCTCCTGCGGCCCTACCGCGGCTACGCCGGGGTTCACGAGGCGCTCGCGAGCGTCGAGGTGCACGTGGGCGAGGACGCGGAGCTGGGTCGTCGTCTCCTGGAGGAGGGGCTCGACGTCGTCACGGGCCGACTCGACGACGAGACGCTCGAGGCTCTCGCCGCCGACCGCGACCTCGACCGCTCGCGCGCCGCGTCCGGCCGGGTGCGCATCCTCGCGTTCGACCTCCTCCACATGCCCTACGGCACCCGCTCCGAGACCCCGGATGCGAACCTCGCATTCGCGGTGCGCGCCGCGATCGCCGACGTGCTCGACCGCGAGGCGATCGCCGACGAACTCGGCTCCGACTGGGTCGAGCCGCTCACCGGCTTCCTGCCGTCCGGCATCCCGGGGGCGACCGACGTGTTCTCGGAGCGCTACGGCGACCTCGATGGCGGGCCCGACGTCGACGCCGCGACCGCGCGCCTCGCGGCCGCGGGGATCGTCGACCCGGTGGAGCTCACCATCCACGTCGACCTCGACCAGGTCGGCTACCCCGGCCGTCTCGAGGTGGAGGCGATCGCGGAGCAGTTGGACGACAGCGGCCTGTNCGACGTCGACATCGTGGAGACGGATGCCGANGGNCTCGGCGCGGCGCTCCTCGCGGGGGAGGTGCAGGCGCTGTTCACGAGCCTCCTGCCNGCCGACGCGGACCCGCAGGACTACCTCGCGCCGTACCGGTCGACGAGCGCCACGATCCCCGGGTTCGGCGACAGCAACGTCGACGCGCTCCTCGCGCGCCAGGTCACGGAGCTCGACGCCGGCGTGCGGGCCGCGACGGTGCTCGAGACGCAGAACGCCCTCGCGGGCCTGCTGCCGGCGATCCCGGTCACGCAGGGTGTGCGCGTCGTATTCTCCCGTCCGCTCATCTCGGGCGCGACGCTGCGCGACTCGTTCCCGCTCGACCTCGCCCGGCTCCGCCGCTGACGCCGGTAGCGTGTTCGCGTGAGTGAGGTCGCCGTCCGTGCCGAGGATCTGACCCTGGGCTACGGCGACGACCGGCCCGCGGTGAGCGGGGTGTCGTTCGAGATCCCGCTCGACGGCATCCTCGGCGTCGTCGGGGAGGCCGGCTCCGGCAAGTCGACGCTCGCGCGTGCCGTCGCCGCCCAGGCCGTGCCGGGGGAGCGCAGCGCGCCGCACATCATCGGGGGCCGTCTCCAGGTGCTCGGGCGCGAGATCCGCGACCTGTCGCCGCGCCGCCGCGACAAGCTCATCTCGAAGGTCGGCTACCTCCCGCAGGACGGCGGTTCGACCCTCGAGCCGCACCTCACAGTCGGCGAGAACGTCGCCGCCCCCATCTACCAGCGCGACGAGCATTACGACCGCCACACGGCGGGCGTGCTCGTGGCGCAGCTCGTGGATGCCGTGCGGCTTCCGCTGAGCGTCATGGCGAAGATGCCGCACGAGTTGTCGCGCGGTCAGCGGCAGCGCATCGCCCTCGCCCGCGCCCTCATCCTGGAACCCAACCTCCTCGTCGCCGACGACCCGACGATGGGCGTCGACGTGCTCGTGCGCGGGCGCATCCTCACCGTCATCTCCGACCTCCAGCGCGAGCGCGCCTTCTCGGCGCTCGTCATCGGCCACGACCTGCGCGAGCTGCGCACGATGACGGAGCAGATCGCGGTCATGCACCAGGGGATGTTCGTCGGCTACGGCCAGGTCGACGACGTGCTCCGCAACCCGCTGCACCCCTACGTGGAGGCCCTCGCCGCGACCGTGGCGTGACCCCTGCCGTGGAGCCGTGGCGTGACAGAACCATCCCTCCGCGTTTGCTACGCTGGAGAGGTTGCGCGAGCAGCGATCCTCGGTAGCTCAATTGGCAGAGCAATCGGCTGTTAACCGATAGGTTCTTGGTTCGAGTCCAAGCCGGGGAGCCACCGGCCCCTGAGACCCTCGTCTCGGGGGCTTTTCCCTTTCCGGGACGCCAGCTGGCCACGCGCATCCCGTGCTGACGCGCGAAGTCGGCGGGGGCCGCGCTCGCGACGCGGGCTGTCAGAACACGATCGACGCCCGCACGAATTACTCCCCGGGGTGTAGCCCGTCGCCCGTAGCATCGGGACATGCACGGGCCTGCGCGTTTCCACGGCCCGCACCCGGGCTGGACCCGAGGCGCGTGGCAGGGCCCCCCGCCTCCCGAGTGGCGGATGCCGCGCTGGGCGACGCTGTGGCTCCCGGTCGCGATCTCGTTCCTGGTGCAGCTGTTCGGCGCGCTGTGGACGATCCGGCTCCACGATCTGCCGTTCCCGGAGAACGTCGCGATCCTGGCCCTCGCACTCGCCGGTCCGCTCGCCCTCATCGGCGCGCGCAGGTTCCCGGGGCCGGTGGTGGCGTTCGTGGCGTTCGCGAGCGTCGCCGACCTGTTCTTCACGCCGTTCGGCGGGCCGCCCTACGTCGCACTCGCGTTCGCGATCGTCGGCGCCATCGTGCGCGGCGCGCGCGTGTGGGCGTGGGTGAGCGTCGGCGTCGGGTGGGTCCTCGCGCTCGCTCTCGCCATCTGGTGGCAGCTGCCCGCGTGGACGCCCGGGCGGATCGCGGGGACGACGCTCGGCATCCTCATCGTCTTCGGCATCGGCGAGGCCGTCCGCACCCGCCGGGAGCGGTTCGCCGAGTTCCGGCGACTCGCGAAGCAGCGGGAGCAGAGCGAGGTGCAGGCGGAGCGCGTGCGCATCGCCCGCGAGCTCCACGACGTGCTCGCGCACTCGCTCAGCCAGATCCACGTGCAGGCGGGCGTCGGGCTCCACCTCATGGAGCGGCAGCCCGACAAGGCGGCCGAGGCGCTCGCGAGCATCAAGGAGACCTCCAAGGAGGCGCTCGACGAGGTGCGCAGCGTGCTCGGCGCGCTCCGTGCGGAGGGGCCGATGGATGCCCCGCTCGTCCCCGAACCGGGACTCGACCGGCTGCCCGCGCTCGTGTCCGGCATCCGCGGCGTCGAGGTGCGGCTCGACGACAGGATCGACGGTGCGCCGAAGCCCGTGCAGCTCGCCCTGTACCGCATCGTGCAGGAGTCGCTCACGAACGTCACCCGTCACGCCGCGGCGCGGACCGCGACCGTGCGGCTGTGGTCCGACGACGCCGCGTTCCACGTCGAGGTCGTCGACGACGGCGAAGGTCCGACGGGACCGGCGAGCGAGACGGGCGGACGCGGGCTGCTCGGGATGCGGGAACGTGCCGAGCTCCTCGGCGGGCACCTCTCCGCCGGTCCCGCCGACGGCGGCGGCTTCCGGGTCGCCGCGACCATCCCCCGGGAGGCCCCGTGATCCGCGTCGCGCTCGCCGACGACCAGCACCTCATCCGCGGCGGCTTCTCCAGCCTGCTGAGCGCCGAACCCGACCTCGAGGTCGTGGGGGAGGCGGCGACGGGCCGCGAGGCGGTCGCGCTCGTGAAGCGCGAGCGCCCCGACGTGGTGCTCATGGACATCCGGATGCCGGACGGCGACGGCCTGTGGGCGACGGAGCAGATCGTTGCCGATCCGGCGCTCGCCGGCACGAAGGTCGTCGTCGTGACCACGTTCGAGCTCGACGAGTACGTGGCGCAGGCGATCCGCGCGGGTGCGAGCGGCTTCCTCGTGAAGGACACCGAGCCGGTCGAGCTCATCCGGGCCGTGCGGGTCGTCGCGGGCGGGGATGCGCTGCTGAGCCCGAGCGTCACGCGGCGGCTCCTCGAGCGGGTCGCGACGGGCTTGCGGGATGCCCCCGACGACTCCCGGCTGCACGCCCTCACGGAGCGGGAGCGGGAGGTGCTCGCCCTCGTCGGCCAGGGCCTCACGAACGACGAGATCGGTGCACGCCTCTACCTGAGCCCGCTCACGGCCAAGACCCACGTCTCGCGCATCATGTCGAAGCTCCTCGCGCGCGACCGCGTGCAGCTCGTCGTCATCGCGTACGAGACGGGCCTCGTCACGCCCGGCGGGGACTAGGCCGGCATCCTGTCGTTGCTCCCACGGGAGTAGTCGGATCGCTCCGCGCAGAGGATTCGCGCGGCGGGTCGCCCGGGCACCGTGGAGTCAGCGGTTCCCACCCGGGGAGCCGCGGAAACGGAGTCCTCGTGTTCAGCTCTCTCGCCCTCGCCGCGGTCGTGGCCCACCCGTGGGGTCCGGGGCCCGGCTGGCTGTTCTTCCTCGTCCCGCTGTTCTGGATCGGCGTGATCGTGCTGCTCGCCGTGATCTTCGGCCGCCGCCGTCGCGCCATGTGGGCGCAGGGCCGGCCCCTGGGGAGGCCCGGGCGCCTGGCTCCACGTCGCGGGAAGCGCCGAGGCGACCCTCGCGCAGCGCTACGCGAACGGCGACATCGACGAGAAGGAGTACCGCGCGCGCCTCGAGGTGCTGCGCAGCACCCCGCCCGTCCCTCCCGTGAAGTGAGTGGCGGCGGCCCCCGCAGCGATAAACTCGCTCGCGGGGGCCGCGGCGTGTTCGCACCTCGGATCGGGAGGGTTTCTTGGATCAGTTGAGGGCGGACATGCTCGGTTCCGAGGTCACCACCGTCGTCCTCGCCGGCATCGCGGGCGCACTCCTCGTCATCGCGATCGCGCTCCTCGTGCTCTGGCGCCGCGCCGTGCGGAGGGCCGCGCGGAACGAGTTCGACCGCACCTCGGCGGAGCGCGAGCGCCTCGACCTCGAGCTCACCCTCGCCGAGCAGACGAGCCGGCTCCGCATCGTGCGGGAGCTCCACGAGCTCGCGGTGCACTCGGTGTCGGTCATCATCAGCAACGCCGACGGCGCGCGCTACGCCGCCTCGAGCGATCCCGCCGTCGCGGCCCGCAGCGCGGCCGTCATCGCCGACACCGCCCGGCACACCCTCGCCGACCTCCGCCGTGTCATGGCGCTGTCCCGCGAGGGGGAGGCCGCCGCGGGTCCGCAGCCGCGACTGGCGACCGTGCGGGACCTGTTCAAGGTCATGCGGGATGCCGGCCTCGTGGTCGAGTTCCGCGAGACGGGGGAGCGGATCGGGCTCAAGCAGGGCGCCGAACTCGCGATCTACCGCATCCTCGAGGAGGCGCTCGCGAACGCGCTCGCCCACGGTGGCGAGGGCACGGAGGTGCTCGTGTCGTTCGGGTGGAGCGACGACGGGCTCGAGGTCGTCGTGTCCGACGACGGCGCCCGCGCCGCGGCCCGCCGCGAGGGGCTCGACCCCGACGAGGTGGCCCGGGAGCGCGCGAACGCGCAGGACGACGACCTCGCCGCGCTCACCCAGGTGCCCACGGGCCGGGGCATCACCGAGATGCGGGAGCGCGCCGAGCTCTACGGCGGGATGCTCAACGCCGTGGTCACCCCCGGCGTCGGATTCACGGTCACGGCGAGGTTCCCCGCGATGCACAACGGCATCGACGGGGTGCGGCTGGGGTCGGAGTGAGCGCTCGCGCGCCCCGGCCGCCCGCGCGGCTGCTGCTCGTCGACGACTCGCCCTGGCAGCGGGAGGGCTGGCGCGTGCTGCTCGGGTCGCAGCCCGACCTCGAGGTCGTGGGGGAGGCGGGCGACGGCACGGCGGCGCTGCGGTTCGTGCGGACGCACCCGGTGGACGTGGTGCTCATGGACATCCAGATGCCGCGCCTCAACGGTTTCGCGGCGACCGAGCTCATCGTCGCCGACGAGCGCGTGCGCGCCCAGGGCCCGCCGCCCCGGGTGGTGCTCGTGACGGGCGTCGATCTCGACGACCACGTGCCCGAGGCGGCTCGCGTCGGCGCGTACGCGGTGCTCTACAAGGATGCCGAGCCGGAGGCGCTGTTCGACGCGTTGCGTGCTGCGGCGGCCGCCCGTGACGGGCTCTGAGGCGGGCGCGGCGGTCGACAGGCGCGAGGATGCCGCCGCGATCCGCGCGAGCGTCAGCGTCGCCCTCGCCGTCGCAGCGTACGGTGTATCCTTCGGCGCGCTGTCGGTCGCGGCGGGGCTCGACGTGTGGCAGACCTGCGTTCTGAGCCTGCTCATGTTCACGGGGGGCTCGGCAGTTCGCGCTCGTCGGGGTGCTCGCCTCCGGTGGCGCCGCGGCGGGTCCGGCGGCGATCGCGAGCGCCGTGCTGCTCGGGATGCGCAACTCGCTCTACGCGATGCGCATGAACCCGATCGTGGGCGGGCCGTGGTGGCGACGGCTGCTCGCGGCGCAGCTCACGATCGATGAGTCGACGGCGGTGGGCACGGCCCAGCCGACCCTCCGTGCGCAGCGCATCGGGTTCTGGGTGACGGGGATCGGCATCTACCTCGGCTGGAACCTCACGACCCTCGCGGGCGCGCTCCTCGGCGATCTCGTCGGCGACGTGCGGCAGTACGGCCTCGACGCGGCCGCGGCCGCGGCGTTCCTCGGACTCCTCTGGCCGCGCCTGAAGACCCGCCAGCCGGTCGCCGTCGCGATCGCGGCCGCCGTCGTCGCCACGGTGCTGACCCCGTGGCTGCCGCCCGGCATCCCCGTGCTCGCCGCCGCCGCGGTCGCGATCGTCGCGGGCCTCACGAACGCCCTCGGCGCGAAGGGGGAGCCGCGGTGACGATCTGGAACATCGTGCTGCTCGCCTCCGCCGCGGTGCTCGCGCTCAAGGTCGTCGGCTACCTGGTCCCGCCGTCGTTCCTCGAGCGGGAGACGCCGTCGCGGGTGGCGAACCTCACGACGGTCGCGCTCCTCGCGGCGCTCGTCGTGACGCAGACGTTCGAGCGTGCCGGCGGCCTCGTGCTCGACGCGCGGCTCCCGGCTGTGCTCGTGGCCGGCATCCTCTTCGCCCTCCGGGTGCCGTTCATCGTCGTCATCGTCGTCGCCGCGCTCGTCGCGGCGGGTCTGCGGGCGCTCGGCTGGATGGCCTAGCGGCCTGGCTCAGGTCTCGAAGGTGCGGTAGGCCTGCGCGACCTCGCCGGACATCGTCGAGCCGCCGTGCCCCTCGCCCTCCACGACGACGAGGCGGCTGTTCGGCAGTGCACGGTGCAACTCCCACGCCGTCGCGAGCGGGCCGCTGACGTCGAGCCGGCCGTGGATGAGCACCGCCGGGATGTGGGCGATCGCGTCGAGTCCGTCGAAGATGCCGCGGGGCCCGAGGTAGGCGTCGTGCGCCCACATGTTGACCACCTGGGTCGCGAACGGCACCGCGAACTCCGGGTCGGCGTAGCGCTCGTCGGGCTCCCACCCGGGCGTGAGCGACACGTGGACGTCCTCCCAGCGGCACCACGCGAGCGCCGCCTCCGTGCGCACGGCGGGGTCGGGATGCCGCAGCAGCCGGTCGTACGCCTCGACGACTCGCTCGCCCGGCTCCCGCTGCGACGCCGCCGCGAACTCCTCCCACTCGGCGGGGAAGACGCGGCCGACGGTCTCCGTGATCCAGTCGACCTCGGCGCGGCTCGTCGTCGTGACGGCGGCGAGCACGATCGCGGTGACGCGGTCGGGGTGCGCCTCCGCGTAGGCGAGGGCGTAGGTGCTGCCCCAGGAGCCGCCGGCGACGAGCCAGCGGTCGACGCCGAGGTGTTCGCGCAACTCCTCGAGATCGGCGATCATGCGCGGTGTCGTGAGCGCGTCGAGCGCGGGACCGGGGCCGTCGACGAGGGGCGTCGACCGCCCGCATCCCCGCTGGTCGAAGCCGATGATGCGCCACTTCTCCGGGTCCGGCCGCCGCCGGTACCCGCCGGAGCCGAGCCCGGAACCCGGGCCGCCGTGCAGCCAGACGAGGGCGGGCGCGTCGGGGTTCCCCGACTCCTCCCAGTACAGCTCGGCGCCGTCGCTCACCCGGAGCCGGCCGGTGACGAGCGCCTCCCCGGTCACGGGTTCAGGCGTCCAGGTCGTCGACGCCCGGCATCCACGACTTGCCCGGACCGCCCCAGCTCTTCTTGCGGATCGCCTTCGCGACCGCCTTGTCGTGCGGATGCGTCAGCCGGTCGGCGTAGAGCACGCCGTCGAGGTGGTCGTACTCGTGCTGGAAGATGCGGGCGAGCCAGCCGCTCGCGCGCACCTCAAACGGCTTCCCGTCGAGGTCGGTCGCGGTGAGGAGCGCCTCCGCGGACCGGCGCAGAGGGAAACGCTCACCCGGGATCGAGAGGCAGCCCTCCGACTCCTCGTCCTCGTCGAGCTCGCCGACCGCGAGCGGCGTCATGAGGAGGGTCGGGTTGATGGCCGTGCCGTGCTGGTGCACCCCGTCCTCGTCGACCCACGACCACACGAAGAGCCGCAGCGGCACTCCCACCTGGGGTGCGGCGAGGCCGACGCCCGGCGCCGCCTGCATCGTCTCCTCCATGTCGGCGACGAGTTCGCGGAGCGCGTCGTCGATCTCGCCGACGGGTTCGGCGGGGGTGTGCAGGACCGGATCCCCGGTGATGCGGATGGGTCGAACGGCCATTCGGCCAGGATATCGACCGGCGGTCCAGTAGATTTCCCCAGTGATCATGGATGTGCTGGACGACCTCGCCTCGCGGAGTGCGATCGGCGGCATCCCCGTTCTCGGCATCCTCATCGCGCTGGTCGGCGCGGTCTTCCTCGCGCTCGGAGCGCAGTTCCAGCACCGCGGCGTCGAACTCGTCGAGGAGCGCCACGGCTCGGGCGCGAAGGCGGGGCTGAGCGTCAAACAGCTCGCCCTCCTGCTCGCGCGGCCGTCCTGGGTGCTCGGCACCGTGATGCTGGGCCTCGCGATCGTGTTCCAGCTCACGAGCCTCGGCTTCGCACCGATCATCGTGGTGCAGCCGATCGGTGTCGTCGCGCTCGTCATCACGACGATCGTCAACGCGCGGGTCAACAAGCTCGAGCTCGACCGCCCGGTGCTGCGGTCGGTCGCGCTGTGCGTCGCCGGGATCGCACTGTTCGTCACCGTCGCGGCGTTCGTGGCGCAGGAGCAGGTGATCCGCGAGCCGCAGCTCATCATCATCCTCAGCATCCTCGGCGGGGTGCTCGTGATCCTCGGGCTCACGTTCGCGTTCGCGCGCAAGAAGGCCGGCGCGCTGTTCTACATCGTCTCCGCCGGGGTGCTCTACGGCTTCGTCGCGACGCTCGCGAAGGTCGTCATCAACCGGCTCGGCAACATCTTCGCGGGCAGGGTCGACTTCGAGTGGATCACCGTCGGCTGCGTCGTCGCGCTCGTCGCCGCGGCCGCCCTCGGCGCGTACTTCGTGCAGACCGCGTACTCGCTCGGCTCGCCCGACCTCGTCATCGCCGGGCTCACGGTCGTCGATCCGCTCATCGCCGTCGCGATCGGCATCGCGGTGCTCGGGGAGGCGTCCAACGCTCCGCTGTGGGTCATCCCGGTGTGGGCCGTCGCCGCCGCCGTCGCCGTGTACGGCGTGTTCCAGCTCGCGAAGCACCACCCGCAGACGCACCGCTGACCGGCCCGCCCGGCCGAGCCTGCCCGGAGCGGGCGGCCGACTCGATTAGGCTCGTCCGGTGCGAATTCTGATCGGTGCCGACACGTTCGCACCCGACATCAACGGGTCTGCGTCGTTCACGAAGCGTCTCGCCGTGTCCCTCAAGAAGCGCGGCCACGACGTCCACATCGTCGCCCCCGCGCCCGACCGTCACCACGGTTCGCGCGTCGAGGTGCACGACGGAGTCGAGCTCATGGTCCACCGGCTCTACAGCTGGCGGTGGTACCCGCACCCGTGGCTGCGGTTCGCACTCCCGTGGCGGGCGAAGGCGAACGGCCGCCGCCTCGTCGACGCCGTGAAGCCCGACGTGGTGCACTTCCAGTCGCACATCGTCATCGGCCGCGGTCTCGCGCCGGCGGCGAAGGCGAACGGCATCCGGCTCATCGGCACCAACCACTCGATGGCCGAGAACATCGCCCAGCACATCACGATCCTCCCGCCGTTCGCGGTGCGCTGGCTCATCAACACCCAGTGGAAGTCGGCCGCCGACGTGTACGGCATGTGCGACGTCGTCACGACGCCGACGAAGCGCTCCTCCGACTACTTCGAGCGGATGACGGGACTCACCGGCGTCCACTCCATCTCGAACGGCCTCGACGCGTCCAACTACGTGCCGAGCTACGAGCCGCGCACCGGCAACCGCATCGTCTTCGTCGGCCGCCTCGACGAGGAGAAGAGCATCCACGAGCTCATCCAGGCCGCCGCGAAGCTCGACCCCGCGCTCGACGCACACGTCGAGATCATCGGCGACGGCGAGGACCGGCACCGGCTCGAGCGCATCGCGCGCGACCTCGGGATCGCCGACCGCGTCACCTTCCACGGCCGCATCTCCGACGACGAGCTGCGCGACATCCTCACCCACGGCGCCGTGTTCGCGATGCCGTCGCGTGCGGAACTCCAGTGCATCGCCGCGATGGAGGCCATGGCGTCGGCGCTCCCCGTCGTCGCCGCGAACGCGATGGCGCTCCCGCACCTCGTGCACCCGGGCGAGAACGGCTACCTCTACGAGCCCGGCGACATCGACGAGTTCGCCGCCCACCTCACCTCCGTGCTCACGGCCTCGCCCGAGCAGTACACGGCGATGAAGAAGGCGTCCGAGAAGATCGTGGCGAAGCACAGCCTCGAAGCGACCACGGACATCTTCGAGGCGCTGTACCGTGGGGAACCGGTGACCGACCCGGTCACCGACTGACACCGGGCACGGGATGCCGTGGCCGGTGCGGGGCGGTAGCTCAGCCGGTTAGAGCAGCGGACTCATAATCCGTCGGTCACGGGTTCAAGTCCCGTCCGCCCTACGCAGGTGGCCCGGCGACCCGGCGCGGCCTCGACGGGCGTCGCCGGTAGCATCGCGGCCATGAGCGACCTCGTCGACCATCTCGCGCGCGACAGGCCTCGCCGCGAGGCCGAGCGCGACGCACGGCTCATCGCGGCGATGGATCGCCTCATGTCGGACGGCGAACGTCGTCGACGCGACGACGACGAGGGGGTGCTCTCGAGCGACGAGAGGGTCGAGTACCGTGCCCTGCTGTATCGCCTGGGGCGGCCGCCGGCTTCTCTCGCGCGCCGCGCCCGGCTTCCGGCGCTGCTGTGGTGCATCCCCTGGGGCGTCGCCCTCGTCGGCCTCTTCGCGACCCTGGTCTCCAGCGTGATCTCCGAGTCTCCGGCGCCGCCGTTCCGGCTGCCGCTCGTTCTGGCTGCGGTGGCGGTGCTGGTCGGAGGCGGCATCCTGATCGCCCGCGTCGCCGCCCGCGGCCTGCGCGACGCGGTCACCGCGTACGAGGCGTCGTGCCATGCCGACCTCGTGGAGTTCTCTCGCCGCACGGGCTTCGTCGAGCGACGGCTCGACGCCGAGAGGGACGATCGGCGCGTGGAGGAGTTGCTGCGGGCAGAGGGGCGGCCGCCGAGGACGCGCTCGTTCTGATCCGGCGCCGCTCCGAGGCTTGCTACCGCACGCGACGGGAGGCCTCGAGCAGCCCGGTGAGCACGTCGCGCGCGTGCTCGAGTTGCTCGATCGGCAACCCGAGCCGCTCGACGACCTGACCCGGCACCGCCAGGGCCTTCTGCCGCAGGGCCCCGCCGGCATCCGTGAGGGTCACGGCGAGGGCGCGCGCGTCGGACGTGTCGCGGTCGAGGGTGACGTAGCCGGCGGACTCGAGTCGACGCAGCAGGGGCGAGAGGGTCGCCGGCTCGAGCAGGAGCTCATCGGCGAGGTCGCCGGCCCGGCGGGGGCTCCGCTCCCAGAGCGCGAGCATGACGAGGTATTGCGGGTGGGTGAGTCCGAGCGGTTCGAGCACGGGGCGGTAGAGCGCGATGACGCTGCGGGATGCCGCGGCGAGGGCGAAGCACACCTGGCGGTCGAGGGCGAGGGGGTCGGCGGTGGCTTCCACGGTCGTCACCGTCCCAGGATAGTTAGTGTGCGAAAGAAATAGTGAGTACACTAACGGTATGGCTGATCGCATGCCGTGGTGGGACCGAGTCAACAAGGCGCTCTTCCCGTTCATGGGCCCCGCGCAGCTCGGGTCGCCCGACGAACCGCCGCAGGTCTCGAGCATCGGGCGCCCGTGCCCGCTGTGCGGCCACTCGATGATGGAGCACGTCGTCGAGCGCGCGGGCGACTGGAGTACCGCGACCCGCCTGCACTGCCCGGTCGGCGCCGCCTGACTCGCGGCGCGGCTCAGCCTTCGCGCGCCGCTCTCGCCGCCCGGCGTCGGGCCACGGCATCCTTCGCCGCCCCGGCCGCCTTCTTCACGACCTTCGTCGCCTTGGCGTTGACCCTCTTCGCGCCCTCGAACTCCGTGCCGAGGATGCCGAGGCCGCCGAGTGCGATGAGCGCGCCGGGTCCCGGGAGGGGCATCATCACGACGCCGAGGGCGACGGTCGTGCCGCCGACGACGCCCACGCCGGTGCGGTAGACCTTCTCCGCCGTCGGGTTCTTGCGGATCGCCGCGCGGCCCGCGACGAAGGCCGTGCCCGCGGCGCGTCCGACGGCCGCTCCCGCGCGCGCCGCGGTCGTGCGGGCCGCCTCGCGGGCGGAGGAGCGCGGGTCGGGCGTCGGGTTCTCGCTCATGCGGCGACCGTACCGACGCCGGCTGCGGGGATGCCGACAACGCTTGGATCACGAAACGGTAACGATGTGCCCGCGCTGTCCTCAATGGGGCTCGAAACGACCCGAAAGCGGGTGCGGATGTCGGTGGGTTTCGGTGTCGTGAGGGTATGAAGTCGCTCGCGCACACGGTGCCCCTCGAGGTGCCTCGCGAGTACGCGTCCGAGGCGCCGCCGACCCCTGATGAGCTCGTGGAGTGGCAGCTCGCTCGCGCGGAGTTCGCCGTCTCGCAGGCGAATCGTGCGGCCGCTGAGCAACAGGCGGCGATCGTCGAGGTGCTCGACCTGGCGCGCCGCAACCCCGAGGTCTACGTCGTGCTCGACGGCGAGGCGACGCCGCGCGATGTCGAACTCGCGGTGGATGCCGCCCTCGGCGACCTCGCGGTACGGCTGTCGCTCAGCGAGGCGGCCGTCACGGCGCTCGCCCACCAGGCCGAGGTGTTGCGCGCGCGTGCGCCGCGGCTCTGGGCGGCGTTCCACGAGGGCGAGGTGTCTCCGGCGAATGCGCGCGCGACGGCCCAGGTGCTCGACTCGCTTCCTGCTCATCCAGACTCGGACCGGCGCGTCGACGTGCGCGCGGTCGAGTTGGCGCGCCTCGTTCCGGCGCGGTTCCGGGAGCGGCTGAGGGTGTTCCGCGAGCGCGTCCACCCGCGGTCTCTCGCGGAGCGTCACCAGGCGGCGCGGCAGGAGCGCAGCGTGTGGCGCGAGCACGAGCGCGACGGGATGTCGTGGTTCGGAGTCGCGCTGTCGTCCGCCGACGCGGAGCTGGCGTGGCAACGCGTCGACGTCGCCGCGCGGCACCTCGCCCGTGTCGTCGGGGAGACGCGCACGCTCGACCAACTGCGCGCCGACGTCGCCGCCGACCTCCTCACGGGTCGCGCCGACCCGCAAACCACGCCCCGCGTCTCCGTGGGGCTGCTCGTCCCTGTCCTGACGCTGCTCGGGGCCTCCGACGAGCCGGCGATGCTCGACGGCCGTGTTCCGATCGACCCCGAGACGGCCCGACGGCTCGCCGCGGGGGCGCCGTCGTTCCACCGCATCCTCACGCATCCCGTATCGAGCGCGGTGCTCGACGTCGATCGCACCTCGTATCGCCCGCCGGCCGACCTCGAGCGCTGGCTCGAACTGCGCGACGGCACCTGCCGGTTTCCCGGATGCGGCGTCCCGGCCCGGCGCTGCGACGTCGACCACACCGTCCGGTGGGCGCGCGGCGGCGCGACGAGCGCGAACAACCTCGCGCACCTGTCGGAGCGACATCACACCCGCAAAGACCGCACACGTTGGCGCCTCGACCGGAAGGCCGACGGCACCCTGACCTGGACGAGTCCCACCGGCTTCGTGCGCGACGAGGATCCGCCGCCCTTCTAGACAGGCGTCACCCCGGTTCGTTCACGCTCACCGCAGGTCGCGCATCCGCGCGCCCTCGGCACCCGCGCGCGACCGCCGCTCGAACCAGATCGCGACGAATAGCAGGATGGCGCCCGCCGTGAGCGACACGATCCACACGACGACCGGGTCGATCTGGCGGCCGACAGCGAGCTGCACGAGGATGATCGCGAGCTCGACCCCGAACGTCACGAGGCTCAGCACGAACGGGGCGGCGAACCTGCCGAGCGCCCCGACGAGCAGCGCCACCAGGGCGAGCGCGATGACGAGGATCGCGCGCCACGTCGCCGGGTTGGTGCCGGTCGCGAGCACCGACGGCAGCACGGTCACGACGATCCCGGGGGCGAACGCCGTCCACGACCGCGTGAAGCCGACGGGCCACGACGTGAGGGTGCCGCCGCCGGCGCCGTGGCGCATCGCGAGCACGCCCGCCCCGAGCAGCCCGAGTCCGAGCGGCAGCGAGTACCACTCGACGTTGAGGTCGCGCGTGCTCCAGCCCGCGACGGCCGTGCACCATGCCGCGAGGAAGACGAGCCACGTCGGCGGCATGATCGTCGCACCGCGCAGCGCGGCGAGCACCGTCACGAGCATGATGCCGAGGAGCACGAGCGTGAGGGTCCACAGCACCCACATCGGCGCCCCCGGGGCGACGGCGGCGATCGGACCGACGACGAGGTAGACGAGGGCGGGCCCCTGCAGCCAGCGGTGCGTCGGACGCAGCGCCCGGGCGGCCGACGCGGCGAGCACCGCCGCGGTCACGCTGAATGCGAGCACGGGCCACACGACCTCGTCGCGCGCGAGTCCGAGGTCGTCGTGCCCGAGCGCGAACCGGACGGCTTGCACGGTTCCCGCCGCCGCGGCGCCGAGCGACGCGACGAGCACCGGCACGCGCAGCCCCGCGAGGCGTCCACCCGGGCGGCGGCCGAGCCCCGAGCCGATGCCCAGCAGCACGAGGGATGCCGCGAGCAGCGCGAGGGCACGCCACGGCAGCACGGTCGACGCACCCGACCCGGTGACGGCGAGCACGACGAGCGACGTCGCGAGCGCGATCGCGAGCCCCGGCCCGACGAGCGCGGCGCCGTTGCGGCCGCGCAGCGTGAGAACGACACCGATGACGACGGCCGCCAGTGCCGGCGGATACACGTAGGGCTCGACGTCGGTGATGCCCGCGAGACCCCACACGCACCACAGCGCGGCGGTCCAACATCCCGCGGCGACCCACCAGCCGTAGCGGCGCGTCGCGAACACGCTCGCCGACGCCGCGCCGATGCCGAGGATGAGGAAGACCACGAGCGACGTGCCGAGGTCGGGCGTGACGAGCACGAGCGACAGGAGCGCCGCGATGCCGCCCGTGACGAACGCCGACAGCTCGATCCATAGGCGTGCCGATGCGGCATCCTGCTCGGAGATGCCGCCGCGGCGCAGCCGGCCTGCGACGAGCGGCGTCGTCGGCAGCACGAGCGCGACGAGGGTGGTGATCACGGGGAGGGTGACCGGCGCACCGCCGCCGCCGTTCCACGCGGGCACGATGTTCGTCTCGATGATGCGCGGGATGACGTTGACGACGACCACGGCGAGCGACGGCAGGAGGAGGGCTGCGGCGCCCGAGCGCACGACGCGCGTGAGACCCGGACGGCGCGTGAGGGTGAGCGTGAGGGCGAGCGCGAAGATCGCCGCGTTCGCGAGCGCCGTCTCCCACGTGCGCTCCGCGACGACGGTGACGACGCCGACGACGAAGGGCACCGCGGTGACGGCGAGCACGGCATACCAGAGCGGCGGGCGCACCCGGAGCACGAGCGTGATCGCGATCGCGAACACGGAGGCGACCGTCGCCGTGTAGGCGATGACCGGGATCGGGTCGAGGCCGAGCAGGTCGAGGCCCCGCGCCACGAGCACCAGCGCGTACGCGTAGCCGACGGCGACGTAGAACGCGCGAGCGCCCGCGGGAACCGTGAACGCGAGCACGGCGAGGGTCGCGACGAGCGCGGCGCCGGCACCCACCGTGAGCCGCTCGTCGCCCCAGGAGACGACCGCGAGGTAGAGCAGGATGCCGTGCGCCGCGACGAGGAGCGGTATGCGCACCGAGACCGGTGCAGCCTTGGTGCGCGGGACGAGCAGGAACACGAGCGCCACACCGAGCGCGAGGAGGATGCCGGTGAGGACCTGTCCGGGCCGGGAGAGTGCCGACCACGTCGGGGCGGCGACGAGCGCCGCACCGCCGAACGACGCCGCGAGCACCGACCACGGTCGGGTGGCCCCGCCGTCGCGCCGCACCGCGAACGCGAGCAGGAGGATGCCGGCCGCGGTCGCCGCGAGGCCGAGGATCGCGGCGAGACTGAGGGCCGACGGCGCGAAGCCCCGGGTCATCAGCTGCAGCATCCCGACGGTGAGCGCCGGGACCGCGGTCGCGAGGGCGACGACGACAGCTCCCACCCGCAGCGCCCCGCGCCGCACCGTCGTGGGCCACGGGATGAACGCGAGCGCGCCGAGCGCGACCGCCGCCGCGAGCGGGACCAGCAGCACGCGCCATCCCTCGTCGTCGAGACGACCGGCGAGGGCGGCGACGCCCGCGGCCGACGTGGCGAGCACGCCGGCGGCGGCGCTCCACGCGGGCGCGGCGAGCGTGCGCGTCGCGACGACCGACAGCGCGGCGAGCACGGCGATGACGAGGGCGGAGCCGAGCACGTAGGGCGTGTGCTCGACCCCGGGGACTCGCAGCAGCCCGACGAGGGCGACGACGCCGAAGAACGCCGCCGCGACGACCGTGGTGACGCGGTCGGCGCGCAGCGGGCTCGCGAACCGCGGCGACATCCGCCGGGCGAGCTCGAACGCGAGCAAGGCGACCGCGACCGACCCGACGTGTCCCGTCACAGCCGACCAGGGGCCCTCGACCGCGTAGCCGACGAACGCGGGCACCAGGACGAGCGCGACGAGTCCCGTCCACAGCCATGTGCGGAGCCGCACGAGCGTCGCGATGGCGAGCGTCAGGGCCGCCGCGACGAAGGTGGCGATGGCGGCGGGCCACCACGGACTCGATCCGGTCGGGGCGTTCTCGGAGATGGCCCACACGTCGAGTGCGACGAACACCATCCCGACGACGCCCACGGCCTCGGCCGAGAAGGCGAGCTTGAGCCGAGCGAGGAGCCACGCGAAGCCGAGGAACACGAGCGTCACACCCGCGATCACGAGCTGTCGGACGGAGAGCTCGGTGCCTGTGTTCGAGAACCGGAAGACGAGCACGGCGACGGCGATCAGCGCCGCCGCAGCGACCGCGAGCACCGACTGGAGGCTCACGGCGCTCGAGGGGCGGGAGGCCGGGGCGACGGGAGCGGTCCCGGCGGGCGGGGCGACGGCCGCAGGTGCCACGGCAGCGAGGGACGGCGCCCCCGTGGGCGGCGGGGCGAACGCGGCCTTCGTCGGCAGTCGCCCGATGAGCTCCTGACGGCGGTCGAGCAACGTCGCCGCCTCCGCCGACACCGCGCGCAGCTCGTCGGCGACCTCGCCCGTGAGGATCGCGCCGCAGAACGGGCAGTGCTCCGCGCCGACCGGCCCCCTCTCGCACCGGGGGCACGTCTTCGATCCCCGCAGGTACGCCGGCCGCCGCTTCACTCCACGCCATGGCCGGAGTCTAGGGAACAGCGCGCGCCTTTCCGGTGCCCGACGGCGGTCGTGGGGAATTCGCCCGTGTCGCCCGGGTTGTACTCGACAACCTGAGTGAGGATGGAAGACATGACGCTGACCCCGACGGAACTGGCCCAGAAGACCCCCGAGGAGCAGCTCGCCTACTTCCACGAGCGCCGCGAACTCGCGGTGGTCCAGCCGCTCGGCAGCCTCGCGCTCGTCAACACGCAGCTCGTCGACAGCGAGCAGACCATCTGGGGCGTCCCGGGACGGTGGGCACCGCTCCCCGAGGGGCAGTCGGGACTCGCGGTCATCGCGACCGCCGAGGACGGCATCCGCGTCGACGGCCAACTCGTCGACGGCGAGGCCGTCGTGCGCGGGAAGGACGACCCCGACCCGTCGGACGTCGTCTTCAGCGACACCGTCCGCGGTGCGGTGATCACCCAGGCGGGCGGCGGGTATGCGCTCCGGGTGTGGGATGCCCAGTCCGAGGCGATCCAGAACTTCGGCGGCATCGACCGGTTCCCCTACGACCCCTCGTGGGTCGTCACGGCGGCGTGGCAGGAGAACCCGGAGGGCACGACGCTCGCCTTCCAGCACCTCAAGGACGACGAGGAGGAACCCGCACGCGAGGAGGTCATCCCCGGCAGCATCCGATTCTCCCGCGACGGCGTCGACTACGACCTCGCCGCGTTCAAGGCGGGCCGCGCGCTCCAGATCGTCTTCGCCGACGCGACGAACGGCGACTCGACCTACAGCGTCGGGCGCTTCCTCTTCGTCGCCCCCAACGCCGACGGCACGATCACTCTCGACTTCAACCGCGCCATCCTCCCGCCGTGCGCGTTCTCGTACTCGTTCAACTGCCCGCTGCCGCCGAAGCAGAACCGCTTCGGCATCCCGATCGAGGCGGGGGAGAAGAACGTGCTCGCGAAGGACGGCTCGCTGCTGCACTGAGCCGCGCTGCAGTGAGTCACCGCTCGTCGGAACCGGAGTCGACGAGCGCCGCGGGCGTTCCCGCGGGAGCGGCGTCGGTGCGCGGGACGAGCGTGAGACACAGTCCGACGGCGACCGGGACGGCGAGCCACAGCGTGCCGACGATCCCGAAGGTCTCCGTGCTCAGCACGCTCGGGAGGGCGAGCACGAACACGACGAGGCCGGCGAGTTGCGCCGCGGACCGCTCGAGCAGCCGGCGACCGCGCGTGCGGGGGTCGGCGCTGCGGCGCGGCGCGAAGAAGAGGATGCCGACGACGGCGCCCGCGACGAGCACGACGCGACCGAGGACGGTCTCCCACGGCGCCGGCAGCAGCGCGGTGGCGTGCACCGCGACGACGGGGACGAGGGCGAGCCGCACGACGATCCGGCGAGGCACGGCGATGGTCGGGCGTATGAGTCCGGCCGCGAAGACGACGGCGGCTGCGACGACGAGGAGGGCTGCGACCTGCGGCGGTCGCCCAGAACGACGGGACGTCGTCGAACGCCGGGCCCGCGGCGGAGGCGACCGCGCCCGGGACCACGTAGAACGCGCCCACCCATGCCATCCACCGTCCCGCGCTCCGCGAGAACGCGGGATGCGCGACGGTGACCACGAGGGCGACGACGAGCGCGACCGACAGCCACGGCGCGACCGCGAGGACGGCGTCGGACACATCGACGCCCGAACCCCACAGCAGCGCGGTGACGGCGAGCGTGAGCACGAGCGGCCCGAGGAAGACGAGCTGGATGGCGGCGGCAGCACCGAAGACGGCGGTCGCCAGTCGGGTGCCGACGCGCGCGAGCGGGTGTCGTGCCGAACGCACGACGACGAGGGTCGTGGCCGCCGCGACGAGTCCCGCGTGCACCCACGACCACGAGGGTGCGAGGGTCCAGAGCAGCCCGTCGAGTTCGCCGAAGAGTCCGCGGAGCGCGGTGTACCGCAGCGCGACCGCGGCGAGGGCGGCGGCGAGGAGCGCCAGGACGACGGGGAGCGGCAGATCATCGCGGAAGACGCGTCGCAGCCCCGCCGTGCGTGACTGCGCGCCACGCGCGACGCCGTACAGCGCCCCGAACGCCGCCGCCCCGCCGGCGAGCGGGAGCAGCACGATCCACAGCCAGCCGAGAAGGCCGGGGTCCGGGTCGGCGGACTGCGCGCCGGCGGCGGCGAGCCACGGCAGCGCGCCGGCGAGCGCGGTGATCGCGAGTGCTGCGGCACCGCGTGGCAGGTGAAGCGCGACGACTCCGGCGATCGCGCCCGCGGCGGCGATGAAGGCGGGTGCGGCGGCGTCGGACGCGAGGTGGAGGCCCGCGACGCCGAGTCCCACCGCGGCCACGACCGTGTCGCGCAGCACCGCACGCCACCGCGTCGGACCGCCGCGGGGGTCGGCGAGCCGCTCGGCGACGAGGGCCCCGGCCGCGACGACGGCGCAGCCCGCGATCAGGAGGATGCGGAACCAGCGCGGCGAGGGCGGGTCGACGTCCCACGTGAACAGCGGTTCGAGCAGCCCGGGGATCGCGACGAGCACGAGCAGGGCGACCGTCAGCGACCACGTCGCGACGACGAGCACGGTCACGGGGAGCGCGATCCCGGCGAGGCCCAGCCGGCTCAGCCGGAGGCGTGTCGCATCCCGGAGCCGCGCAGCGCTTCGCGCGCGCGACGGCGGCGCGGCGGCGTCGGATGCGGCCATCGGGGTCTCCCGGCTCGGGTGAGCGGCACGCTAGCAGCCGGGCGGGCTACCCGTCGAGGTCCGCTCCGCACAGGCCGCCGAAGTGCGTCGTGAGCGCGTCGAACCCGCTCGCCGGCGGAACGAGGGCCATCGCCGCGTACGTCCACGCGGACGCCTCCGCGTTCGAGGGACGCGACGGGTCGTGGAGCGGACTCGCGAGCTGCTCGGCGAGCTCCGCCGCGTAGTCGACGGAGGAGAAGTCGAGCGTGCGATAGAACTCTCGCACCTCGCGCAAGCGTCCCCTCGCGGCATCCGAGCCGGCGTCGGGGCTCCGCCAGTCGAGGTCGACCTTCACCTGGATCTCGCACAGCTCGCCCACGCTCGTGAGGATGAAGCCCGCACCGTCGGGTGGAACCTGAGGACGCAGACGTCGCCGAGACTCGTGACGTAAGTGCGGGCGACGGAGGCGGGCGCCGCCGCCGCGGGACGGAGGGAATCGGCGACGAGGGTCGTCACACCGCCGCCGAGCAGCAGGATGCCGAGCGCCGCCCCCACGAGGCCCGCGCGCCGCCCGCATCCCGGTCTCCCTCCGCGCGCCGAGGAAGGCGCCCATACCGAGATTATGTGCGCACCGCGCGATCCGTCCCGTGATCCTTCCGCGGGCCGTGCGGCGGCGTCGGGAGTGGACGGCAGACTGGACGCGTGCTCATCGCGCTCCAGTGGACCTCCGCCGGGGTCGTCGCGACCGAGCTCGCCGACGACGGCGCCCAGGTCGCCGTGACGACGGTGCCCGAGGCCGAACTGCCCACGTGGGTCGCCGCGCGCGAACCCGGGCGTCCGCGGTGGGTCTGGGGCGACACCTCCCGCTGGTATCCGCCGCTCCTCGCCGCGGGGGTGCGGGTGGAGCGCTGCGTCGACCTCCGGTTGTGTCGCGCGATCCTGCGCAACGCCGTCGCAGCCTCCGGATCGGCCGTCGCGACAGGCCCGCGCGACGCGTGGGACGCCCCGGCGCCCGCCCGCGCCGCCGCGCCGCGAGACGCGCTGTTCGACCTCGAACCCCCGCCCGACGACGAGGACCCGGTCGCGGAGTGGCGCCGCCAGCGCGACGCCGTCGCCGGTGCGGGCGACGGCGGTCGGCTCGGGCTGCTCGTCGCCGCGGAGAGCGTCGGCTCGCTCGTCGCCGCGGAGCTGAGCTTCGCGGGACTCCCGTGGGATCGCGAGGAACACGACCGCGTGCTCACCGAGACCCTCGGGCCGCGCATCCCGAACGGACGTCCCGCGAAGCTCGAGGCGCTCGTCGGGCGTCTGCGGGAGGCCCTCGACGCGCCGACGCTCAACCCGGACTCGCAGCAAGACCTCTTGAAGGCGCTCCAGAACGCCGGGATGCGCGTCGAGTCGACGAGCAAGTGGGAGGTCAAGGGCATCGACCACCCCGCGGTGGAGCCGCTCCTGGAGTACAAGTCCCTCTCCCGCCTGCTCTCCGCGAACGGGTGGCACTGGCTCGACGAGTGGGTGCGCGACGGGCGCTTCCGTCCCGTGTACGTCCCCGGCGGGGTCGTGACGGGACGCTGGGCGTCGGACGGCGGGGGAGCCCTCCAACTGCCGAAGCAGGTGCGCTCGGCCGTGATCCCCGATCCCGGGTGGAAGCTCGTCGTCGCCGACGCGTCGCAGCTCGAGCCTCGCGTGCTCGCCGCGATGTCGGGCGACCGCGCGATGGCGCGTGCGGGGCAGGCGGCCGACATGTACCAGGGCATGGTCGACGCCGGCGCCGTCGAGACGCGGTCGCAGGCGAAGTACGGGATGCTCGGCGCCATCTACGGCGGCACGACGGGCGAGAGCGGACGGATGCGCCCGCGCATCGAGAAGGCGTTCCCGCGCGCGATGGCGTTCGTCGAGGCGGCGGCCCGGGCGGGGGAACGGGGCGACGTCGTGTCGACCTGGCTGGGACGCTCCTCGCCGCCCGGGGAGGGGCTCGGCTACGACGAGACCGCGTCGGAGGCGCAACAGCGCCGCACGCAGCAGCGCGCCGCGGCGTGGGGACGGTTCACCCGCAACTTCGTCGTGCAGGGCACCGCGGCGGAGTGGGCTCTGTGTTGGATGGGGTCGCTCCGCCGACGCCTGTGGGAACTGGGGCCCGGCTCGCTCACCGACGGCCCGCACCTCGTGTTCTTCCTCCACGACGAACTCATCGTGCACACGCCGGAGGGGCTCGCGGAGGTGGTGGCCGTCGCCCTCCGCGAGTCGGCGGCGGAGGCCGGGCGCCTGCTGTTCGGGGCGGCGCCCGTCGAGTTCGCGCTCTCGGTCGCGATCGTGGACAGGTACTCCGATGCCAAATGAATCGCCCCCAGGGAATGACATCCTTGTGATTTCAGGGGTTTCTCCGGCATAATTTGCCGTAGCTATCTCGAAGCATTCATCAGGTCGATGGGGAAGTCGCATCCTGACGAATGGAGAGAGAAGTGGCTGCTGTGCAATCGAAGATCGCACGCGGAGTGGTCTACATCCACTCCGCGCCCAGCGCGCTGCGTCCCCACGTCGAATGGGCCGCGGGCCGCGCTCTCGGGCGCGCCGTCAACTTCGAGTGGCGCGAACAGCCCGTCCTCAAGGGCGCCTTCCGCACGGAGTTCTTCTGGGAGGGCGACCGGGGCACCGGTGCCGCCCTCGCGTCCGGCCTGCGCGGCTGGGAGCACCTCCGCTACGAGGTGACGGAGGATGCCGGCCTCGGCACCGACGGCGGCCGCTGGATGCACACGCCCGACCTCGGCATCTTCTACGCGCAGACCGACACCGCGGGCAACATGGTCGTCCCTGAGGACCGCATCCGCGCCGCGATGGAGTCGGCCGGGTCCGACGCGTTCGAGCTCCACCGGGAGCTGCGCCTCGCCCTCGGCCAGGCCTGGGACGACGAGCTCGAGCCGTTCCGTCATGCGTCGGAGGAGACTCCGGTGATCTGGCTCCACAAGGTGGGCTGAGGAAAGGGGGACCCCGATGCGCATGCCGCTGACCACCCACATCCTGCACGCCGAGGTCGAGGAGATCCTCGCGGCGGAGGAGCTCCTCGACACGTCGGCGCTGGCGCCGCTCGGCGAGGAGGGCGAGGGCGACTGCACCCTCCACGACGGCTGCCGGCCGGTGTTCTGACTGCCCGTGTTCTGACCGCGCGTGTTCTGACCGCGCGTGTTCTGACCGCGCGTCTTCTGACGCATCCTTGACCCCGGCCGCGGGGCGGGCAATACTTTACCGTGTGGTAAACCAAAGCCTGGACCGTGTGTACGGCGCCCTCGCCGACGCGACGCGGCGCGGGATGCTCGAGCGGCTCCGCCGCGGCCCGCTCAGCGTCAGCGACCTCGGCGAGCCCCTCGGGATGACGCTGGCGGGCGTCGGCAAGCACGTCGCCGTGCTCGAGGGGGCCGGGCTCGTCCGCACCCGCAAGACCGGGCGGGTGCGCGTGTGCGAGCTCCACGGCGCGGCGTACACCGAGGCCGCCGCCTGGATCGACGAGCAGCGCACGTTCTGGGAGGAGCGGCTCGACCGCGTGCAGAGCTATCTGGAGGGTGGAACGGTGGAGGAGGGCTCATGACCGAGTTCCGGGTGCAGCGCGTCGTCGCGAAGCCGGTCGAGGACGTGTGGACGGCGTTCACCGACACCGCGGCGCTCGCGGCATGGTTCTGGCCTCCGGGATGCCGATGCGGCCTTGAAGACCGCTCCACCATCCCCTCGGCACCGAGCTCGACATACCGTCGCGACCATTTCGAGGCGGTGTCCCACGACACCCGGTAATAGTCGGCTGCAGCCGAGATCGACCAGCCGTCATCGACGACGAGGCGGGCAAGACGAAGACGTTGGACCGGAGTCAACGCCGCATTACGGTGAGACACGAGAACCTCCTGGGCTCGAGAGCGAAGAACTGAACAGCTCCACTCTCCCGCCCGGAGGTTCTCGCTACGTCACGGCAACCAGATCAAGCAACGTCCCCGGGCACTACAGCTAGTACAGACCCTTCGAATAGTTCGAGACCTCGTAGTACGCGTCGAGCTCCTCGAGCGGCGTCTCCGGGCGTTCCAGCTCCTGCGCGATGACGGCGCGGCGCGGCACGGCATCCGGGGCCCACGACTCCGGCTCCCACAGCCGCGAGCGCAGGAAGGCCTTCGAGCAGTGGTGGAACACCTCGTCGATGTCGACGACGATCGCGAGCGCCGGCCGGTGTCCCTTCACGACGAGGTCGTCGAAGAACGGCGCCTCCCGCACGATCCGCGCCCGGCCGTTGATCCGCAGCGTGTCGCCGCGACCCGGGATGACGAACAGGATCCCGACGCGGGGGTCGGCGAGGATGTTGCGGTAGCCGTCGACGCGGCGGTTGCCGGGACGCTCCGCGATCGCGATCGTGCGCTCGTCGAGCACGTGCACCAGGTGCCCCGCCGGGTCGCCCCTTCGGCGAGGCGTCGCCCGCCGTGCGGGCCGGTCGTCGCGAGCACGCAGAACGTCGACGCGGCGAGCCAGTCCCGGTCGAGCGACGTGAGCGCGGGGCGCACCTTGTCGCGCGTCGCGGGCAGCGGTTCTCCGATCACCTCCACGAGCGCGTCGAGGTCGTCGATCGTCTCCCAGCGTTCGCTCGCCAGAGCGTCGGATGCCGTCACACCGTCAACCTAGTCCCGTGTGGGACCAGTCCGGCACGACGGCGTCCGGTCAGCCCTCGAACGAGCGGATCGCGATGACCGCGTTGTGCCCGCCGAACCCGAACGAGTTCGAGATCGCGAGCTGCGGGCCGTCGCCGAGCGCGTGCGGCGCCGTCGGGACGAGCAGGGGGATCTCCGGGTCCTGGTCGTCGAGGTTGATCGTCGGGGGAGCCGTGCGGCTCTGCACCGCGAGCACCGTGATGATCGCCTCGAGGGCGCCCGTGCCGCCGAGGAGGTGCCCGTGGGCTCCCTTCGTCGCCGACACCGGGATCTCGTGCACCCGGTCGCCGAAGACCGCGACGAGAGCCTTGTACTCGGCGATGTCGCCGACCGGGGTGCTCGTCGCGTGCGCGTTGATGTGGGTGACCTCGTCGGGAGTGGCACCCGCCTGCTCGAGCGCCGCGAAGACGGCGCGGGCGGCGCCGCGACCCTCCGGGTCGGGGGCGGTGATGTGGTACGAGTCGCTCGTCACACCGCCGCCGGCGATCTCGGCGTAGATCTTCGCGCCGCGCGCCTGGGCGTGCTCGAGGGTCTCGAGCACGAGCACCCCCGCGCCCTCGCCCATGACGAAGCCGTCGCGGTTGACGTCGTACGGACGCGAGGCGGCGCGCGGGTCGTCGTTGCGCTTCGAGAGCGCCTGCATCGACGCGAACGACGCGATCGTGATCGCGTGGATGCACGACTCCGTGCCGCCCGCGATGACGATGTCGGCGAGACCCTGCTGGAGGTGGTCGTAGGCGTTCGCGATCGCCTCCGTGCTCGACGCGCACGCCGAGACGTCGGTGCGCGCGAAGGCGCGGGCGTCGAGGTCCATGCTCACGGCGGCCGAGGCGGCGTTCGGCATGAGCATCGGCACCGTCATGGGGAGCACGCGGCGCGGGCCCTTCTCCCGCAGCGTGTCCCACGCGTCGAGGAGGGTCCACAGGCCGCCGATGCCCGTCGAGAAGTCGACGCCGAGGCGCGTGCGGTCGATGTCGGGGGCGCCGGCATCCGCCCACGCCTCACGGGCCGCGATGAGCGCGAACTGGGAGCTCGGGTCGAGTCGCTTGGTCTCGACGCGTTCGAGCACCTCGTCGGGGCGCACCTTCGCCTCCATGGCGAACGTGACGGGGAGGTCGTACTGGGAGACCCACTCGTGGGTCAGGGTGTTCGCGCCGGACTCCCCGGCGAGGAGGGCCGTCCAGGTGTCCTGGGCGGTGCCGCCGAGCGGCGTGGATGCACCGATACCGGTGACGACGATGCGCTTGGTCATTCGAAACTGCTCCTGGGTGAGGGGCGGTGAGAGTGGGTGGGGGCTGGCGCCCCCACCCGGGGTCTGCGCCTGGGTCAGGCGGACGCGTTGACGATGAAGTTGACGGCGTCGCCGACCGTGGTGAGGTTCTTGACCTCCTCGTCGGGGATCTTCACGTCGAACTTCTCCTCGGCGTTGACGACGATCGTCATCATCGAGATGGAGTCGATGTCCAGGTCGTCGGTGAACGACTTGTCCAGCTCCACGCTGTCGGTCGCGATGCCGGTCTCGTCGTTGATGAGCTCGGCGAGGCCGGCGAGGACCTCTTCGGTGGACAGTGCCATGGTGATTCTCCTTGTTGGGGTGTCGTGGAGTCGGACGTTACGAATGACCGACGTCGAGTCTATTAGGGAGGGTCGCGGTCTCCCGGTGTCTCAGGGGAGCCGGACGACCTGCGCGCCGTAGACGAGCCCCGCGCCGAAGCCGATCTGGAGGGCCAGACCGCCTGACAGCTCGGGATGCTCGCGCAGCAGGCGCTCCGCGGCGAGCGGCACGCTCGCGGCCGACGTGTTGCCCGTCGTCTCGATGTCGCGGCCGATGAGAACGTGCTCGGGGAGCTTCAGCTGCTTCGCGAGCTCGTCGATGATGCGCATGTTCGCCTGGTGCGGGATGAACGCGCTGAGTTCGTCGGCCGTCACGCCCGCGGCGTCGAGGGCCTCCTTCGCGACCTTCGCCATCTCCCACACGGCCCAGCGGAACACCGTCTGGCCGTCCTGACGGAGCGTCGGCCACGCGGCCTCGCCCCGCACGTGCTCGGGGAACGTCGCGTTCATGCCCACGGCATCCCACTTGGAGCCGTCGGAGCCCCACACAGCGCGCGAGATGCCCGGCTCGTCGGAGGGGCCGACGATCGCGGCGCCCGCTCCGTCGCCGAGGAGGAACGAGATCGTGCGGTCGGTCGGGTCGACGAGGGCGGAGAGCTTCTCCGCACCGACGACGAGCACGTAGTCCGCGACGCCGGCCCGCACGAGGGCGTCGGCCTGGGCGATCCCGTACACGTAGCCGGCACACGCGGCGCTGATGTCGTAGGCGGGAGCGGGCGTCGCGCCGATCCGGTCGGCGAGCAGCGCCGCCATCGACGGCGTCACCGCGACGTTGCTGATCGTCGACACGATGACGGCGCCGAGCTGGTCGCCCGTGAGCCCAGCCTTCGCGAGCGCCTCCTTCGCGGCGGCCTCGGCGAGGTCCACCGCGAGCACGTCGTCGGAGGCGCGCGTGCGCGTCACGATGCCGGTGCGCTGACGGATCCACTCGTCGCTCGAGTCGATCGGGCCGACGAGGTCGTCGTTCGGCACCACGCGGTCGCCGCGCGCGGCGCCGATGCTGAGGATGCGCGTCGCCGCGCGGGGGGTGGTCTGCTGAAGCGTCATGCGTGGCCCTCGGTCAGCTCTGCTCGATGAGTTCGATGGCGGCGGGGAGGTCGTCCGGCGTCTTCACGGCGACCGTCGGGAGGCCCTTGAGTCCGCGCTTGGCGAGGCCGACGAGGGCGCCCGCCGGGGCGAGCTCGACGAGGCCGGTGACGCCGGCGCGCTCGAAGGAGGCCATGCACAGGTCCCAGCGCACGGGGTTCGCGACCTGGCCGACGAGGAGGTCGACGAACGCCGAACCCGACTCGACGGTGGATCCGTCCTTGTTGGTCCAGATCGTGAGGGTCGGGTCGGCGACGGCGAGGGCGTCGGCGACGGAGCGGAGATGGTCGACCGCGGGCTGCATGAAGCGCGTGTGGAAGGCCCCGGCGACCTGGAGCGGGATGACGCGGGCGCCCGCCGGCGCGTTCTCGGCGAGGGCCGCGAGTGCGGGGAGCTCGCCCGCGACGACGAGCTGTCCGCCGCCGTTGTAGTTGGCGGGGGAGAGGCCGAGCTCGTCGAGCTTCGCGAGCAGCTCCGCCTCGCCTCCGCCGACGACGGCGCTCATCCCCGTCGCGACCTCGGCCGCCGCCTGGGCCATCGCGCGGCCGCGCTCGCGCACGAGCACCATCGCGTCGGATTCGCTGAGGATGCCGGCCGCGGCCGCGGCGGCGAGCTCGCCGACCGAGTGGCCCGCGACGCCCGCGAGCTTCCCGCGGCGGCCGTCCGCGACGGCGCGGAAGGCGAGGAGCGAGGCGGCGACGATGAGCGGCTGCGCGACCGCGGTGTCGCGGATCGTGTCGGCATCCGACACCGTCCCGTGCGCGCGCAGGTCGACCTGCGCGGCGTCGGCGAGGGCATCCAGGTGCTCGGCGATGCTCGGCTCGGCGAGCCAGGGCTCGAGGAATCCGGGGGTCTGCGAGCCCTGCCCGGGCGCGACGACGACGACACTCACGAGAGTCCATCCTGCCAGGACGGGTCCCGGGGCGGGCGGCTCATCCGACGAAGCTTCGCGGGAATCGTTGGGCGATTCCTACGAAGCCCGGTCAGCGCTCCTGCTTCGGGGAACCGGCGATCGCGCCGACGATGAGCGCCGCCTGGAGGATGAGGGCCTCGCGCGCACCCGTCGCGTCGTAGCCGATGACCTCGGAGATGCGCTTGAGCCGGTAGCGCACGGTGTTNGGNTGCACGAAGAGCTCGCGCGCCGTNGCCTCNAGCGAGCGACCGTTGTCGAGGTAGCACCACAGGGTCGTGAGCAGCTCCGTCGAGTGGTCCTGGAGGGGCCGGTAGACGCGGTTGATGAGCGTCGACCTCGCGAGCGGGTCGCCCGCGAAGGCACGCTCGGGGAGCAGATCGTCGGCGAGGGCGGGGCGGGGGGCGTTGCGCCAGGCCCGAGCGACGGCGAAACCCGCGAGGGCGGCCTTCGCGCTGCGCGCCGCCTCGAGCAGCGACGGGACGGCGTGGCCGAGCACGAGGTGCCCGGGGCCGAAGCCCGGCTCGAGCTCCGCGGCGATCTCGAGGAACGGGCGCGGCTCCGTCTTCGGCTCGGCGGCGCCCTCCGCGTCGGAGACCGGCTCCGTGCGTCCGATGACGATGACGAGACGGCTGCCCTGCACGCCGATGAGCACGTCGGCGTCGAGGTGCCGGGCGGTGCGTCGCAGCATGTCGACATCGAGCATCCGCGGAGCCGTGCCGACGAGCACGCTCACCTCGCCGTGCCCGTTCCAGCCGAGAGCGGCGATGCGGCTCGGGAGTTCCGAGTCGTACTCGCCCGTGAGGATCGAGTCGACGACGAGGGCCTCGAGCCGCGCATCCCAGAGCCCGCGGGCCTCCGCGGCGCGCGCGTACACGTCGGCCGCGGCGAAGGCGATCTCGCGCGAGTACAGCAGGATCGCCTCGCGGAGGTTCTCGTCGTCGTCCTTGACCCGCTGCTCGACGACCTCGACGGTGACGCGGATGAGCTGCAGCGTCTGCTGGAGGCTCACCGACCGCAGGAGCTCGCGGGGGGCGGCGCCGAANACGTCGGCNGCGATCCACGGGATCGATTTCGGGTCGTCGTACCAGGAGATGAAACTCGTGATGCCCGCCTGCGCGACGAGTCCGACGGCGCTGCGGCGCCCCGGCGGCATGTCGCGGTACCACGGCAGCGTCTCCTCGAGGCGCTTCAGAGTCGCCGTCGAGAGCTCGCCCGACAGTGTGCGCAGCCAGGCGAGTGTCTGCTGCTTCGTGCGCGCAGGGGCCATCCGGTTCCGGTGCTCCTAGCTCTCGCCGCCGGCGGACCCCGAGGTTCCCGCGTTGACGTCGTGCAGTCGGTACTTCTCGATCGCCTGGGCGACCGCGTCGGGGGCGACCTCGCCGCGGCGCGCGAGCGACTGGAGCACACGCACGACGATCGAGGGCCCGTCGATCTTGAAGAACCGGCGTGCCGCGGCGCGGGTGTCGCTGAAGCCGAAGCCGTCGGCGCCCAGCGTCAGGTACTCGCCCGGGACGAACGGCCGGATCTGGTCCTGCACCGCGTGCATGAAGTCGGACACGCCGACGAATGGACCCTCGGAGCCCTGGAGCTTCTGCCACAGGTAGGGGATCTGCACCGGCTCGTGCGGGTAGAGCAGGTTGTGCTCATCGGCGGCGAGTCCGTCGCGGCGCAGCTCCGTCCACGAGGTGACGCTCCACACGTCCGCCGCGACTCCCCAGTCGCGGGCCAGCAGGTCCTGCGCCTCGAGCGCCCACGGCACGCCGACGCCGGAGGCGAGGAGCTGCGCCTTCGGGCCCTGGACCTCGGCGTTCTTGAGCTTGTAGATGCCCTTGACGACGCCCTCGACGTCGAGGCCCTCGGGTTCCGCCGGCTGCGGCATCGGCTCGTTGTAGACCGTGAGGTAGTACATGACGTCGGGGTCGGGGTGGGTGCCGCCGTACATCCGCTCGAGGCCGGACCGCACGATGTGCCCGAGCTCGTAGGCGTACGCCGGGTCGTACGAGACGACCGCCGGGTTCGTCGACGACAACAGGTGCGAGTGCCCGTCGGCGTGCTGGAGGCCCTCGCCGGTGAGCGTCGTGCGGCCCGCCGTCGCGCCCATGATGAAGCCGCGGGCCATCTGGTCGCCGGCCGCCCACATCGCGTCGCCCGTGCGCTGGAACCCGAACATCGAGTAGAAGACGTAGACCGGGATGAGCGGCTCGCCCTGCGTCGCGTACGACGTGCCGACGGCGGTGAACGCCGCGAAGGCGCCCGCCTCGTTGATGCCGGTGTGGAGGATCTGACCCTGCGGGCTCTCCTTGTAGGCGAGGAGGAGCTCGCGGTCGACCGACGTGTAGTGCTGGCCGTTCGGGTTGTAGATCTTCGCCGACGGGAAGTAGGCGTCCATGCCGAACGTGCGCGCCTCATCCGGGATGATCGGCACCACCCGGTGGCCCATGCCCTTGTCGCGCAGGAGGTCCTTGAGCAGACGCGCGAACGCCATCGTCGTGGCGACGGGCTGCTTGCCCGAGCCCTTGCGCATGTCCTCGTAGACGTCGTCGCCGGGGAGACTGAACTGCGTGTACTTGGACCGGCGTTCCGGCAGGTAGCCGCCGAGCTCGCGGCGACGCTCCTGGAGGTACTGGATCGCCGGGTCGTCCTGACCGGGGTGGTAGAACGGCGGCTGGTACGGGTCGGCCTCGAGCTGGGCGTCGGAGATCGGGATGCGCATCTCGTCGCGGAACTGCTTGAGGTTGTCGAGCGTGAGCTTCTTCATCTGGTGGGTCGCGTTGCGTCCCTCGAAGCTCGGGCCGAGGCCGTAGCCCTTGACCGTCTTCGCGAGGATGACGGTCGGCTGGCCCTTGTGCTCCATCGCGGCCTTGAACGCCGCGTAGACCTTGCGGTAGTCGTGGCCGCCGCGCTTGAGGTTCCAGATGTCCTCGTCGCTCATGTCCTTGACGAGCTCGAGCGTGCGCGGGTCGCGGCCGAAGAAGTTCTCGCGCACGTAGGCGCCCGACTCGGCCTTGTAGGTCTGGTAGTCGCCGTCGGGCGTCTCGTTCATGAGGTTCACGAGCGCACCCTCGGTGTCGCGCGCGAGGAGCGCGTCCCACTCGCGGCCCCAGATGACCTTGATGACGTTCCAGCCGGCACCGCGGAAGAACGACTCGAGCTCCTGGATGATCTTGCCGTTGCCGCGCACCGGGCCGTCGAGCCGCTGCAGGTTGCAGTTGATGACGAACGTGAGGTTGTCGAGCTTGTCGTTGGCGGCCCACTGGAGGGCGCCGCGGCTCTCGACCTCGTCCATCTCGCCGTCGCCGAGGAACGCCCAGACGTGCTGATCCGACGCGTCCTTGATGCCGCGGTTCGTGAGGTAGCGGTTGAGCTGCGCCTGGTGGATGGCGTTGATCGGNCCGAGGCCCATCGACACCGTNGGGAACTCCCAGAAGTCGGGCATGAGGCGCGGGTGCGGGTACGACGACAGGCCGTACGGGCNNCTGCGACTTCTCCTGNCGGAANGCCGAGAGCTGCTGCTCGNNGAGNCGGCCCTCGAGGNACGCTCGCGCGTACATGCCGGGGGAGGCGTGNCCCTGGTAGAAGATCTGGTCGCCGCCGCCGGNGTGGTCCTTNCCNCGGAAGAACCAGTTGTGGCCNACCTCGTAGAGCGCGGCCGANGAGGCGTAGGTCGAGATGTGGCCGCCGACGGCGATGCCGGGGCGCTGCGCGCGGTGCACNGTGATCGCGGCGTTCCANCGGATCCACGCGCGGTAGCGGCGCTCGAGNTCCTCGTCACCGGGGAACNCGGGCTCGTTCTCNGGCGCGATGGTGTTGATGTAGTCNGTCGTCGGCACCATCGGCACGCCGAGCTGNANCTCCTTNGAGCGCTTCAGCAGGCTCAGCATGACGTCGCGCCCGCGGCCGCGGCCCTTGGCCTCGACGAGCGCGTCGAGCGATTCCTGCCATTCGGCGGTCTCGTCCGGGTCGACGTCGNTGTTGTTCANCGAGTAGGGGTCCTGGTCGTTGACGGGCACCGGTGACCTCACAATTCATCCGCTGGTAGAGCGGTCGGGGGTGGCTGGAAGTGCGCGATCTCGTGGACCGCGGCGACTCCACTCTAGTTGTCCGGCCCTCCCGCCACCGGTCAACCGTTCCGGTGTGCGAGGCGTATGATCGTGCGCTGGACTGCCGGGCGCTCTCCCGGCCGGAGAGGAACGCACCACCGTCATGGCGCTGGAGAACGACACCCGGGCACCCGACTTCGACCTCGCGAACCAGTTCGGCGAGCACGTGCGGCTGAGCGACTTCCAGGGCGTGAAGCCCGTCGTCCTCGTTTTCTTCCCGCTCGCGTTCTCCGGCGTGTGCACGGGCGAGCTGTGCGCGCTGCGCGACAACCTCGCGCTGTTCCGTGACAACGACGTCGAGCTCCTCGGCATCTCGGTCGACTCGAAGGCCGCGCTGCGGGCGTGGGCGGAGCAGGAGGGCTACGACTTCCAGCTCCTCGCCGACTTCTGGCCGCACGGTGCCGTCGCGAAGGAGTACGGCGTCTTCCTCGAGGAGAAGGGCTTCGCGAACCGCGCGACCTTCGTCATCGACACGAAGGGCGTCATCCGCGCCTCCTTCATCACCGCGCCGGGGGAGCCCCGGTCGATCGAGGAGTACCGCGCCGCGCTCGAGGAGCTCAGCGCCGCGCGCGTCTGAGCCCGACGCCGGGTTACGGCACGGTGACGACGGCGCTCACGTAGTCGCCGTTGCCGCCGAAGTCGTAGACCCACAGCTCGAGCACGAGCCGGAGGCCCGACGGCAGCGCGTCGACGAGGTACCGCAGCGTCTCGAGGTCGGCGTAGAGACCGGTGTCGGTCGTCGGCACCCACTCCAACTCGTTCGAGCCGGCGGGCAGGCGCTCGATGAGCGGGACGATGAGGCCCCGCGGCTCGACCGTGAGCTGGCCCCACTGACCGCTCTCGGGCACGTAGCCGTAGTACGTCTCCGAGACGATCGATCCGGTGCCCGGGTCGAGGCTCAGCTCGAGGATCGCCTCCGTGCGGTCGCCGTTCGCGGGCTCGTAGTAGTCCACCGGCACGGTGACGGTCGACGTGCCCGCGTTCTGGTCCTGGCGGAAGCCGAAGTAGGCGAGCGCGGAGTCCTCGCCGTCGCTCAGCGACAGGTAGCTGAGGTTGTAGAACGCGGCGGCGCGGTTGCTGCCGTCGTTCGACACGACGCCGGACTTGTCGCCCAGGTAGTCGATCGAGCCGTCGTCGCGGAGGATGCCGTAGTACAGCACGACGCGCGAGATGTTCTGCTCGGCGCCCGCGCCGAACGTACCGCCGACGTACACGCCGCCGTCGGCGAACTCGACGATCGCGTCGTTCGAGATGAACGACGGGATGTCGCCCGCGTCGATCTGGCCGCCCGCGTCGTAGTAGGTGCTCAGGAAGTCGGCCCAACCGGTGCGCTGCGCGACGGCCGTGTAGTCGGGGTTGTAGAACTGCCCGTTCGGCGGGAAGTAGATCGAGAGGCCGGTCGCACCGCGCGTCGCCTGGCCGACGACGTTGTCGAGCACCACGTCGTTGACGGCGCGCACGACGGCCTCGGCCTGCGGCGCGACGTCGACCGCGTCGACGCTGATCTCGCCGGCGAGGATGCCGAGATCCTTCATGTGCCGGTCGTAGGCCGGGTTCGGATGCGTGCCGAAGCCGAGGGTCTCGGCGAGGTTGCGGCCGACGGCGGGCGCGACGTCGGCGACGCGCGCGGTCATCGCCTGGGCGAACGCGGCGACCGCCTCGTCGACGACGGCGAAGTTGGCGAGGTCGACCACGGAGAGTGTGATGTCGATGTCGGTGCCGTAGCCGATCGCCTGCGCCTCGAAGCCGTCGACGATCGCGGAGGCGAGCTCGACCGGGGTCGCGCCTCGGAACGCCGCCTCGACCGAGCGGTAGTCCCAGCCGTGGCCGGGCTCGAGCTCCTGCGATGCGACCAGCAGGTCGGCGTGGGGCGCAAGGGTCGACGCGACCTCGTACGTCGCCATGAGGCACGCGTCGAACCCGACGAGGTCGAGCTTGCCGATCCCGGTCTCCGCGACGGCGGCGCCGATCGCCTGGTCGAGCTCCGCGAGGGTGAGCGTGTCGTGACCGTGCGACTCGTCGTCGCCGACGCCCGGCCACGAGGCGCCGTGGTCGGAGATGATGAGGGCGTAGTTGGCGGCGGGATAGGCGCGGACGCTCTCGCGGATGAACGCCTGGAGCGTCGCCGGGTCGCCGGTGTTGAGGTGCCCGTAGTCGTAGAGCTCGGTCGCGGAGCCGCGGTTGATCTCGAGCAGCTTCGCGCCCGTCCAGTCGGGGATGCCGAGCACCGACGTGTCGGTGTAGCCCTCGGCCCGGTCGACGAGCGCGACGAGGTTGAGACCGGGACGCGACCCGACGTCGCCGAGCTCCTCGATGTCCTCGAGCATGTACGGCTCGAGGTTCGTGTCGGCGATCGAGTAGGTCATGATCGTCCAGCTGTCGGGCGCCTGCAGCGGGCTTCCGGGCGTGGCCACTCCCGTCGCGCACGCGCTCAGGCCGGCGGCGGCGATCACGCCGGTGCCGATCGTCGCCAGGGTCCGGGTCAACCGCGACATGCCAGCCTCTTCCGTCGATTGCGGGTGGTTCGGGTGGTGATTCTCGCTCAGGATAGCGATCAGGGGGTGTCGCGCGACGACACGCGCTCCTCGAGTCGTACGACCTGGGCGCGCAGGGCGAGGAGCTCGTCGAGGATGCGCTCGTCGATCGCCTTGTCCTCCTCGAGGGCGTCCTCGATCGCCTCGTCGAACTCGGCGCCCTTGACGCGGTCCATCGCCTCGACGACGACCGCGACGAGGAGGTTGAGCACGATGAGGGAGGCGATGATCGTGTAGAGCACGAAGAACGCCCAGATCCAGGGCGCGTCGAAGGCCATCGGGGCGACGAAGTCGGGCCAGCCGTCGCCGAAGAGGATGCGGAACAGCGACACGCTCGACACCCAGAGGTCGCCGAAGTGCCCGGGGTTCTGCGCCCCGAAGAGGCTCGTCGCGGCGACGGTGAAGACGTAGGTGACCATGACGAGGAGTCCGCCGATGGAGGCGACGCCCGGCATGGACGCCCCGAGCGCGGCCACGACGAGGCGCATCGAACGGACCGCGGACAGTAGGCGGAGCACGCGGAGCAGGCGCAGGACGCGCAGGACACCTGCCTGGCTGCCCGCGGGGATGAGGGCGATCGCGACGACGAAGACGTCGAACCAGTTCCAGCCGTTGCGGAAGAACGCGAGCCCGTGGGCGAACATCCGCAGCAGGATCTCGACGACGAAGATCGCGATGATGACGGTGTTCGCGATCTCGAGGTAGACGCCCACGGCATCCACGACCCCGGGGTAGGTCTCGAGGCCGAGGATGATCGCGTTGACGATGATGAGGGCGATGATCGCGCGTTGGAAGGGCTTCGACTCCACCATGTCTCGGACGCGCTCGCGGGCGTTTCTCATGACGACACACCTTAGGGGTCGACGGGTAGCATCGCGGAGCGGGCTCTTAGCTCAGTTGGTAGAGCGCCTCGTTTACACCGAGGATGTCGGCGGTTCGAGTCCGTCAGGGCCCACGTACCGCCGCCCCGGCAGCCAACACGGCACGGCGGCCGCGTAGTGCTCGTAGGCGGCGCCGAACCGGCGTCGGAGGTCGGCCTCCTCCCAGGGCCGCACGAGCACCTGCCAGGCGACGGCGCCCGCGAGGGCGTAGGCGACGACGGCCCACGATCCGAGCAGGATGCCGACGGCGACCCCCTGCGTGATCCCGGCGATCGCCATCGGGTTGCGCACGTGACGGTAGGGCCCTCGCACGACGAGTCGGCGCGTCGGATCGAGGGGGAGCGGTGTCCCCTCGCCGTGCACCGCCATGACGCGGGCGGAGGCGATGCTGAGCGTCGACGCGGCGGCGAACAGGAGGATGCCGGCGATCGCGGCGAGCGGCGACGGGGGAGTCCAGGAACCGAACCCCGCGCCGACCTCGACGGCGCGGATCCCGAGGGGGACCGCTCCGAGGAAGACGACCCAGAAGACGACGGCCTGGATCGCGGTCTTCAGGCCGTTCACGCCGGGTCCGAGCGGGGGCGGAGGAGGAGCGCGAGGACGGCGGGCACCACGAGCACGGGGATCATCGCGACGGCGGCGAGCCAGCCGGAGCCGCCCGCGAACAGGGGCAGCGAGACGCAGTACAGCCCCGCGTAGACGGCCGACGCGGCGTGGACGAGGAGCGCGGGCCACGCCCACCGCGCGGCGCGCGCGATCCCGGCGGCGGCGACGAGGGAGCCGAGCCCGACGAGGCAGACATCTCCCGCGAGGAAGGCCAGGAGCACGGCGTCGGGCGCCCCGGCGGCGGTGAACGGCGGCCTGCTGTCCGGCACGACCAGCAGGAGCACCCACCACGCGAGGACGCCCGCACCCTGCACGACGAGGTACGCGACGGCGAGGCGGCGGAGGGTCGCGGGACGCACGCGATCAGCGTAGGCCGTGACGTCAACCGAGGGCGCGGGGCATCGATAGGGTACGGAGCGTGACGGGCGCGCGCATCTCGGGGATCGTCGCCCTCGTCGTCGCCTGCCTGCTCTGGGGGACGACCGGCACGACCGCGACGTTCCTGCCCGAGGCGGCCAGCCCGCTCGCGATCGGCGCCGCCACGATGGGCGTGGGCGGCATCCTCCTCTTCCTCACCGCGCCGCGGATGTCGTGGGGCGTGCTGTGCGATCCGGTCGCCCGGCGCTGGGCGGCGCTCGGCGCGGTCGGCGTCGTCGTCTATCCGCTCGCCTTCTACACGGGCATGGATCTCGTCGGCGTCGCCGTCGGCAACATCGTCGCGCTCGGCTCCGGGCCGGTCTTCGCCGCGCTCCTCGAGTGGCTGTTCGAACGCGAACGGCTGTCGGCGCGCTGGCTCGTCTCGACCGCCCTCGCCGTGACCGGGATCGCGCTCCTCGCCCTGGGTCGCGCGGAGGGCGGCGCCGCGGCGACTCCGCTGACGGCGGCGCTCGGTGTGGGCGTCGCGCTCCTCGCGGGCTTCGCGTACGCCCTGTACACCTATGCGTCGTCCCGGGCGATCCGGGCCGGCCAGCCGTCGCGCGGTGTCATGGGCGGGATGTTCGGGCTCGGCGCGCTCCCTCTGCTCGTCGTCCTCGCGGTGCTCGGTGCGCCTCTCCTCGACTCCTGGCTCTCGGTCGGACTGACCGCGTACCTCGCGCTCGGACCGATGCTCGTCGCCTACGTCCTGTTCGGGATCGGCCTGCGCACCGTGCGCAGTTCGACGGCGACGACGATCACGCTCCTCGAGCCGGTGTTCGCGACCGTGCTCGCCGTCCTCGTCGTGGGCGAGCGGCTCACGGTCGTCGGCTGGGCCGGATTCGTCCTCGTGCTCGGAGGACTCGCCGTGCTCGTCACGGCACGTCGTGTCCCCCGTTCGCAGCCGCGCTCATAGAATCCGTGGCATGAGCGACACGCCGGGCGATGGCCGACCGGGGGACGACGCCCCCGAGCCCTACGTGCCGTCGGGACTCCGACGCTCGACGTACACACCGCCGCCGACGGACGCGGAGCCGCCCGCGTTCGACGACGACGCGCTCGCCGACGCCCTCGCGGCGGAGGTCGCGTCGTACACGTCGCCCGTGCCGATCGTGACGCCGCGGTGGGAGATCCCGGAAGTTCCCGCTGCCGTGGAGCCGGAGTACGAGTCGGCGTCGGAGTTCGAGGCGCCGCAGCGCGAGCCCTACGACCTGAGCGTGGAGCCGGAGGCGCAGCCGCAGCCGGAACCCGCGCCGCCCGAGCCGGGACCGGAGCCGACGTCCGAGCCGCCCGCGTTCGACCTGGCGCCTGAGCCGATCACCGGCGCGAGTTCGACGCTCGAGGCGATCGAGCGACTCGAGAACGAGCTGCGCCGCCGCGCGGAGGAGGGGATGCTCGCGGCGCCCGGGTCCGGGCCCGTCGTGCCCGAGGCGGAACGGCTGTTCCCCGCTCCGCCGACGTACCTGCTGCCCTCGCCGCCCAGCGACGAGCCTGTCGAGGAGAACTCTCGCGCGGAGGAGTCCGGCGAGGAGGAGCCTGTCGCGGAGGACCCTTCCTCCGAGGAGCCCCCGCCGCTCGTGGAACCGCCGGCCTTCGCGCCGGTCGCGCCGCCCGTGTTCGGGATGCCGCCGTCGAGCCCCGCGGTCGACCTGCCGCCGCCGGTCGCGCCGGAGCCGTCGCCCGACTTCGCCCACCTCCCGCCGCCGATCGGGCTCGAACCGGCCCCGCTGCCGCCGTACGACCCCGCAGCTGAGACGGAGGCACCCGACATCCCGCTGCCGACGGGTGCTCCCGTGCTGCTCCCGCCGCCGCCCGGCGCCTTCGCGCCGCCGCCCGCGGCTCCGGAGACCCCCGGCGACGGCATCCACCCCGACGACGGCATCCACCCCGACGACTGGGCCGGGGGAGTGCATCCCGACGACCTCGACCACGGGTTCGCCCCGCCCCCGGTCGGACCTCCCGTGACTCGCGCCGCCGCCCGTGTTCGCGCCCCCGCCGTCGGCTGCGGCCGCGCCGCCCGAGGACGACGACGCCGTCGACGACGTCGATCGCGTGACGGGCACGGGGGCGATCCCCGTGGACTCGGCGGGTGCCGCCACGGTGCTCGCCCCGCCGTCGCAGCCGATCCCGACCGTGCGCCTCGCCGACGACGAGCCCGGCATCGTCGACAGCGCCGCCGAGCACCATCCCGCGCTGCTCGTCGAGGCCGCCGGCCCCGAGCCGACGCCCCTCGACCTGCGCGCGGGCCGCGCCGCGCGCCTCTTCTGGCTGTGGTTCGCGGCGAACTCGTCGGTCGTCTCGCTCTCGCTCGGCGCGCTCCTGTTCGGTCTCGGGATGAGCCTGCGCCAGTCGCTCGTCGCGATCCTCGTCGGCGTCGCGCTGTCGTTCCTCCCGCTCGGCCTTGTGACCCTCGCGGGCAAGTGGAGCGGTCAGCCCACGATGATCGTGTCGCGCGCGAGCTTCGGCGTCGTCGGCAATGCGGTCCCCACGGTCGTCGCGGTGCTCTCGCGCGCCTTCTGGGGCGGCGCGCTGCTGTGGGTCCTCGCCGCGGGCGTCGGCCGCGTCCTCGCGGATGCGGGGCTGGATGCCGGGCTCGGCGAGCAGGTCTGGACCCTCGTCGCGCTCGGGGTGGGTTTCGCGCTCGCGTTCGTCGTCGCGATCTTCGGCTACGGCTTCCTCGCGCGGGTCCAGCTCGTGCTGAGCATCGTCACCGGGATCCTCGTCGTCGGCCTCATCGCGCTCACGTTCCCGTACCTCGACATCGCCGCGGCCCAGGGCATCCCCGACGGNCCNTGGATGCTGCTCGTGAGCGGTGTCGTGCTCGTGTTCAGCTTCGTCGGGCTCGCGTGGGTGCACTCGAGCGCCGACGTCGCNCGCTACCAGCGNCCCGAGNGCGATGGCGGCGCGACCATGCTGTGGGCGACCTTCGGAGCGACCCTCCCCGCGTTCGCCCTCATCGCGTGGGGCGCGATGCTCGCCGCCTCCGACCCGGTCCTCGCGGACGGTCTCGCGACCAATCCGCTGCACACGATCGCGGCGCTCCTCCCCGTCTGGTATCCCGTGCCGCTCCTCGCCGCCATCGCGCTCGGCCTGCTGTCGGGCGTCGTGCTGACGGTGTACTCCGGCGGCTTCGCGCTCCAGGCGCTCGGCGTGAGGCTGCGACGCTCCGCGACGACCGTCATCGCGGGCGTGCTCGTGCTCGCGGCCGCCGCGGCGCTCGTGTTCCTCGCGGGCGACGCCCGGGGACTCATCCGGGACGTCGCGACGACGTTCGCCGTGCCGGTCGCGGCGTGGGCGGGCATCTTCGCGAGCGAGATGATGATCCGCCGCCGCCGGTTCCACGCCGACTCCCTCCTGCGCCGCGGCGGCATCTACCCCGCGGTGCGCTGGGTCAACGTCGTCGGCTTCGTCGTCATCGCCGCCCTCGGCTTCGGTCTCACGTCCGCAGAGCTCCCCGGCCTCGGCTGGCAGGGCTACCTGCTCCCGTTCCTCGGGCTCCCGGACGGCGACCCGCTCCTCACGAGCGACGTCGGCGTGCTCGTCGCGCTCGTGCTCGGCATCCTCCTGCCGCTCGTGTCCGCCATCCCGGCGATCCGTCGGCAGGAGGACGCGTCCGTAGACTGAGGCGGTGACCTCGACCCTCGCCGACGCCCTCGCCGCCGTCGAGCGGCTGTGGCCCGAGTCGGGTGCCGAGCCGTGGGATGCCGTCGGCCTGCTGGCGGGCGACCCCGCCGCGCCGCTGCGCCGCATCCACCTCGCCGTCGACGCCGTGCTCGACACCGTCGACGAGGCGCTCGAGCGCGACGCCGACCTGCTGCTCGTGCACCACCCGCTGCTCCTCCGCGGTGTCACGACGGTCGCCGAGACCCGCTACAAGGGCGCCGTGCTCGCGCGGCTCATCCGCGGCGACTGCGCGCTCGTCGCCGCGCACACGAACGCGGATGTCGTCGCGTCCGGCACCTCCGCCGTGCTCGCCGAACGGCTCGGGCTGCGCGACGCGGCGCCGCTAGCGCCCTCCGCCGCCGACCCCGCGACGGGGATCGGCCGCGTCGGCGACCTCGCGACCCCGACGACGCTTGGACGGCTCGCGCGCGGCCTCGCCGACATCCTCCCCGCGACGGCTCAGGGCATCCGCGTCGCGGGGGAGTACGACCGTCCCGTGTCCCGGGTCGCGCTGTGCGCGGGCGCCGGCGACGCGTACCTCGCCCACCCGGAGGTGCTCGCGGCCGACGTCTACGTCACGAGCGACCTGCGTCACCACCCCGCCTCGGAGGCCGTCGAGAATGCGCGCGTGTCGCGCGGACCGGCCCTCGTCGACGTGTCGCACTGGGCGAGCGAGTGGCTGTGGCTCGACGTCGCCGCGGCCGAGCTGCGGGAGGCGATCCCGGGCGTCGAGGTCACGGTGAGCGACCTCCGCACCGACCCTTGGACATTCGCGGTCGTCTGAGCCGCACGGAAGGAAACGATGGGACTCAAGGCATCACCCGAGGATCAGGCGCTGCTGCTCGACCTCCAGGCTCTCGACACGAAGCTCCAGCAGCTCGCCCGGCGCGCCGAGCGGCTGCCCGAGCGCGAGGCGGTCGAGAACCTCCTGGCGCGCCGCGCGGAGCTCGAGCGCACGCGGGTCGAGCAGCTCGGCGCCGCGGAGGACGCGCGCCTGGAACTGAAGCGCACGGAAGCCGACGTCGAGGTCGTCGACGCCCGCATCGCGCGCGACTCGGAGCGCCTCCAGGCGAGCGCCTCGGTGAAGGACGTGCAGGCGCTCGAGCAGGAGCTCGCCGCGCTCGCGAAGCGCAAGAGCGACCTCGAAGACATCGAGCTCGCCGTCATGGAGACGGTCGAGGAGCGCGAGGCGGTGCTCGCGGCGACGGATGCCGGACTCGCCGCGCTCGCCACGTCGCTCGCCGAGGCGGAGGCCGCGCGCGACGCCGCCCTCGCCGAACTCGAGTCCGAGCGCACCCACGCGGCCGCGAACCGGCAGACCGTCGCGGCGAAGGTCCCCGCAGACCTCCTCGCGCTCTACGAGAAGCAGCGGGAGCGCTACGGCGTGGGGGCGTCGCACCTGCGCGCCGGCGTGACGTCGGCGAGCGGCGTCGCGCTCAACGCGACCGATATGAACGCGGTCCGCTCTGCCGCGGCCGACGACGTGATCCTGTGCCCCGACTCCCAGGCGATCCTCGTGAGGACGGCCGAGTCCGGCCTGTGACCCGATGCCGGGCTGTGACCCGGTGCCGAGCCGTGAGGTAGCCTGGGGGCGCAAACGGGCCGGCCAGACGGTCGCGTCGGTTCCCTCCGGGGAGCCGCCGAGGAACGTCCGGGCACCGCAGGGCAGGGCGGTGGGTAACACCCACCCGGAGTGATCCGCGAGAAAGTGCAACAGAGAGCAGACCGCCTCCCGACTCCGGTCGGGCGGTAAGGGTGAAACGGTGGTGTAAGAGACCACCAGGGGCCCGAGTGATCGGGCTCGCTGGGTAAACCTCGCCCGGTGCAAGGTCAGACAGGGAACGTCGACGGGGCCCCCCGAGTTCCCGGGTGGACCGCTAGAGGGTCACGGCAACGTGGCTCCGAGAGAGATGGCCGTCACGACACCGCGGTGTCGTACAGAACCCGGCGTATCGGCCGACCCGTTTGCACCCCTGAGCCTGTTGCACCCCTGAGCCTGTTGCACCCCTCCCGCCACGGCACCCGGCGGGGACGACGAACGCGCCGCCCCCCGGCGGGAGAACGGCGCGTTCGCGAGGTGATGGCAGGTCAGCTGACCTTGATGCTCGCGGCCTGGGGGCCCTTGGGCCCTTCCGTGACCTCGAACGAGACCTTCTGGCCCTCTTCGAGGCTCCGGTAGCCGGTCGCGTCGATGGCGGAGTAGTGGGCGAACAGATCCTGCGATCCGTCGTCCGGGACGATGAAGCCGAAACCCTTTTCGGCGTTGAACCACTTCACGGTTCCAGTGGGCATTGCGTACTGCTTTCTTGGCGCTCGACTCCGTCGTTCGGAGCAACTGGCCCCGACAGTAGCGGACCTTCGCTGCAATGTCTGCACCTCGTGACGTAACTTCACGCAACCGAAACATGGTCGTGACCGACCGCCCGGGGTGCTCAGACGGCGTCGAAAGCGCTTCCGGTCGGGGTGCCGCGGTGAGCCGCGAGCCACGCGGCGCCGAGGATGCCGGCGTTGTTGCGCAGCGCCGCGGGAACGATCGGGGTACGCAGGCTCAGGAGGGGCAGGAACTCCGCGGATTCCTTCGACACCCCGCCGCCGACGACGAAGAGGGTCGGCGAGAACAGGGTCTCGAGCGTGCCGTAGTAGCGCTGGAGTCGCGCCGCCCACTTCTTCCAGCTGAGCTTCCCGCGCTCCTTCGCGGCGAACGACGCGCGCGTCTCGGCATCCCGGCCGTCGACCTCGATGTGCCCGAGCTCCGTGTTCGGGATGAGCACGCCGTCGTAGAGGAGCGCGCTGCCGATGCCCGTGCCGAGCGTCGTGAGCACGACGAGGCCTCTCACGCCCTTCGCGGCGCCGAAGTGGAGTTCGGCCACGCCCGCCGCGTCGGCGTCGTTCACGAAGACGATGTCGCGGCCCAGGGTCTTCTCGAAGAGCGACTCGGCGTGGAGCCCGATCCACCGCTTCGAGACGTTCGCGGCCGACATCGTGTGCCCCTTGAGGACGACGGCGGGGAAGCACACGCCGACGGGGAGCCGCTTCGACGCGTCGCCGAACCTCGCGACGATGCTCTCGACGAGGGCGAGGATGTCGGCGGGCTCGCCCCCGGCCGGCGTCGCCTCCTTGATGCGCTCGCTCAGGAGCTCTCCGGTCTCGACGTCGACGAGCGCGCCCTTGACGCCCGTCCCGCCGATGTCGATGCCGATCGCCACGTTCCTGCCGCCGGGGCCCGTCGTCGTCGCCATGGCGTTCATTGTGGCCTACGGGAGCGTCAGGATCTCGGAGCCTCGCTCGGTCACGGCGATGGTGTGCTCGAACTGCGCGGTCAGGCTCCGGTCGCGCGTGACGATCGTCCAGCCGTCGTCCCACTCGTCCCAGTCGACGGTACCCGGGGACTCGGGCGTGCCGAGGGTGAGCATCGGCTCGATCGTGAACACCATCCCGGGCTGGATGAGCTCCGAGTGGTCGGGGGCGGCGTCGTAGTGCGGGATGACGAGTCCGGTGTGGAACGCCTCCCCGACTCCGTGGCCCGTGTAGTCGCGCACGACGCCGTAGCCGAAGCGCTTGGCGTAGCTCTCGATCGTGCGGCCGATGACGTTGAACTCCCGCCCCGGCGCGACGGAGCGGATGCCGCGCGCGAGCGCCTCGCGGGTGCGTTCGACGAGGTCGGCGGCCTCCGGCGCGACGTCGCCGACGGGGAAGGCGGCGCACAGGTCGCCGTGCATGCCGTCCTTGAAGGCGGTGATGTCGATCTTGACGATGTCGCCGTCGCGGAGCTCCGTGTCGTCGGGGATGCCGTGGCAGATGACCTCGTTGATCGACGTGCAGATGGACTTCGGGAATCCCCGGTAGCCGAGGGCGGAGGGGTAGGCGTCGTGGGCGACGAGGTACTCGTGGGCGATCGCATCCAGCTGGTCGGTGGTGACGCCCGGCCGGATCGCCGTCGCGACCTCCTCGACCGCTCGCGCGGCGATGCGGCCGGCGGCACGGATGCGCTCGACCTCGTCCTCGGTGTAGCGGTCGTCGCCGTCGTAGGGCCGCGGTCCGGGGCGTCCCACGTATTCGGGTCGGGCGATGCGGGCGGGCACGGGGCGCAGCGGCCCGACGCGGCCCGGGATGAGGCGTCCGTGGGCGTCGCGGGGCATGGATCGAGTCTACGAGCGCGCGTAGGCTCCTCCCATGAGCGAGTGGTGGTACAACCACAGGACCGGTGAGGTCGAGGAGGGCGCGCAGTCGCTCGGGTCGGACCGCGACGGTCCCTTCGCGACGCGCGAGGAGGCGGAGCGCGCCCCGGAGATCGCGCGCGAGCGGTCGCGGGCGTGGGCCGCCGAGGAGGCCTCGGAGGAGCGCTAACCTCCGAGTGCCGCGAGCAGCGCCTCCGCGTCGTGCGGTGAGTGGCGCTTGTTCTCCGTGACGCAGTACACGTAGGCGTCGCGACCGGCGGCGAGCTCGGTGCGGGTCCACTCCGCCCACGGCGCGACGCCCTCGGCGCCGTAGCCGTCGGGATGCCGGTCGACGTCGCCGTGGAGGCGCGCGTAGGCGAACTCCGCGGTCGGCCAGTCGAGCACGGGCCGGCCGTGGGCGGTGTCGCCGAGGACGACAGCGACGCCGTGCGCCTCCGCCTGCGTGCGGAAGCGCTCGTCGGCGAACGACGGGTGCCGCGCCTCGAGCGCGTGTCGCACGCCCGTGTCGTCGAGCGCCGAGAGGAAGTCCTCGACCGTTCCCTCGTCGTAGGCGAGCTCGGGCGGGAGCTGCCAGAGCACGGGACCGAGCTTCGGGCCGAGCTCGCGCACGCCCGAGTCGAGGAAACGCGCGACCGACTCGGCTGGATCGCGCAGCCGCTTCACGACGGCGGTGTAGCGGTGCGCCTTCACCGCGAACACGAAGTCGTCAGGGGTCGCCTCGCGCCACGCCCGCCACGACGCGGGCTTCTGAGTCGCGTAGAACGACGCGTTGATCTCGATCGAGGTGAAGCGCGTCGCGGCGTGGGCGAGTTCGTCGGCGTGACGCAGCCCGGGCGGGTAGAAGGTGCCGCGCCAGTCCGGGTAGACCCAGCCTGCCATCCCGACGTAGGCGCGACCCCCGCTCACCCCGCGAGCCTCTCGCGGAGCGCGACGGCGTCGTGGGGCGCGTGCCCGCGCGCGTCGTTGTCGAAGTACACGTAGGCGTCGCGCCCGGCGGCGAGGTGCTCGCGCACCCAGTCCGCCCAGCGGTCGAGGGCGGCGGGGGAGTAGCCGCTCGCATACAGCTCGGCGTCCCCGTGGAGGCGGGCGTAGCCGAAGCCGTCGGTCGTGCGGTCGATCTCGGGCCACGTGCCGGCGCTCTCGCCACGGACGATCGCGATCCCGCGGGCGGCGGCGGCCGCGGTGAACTCCGGGGAGTCGAACGACGGGTGGCGCGGCTCGAACGCGTGTCGGAGAGGAGCCTCCGCCTCGATCTCGAGCACCTCCCGTCCCGCCATCCGCTCGTGGCGATCGCGGGCGAGGTCTCGCGCGGCCGACGTGGAACGCGGCAGGAGGTCGAGGAACGGATCGACGACGGCCGGGTCGTAGGGGAGGTCGGCCGGCGTCTGCCAGACGATGGGCCCGAGCTTCGGCCCGAGGGCGAGGAGCCCCGACGCGAGGAAGTTCGCGAGCGCCTCGCGGGCGTCGCGGAGCCGCTTGAGGTGCGTCACGAAGCGCGGGCCCTTCACGGCGAAGACGAAGTCGTCGGGCGTCGCCTCGCGCCAGCGCCGCCACGACGTCGGACGTTGCAGGGAGTAGAACGATCCGTTGATCTCGACCGAGTCCAGCCGCGACGCGGCGTAGGCGAGCTCGTCGGCCTGCCGCAGGCCGCGCGGGTAGAAGTCGCCGCGCCAGCCCGCATACCGCCACCCCGAGATCCCGACCCGGGCCCGGGGCGTCACGGCGGGGCCGTCCTACTCGTCGTACGAGTGCTCGGGGCCCGGGTAGGCCCCCGACGAGACATCCGCAGCCCACGCCCTCGCCGCGTCGGTGAGCACCTGTGCGACGTTCGCGTACTGCTTCACGAACTTCGGGATGCGACCCGTCGTGAGGCCGGCCCAGTCGGTCCACACGTTGAGCTGACCGTCGCAGTGCGGACCCGCGCCGACGCTGATCGTCGGGATGCTGAGCTCCTCGGTGACCCGTCGTGCGGCGTCGCTCGGCACCATCTCGAGCACGACGGCGAAGGCCCCGGCATCCTCGACGGCGCGAGCGTCGGTGAGCAGCTGCTCGACGCCCGACTGCCCCCGGCCCTGGATGACGTGGCCGCCCAGCTGGTGTTCGCTCTGCGGGGTGAAGCCGATGTGGGCCATGACCGGAATGCCGGCCGACACGATGCGTCGGATCTGCTCGGCGCTGCGCACGCCGCCCTCNAGCTTCACNGCGTGGGCNCCNGTCTCCTTCATGAACCGGAACGCCGTGTGCAGNGCCTCGTCCGAGCTCGTCTCGTAGGAGCCGAAGGGCATGTCGGCGACGACGAAGGCGCGCTTGACGGCGCTCGCGACCCCGCGCGTGATCGGGATGAGGTCGTCGACGGTGACGGGCACCGTCGTGTCGTAGCCGAAGACGTTGTTGCCCGCGGAGTCCCCGACGAGCAGGAAGTCGATCCCCGCCCTGTCGAAGATCGCCGCGGTGAGCATGTCGTAGGACGTGAGTCCCGTGATCTTGATCCCCTCCCGCTTCGCGTTCGCGAAGTGCCGGGTCCGGACGCGCTTGACGACCTCGTCTGCCATCCCCCCAGGCTAGCCCGGCCCGGAGGAGCGGCGCGTAGGGTCGACCTATGGGAGACGATGCGGCATCCTTCGACGCGGCGCTCGCGCGCGTCACTCCCGCCGAGGTCGAGGAGCTGAGGGCAGCGCTCGACGACCTCGTCGCCGTCGGGCCGCCCTACGCCGATTGGGAGCCGTCGCGACGCACGCCGTCGGGGTCGTACACGATGCCCTACCCCGCGTACCGGCAGCCGGCCGCGCGGCTGCGGGCCGCGGCCGGCGCGTTCATCGTCGTGTTCCCCTGGCCGGAGTGGAGCGGGTACGAGCGCTACGCCGACCCCGCCGCTCTCGCGAACGCACCGATCGAGGACGCGCTGCGGATGATCACGCGCACCCTCCGCGGGGAGCGCTTCTCCGACGGCGCGATCGAGGTCGAACTCGACGCCGGCAGGCTGCAGGCGGCGTGCGCGCGTGTACTCGAGGTGCTCGGCCGTTGACGCTCAGCGTCCGCGACTCTCCGCCCACTCCCGGTCGAGGATCGCGTAGTCGAGTTCCGTCGCGAGCTCGCCCTTGAAGTACTCGTTCTCGACGAGCCGGGCCTCGAGCCGCATCCCGAGCCGCGTGCACAGCCGCGCGGACGCGACGTTGCGCTCGTCGAGCCGGGCGACGAGGCGCCGGAGGCCCACTCCTCCGTCGGCGGCGGGCGTGAACGCGTGGTCGACGAGCGCCGCCGCGGCCTCCGTCGCGTAACCCTGCCCGGCGACCGCGGGCGAGAACACCCAGCCGACCTCGCCGTTGCCGTGCTCGCGCGAGCGCAGGAAGAGGATNACGTCGCCGACGAGNTCNCCNGTGTCGNGNCGCTCGNCGCCGAGCGTCACGTGCTCGCCGTCGGCCGCGAGCTCGGTGCGGAACCACTGCGTCTCGAGGCGCCGCGCGATCTCNGCGGCNTCCAGTCGGCGGGAACGGGAGGTAGCGGCACACCNNGGNGTCGCCGCGGTAGGNNAGCAGNGCGTCGGTGTCGGCGGCGGTGAGCGGGCGAAGGCGCAGCCGCTCCGTCTCGAGCAGCATCCGCTCAGCCCGCGGGGCGCGACGTGATCGGGAGGCGGCGGTCGCGGCCGAACGCCATCCCGGACACCTTCGGCCCGATCGCACCCTGGCGGCGCTTCCACTCCGCGCGGTCGACGAGGCGCGCGACGAACTCGACCGTCTCGCGGTCGTACCCGGCGGCGACGATGTCCTCGCGGCCCTGCCGCTGCGTCACGTAGAGCTCGAGGATCGCGTCGAGCAGCGGATACGGCGGGAGCGAGTCCTGGTCGGTCTGGTCGGGCCGGAGCTCGGCGCTCGGCGGCTTCTCGATCGACGCGGCGGGGATCGGCTCGACCTCCCCGCGGGCGCGGGCGTGCTCGTTGCGCCAGCGAGCGAGCTCCCAGACGAGCGTCTTCGGCACGTCCTTGATCGGGGCGAAGCCGCCCGCTGTGTCGCCGTAGATGGTCGAGTAGCCGACGCTCACCTCGGTCTTGTTGCCGTTGGTGAGCGCGAGGTGGCCCGCGCGGTTCGACTCCGCCATCCACAGCATCCCGCGCACGCGCGCCTGCACGTTCTCGGCGGGGACGCCCTCGAGGCCGAGCTGCTTCTCGATGACGGCGACGATGTCGCCGATCGGCTCGACCGAGTAGTGGATGCCGAGCCGCTCGGCGAGGTCGCGCGCGTCGTCGACGGAGCCGGTCGAGGAGTACCGCGACGGCATCGAGATGCCGTACACCCGGTCGGGGCCGATCGCGTCGGCGGCGATCGCGGCGCACACGCTCGAGTCGATGCCGCCGGAGAGCCCGAGCACGACCGACGGGAAGCCGTTCTTCTCGACGTAGTCGCGCAGGCCCAGCACGAGGGCGTTCCACAACTGCTCGCGGTCGTCCGGCAGCACGGCGACGTCGGGGGCGAGCGCGTCGCCCGCCGCGTCGGCGCGCACCGGGACCTCCTCGCGGATGACCGAGAGCGGCACCTCGTGGTCGAGCTCGGCGGGCGCGGGGTCGACGTCGACCACGAGCAGGTGCTCGCGGAACTGCGGGGCGCGCGCGAGGATCGCGCCCGAGCCGTCGACGACGACCGAGTCTCCGTCGAACACGAGGTCGTCCTGGCCGCCGACGATGTTGACGTACGCGACGATCGTGTCGGTTTCGACGGCCCGGCGGGTCACGAGCGGGAGCCTCACCTCGTCCTTGTCGCGCTCGTACGGACTCGCGTTGAGCACGAGCAGGAGTCCGGCATCCGCTTCGAGGACGCGGCCGACGGGGCCGCCGTCGCGCCACAGGTCCTCGCACACGATGATCGCGACGTCGGCGGCCTCCCCGCCGGCGCGACCGAGACGCAGCACGAGGAGTTCGTCGCCCGGGATGAAGACGCGGTACTCGTCGAAGACCGAGTAGTTGGGCAGGTGGTGCTTCGCGTACCGGGCGCGGATCGTGCCGCCCTGGATGACGGAGGCGCAGTTCTGCGCGATCGCCGTCGGGGCGTTGCTCGTGCCGAGCGCGCGCGGCTCGAACGGTCCGTCAGGGTGCCCGACGACGACGACGAGGTCGCCGAGCCCCTCCGCCTCGAGGCGCTCGGGGAGCGCGTCGACGGCCGCGCGTGCGGCGCGGAGGAACGAGGGCTGCGCCGCGAGATCCTCGATCGGATAGCCGGAGATCGCCATCTCGCCCGTCACGAGCACGTCGGCGCCGCGCTCCCAGGCCTCGCGGGCGGCCGCGACGATCTTCTCGGTGTTGCCGGGGAAGTCCCCGACGATCGGGTTGGACTGCGCGAGAGCCAATCGCAGACGGGGCATGTTGCTAGCCTAATGACGGTCGACGATCGCCCGATTCCCGTTGACAATGAGGCCGTTCCCGAGAGGACACCGTGGACAAGCAGCGCGACTTCGTTCTCCGCACGATCGAGGAGCGCGGTGTCAAGTTCGTCCGGCTGTGGTTCACCGACGTNGTGGGCCAGCTCAAGTCGGTCGCGCTCGCACCCGCCGAGGTCGAGGGTGCGTTCAACGAGGGCGTCGGATTCGACGGCTCCGCGATCGAGGGCCTGAGCCGCGCCTACGAGGCCGACATGCTCGCGGTGCCCGACCCGTCGACGTTCCAGATCCTCCCGTGGCGCGGCGAGATCGACCCCACGGCGCGCATGTTCTGCGACATCACGACGCCCGACGGACAGCCCGCGGTCTCCGACCCGCGCAACGTGCTCAAGCGCGCCCTCGCCGTCGCCGCCGACCGCGGCTTCACGTTCTACACGCACCCCGAGATCGAGTTCTACCTGCTCAAGTCGAACAAGNCNGTCGACGGCGTGCCNGTNCCNGTCGACTCGGCNGGCTTCTTCGACAACGTGCCCGGCGGCACGGCGAACGACTTCCGTCGCCGGTCCGTGAGGATGCTCGAAGACCTCGGCATCTCGGTCGAGTTCAGCCACCACGAGGCGGGTCCCGGTCAGAACGAGATCGACCTGCGCTACGCGGACGCGCTCACGACCGCGGACAACATCATGACCTTCCGCACCGTCGTGAAGGAGGTCGCGATCGAGCAGGGCGTCTACGCGACGTTCATGCCGAAGCCGTTCTCCGAGCATCCCGGATCGGGTATGCACACGCACATGTCGCTCTTCGAGGGCGACACCAACGCGTTCTACGACCCGAGCGGCCAGTACCAGCTCTCCACGATCGGCAAGCAGTTCGTCGCGGGTCTCCTCAAGCACGCCCCCGAGATCACCGCGGTGACGAACCAGTTCGTCAACTCCTACAAGCGGCTCTGGGGCGGCGACGAGGCGCCGAGCTACATCACGTGGGGTCACAACAACCGTTCCGCGCTCGTGCGCGTGCCGCTCTACAAGCCCGGCAAGGGCCAGAGCGCGCGCGTCGAGTACCGCGCGCTCGACTCCGCCGCGAACCCCTACCTCGCGTTCGCGCTCATGCTCGCCGCGGGACTCAAGGGCATCGAGAACGGCTACGAGCTCCCGCCGGAGGCGGAGGGCGACGTCTGGAGCATGACGAAGGCGGAGCGCCGCGCGCTCGGCTACGGCAGCCTCCCGGCCTCGCTCGACCACGCCCTGTCGATCATGGAGGACAGCGAGCTCGTCGCGGAGACGCTCGGCGAGCAGGTGTTCGAGTACGTGCTCCTCAACAAGCGCCGCGAATGGTCGGCGTACCGCTCGCGCGTGACGCCGTTCGAGCTGGAGACCAACCTCGAGATCCTCTGACGCCCCGGCTCCCGGGGCTCGCCGGACGACCAGCACCATGACGCGGACCACGACGACGCTCACCGAGTTGGCCCGCTACGGGTTCGCCGACCTGAGCGGCGCCCGCGAGGCGCTCGCGGAGGTGCCCGCCGAGCTCGTGCCCGTGTTCGCCGTCGCGGCGGATCCGGATCAGGCGCTGCGGTCGTTCCTGTCGCTGCGGGCGGCGGCGCCCGGGGGGGTCGACGCCCTGTTCGCCGACGAGGGCGCGACGGAGCGGCTCATCCGCGTGCTCGGCGCGTCGTCGGGGCTCGTGACCTTCCTGGAGCGGCATCCGGAGCGGCTCGACGAGCTCGCGTCCCGGCTCGACGCGCCTCCCGCCGCCGACGAGGTGGCGACGCGGTTCGAGGCGGCCGTCGAGGGGCTCGCGGGGGAGGCCGCGTGGAACGCCCTCCGCACGGCGTACCGGACGGAGCTCGTGCGTCTCGCGGCGTGGGACCTCGAGCAGCCCGACGGCACGCTCGTGGTCGACCGGGTCGCGGCGGCCCTCGCCGACTACGCGGGAGCGGCCCTCGACGCATCCCTCCTGCTCGCGCGTCGGGCATCCCGCTTCCCGGCCGAGGAGGTCGCGGCGACGCCGCTGGCGATCATCGGGATGGGCAAGGCGGGCGCGCGGGAGCTCAACTACCTGAGCGACGTCGACGTCATCTTCGTGACCGACGGGGGAGACCGCGCCGTCGAGATCGCGACGGGTCTCGCGCGCGAGACGATGCGCGGGATCGCGGAGCTCGCGGTCGAGCCGCCGCTGTGGGAGGTCGATGCCAACCTCCGCCCCGAGGGCAAGGACGGCGCCCTCGTGCGCACCCTCGAGTCGCACCTCGCGTACTACGAGCGCTGGGCGAAGTCGTGGGAGTTCCAGGCGCTGCTCAAGGCGCGGCCGCTCGCGGGCGACCGGGAGCTCGGGGAGCGATACATCGCNGGNGTCGCGCCNCTCGTCTGGNCGTCNNCGNNNCGCGANGGGTTCGTNGAGTCGGTGCAGGGGATGCGCGAGCGCGTCACGGCGCACATCCCGCCCGACGAGGTCGACATTCAACTGAAGCTCGGGCCCGGGNGGCTCCGCGACGTCGAGTTCACGATCCAGCTGCTCCAGCTCGTGCACGGGCACGCCGACCCGGCGGTGCGGAAGCGATCGACACTCGACGCGCTCGTCGCTCTCGCGGAGCAGGGCTACATCGGCCGCGTCGAGGCGGCCGAGTTCGGGCGCGACTACCGCTTCCTCAGACTGCTCGAGCACCGGCTCCAACTCTCTCGCTTACGGCGTACGCACCTGATGCCGCGCGAGGAGGAGCAGCTCCGGGTCCTCGCCCGGGCGACCGGCCTCGCGACGACGGCGGACGGCATTCTCGAGGCCTGGCAGAAGGTCAAGCACGAGGTGCGGACCCTGCACGAGAGGCTGTTCTACCGGCCCCTGCTCTCCGCCGTCGCCGCGCTTCCCGAGGACGGCTACGCGCTCACGAGCGAGCAGGCCGAGGCCCGGCTCGCGGCGATCGGCTTCCGCGACCCGAAGGGCGTGCTGCGTCACATCGCCGCCCTCACCGCGGGGGTGTCGAGGCGCGCGCAAATCCAGCGCAACCTCCTGCCCGTCATGCTCCAGTGGTTCGCCGAGGGCGCCGACCCCGACGGCGGACTCCTCGCGTTCCGCCGGCTCTCCGATGACCTCGGCGAGGCGTACTGGTTCCTGCGGATGCTGCGCGACTCGTCCGGCGCCGCCCACCGCCTCACCGAGGTGCTCTCCGGCTCGAAGTTCGTGGGCGTCCTGCTCGAGCGCTATCCCGAGGCGGTCGCCTGGCTCGAGAACGACGGCGAGCTCGAGCCCCGGCCGCTCGCGTCGCTCCTCGACGAGTCCGCCGCGACCGTCGCGCGGCACTGGGACGATCAGGATGCCGCGGCGGCCGCCCTGCGCACCGCCCGGCGTCGCGAGGTGCTGCGCCTGGCGCTCGGCGCGATCCTCGGCGTCGTGTCGGTCGAACAGCTCGGCAAGGCTCTCAGCGACGTCACGACGGCCCTCCTCACCGGCATCCTCGCTCTCACCCATCGCTACGGGGACGGGATCGAGTTCGGCATCATCGCGATGGGCCGCTACGGCGGAGAGGAGCTCGGGTTCGGCAGCGACGCCGACATCATGTACGTCTACCGCCCCGCCGGCGTGGAGCCGGAGGAGGCGCAGCGCCGCGCCGAGCACATCGTGCACGAGATCAAGCGCCTCACCGAGGATCTCCGCCTGCCGCTCGACCTCGACACCGGCCTGCGGCCCGAGGGGAAGAACGGCGCGATCGTGCGCTCGCTCGACTCGTACCGCGCCTACTACGAGCGCTGGTCGCTCACCTGGGAGGCGCAGGCGCTCCTCCGCGCCCGCGGGGCGGTCGGCGACCCGGAGCTTCTCGCCGCGTTCGAGTCGCTCGCCGACGAGACCCGCTACCCCGCGACGATCTCGCAGGCCGACGTGCGCGAGGTCAAGCGCATCAAGGCCCGGGTCGAGGCGGAGCGCCTGCCGCAGGGTGCGGACCCGGCACGCCATCTCAAGCTCGGCCGGGGCTCGCTCTCCGACGTCGAGTGGTTCGTGCAGCTGCTCCAGCTCCAGCACGCCGCGACCGTGCCGGGGCTCCGCACGACGTCGACGCTGCGCGCGCTCGACGCCGCCGTGGAGGCGGAGCTCGTGGACGCCGGCGAGGCCGCGAAGCTGCGGGCCGCCTGGCTCATCGCGTCCCGTGCCCGTTCCGCGATGACGCTGTGGACGGCGAAGACCGCCGACGTGCTGCCGAACGATCGCATGCAGCTCGAAGGCGTCGCGCGNNTNATGGAGTACCCTCCCGGCAGCGCGTCGCAGCTCGAGCAGGACTACCTGCGCACGACGCGCGTCGCCCGTCAGGTCTTCGAGAAGCGCTTCTACGGCGCGAGCTGAGCGTCACTCGGGGCGCTCAGGGGCGTCGCGCGAACTCGGGTGCGTGCTCCGGGCGGCTGCCCACCGCGAGCCGTCGCGCGGGGATCGCGCGCAGCGCCGGGAACGCCCGCAACAGATGCGCGACCGGCGGCGGGAGTTCGAGCGTGGCACCTCGCGCGGCGACGGGGCCGACGACGCGGTGCAGGAGGCGCTGGATGCGCTGGGTCGCCGCCGCCGCGGGTGCCCGGCGGCGCTGCACGGCGGCGAGGTCGCTCCGGGTCAGCGTGCCCGCCCGCAGCGGCCCCGCGAGCAGGGATGCCGCGGCGACGCCGTCCTGCACGGCGAGGTTGACGCCCACGCCGCCGACCGGCGACATCGCGTGCGCCGCGTCGCCGAGGCAGAGGAGTCCCTCCCGGTGCCACTCGCGGAGCCGGTTCAGCTTGATGTCGAGCAGCTTCACGTCGTCCCACTCGAGGCGGGTCGCGGCTTCGGCGCCCGCGGGGAAGGCGGCGGCGACCGCGGCGCGCAGGCCGTCGATCCCCTCGGCGCGGAGCCGGGCATCCGCGCCCTTCGGGATGATGCATCCCATCTGCACGTACCCGGTGCGGGGGATCGCGATGAACAGCCGTCCGTGGGCGGACCTCGGCAGCAGCGACTCCTCGACGGACTGCTGCGTGTCGAGCCGGAACCACCAGATGTCGATCGGCACGCGGTATTCGGCGAGCCGGAGTCCGGACTGCTCGCGCGCGCGGGACCACCGCCCGTCGGCGGCGATCACGAGGTCGGCCCGGAGCTCCCGCTCGCCGGCGACCGTGCGGTAGCGCACCCCCGCGACGCGATCGCCGTCGACCACGAGCTCGGTGAACTCGGCGTTCATGAGCAGGCGGAACGAGGGTTCGTCCGCACCCGCGCGGGCGAGGAGATCGAGGAAGTCCCACTGCGGCGCGAGCGCGACATACGGATGCGGCAGGTCGAGCCGTTCGAACTCGGCGACCGTCACGGGCTCCCCGCCGCGCGCCGGCACGACCAGGCGGCGGATCCTCGCGTGCGGGATCGCGTCGAATGCCTCGAACAGCCCGAGCTCGTCGAGGAGGCCGAGCGTCGTCGGGTGGACGGTGTCGCCGCGGAAGTCGCGGAGGAAGTCGCCGTGCTTCTCCAGCACCGTCACCTCGACGCCGCCGCGGGCGAGCACGAGCCCCGCGACCATCCCGGCCGGCCCGCCGCCGATGATGACGCACGTCGTCCGCTCCGTCATGGGGCGTACGTTACCCCGCGAAACGCGAAGGGCCGCGCCTCCGGAGAGACGCGGCCCCTGCGAGGACCCGAGGGTCAGACCCCGAAGTACAGCTCGTACTCGAACGGGTGAGGACGCTGCGCGAAGGGGAGGAGCTCCTTCTCGCGCTTGTACTCGATCCACGTGTCGATGAGGTCCTGGGTGAACACGCCGCCCTCGAGGAGGAAGTCGTGGTCGGCCTCCAGGGCCTTGAGGGCCTCGTCGAGCGAGCCCGGGAGCTGCGGGATGTTCTTGGCTTCCTCCGGCGGGAGCTCGTAGAGGTCCTTGTCGACGGGCTCGTGCGGCTCGATCTTGTTCTTGATGCCGTCGATGCCGGCCATGAGCTGCGCCGCGAACGCGAGGTACGGGTTGCCCGACGAGTCGGGGGCGCGGAACTCGATGCGCTTCGCCCTCGGGTTGGTGCCCGTGATCGGGATGCGGATCGCGGCGGAGCGGTTCCCGGCCGAGTAGACCAGGTTGACCGGAGCCTCGAAGCCGGGGATCAGGCGGTGGTACGAGTTGACCGTCGGGTTCGTGAACGCGGCGACCGCGGCGGCGTGCTTGAGGATGCCGCCGATGTACCAGCGGGCGATGTCGGACAGGCCGCCGTAGCCCTTCTCGTCGTAGAACAGCGGCTTGCCGTCGTTCCAGAGCGACTGGTGCGTGTGCATGCCCGAGCCGTTGTCGCCCATGAGCGGCTTCGGCATGAACGTCGCCGTCTTGCCCCACTCGAGCGCCGTGTTCTTGACGATGTACTTGAACTTCAGGATGTCGTCCGCGGCGTGGACCATCGTGTCGAACTTGTAGTTGATCTCGCCCTGGCCGGCGGTGCCGACCTCGTGGTGCGAGCGCTCGACCTCGAGGCCGACCTCCTGCAGCTTCATGACGATGTCGTCGCGCAGGTCGGCGTGCTGGTCGACCGGCGTGACGGGGAAGTAGCCGCCCTTGTACGGGGTCTTGTTGGCGAGGTTTCCGCCCTCCTCGGCGCGGCCCGAGTTCCAGGCGGCCTCCGACGAGTCGACCTCGTAGTAGCTCTTGTTCTGCTTCACCTCGTAGCGCACGTCGTCGAAGATGAAGAACTCGGCCTCGGGGGCGAAGAACGCGGTGTCGGCGATGCCCGTCGACACGAGGTACTTCTCCGCCTTCTTCGCGACCTGGCGCGGGTCGCGGCTGTAGATCTCGCCGTTCCGCGGGTTGTAGATGTCGAAGATGATGACGAGTGTGCGCTCCGTGCGGAACGGGTCGACGAAGGCCGTCGAGATGTCCGGGATGAGCTGGAGGTCCGACTCGTGGATCGACTGGAAGCCGCGGATCGACGAGCCGTCGAACAGCTGACCGACCGAGAAGAAGTCCTCATCGACGGTCGACGCGGGGATGTTGAAGTGCTGCTGGATGCCGGGAAGGTCGGTGAACCGGATGTCGAGGAACTTGACATCCGTGTCCTTGATGAACTTCAGCACCTCGGAGGAGTCGCTGAACAGGGGCTTGGACATGGGTTGGTACTCCAGTGGGCCGTCGATCGGGCAGGGCTGCGGGAGGCAGCCTCGAAGGCGAGGCTAGGGGAGGGCCATTTCCCGAGAGTCACGCCCGTGTTTCGGGGATGTTACGTGGCCGCCGCCACGTAGGCTGGAGGGGTGAGCGACCCGGGAGAGCAGCGCTGGCCCGGTGAGCGACTCGGCCTCCCGGAGTCGGGTCCGCGCTCCCTCGCCCGCCCCGGCCGCCGCATCATCGCGATCATCATCGACTGGGCGATCGCGACGGCCATCTCGATGGCGTTCTTCTCGACGGGGCCGTGGCAGACGAACGGCTTCGTCACGCTCGGCCTGTTCGCCGCGATCACGTTGCTGTTCCTCGTCGTCGTGAACGGCAGCATCGGACACCTGCTGCTCGGGATGCGCGTCGTCCCGCTCGTCCCCGGACGGCTCGCGTTCTGGCGCGCGCTCGTGCGGACGGTGCTCGTGTGCCTGTTCGTGCCGGCGGTGATCACCGACGCCGACCAGCGCGGCCTGCACGACCGCGCCGCCGGCACCCTGCTGGTCCGGGTCTGAGCCGGACGCGACTTACCGCGGACGCGGGGCGCGCACCCGGTTCGGGTCGATGCCCTTCGGGATGGGGAGCCCGTTCTTGCCGAGCGACGACAGGCGGTTCGACACGGCCTGCACCTCCGACTTGGTGAGCGCCTTCTTGTAGGTGCGCAGCGTCGGGACGATCTTGCCGAGGGTCGTCGCCTGCGGGTCGTTCGCGTCGACGTAGATGAGGTGCACGGGCACCTCGGGCAGGATGCGACGGACGTTGGCGCGCTCCTTGTCGAGCATCGGCTGGGTGCGCGAGCGCGGTCCCTCGCCGATGAGCACGACGCCGCCCTTGCCGACGGCGCGGTAGACGGCATCCTGCGTCTTGTTGAAGTTGATGGGGATCTCGTTGCCCGTCCACGAGCGCCGCAGTGAGCTGCGCAGCACCGCGCCGACGGCGCCCGGCTGGCCCTCGATCTGGGCGAACGCGGCCTTCTCGGCGCGGCGGCCGAGCACGATGAGCACGAGCAGCACGCCCGCGAGCACCCCCGCGACGATGTAGAGGATCCACAGCACCGGGTTGCCGTCGCCGAACAGGACGCTCAGCACGATGCTCGCGCCGACGGGGGCGAGGAACGCGAGCAGCAGGTAGAGGACGATCGCGCCGTCGTAGCGGCGGGTCATCTGGAACACCTGCCACATCTGCTTCAGACGGCCGGGTTCCTTCTCGGGAGCGGTGGTGGGGCGTGCCATGCGTTCAACGATAGATGCTCTCAGGACACCGCTTGCGCGAAGCCTCCCTCGGCGTCGGCGAGGTGGCGCAGGTGCTCCGGGATGCCGCGTCCCTTCGCGAGCATCGACCGCGCCCACAGCCGCCCCGCCCGGTACGACGATCGGACGAGCGGACCGGCGAGCACCCCGAGGAAGCCCAGCTCCTCGGCTTCGTGTTTGAGCTCGACGAACTCCTCGGGTCGCACCCAGCGCTCCACGGGGTGGTGGCGCGGGCTCGGGCGGAGGTACTGCGTGATCGTCACGATGTCGGTGCCGGCGTCGTACAGGTCGCGGAGGGCCTGCGACACCTCCGCGCGCGTCTCTCCCATGCCGAGGATGAGGTTCGACTTCGTGATGAGCCCGGCGGCGTGGCCCTGCGTGAGCACGCCGAGACTGCGCTCGTAGCGGAACGCCGGACGGATGCGCTTGAAGATGCGCGGGACCGTCTCGACGTTGTGCGCGAAGACCTCGGGACGGCTCTCGAACACCTCGGCGAGGAGGTCGGGGTTGCCCGAGAAGTCGGTCGCGAGGAGCTCGACGCCCGTGCCGGGGCTCGCGGCGTGGATGGCGCGCACCGTCTCGGCGTGGAGCCACGCGCCCTCGTCCCGCAGGTCGTCGCGGGCGACGCCCGTCACGGTCGCGTAGCGGAGGCCCATCCGCACGACCGACTCGGCGACCCGGCGCGGCTCGTCGGTGTCGTAGTCGGCGGGCTTGCCGGTGTCGATCTGGCAGAAGTCGCACCGCCTCGTGCACTGGCTCCCGCCGATGAGGAACGTCGCCTCGCGGTCTTCCCAGCACTCGTAGATGTTCGGGCAGCCCGCCTCCTGGCAGACGGTGTGGAGGTTCTCGCCCTTCACGAGGGAGTGGAGCGCGGTGTACTCGGGCCCCATCCTGGCGCGCGTCTTGATCCACTCGGGCTTGCGCTCGATCGGCGTCTCGGCGTTGCGCACTTCGAGGCGCAGGAGCTTCCGGCCGTCGGCGCCCACCTGCGTCGCGCTCATGCGGGCACACCGCGGAGGCTCGCGAGCGACGCGCCGACGTGCTCCTCGAAATGGCGCTCGACGAAGGGGACGACGTCGGCCGGGGTCACCTCGCGGCGGAGCTCGCGCGTGATGCTCGTGACGCCCGCGTCGGCGATGCCGCACGCGACGATCTCGTCGTAGGCCTCGAACGAGTTGGAGCAGTTGAGGGAGAACCCGTGCGTCGTGACGCCGTCGGCGACGCGGATGCCGATCGCGGCGATCTTCTCGCCGCCGATCCCGCGACCCGGGCCGGTGAGCCAGACGCCGCTGCGTCCCTCGACACGGACGCCCGGGATGCCGAACTCGGCGAGGACGGCGATGAGCATCCCCTCGAGGCGTCGCACGTACGCGACTACGTCGATCGGATCGGCGAGCCGGACGATCGGGTAGCCGACGAGCTGACCCGGCCCGTGCCACGTGATCTTACCGCCCCGGTCGACGTCGACGACGGGGGTGCCGTCGATCGGTCGCTCGTGCGGTTCGGTGCGTCGGCCCGCGGTGTACACCGACGGGTGCTCCAGGAGGAGGACGGTATCGGGCGCCCGGCCGCTCACGACGTCGGCGTGCACGGCACGCTGAAGCTCGAGAGCGGTCGCATACGGCACGGAGTTGGCGCTTAGCCCCGTGACGACGTAGTCGACCACGCCCGTCAGCGTAGCCCGTGGCGGCTCCTCCCGAGACGGATCGTCCCCAGCGTGATCCACATCCCGTGGGTGCACAGGACTCGGCCCGGGCGGCACGCGCCACGCTCGACGGGTGGAGGAGGTCGCGGGGCACCGGGTGCTGCGGAGGGCGGCGAGGGGGGCGCGATCGCGGCTGTTCCTCGGTCACGCCGACGGGGTGACGGCGGTGCTCAAGGTGTGCGCGCCCGACGACCCACGCGTCCCCCTCGAGCTCGCCGCCCTCGACAGGGCGGCCGGTGAGCACGTCGTCGCGCTCCTCGACGTGGCGGCGGATGAGACGGGTGCGGTGCTCGTGCTCGAGCGACTTCCCGGGGGCACGCTCGCCGACCTCCTCGAGCGACGCGCGACCCTCGCGGCGGGGGAGGCGGTCACGATCCTCGCACCGCTCGCGGCGACCATCGACCGCATGCACGCGGCCGGCGTCGCCCATGGCGCGCTCTCGCTTGGCGCCGTGGCCTTCGACGGGTCCGGGTCGCCGTCGTTGACCGGCTTCGGCTCCGCGGAGCTCTTCCCGGCCGGTGCACCCGAGGTGGTGCGGGAGTCGGTCGACGGGGTGCGGGCCGACCGGTCCGCGCTCGGGGCCCTTGCGGGCCTCGTTCTCGGACGCGTCGCCGGGGCGGGAGCGGAGGCGGCGCGCGCGCTCGTGGCGCGACTCGGCGAGCTGACTCCCGCGGCGCTCGCGGAGGCGCTCTACGACCTCGCGGTGCCCGCGCCGGTCGAGCTCGACGCTGCGGCGGACCCCCTGGCGATGCGCGCCCTCGACGCGGGGGAGTCCGTCGTGCCGGACGAGTCGCCCCCTGCGGTGCTCCCGTCCTGGCTCGTCGCGCTCGTGCCCGATCCCTGGCGGGAGCGGCTTCAGGTCGCGCTCGAACTCGCCCTCGGCACCACGCGTCGGGTGACGGCCGAGTGGTCGCCCACGCGACGCCGTCTCGCGCTCGGGCTCGCCGCCGGCATCCTCGCGACCGTCGTCGCGCTCGTCCTCGTCCCCGCGCGACCGACGACCGAGCCCGTCCCGGTGCCGACCCCGTCGGCGGATGCCGCGTCGCCTCCGCGGGACGACCTCCCCGACGACCCGGTCGCGGCGCTGCGGCTGCTCCTCGCGCGTCGGGAGGAGTGCCTGCGCGAGCTGTCGGTGCTGTGCCTCGACGACGTCGTGCAACCCGGGTCCGCGGCGCAGGCCGACGACGTCGCCCTCGTCCGGGCGGTGCTCGCGGGCGGCGAGCTGCCGACGGGAGGCGTCGCCCCGGGGGAGCCCGTGCTCGTGGAGCGGCTCGGCGACGGCGCGCTGCTCGACCTCCCCGCCGGGAGCGCGCCCGGCTCGGTGCTGATCCTGAGAACGGCGGAGGGCTGGCGTCTCAGGGACTACCTGGAGGCGCCAGCCCTCTCGAGCGCGGGGTGACCCGCGCTCGTCAGATGCCGAGCTTGCTCGCGAAGTCGCCGCTCTCGAGGCGGGCCTTGACCGCGCCGAGGAAGCGGGCGGCGTCGGCGCCGTCGACGATGCGGTGGTCGTACGACAGGGCGAGGTACACGGTCGAGCGGATCGCGATCGCGTCGAGGCCGTCGTCGCTCACGACGACGGGCTTCTTCGTGACGATGCCCGTGCCGAGGATCGCCGACTGCGGGAGGAACACGATCGGGGTGTCGAACAGCGCGCCGCGCGAACCCGTGTTCGTGACCGTGAACGTGCCGCCCGAGAGCTCGTCCGGCGTGAGCTTGTTGTTGCGGGTGCGGTCGGCCTTGTCGGCGATCTCGGTCGCGAGCTGCGCGATCGTGAGGTCGCTCGCGTTGCGCACGACCGGCGTGAGGAGGCCGCGCTCGGTGTCGACCGCGATGCTGACGTGCTCGTGGTCGGGGTAGACGATGTTCTCGCCGTCGACCGTCGCGTTGATGATCGGGTACGCCTTGAGCGCCTCCGCCGCGGCGAGCACGAAGAACGGCAGGAACGAGAGCTTCTGGCCGGTCTTCGCCTGGAACGCCGCCTTGACCTCGTCGCGGTAGTTCGCGACCTTCGTCACGTCGACCTCGACGACCGTCGTGAGCTGGGCGAGCGTCTGCATCGAGACGACGGCGCGCTCGGCGACGACCTTGCGGAGCCGCGACATCGGCACCGTGGTGCCGCGCAGCGGCGACGTCTCGAGCACCGGGGCCGGAGCGGCGGCGGGCGCCGCCGTCGACGTCGCGGGAGCGGTCGTCGCGGCGAGCACATCCTGCTTGCGGATGCGGCCTCCGACGCCCGTGCCGGTGACGGTGCTGAGGTCGATGCCGCGCTCGTTCGCGAGCTTGCGCACGATCGGGGTCACGTAGCCGGCGTGCGCGGTCGCGCCGGCGGCGGCGGGAGCCGGAGCGGGCGCGGGAGCCGGAGCGGGGGCCGGAGCGGGGGCCGGAGCCGGAGCGGCCTC
>Ga0065721_10048810_pt1 | contig 79235 bp, 53 predicted proteins | sample Mesricmetagenome_FD_59108 | JGI IMG/M metagenome (GOLD analysis project Ga0065721, IMG submission 59108) | Mesophilic microbial community from rice straw/compost enrichment Sample: eDNA_1 v2 (version 2) | ecosystem: Engineered > Solid waste > Grass > Composting > Bioreactor | place: USA: Davis...
TCCCCAGCATCGAATATGTGAGCGGTGAAATAGACCAGGCGGCATTGGAATATTTTACGCGCTCAATTGCAGATCGCGGGGCGCAATCTGCTGCGCCCGGGGCGGGCGCGCTCCCCAGACGATCAAACCGCGAGGGCACAGAGAGCGCAGAGAATGACGGCTGATGCTCCTGCTTCCTTCACGTCACGACGCAATATTTCGACAAGGTTCATCGTCAGAAGAGTTTGAATTCACCATTGCGTCGCCGCATGCCGCATGCCCCATGCCTTATGAACATTCGCATTGGTCATTGGGATTGAATGGAATAATCGGCAAAGCGGCAGCTTTGCCCTACCGATCAAGATAGGGGGGCGAACCTGCCGTTCGCCCATACTTCAACAAAAACAAGTGCAGCGACGTTTTTGCCGGTCGTGTTTCGATTCGCGGATGAATGCGTGACGTTTTTCATTCCGCTAAAGCGAATGGGAATAGTGAGGAGCGGCAGCTTTGCTCTATCGACTTAAACAGGCGGGTCCGCCTGCCGGAGAGGTGAGAGGTGTCAGACTCTGTCTGTGTTTCATCTGTAGCGGGAACTACTGAATAAATGGGGTTTTCAAGGGGTTTGAAGCTGCACGCAGGTTGGGCTTAATTCGGGCAAGTTCAGCAGAAAGTGAGAACAGCGTGCAGGAAGTTTCAGTGACACATAGGGGGGCGAAGCTGGCTGGGGAGCTGGTGTTGCCCGACGAAGCATCTGGTTTGGTGATCTTCGCGCATGGAAGCGGCAGCAGTCGGCACAGTCCGAGAAACCAGGCTGTGGCGCGCCGGTTGCAAAAAGCAAATCTGGGCACACTGCTCTTCGATCTGCTGACGGCTGAGGAGGAACAGGCCGAAGCCTATACCCGACATCTGCGTTTCAACATTCCGTTTCTCACTGACCGGTTGGTGGCGGTGACGCGATGGGCTTTGGACAGGGCGACGACCCGGGACATCAACGTGGGCTATTTTGGGTCCAGTACTGGAGCTGCGGCGGCTCTTACTGCCGCAGCTCAACTGAAAGATCAGATCGGAGCGGTCGTGTCACGCGGCGGACGTCCCGATCTCGCGGCGGATGTGTTGCATCAGGTCGTTGCGCCGACGCTGTTGATTGTTGGAAAGGAGGACGCGCCGGTGATTCCATTAAATGAAGACGCCTACACGCGGCTTTTGAACTGTGAGAAGGCCTTGCGTCTGATTCCCGGAGCGTCGCATCTGTTTGAAGAGGAGGGGAAACTTGAACTCGTCGCGGACATTGCGTCGGAATGGTTTTCGAACCATCTGCATCCGATGACTCAACGTGCTTGAACCATGAGCCCGATTTTTCAGGATCGATCTGACGCCGGAAAACTTCTGGCGAAAAAGCTTCTTCACCACGTCAACGATCCATCGCTCGTCGTTCTGGCGCTGCCGCGTGGCGGTGTTCCGGTGGCGTTTGAAATCGTGCAGGAACTGAACGCGCCGCTCGATGTTTTCGTGGTGCGCAAACTCGGCGTGCCGGGCTATGAAGAACTGGCCATGGGAGCAATCGCATCCGGTGGCGTGCGGATTCTGAACGAGGAGGTCATCCAACGGCTGAACATTCCAACGTCCGCTGTGGAAGCGGTGACACGTGAGGAAGAACAGGAATTATTGCGCTGTGAGTTTGCGTTTCGCGGAGGACGTGAACCGATCGATGTCGCCGGTCGCACGGTGATTCTGGTGGATGACGGACTGGCGACAGGGGCGACGATGCGAGTTGCCGTTCGCGCTTTGCGTCGGAAGAAGCCGGCTTACCTGGCGGCCGCCGTGCCGATTGGATCCAAGGACACGTGCGATCAGTTTCGATCCGAAGTGGATGAATTGATCTGTGGTGACAATCCCGAGCCGTTCTTTGCGGTGGGAACCTGGTACGCCAATTTTCTGGCAACGACAGATGAGGAGGTCCGGCGGTTGTTGAATCATGCGGCGCATGAAAGGCGGGTTCGCCGGGTTCAGGAAAATCGCGCCATGGCGCATCCTTGATCGATTGGAATGAAAGCGCCGAATTATCCGTTAAGGATTTTCGGCTTCGTCATTGATGTCGAACGTCTTTCCGCTGCGTTCGAGAATTTCACGAATGTGAGGAGCGACCCATTTCGCCGGTTTCTTTTTTGACGCCTGCTTTTTTTCAACTGCGACGAGGCGGAAATGTCCGGCTGAGTCTTCTTCAACAAAGCCTTTTTCCACCAGCCGTCGCAGCACGGGAACAGCCCAGTCATCCTTCTCGCGATAACGCCATTTCCCGCCCGCGCGCCGGCAGATTTCCTTCAGCCCGACAAATTCGCCCGGAAACGATTTCAGGAACGCGCAGACATCTTTTTCATCGGCATCCATGATCACAGGAATTAGAGCTGACTGGCGATGAACTGGTTGAGCTTCTGGGCGTCCGCATGGAACTGCCGGATGCCTTCGGCGGTTTTTTCGACGGCCATGGCATTCTCGTTGAACATCCAGCGGAACATTTTCTCGTCGAGCCGGATCTGGTGCAGTTCGGCCTGGCGGGAGGTTTCGGGTGAAAGTTTTCTCTGAACGGGATCGTTGCTGGCCTTGAGCTCGCCGAGCAGTTGCGGACTGATCGTGAGCAGATCGCATCCGGCGAGTTCGAGGATTTCGCCCTTGTTCCGGAAGCTCGCCCCCATCACTTCGGTGGTGTAACCGAACTTTTTGTAATACGCGTAAATGTCCTTCACCGATACGACGCCTGGATCTTCCGCAGCGGAAAAGTCCTTTCCGGTTTTCGCCTTGTACCAATCGAGGATGCGTCCCACGAACGGCGAGATCAGTTTCGCTCCGGCCTCAGCGCACGCGATCGCCTGGGGCAGCGAAAAGAGCAGGGTCATGTTGCAATTGATGCCCTCCTTCTGCAGCACCTCTGCGGCGCGAACGCCTTCCCACGTCGTGGCGATCTTGATCAGCACGCGTTCCTGTGGAATGCCGTTCTCTTTGTAGAGCGTGATGAAGCGATGCGCCTTTGCGATCAGAGCTTCGGTGTCGAACGAGAGGTTCGCGTCGGTTTCGGTTGAAACCCGGCCGGGCACAATTTTGAGAATCTCGATGCCGAACAGAATGAGCAGGCGATCCGCGACTTCTGAAACGAGTTTCTCTCCGGACTGTCCGGTCTGTTTGCCGTCGGCAACCGCTTTTTCCAACAGCGCCTTGTAGGCGGGCATCTGGGCAGCCTTGAGGATGAGCGATGGATTCGTGGTGGCATCCTGAGGCTTGTATTGTTCGAGCGTTGCGAAATCGCCCGTGTCGGCCACGACCTTTGTGAACTGCTTGAGCTGATCCAATTGATTCATAACGGCATTTCCTTAGACCGAATTCTTCTCACGCATCGGAACCTGTCGCATCGATGGAATCGAGCGGCATCCATTCCGTCCCACTGTGACACCAGTCTTTGGGACCCGAGGGCATATTCCGATGAAGCCGGCTGAAGCGCGAGCTTCAGGATTCATACGTTGGATTCAGGTTCCGGTGGGGAGAGTAGTGACGCAAATTGGGCGTTGCAATGCTGGTTTCCCCGCATGTTTTCCCGTGGTCGGTGGCTTCGGGTGCAACCGAACAATAATGCAGCATCTCCCTCTTTCAGAGCAAAAGCCGGAGGAGAGGGGGAAATCTTTCCCCGCGCTTCGCATGCGGGGCGAGGGATCGTGGGTGTATTCAATTGCGCCATTCAACTTCGTTTGCCGGACGATTGGCTTGCAACGGCGGCGGTCAACGCGTACGACGATGCCATGCAACGTTCTCTTGTGATGACTGTCATCGGCGAAGATCGTCCCGGCCTGGTGGAATCCGTCGCGAGCCTGGTCGCAGAACATGGAGGCAACTGGCTTGAAAGCCGGATGGCGCGGCTCGGTGGCAAGTTCGCCGGAATCGTGCAGGTGGAAGTTCCGGCTGAACGCGAGAGCCAGCTCGTTCAGGCGCTCAATGGATTGTCCGGGCGGGGATTGAATGTTTTGGTCACAGCCGATCGGCCCGTCGCTGCTGAATCCGGTTCAGTCAGCCGGCTGGAAATTGTCGGCCAGGATCGGCCGGGAATCGTCCGCCAGATTTCTCAGGCGCTCGCAAGCTTCAATGTGAATGTGGAGGAATTGGAAACCGAATGCGAAAGTGCCGCGATGTCCGGAGAGACTCTGTTCAAGGCGCGCGCCCGGTTGAGCATTCCGGCATCCTGCGATGTCGCGGTGCTGCGACAGACGTTGGAGCGGATTGCCGCAGACCTCATTGTGGAGATTTCCTTTCAGCCCGAGAGATAGAGCGTTTCGAGTTTCGCAGCCGCTGAGGTGACGAAATTGACTGTGGCGAAAGCGTCCGCTTTTTCACGTCAGCGCAACAGTTTTTCTAAAACGGCTCTTGAGCGTTCGAGATCAGGAGAGGACGCGCAATTTTCGTCCATACTTTTTACGACTCGCTTTTTTTGCGCGGAGGCATTTTGTTGGGAGGGTTAAATGTTATGAAATCGTTCCGACCTATCTCCCGCCGAAAGTTTCTCTCACGTTCAATTGCTTCTGCCGCTGCCACAGGTGTTCCGCTTTGGTTCCTGAAAGCTGAAAAACTTTTCGCGCAGGACGCAGTCACCCCGAGGTCTGCAAACGATCGTCCGCGCATCGCGCTGGTCGGTTGCGGCGGAATGGGGCGGGGGGATGGTAAAAATGCGTCTCGATTCGGAGATATTGTCGCCGTGTGTGACGTCGATCGCAATCATGCCGAGATTGCAGCCAGAGAACTGGCGCGTGATGGAAAGTCACCCGAAGTATTCGAAGACTTCCGAAAACTTTTCGAAAAGGATCGCATCGACATTCTCGTTCAAGCCACGCCGGATCACTGGCACACACTGGTGAATCTCGCGGCTGCGCAGGCTGGAAAAGATGTCTATGCCGAAAAACCGCTGACGCTCACGATCGATGAAGGCAAACACCTCATCCGCGTGGTTCGGGAGAAGAAGGTGGTCCTTCAGACCGGCACGCAGCAACGCAGCAGCTCGCGCTTTCGTCTCGCATGCGAACTGATTCGGAATGGCAGGATCGGCACGCTGAAACAGGTGAGCGTGTTCGTTCCTTCGGGATTGAAGGGCGGACCGTTCCAGCCGGCGCCGATTCCGGCAAAATTGAACTGGGATTTCTGGCTTGGCCAGGCACCGAAGGTCGATTACACGCCGAATCGCTGCCATGCGAATTTTCGGTGGTGGTTTGAGTACTCCGGCGGGCCGGTCACCGACTGGGGCGCGCATCACAACGACATTGTGAGGTGGGCGTTGGGAATCAATGGACCGGTAAGTGTGGAAGCCCGGCCGCTGGCGGAAACCGTTGCAAATGGTTACACCGCACCGAGCGATTTCGAAGCCACGCTCATGTGGTCCAATGGCGTGAAGCAGATTGTGCGCACCACACCCGACGACAGTCCTTATGGCGCCGTGTTGAAACCGGACGGCCAGAGGAATGGCATCAAGTTCGAAGGCTCCGATGGCTGGCTCTGGGTGAATCGCGATGAAATTTCCGCAAGTGATCTCGACCTTATCCGCACGCCGCTTCCCGAGGATGCCATCCGGCTGGAACGCAGCCAGGATCACATGGCGAACTTCTTTCAATGCGTGCGGTCTCGGAAGGACCCGATCGCATCGGTGGAGGAGGGACATCGTTCCGCCATCATCGGCCATCTGATCGTGATTGCGCTGGGGCAGGGGAGGAAACTGAACTGGGATGCCGCCAAAGAGGTTTTCGTGGGTGACAACGCCAGCGAAGCCAATCAACAACTCGCCCGCGAAATGCGGAAACCGTATGACTACGGTTTTGTCGGGTGACTGGCGCTGTGTTGCTATACAGCGTTCAGCGCTGAACAACTGAGTTCATTCGCCTGAGAGGCTGGAGTTGATTTAGCTCCAGTCGAACAGCCGTCCCAGGTGCCACGTGGCGAATGCGAAGCCCCAGGCGAGGAGTCCCATGTAAACCCATTGGAAGAGCGGCCACTTCCAGGAATTCGTTTCCCGCCGGACCACCGCCACGGTGCTGACGCATTGAAGCGCGAAGACATAAAAGACCATGAGCGTGACAGCGGTCAGCGTGGTGTAAACCGGGGTTCCATCAGGACGCTTCTGTTCGCGCAGCGTTTCAACCAGCTGCGTGCCTCCGCCGTCATCGTCCGAGCCGACATTGTAAACCGTGGACATCGTGCTCACGAACACTTCGCGCGCGGCGAAGGATGAGACGATGCCAATGCCGATTTTCCAGTCGAAGCCAAGGGGGGCGATCAACGGTTCGATCGCGCGGCCCATACGCCCGGCGAAGCTGTTGCGCAATTTGGCGCCGGCTTCCTCCTTCTCGAGATGATCGATTGCCGCAGCCTTGTCTTCGTCCGTGGCTGAAGAGTTTTCCACCTCTGCAATTTTTGCGGCGTACTGTTCGGGAATCTCTCCACTTTTTGGATACGTGGCGAGGAACCAGAGAATGATGTTGATGCCCAGGATCACCGTCCCGGCGCGTTGCAGGAAGATTTTGGCGCGATCCCACATGTGGCGTGAGACCACGCGAACGAGCGGCCGTTTATACGGCGGCAATTCCATGATCAACATCGGCGTTTCGCCCTTGAGCAACGTCTTCTTGAACAGCCAGGCCATCAGGAGCGCCACGACGATTCCGAGAAGATACATGGCCAGCATGGTGAGCCCCTGCAGACCGAGAAAGCCGAACAGGTTGAACTTGATGAATCCGAGATTCACGTCATAGCGCAGGTTGGCAACCACGCGGTCGGGAACGCAGGCTCCGATCAACAGCGTGTAAACCGGCAGGCGCGCCGAACAGCTCATCAACGGCGCGACGAGAATCGTCACCAGACGATCCTTGGGCGATTCGATCGTGCGGGTTGCCATGATGCCGGGAATGGCGCAGGCAAACGAACTGAGCATCGGAATGAAACTTTTTCCATGCAGGCCCACCTTGCTCATGAGCCGATCCATCAGGAACGCCGCGCGCGCCATGTAACCGGTGTCTTCCAGAAAACCGATGAACAGGAACAAAAGGAGAATCTGTGGCAGAAACACAACCACCGCACCGACACCGGCGATCACACCGTCCACCAAAAGGCTGTTCAGGTCGCCTTCGGGAATCATTCCTCCCACCTGCGCACCAAGCCAGTCCACCACGGACTGCATTTTATCCATGGGATACTCGGCGAAGCTGAAGATGCTTTGGAACATCAGCGCCATGATCGCCACGAAAACCACCGTGCCCCAGACCTTGTGCGTCAGGATGCGATCGAGCTTGTCGCTGAACGTTTCTCCGGGCGGTGCCAGTTCGGTGGTGACCGCCTGCTGGATTTCCGAAACGCTCGCGTAACGTCCTTCAATCGCCGCGCCGCGCCAATCGACGTTCGCCGCCTCCAGTCGCTTGCGCGCAGCTTCAACAGCCTGCTGGATCGAATCCGGATAATGTTTGAGACTCGAAGCCAGCGCCTTTTCGTTGCTGAGAATCAGCAGCGCCTCGGCATTCGCCTGCGCCCTGCGTTCCTTGAATGTCGAGGCCAGCAGTTTCGACAGCTCCGCGACTTCGTCCGCGAATGGTTTCGGAAGTTCGCAGAATCGGACGTCGGATGCCGGGGAGTCTTTTCGCGCAGCGCCAGTGGCGAGCGTTGAAAGGATCGCCTTCTTCAGTTCGGGAATTCCCCGGCCGGAACTTGCGACAACAGGAATCACGGGCGTTCCCAACGCATCGGAAAGCAGTTCGGCGTTGATGCTGTGGCCGTTGCTTTCAGCCACATCGATCATGTTCAATGCGATGATCGTAGGGTGTCCCAGTTCGATGACCTGCGTGGCGTAGTAGAGATTGCGCTGAAGATTTGAGGCATCGACCACCACCACGATCGCTTCCGGTTCGGGAAGTTCTGGAAGGCAGTTCAGCAGGACGTCGCGGGAAACCTGTTCGTCGAGCGACTGTGGGCTGAGGCTGTAGGTTCCGGGCAGATCCAGAATGCGGATGTCCGTCTGGGCCGGGGCGTCGAGCAATCTTCCTTCCTTGCGTTCGACGGTGACGCCGGCGTAGTTGCCGACCTTGGCGCGGAGGCCGGTAAGCGCATTAAAAACAGTGGTCTTGCCGCAGTTCGGATTTCCGGTGAGCACCACGTAGGTGGGCTGCGTGGGGACGGTGCGGGATTTGTCGGGTCTGGCCGGCGCGGGATTCATCGCGATTATGCCGGAGGATTCGGCTGCACGAGAATCTGTTCGGCCTCGTGCTTCCGCAAAGTGAGATTGTATCCGCGCACCTTGATTTCCACCGGGTCACCCAGCGGCGCAAAACGAATGAGTTGAACGCGTGTGCCGACGAGCAATCCCATTTCCATGAGGCGGGCGCGTCCGGCTGCGGGAACTCTGATTTCAGCGACGGTGGCTGAAGTTCCGATGGCGCAGGAGGTGAGCGGTTGGGGGGCGGACATGGATCAGGCCGCCTCCATTTGACCCGGCTGGACTTCCACGAGAATGGCCTGGGCGAGCTGACTGCTGATGCCAAGCCGCGCGTTGCAGACCTGGCAGATGATGTTCGACTGGCTGCTCAGGAGCCGGATTTTCTGATCTTCAGCGAGGCCCATTTCCCGGAGCCGCGTTTGAAGTTCGGTTGAGCCGGCGAGTTCGCGAATGCAGACAATCGAACCGGCTTTCACACGATTCAGCGGGCAAACAATCGGGCTGGCACATGGCTCGGATGTGACGGTGCATGGTTGTTTGCTCACGGCGGGCAAAATAGGTTAACGCAAATTCCGTTGCAAGCGGGCAATCCGCGCTGGGCAGCAGGCGTTTGATTCAGGTCAAAGGGCCGCTGGAAAACAGAAGCGGCGGTTCAGGGAACCGCCGCCGAAAGTTTGAATCGCCAGTTTACTTGACGGCGTTGAGGCGAACGCTCAGGCGCGATTTCTTGCGGCTGGCAGTTCCCTTGTGGACGACGCCGGTCTTGGCGGCTTTGTCGAAGGCGGAGGAAACCGCCTTGAGCGCCTTGGCAGCGTCTTCCTTCTTTCCGGCGGTCACGAGCGCGAGAAACTTCCTCTCCAGGCTGTGCAGGCGGGATTTGACGCTATGATTGCGCGCCTTCTTGCGGGCGCTGCTGCGCATGCGGCGTTCGGCAGACTTTGTATTCGGCATAAATTTTTTTAGTTTAGAGCGCGAAACAGTAGCTGAGTCGTTGAAGTTGTCAACGCCGTGTTCAGTGCGGCGACGAGGCAGGGTCGCCGAAAAGGTGAACTGAAGGACGGGGCATGGTCGTGGTGTGGCGATTTAATGAATCTGGTTTTGCCAATGACTGGCTGCGAGCTTGTGCCAGAAGGGAATAGCCAATCGCCAATAGCCGATAGCTGATTGCCAATAGCTGATTGCCAAGTATCAAGTGCTTCGCGAATCGACTGGTGCCCATGCCTGTGCCTGTGCCGGATCATTCCGGTTTTCGCCATTGTCACCCCTCCCGCGAAGTCTCTATAGTCGGCAGCATGAAATTCACGTCCGTTTTGAAACGTTCATTTGCTTTTGCCGCGCTGCTGGCGCTTGGATTGTGCCGCGTCGCCGCCGGTGAACCAACCGCGCTGGAACTGATCAAGGAAGCGAATCGTTATGTCGGCGACGATGTAAAGGACAAGGTTGTTCAATTGCGATCCGAGAAGTCCATCGGAACCCTGACGCCGAACATCTGGTTCGTGGTTTATTACGACAAGGACGCCACGTTCAAGACGGCCGAAGTGAAACTCGGCGCCGGCAAAAAGCTCGAGGTAAAACGTCCGATGCGCCAGCCGTTCGCCTATATCAATTACAAGAACGTGCTCGACCTGAAGAAAATCAGCGTCGATTCCGACAAAGCCATCAAGATCGCCACGGCGGAACCGCTGCTCGACAAATTGAAAATCAGAGCGACGCAGCTGGTGCTCGATCGCAAGGACGCCACGCCCGTCTGGCGCGTGCGTCTCTGGGCGGAAAAGTTGCGCGATTCCCGCAAGGATGCCGACATCGGCGAAGTGAAGATCAATGCTGAGGACGGCACTGTGATTGAAAGCGATCTTCACATCAATCGCGTGGACTGATCCTCATCTCATTCTTTTGTGAACGCTCCAACCGACAACAGCCTTCAATACGATGTGGTGATTGTCGGCGGAGCCTTGTCCGGCGCCGCGACCGCCATCCTGCTGCTGCGCGAACAGCCGAAGCTTCGCGTGTTGATCGTTGAGAAATCGACGGCGTTCGGCAGGCGGGTGGGTGAGGCAACGGTTGAGATCAGCGGTTATTTCCTTTGCCGCGTTTTGGGGCTCACGCAGTATCTGAACGAATCGCATCTCGTGAAGCAGGGAATGCGATTCTGGTTTTCCAATCGCGACGCCAGCGATCTTTCCAATTGCAGTGAAATTGGCGGAAAATATCTGGCCCGCGTTCCTGCGTTTCAGGTCGATCGCTCCACTTTGGATGAAGAAGTCCTGCAACGCGCCACTTCCCTCGGCGCGGAATTGTGGCGTCCGGCATCAGCCTCCAAAATCGAACTCCATTCCGGCGGCCAGCAGCGTCTTGAAATCAAAGTCGGTGACGAGATGCGATCTGTGTCGGCGCGATGGGTTGTGGACGCCTCGGGTGTTTCTGCACTTCTTGCCCGCCAGCAGGGGTGGTTTCGTCAGAACACGGAACATCCAACGACTGCAGTCTGGTCGCGCTGGACGGGGGTGAAGGACTGGGACGGAATCGAACTCGCCACGAAATTTCCGAAGTGGGCAATGCCGTGTTTTGGGATCCGGTCCACTGCAACCAATCATCTCCTTGGACATGGCTGGTGGGCCTGGTGCATTCCGTTGAAAGGTGGCGATGTCAGCATCGGCGTTGTGTTCGATCAGCGGTTCGTTCAATGGCCGGAAGGCGGTTCGCTCGGACAACGTCTGAAAGATTTCCTGAAGGAACATCCCGTGGGCGCGGAGCTGCTGGAACGCGCGCATTGGAAGGAGGGCGATGTTCTCTGGCGGAAGAATCTTCCGTATTCCAGCACGACGTTTGCGGGCGATGGTTTCGCATTGGTGGGAGATGCAGGCGCGTTCATCGATCCGTTTTACAGTCCGGGCATGGACTGGGTCTCGTTCACATGCTGGTCGTCGTCGCGCCTCATTCTCGCGCAGCAACGCGGTGAATCGATTGCTGAAAAAATCGAAAAGCACGACGCCACCTTCCGTCGTGCGTATGACCGCTGGTTTCAGGCTGTTTACAAAAACAAGTATGAATACATGGGCGACTTCGATCTGATGCGGATCGGATTCCAGCTCGACCTCGGTTTGTATTATCTCGGCGTAGCGTCGCAGCCATTCAAGCGCGGCACTGAGGCGTTGATGGAGCCGCCATTTTCCACGCCGCCGTCCGTTCCCGCGTATCATCTGATGCGCACTTACAATCGTCGCCTGGCGGCAATTGCCCGCTCGCGCCGGAAGCGCGGCATTTGGGGACGCAACAATGCGGGCAGACGATTTTTGATTCCGGGCTTTACGTTCTCCGGACGCAGCTCGTTTCCGGTGGTCCAGGCATTGTTCGGCTGGCTCAAGCTGGAATTGTTCGAAGGCTGGCGCAGCTGGTTTTCATCGAACGGAGAAAAGGTCGAGCCCGCCTCCGTTGTCTCGGCTCAACCGGCGAAATCCTGAACTCGGTTTTCTTCACGCTGGCACGACGCATGTGTCTTCTCCCCTGTGGAAGGTTGTGCGGATGTTGCTGACGCTTCCCTGATGTGAAAACGGAAAGTTGAAGATTTTTGAAAGAAGTGCACTTCAACCTCCGTATAGCTGGTATCGCCCCATCAATGAACGGACGCATTTGTTGCGGCGAAACAGATAATGACAATCCTTCTTAGAGAAACGGCATCAGGTTGGTTTTACGTGCATTCGGGAACATGGACGCCGAATCGAAAGCTGGCTCACAGGTTTGCATCCGAGAATGAGCTTTTCAATGAGCTGAGCGGACAATCTCTTCACGGTGCCGAACTGATTTATGAACTGAGCGGTGGAATGGAGTTCACCGTTCCGTTGCGAAGATTCTCAAGCGAATCATCCCCCAAGCAGCATCAAACTTCCGTGCGGCGCTGAGCCGTGTTTGTGCGGGAGTTTGTGTTTGAGCAGGCGACATCAGGAAAGGCCTTGGAGTCGGGCAACCCTCCAAGCGGCGTCGCCTGCTCTTTTTGTTTATGGTCCATGTCGCTAACGTCGATTGAAGTTCGAATACGAACTCGCGATGTATCAAATCGCGTAAACGTGTATCGAACCGTTGATGAACTTCCCTGAAAACAAAATCCGGACAGCGACGCCAAGGAGGTGGGGGTGGGGAACCCCGCTGAAGAAACGTTCGCTGTCCGAATGTTCCCACCATAGTGGCATTCCCCCAGGGCGACGAGTCAGCGTTCTTCTGAAGATTTTGTCAGCGAAAAGCTGACAAAAAATCCGCGCACGCAACCCCCGTCGGAAATCGATCGTCTTCCCCAGCATGAACGATTGGATGCGATGGAACTGGTGCGCGGTTCAGCAGCAATTGTTGTGGCGATTCGATCGAAACTTGCCAATGCTTTGTCGGTCTGAAGCCCCATTTCGCGCTTCTGTGTTTGAACGTGTGATGAAAAATCTGATTTCCCTGAGCATAACGATCGTCGCCTCGACAGTTGTCCTGAACGCAGCCGAACAACCTGTGCCTCTCCGCGCGGAACCGTTTCCGCTCTCGAGCGTGCGCCTGCTGGATGGACCTTTCAAGGAACGCCAGGATACCAACGCAAAGTTCCTTCTTGAAGTGGTGGAGGTGGACCGTCTCCTGGCGGGTTTTCGCGCCCAGGCCGGCCTGCCCGAAAAAGCGAAACGTTATTCCGGCTGGGAGGCCCGTGGGATCAATGGCCACAGCCTCGGACATTATCTTTCCGCTGTGTCGGCGCTGTATGCGACGACTGGCGACAAACGCGCTCTCGAACGCGTCAATTACGTCGTCGAAGAACTCGCCGAATGTCAGAAGGCGAATGGCGACGGCTACGTGCTGCCGGTGAACAAGCGCGTTTACGAGGATTTGCGACAGGGAAAAATCAAGGCCGCCGGTTTCTCGCTGAACGACGAATGGGTTCCGAACTACACGCTGCACAAGGTTTTCGCCGGTTTGCGTGATGCCTATCGTTGGGCTGGAAACAAAAAGGCGTTGGAAGTCGAACGTGCCCTCGCGGGTTACCTTGCCGGGCTTTACAAAAATCTTACGCCGCAGCAGGCGCAGGAGATTCTCCGGTCCGAACACGGGGGAATGAATGAAGTCTTCGCGGATCTCAGTGTCGATACCGGTGATCCCCGTTATCTGGAATTTGCGAGAACGATTTTCCATCACAACGCCGTCCTCAACCCTCTCGAACGTGGCCGCGATGAACTGACCGGCAAACATGGCAACACGCAGATTCCGAAGGTGGTCGGTCTTGCCAGAGAATATCAGCTCACGGGCGACACCGACGCGCTGACGGGTGTGAACACATTCTGGAACAGCGTGGTGCAGAAACGTTCGTTCGCAAACGGCGGCCATGGTGAAAGCGAACATTTCTTCGCACCCGAGCAGTTTCCCTCCAAGCTTTCTCCACAAAACGCCGAGACCTGCAACTCCTACAACATGATCAAGCTCACAGGACTCATGTTTTCATGGGAGCCCCGGGCGGATGAGATGGATTTCGTCGAGCGGACACTGATCAACCACGTGTTTGCCAATATCGGACACCAGCCGGGTGAGTTCGGTTATTTCTTTGGAATGGAATCGGTGGCTCACAAAGTTTTTTCCAAACCTGCGGACGGCTGGTGGTGCTGCGTTGGAACCGGAATGGAAAATCCCTCGCTTTACGGCCAGCAGATTTACTTCCGCAACGACGATGCCCTGTGGGTCAACCTTTACATGGCGAGCGAACTGGACTGGAAGGAACGCGGCGTTCAAATTCATCAGGTCACTCAATTCCCGGAAGGTGATTCCGTTCGCTTTGAAATCAAATCGGCGAAATCCGGGAAGTTCACGCTTCATTTGCGTCATCCTTACTGGTGCGCAAAGCCGGTGATTTCAGTCAACGGCAGGCGCGTGAAAGTGGAATCACAGCCTTCGGCCTACATCACCATCGATCGCACGTGGAAATCCGGTGACAAAATCGAGGTGCAGCTTCCGATGTCACTGCGCACCGAGCCACTGCCGCATTCGGACGGAAAGATTGTGGCACTCATGTATGGCCCGATGCAGCTGGCCGCGGTTGTTCCGCCGAAGCCCGGCGTTCCCGATCCTGCCAAACAACGTTTCGCGGATCATCTCCGCGCCCGCGGCAAAACGGACGAAGCACCGCCTGTGCTGGTTGCGGACAACAACGTAAAACTGCTGAGCCGCATCAAGGCCGATCGGAAAAAGTTCGCGACGTTCAAGAGCGATGGACTCATCAAGCCCGCCGACCTGCAGCTGATTCCCATTCATCGCGTTTACGAGGAGCACTACGCGGTTTACTTCCCGTTGCTGACAAAGGCCGAATGGGTCACGCGCGAAGCAGAAATTCGGGCGGCGGAAGCGCGTCAGAGGAAGCTCGACGCTGCAACGTTGGACGTCGTCCAGGTCGGCTTCCAGCAGTCGGAAGTTGAACACAAGTTCGCTTCGGATCGTTCCGAGGTGGGAGATTTTCGCGATCGCAAATGGCGCGACGTGATGCCGGGCGGCTGGTTCTCCTACGAAATGGCGGTCGATCCGGAAAAGCCGATGGCGCTGCTTTCCACCTACTGGAGCGATGATCGCGGGCGCGAGTTTGAATTGCAGATCGATGGAAAGACCATCGCCGTTGCGCGTCCGAACGAACCGCGTCGCGGAGTCTTCTTTGACGCGGCCTACACGATTCCAACCGAGCTGACCCGCGGGAAAAGAGTCGTAACAGTCAGGCTCGTCGCAACCAGAGGCCGTGTGGGATCCTTCGGCTTCCGAACCGTTCTGGCCGAGGCAGTAGCTCCGGAGCAATGGGCTGCCGGACAACGATAGCCGATCCTGTGGCTGCAGCGTCGGCGACGTTTTTATCCGTTTCGTCCCGATATGTAGCGCGCGACCGCTTCGGCGCGGGAGCGCACGTGCATCTTTTCGTAGATGTGCTTGAGATGGCTGCGAACTGTCTCGACGCTCAGGTTCAGCTTGTCGGCGATTTCCTTGTTGGAATAACCCTTGGAAAGAAGGATGAGCGTTTCCTCCTCACGCGCGGTGAGATTGCAGCTTTCGTCCCGGCTGCGTGCTTTCTGCCGGAAGAATTCCACCACACGACGCGCAATCTCGCTCGTCATGGGCGCGCCACCAGTGAGGACGTCCAGCAGCGCCGCACGAAGATCGGCCGGCTTCGTTCGCTTGAGCAGATAGCCATCAGCCCCGGCTTCGAGCGCCATGAACACCATTTCGTCATCGTCGGATGCCGTCAGCATGATGATCGGCGTTTTGGGAAAAGAGGTCTTCAAGCGGGCGGTGCATTCGATGCCGGACATTCTCGGAAGAAAGATGTCCATCAACACAACGTCCGGTTTCGCCGTGGGAATCAGCCGAAGCGCTTCCTCTGCGGAGACGCACTGGCAGATGCATTTGAAGTCGGGAAAGGATTCGATCAATCGCACCCAGCTTTCGCGGACGTCCCGCTTGTCTTCGACAAGGGCGATCTTCAGTGGAGACTCGGGTGAGTGGGTCAATGGTTTGGATTCGTCGGAGCGGACGGTGTTCATGATGACGTGTAAGGATGAGCAGAGGCGGATTCGCCGGATGGAGCCGAGGCACGTCGGGCTCGCCGTGCAAAAGGATGGAGCCAGGAAAATCCGGCGCGAGAGGCAGGATGCGAGAGGGGCACCTGAAATTGAACCGTCGTGCCGGAGTTCGGCTGGCTGGTGATCACGCAACTGCCGCCGAGTTCCTCCAGTCGCTGCTGCATGTTGATGACGCCGTTGCGGTCGCCTTCGAGGAGCGCTGGATCAAAGCCGCGCCCGTTGTCCTCGACGACGACCACGACTTCGTCAGCCTTCTTGAAAATGCGGAGAAACACCTCGGTGGCGCCGGAATGTTTGGCGACGTTGTTCAAGGCTTCCTTTACCGCAAGGAACAGTCCGCGCCGGACCGAAAGATCGAAGAGGGCAGGTGGAAGGTTTGGTTGAACGTCGAATCGGCAGCGAATGTGGCTGTCGCCGAGAAAAGCCTGCGCGTGCTTGCAGAGGTGCGAACAGAAATCGCGCAAGGTGTCGCGTTTGGAGTTCACCGCCCAGACCACTTCATCCAGAGCGTGCGACGCGGCGCGGGCTTTGTCGCAAAGTTCACCGAACCGGGCTCGCGCCGTGGATTCCGCGGGAAACTCGGTTTGAGCAACCTCGGTTTGCAGGACCAGCTGCGTGAGCGCGGAGCCAAGATCGTCGTGAATATCGCGGGCAATTCGCGCGCGTTCCTGGTTCAAAAGCGTCTGCGCGCGGGTTTGAACGGCGAGCTTTGTGGCGAGCTGGATGGAGATCGCCAGCGCGGCGAGCAGGACGGAAATCACCACACCGAGAAACCAGGCGCTCTGCCAGAAACGAAGTTCCGCCGGACGCAGCGGAGGTGTGCGAATGACATCGATGGGATTCAGCCACCAGGGGAAACTGCCGACCTGACCCACGATGCGTGCATGCGGCCAGTCGGGAGCGGGCCGCTTCCGGTTTTGCCAGCGGGAAACACCGTCGGGAACCACAAACCATGATTCATCTGAGAGAATTTTCATTTCCTTCCCGTCGGCGAACTCGATGTTCATCCCGAGAAGAATGCCGCCTTCCAGACTGTCATTGAACGCATCGATCGCCAGGACATGACGGCCCGGTGTCAGGAGAAATGTCAGATCGTATTCGGTCAGCACCCTCCAGTTCCCGCCTTCGCCGACTTCCTGGCCATCGACGTAGAGCCGGTAAACGTTGTCCGCGGTGATTCGAAGCAGCGCCGATTTCACACGATTGGTTTCCGGAAGCGTAATTGCGCGCCAGACCCGGCAGGTCTGCTTTGCGGTGAACTTGTTCGTGCTCCAGATCCAGAATCCAACGCCATGCTGTTCAGCCGCGCGAATTCCCTCCGGGGTGATTTTGATCACCGGCGGATCGACGATTTCGCGCAACTCGGCCGCCTGTAATGTGTCGGGGAAAAAAGTCGCCGATCCAAGAACAGCCGTCAGAGCGAAGACCAGCAGAAAATTCCAGGAGCGCCAGATGATCGGAATGCAGAGAAGCAGCGGGCGCATAGACACGGCACGAGGCTAGCACCAGGAAAAATCTGCGCCAACCGCGAATTGCCCGAATCTGCGGCGGAAGCATCCCCCAATCGGGGGATGCTTTGATACCCGGTTGGGGGATGTTCGGCCTGGCCGACGGGACTTAGTGTCGGAAGGCTCGAATAGTCGAAAACTCGATCATCCCAACCCAACCATGAGAAATCCGTTCCGAAAGACGCGCGCGTGCCTGCTGACAGGCGTGATGGTTCTGACTGCTTTTTCGACGAAAGCAGATCTTGTGGGGCCATACACGCCCGACGCCGACACGCTGTTCCTGTTTCATTTCGATGAACCCGCAGGGAATTCGTCCACGGTCAACGTGGGCATCAAGGGAGGCAACGCCTACACCGTTCAAAACGATTCCGCCGGGAATGGAAATCCGAACCCGCCCGTGGTGACGACCGTGCTTGGCGCGGCTGGATATGCGAGCGGTCCCGTCAATTTCGGGAACAGCGCGAACTTTCATTCGCCGGGTATTTTGATCGGTTACGATTTCGACAATTCAGGTGCCTTTGAAGCCGACGTCCAGGCCGGGCAGGCCAGTCCGGACCGGCTGGCAATGACGAACCTGAACATCGGATTCAACGGCAAATCGTCATTCACACTGGAAGCGCTAGTTGCTCCGACAACTCTCTCCGGAAATCAGGAAATCATCTGCACCGACAGTTATGTGGGCGGGAATCGCGGTTTTCAGTTCCGCCTCAATGGAAGCGTTCTTCAATTGCAGATGCTCGATGGCGGAACGTTTACGGCCTACGGTGCGACGATTCCGGCATCCGGACCGCACGCGTTTGTGGCGGGCGAATGGTATCACGCCGCCGCGACCTATGACGGCTCCGATGTGAAGGTTTACTGGACGCGCCTGAATCCAGACGTCACCGCGGCGAATCAGATCGCTGCGATCTCAGGAGTGATTTCCAACGGCCACGGCGCGGTGGTCGCGCCGCTTGTCATTGGAAATGACAATCGCGGTGCATCGGGCGAATTGTTCAACGGCCGCATCGATGAAATTCGTATCAGCAAAGTGGCGCGGGGTCCGGGCGAAATGCAGTTCTTCTCGCCTTCCGTCACGATCGTCGCGAATCCGCTCAGTCAGAACATCGATTACAACGAGCCGGTGACCTTCGACGTTGTGGCTGCGAGTCCGACGCCGATGTTCTATCAATGGCGCTTCAACGGTTCGCCGATCACAGATGCGACGAACACGAGTTTCTCGATCGCGGCTGTGAGCGCGAATGACGCCGGAATCTACGACGTCGTCGTGACGAACAGCTCCGGCTTCGCATCCACCAGCGCCCCTGCGTCACTGGTTGTCGGCGCGGCGAACTTCCTGGCGCATCGCTACAGCTTCAATGGGGATGCCAATGACAGCATTGGCACGGCGCACGGAACCAACTTCGGCAATGTTACGTTTTCGGATGGATCGCTGGTGCTGGATGGATCGGAGGAAACTTACGTTCAACTGCCGGGCGGCCTGCTCTCCGGGCTGAATTCGGTCACCGTCGATTTCTGGGCGATGTTTGGGACAACGGCGGGCAACTCCCGTGTGTTCGATTTCGGCAACAGCATCACGAACTTCACCGGGAACCTTGCCGGCTTCAACTACCTGTTCTTCTCTCCCAACTCCGGCGGCAATCATCGACTCACCGCCACGCCGGGCGACGGTGGTTTCGAGCAAAGCGTGACTGGAACCGGCCTGTTCGATGGCAGGACGGTGCATGTGACCTGCATCGTTGATCCGCCGAACAAACGGCTTTCGATTTACACCAATGGCGTGCTGGAAATCGCGAACACGAACTACACCGTTCCGATGTCTTCGCTCAACAGTGTGCTCGCCTACATCGGCAAATCGCTTTACGCGGTCGATCCGTATCTCAACGCCAGCATCGACGAATTCCGCATCTACAACGGCGCTCTGTCGCCGATCACGATTCAGCAGAATCACGAGCAGGGACCGAACATCGTGCTAAGCGACGGTCCGGTGGATTTCGTCATCGATCCTGTGAACGTCAATGTGCCGGTCGGACAGACGGCGACATTCACGGCCGCGGCGACCGGTTACCTGCCGATCCGTTATCAGTGGTACAAAAACGGAGTCGCCGTTCCTGGCGCGACAAATACGACTCTGACTATTTCCGCGGTCGCTCTCGACAATGGTGCCACGATCCAGGCTTTTGCCACCAACGTCATCGGTGCCACGACTTATTCGGACGCGAGCGCGCCGGCGACGCTTTCGGTGTTCACACCTCCGACGCTGGCGTGGATTGGGGCCGAGGGGATTGACTGGAACACGTCGTCCTTGAACTGGAGCAATGATGCGGGCGGCGCACTGACCGTTTACACACCGTTCGCCCATGCGCTCTTCGACGCCCGCGGCATCAACGCCACGACGATCAACCTTTCCGAAACGGTCAATCCGGATCAGATCACTGCAAATGCCAACTTCGATTACAATCTGACGTCGTTCGGCGCGAATGGTTCGCTGACGGGGCAGGGGCGCATCGTGAAACAGAACACTGGAACGTTTATCCTCGACGTGACCAACAATCTGTCCGGCGGCGTGCTGATCTCGGGTGGAACATTGCAGATTGGCAATGGCGGATTTTCAGGAACGACCGGCACGGGAGCGATCACCAACAACGCGACCCTCGCTTTCAATCGCGCCGACACGCTTTCCGTTCCGAACTCCATTTCTGGAACAGGTTCGGTTCAACAGAACGGCAGTGGAAGCGCCGCACTGAGCGGGAACAACTCCTATTCGGGAACCACACTGGTTAATGCAGGCACGCTGCTGGTGCAGAGTTCCAACGCCCTGGGTTCCGCCGCTGCAGGAACAACCGTCCAGCCCTTCGCCAGCCTCTACATCACGGCCAACGTGGACATCGGCACCGAGGCACTCACGATCAATGGAAGCGGAACTGACGGAAACGGCGCGCTTCGCAAAGGCGGCGCCGGCGCCACGACCTACCGCGGCAGTGTGAGCCTCGCATCTGATTCCACGATCGGAGTGGACGGCGACGCCACTTTGACGCTCAGCAACACAGTGTCGGGGAACGCCATCCTGACCAAGACCGGAAACGGCACGCTGGCTCTGGCCACCGCGAACACTTACAGCGGCGGCACGATTTTGTCCGGCGGCATTCTCAACGTGAATGCGAATGCTGCGCTTGGCTCCGGACCGGTCACGATCAGTGGTGCTGGAAGAATCGTTCTCGGCGACGGCGTGAATGTTGGTAATGCGTTCGTTGCGGACGTCGTTTCACCCGGTGTTCTGAACGGACTGTTCATGGTCAACGACAACACGAACGGCACCGTCACGACGATCAGCGGCCCAATCACTGTAAATGCGTCAGCGGCCAACGGAGGTGTTTTCGTCGGTCCGATTTCCTCAGGTTATCTGAACATCACAGGGAAACTGACGAACAGTTTCACCGGTGAGATCAGCTCTCGCATTGGCAACGTCCGGTTCTCCGGTGGCGGTGATTACACGGTGTTGGACATTCGTGAAGGCGTGGTTTCGCTGGGGGCGCACAATGGCGTTTCGACGAGTGCATCGTTGCGGATGGCCGCATCCGGACCGGCGATCTTTGATCTGAACGGATTCAATCAGGAACTGACGGGGCTGAGCGACGGCGCGGCGTTGAGCGAAACGATCACGAACAGTTCGGCAACGGCCAGCACGCTCACGCTGAATCTTGCTGGCGGCAGCACGTTCACCGGAACGATTGCGGGCAAGATCGCACTGGTTCAGAACGGATTTGGCTCGCTGTGGCTTCTTGGAACGAATGCCTACACCGGCGACACGACCGTCAACGGCGGCCTGTTGCAGATTGCCGAGCCAACTCTAGCCGCGGCGTCCACGGTGCGGATCGCCAACGGCGCCATGCTGCAACTGGACTTCTCCACGACCAACAAAATTGCGGGTCTCGTCCTCAACGGTGTGAGCCAGCCGCTCGGTGTTTACAACAGCACCACCAGCCCGGCGTTCATCACGGGTGCTGGCAGTCTGGAGGTGACGCCTGCTGTTGCGAGTTATCCGACCAACATCGCTGTCAGCGTGAGCGGTGGAAACGTGACGATCTCGTGGCCGGCGAGCCATCTCGGCTGGATTCTTCAGGCGCAGACGAACTCGCTGAGCACCGGATTGAGTGACAACTGGGTGGATGTGCCTGGATCGGCTTCAGTCACGCAGGCGGTCATTCCGGCCAATCCATCGAACCCGGCTGTTTTCTATCGCCTCCGTCATCCGTGATCAAAACCAACAGAAACAAACCCAAAAACTGAAACCACTGCATGAAAAGACTCACACTAATCACCACCCTGTGTTTCGCCGGGGCGATCGCCCAGGCGCAGCTGATCGACGACTTCAGCGGCAACCTTTCGGCCTACACGGCGACGCGTATTCTCAACAACGACAATCACAGCCCAGGCAATACATACGCCTGGGAGATCAGCGGAGGCGCGCTTCGGATCAACACCTCAAGCTATGTCGGAATCGAGCAGTTCGCGCTGACCCGCACCGATTTCTCACTCAGTGTGGGATATGAACTAACAGCTTCATACATCAAGGATGGCCTAAATCAACAGGATATCGGCCTTTACGTGGGGGCCGGGACGCCGACCACAGATGTCCGGGCCGATTATGTGAGCATCTACGTTCGTAACAACGATCAGATTTATTCACGCGGATTCAATGGCGCCACGGAGTTGAGTCTTTCCGGCGGCGGCACGGTTTCGGATGTCACTGCATTGTTCATTGCCCGCACAGGCCTGAATGACTTTGAACTCGGATACTATGTGGGATCGACCCGAACCGTGCTTACCACGCGGACGATGGACAACAGTTCGATCGGCAGTTCGATCGGATTCTATGCGGACATTCGCGAAGCAGGCATTCGCGGCGCCATGGACAACCTGACGCTGAGCGCGATTCCGGAGCCGGGCTCGATGAGCTTCCTGATTCTCGGCGGTGCTGGATTCCTGATGATGCGCCGCTTCAATCGTGGTTGTTGAACGCATTGAACAATTTTTGGTGGTCATAACGCAAAGGGGAGTTGGACCGAAATCCAGCTCCCTTTTTAGTCTGAATGCTGCAGATGAAACTGAATGATAGAAAATGTCGGATTGGAAACGGGTTCACCCTGATTGAACTCCTCGTCGTTATTGCCATTATCGCGATTCTTGCCGCGATGCTGCTGCCTGCGCTGGCGCGCGCCAAGGAAAAGGCAAAGCAGGCACAATGCATGAGCAACCTGAAGCAGGTCGGTATCGCCGCCACCATGTTCGCCCTGGACAACAACGACCGTTATCCGGCGGCCAGCATCGATTCGGGCTGGGGACGGCCCAATCCCATTTATCTGAACGCGGACATCATCGCGATGGCTTCGGACATTGGATTCAAGACAAATGCCACCGCAAGCGGTGTTGCATCCGGACCGAATGTCTGGACCTGCCCGAACCGTCCTGCGCTTCCCAACTACTCGAGTTCCTGGGCGCTCGGGTATCAATATTACGGCGGCATAACCAAATGGTATCCGAACGGCGTGGAAACCGAGGGACGGAGTCCGATCAAGACTTCAACAAGCAAGAGCACGCAGATGCTTGCCGCGGATCTGGTGATCAATTTCGGCACGAGCTGGAGCGAACCGACCGTGGCAGAAAGCAGTGGATGGACGCAGTTGCCTGCGCACAAGGGTAACGGTGGAAAACCTTCCGGCGGGAACGAAGTGTTCGCGGACGGCTCGGTGCGCTGGGTCAAGGCGCGCGACATGTACAACTTCTACACGCCCTTCACGAATCGGAAATTCTACTTCTTCCAGGAAGACCTTCCGCCAAACCTCAACCTGGCGTCCGTTCCAAAAGGACCGCAATAGCGGGCAGCTTCACAAAGGCATTCGTGACCTTCCCGCCACGCAGAGTTTGATGCGATTGTTGCATCCCAAAATATTGCTTCTACCGGCGGGAATGATCCGTTGTGTCCTCACATATCTGATTGCGACATTGCTGATCGGATATTCGGTGTCACTAATGGCGAGCGATGCCTTGGTCTCCGGTTTCACGACCCCGCCGCCTGAAGCGCGAACGCGCGCCTACTGGTGGTGGTTGAATGGAAACGTGGACAAGAAGGCGATCAGCCGTGACCTCGAGGAAATGAAGGCGAAAGGGTGGGGCGGGGCGTTGCTGTGCGATGCCGGCGGCGCCGAGCAGGACGGCAACGATCGCGTTCCAGCAGGTCCGGCGTTTTTCAGCTCTGAATGGCGGGAACTCTACCGCCACACGCTGCGCGAAGCCGATCGGCTGGGATTGGAGATCAGCCTCAACATTCAGAGCGGATGGAACCTCGGTGGTCCGAATGTGAAGGCGGACGATGCGGCGAAGAAGATTGTCTGGTCTGAAACGATTGTCATCGGTCCAACGAATTTTTCCGCAGTGTTGCCGATGCCAAAAATTCGGGACAACTACTCCCGCGAAGTGGCGGTGCTCGCTTTCAGGATTCGCGACGATCTTCCCAAGGACCGTCCGCCGCTGCAGCACTGGATGGAAAAGGCCGTTCATCGGGAACTGCATTTTTCCGCGCCTGAAACGACGTTGCTGCACGAGGAGTTGCCGTCGGTTCCCAACGAACACGACGCACTCACCGGTGACATCCTTGATCTGAGTTCTCGGTTGGACACCAACGGAGTTCTGACCTGGAACGTCCCTGCCGGGAAATGGCAGGTCCTTCGATTTGTTTATACGATCGGCGATCGTTCCTACGTTTCGACGTCGAGCGACACTTGGAAAGGTTACGCGATCGACGTGCTCGATCGGGATGCGTTCAAACGTTATTGGGATTCGGTGGTGGAACCGTTGGTTGACGACGCAGGGCCTCTGGCGGGCAGGACGTTGAAATATCTGCACACCGACAGCTGGGAAGTCGAGCCGTTGAACTGGACTCCCGCGTTCCGGGAGAAGTTTCGCAAGTATCGCGGCTACGACATGACGCCGTGGCTTCCGGTGCTGGCGGGACGCATCATCAACAATCGCGAGGAGAGCGATCGCTTTCTGCATGATTTCCGCAAGACACTCGGCGACCTCGCGGTGGATGAACACTACGTTCCGTTCTCACAATGGGCGGCACGTCGCGGGCTGCAGATTCATCCGGAATCCGGCGGGCCTCACGCGGTGCCGATTGATGCCCAGCGTTCGCTTGGGGTGAACGACATTCCGATGTCGGAATTCTGGGCGTGGTCATGGCGGCATCGGGTCGGTGACAAAAACCGTTTCTTTCTCAAGCAACCTGCCTCCGCAGCGCACACCTATGGACGAAGGCTCGTCGCAGCGGAGGGTTTCACGACGATCGGACCGCACTGGCAGGAAACCATCTGGGACAATCTCCGGCCGTCGTTCGATCACGCGTGCACCGAAGGCATGAACCGGCTCGTCTGGCATGCATTTGTCTGTTCACCGGAGTCGGCGGGAATTCCGGGCCAGCAATACTTCGCCGGAACTCATTTCAACCCGAACACAACCTGGTGGGAGAAGTCGGGACCGTTCATTGGATACATGAATCGCGTGCAGTTCATGCTTCAGCAGGGACTTTTCGTGGCCGACGCGCTTTATTACTACGGCGATCACGTTCCCAACTTCGCCCAGCTGCGCAGTTCGGATCCGGCAAAGCTGGGAGCTGGATACGATTACGACGTGATCACCGAGGACGCAATTCTGACGCGCCTGAGTGTTCGTGATGGAATGCTCGTGCTTCCGGACGGAATGAGTTACCGGCTGATGGTCCTGCCGGATCGGAAGACGATTTCGCTGCCGGTGTTGGAGAAGGTGCGTGAACTCGTGAAAGGCGGTGCAACGGTTCTGATGACCCGGCCTGAGAAAGCGAGCGGACTGGCGAATCATGCAGCGGCCGATGCCCGCGTGCGGGAGATTGCCACGGAGTTGTTCGGAACCGGTCCGGAAAGCAGTGTCATCACCAGAAAGTTTGGAAAAGGCCGCGTGGTGACTGGAAGAACCGGGCGGGAAGTTCTCCTTGCCGACGGCATTCACCCAGACTTTGAAGCGAGCGGCGCACCTGCCGAAGCGGAGATCAACTACATCCATCGCCGCGACGGAAAAGCGGAAATCTATTTCGTGGCCAACCGGGCAAAATCAGCGGCGAACATTTCAGCAACATTTCGTGTGGGCGACCGCGCGCCGGAACTCTGGGATGCAGTTACCGGAGAGCGTCGCGTTGTCACCGACTACAAGCAGTTGAATGGCCGGACTGAAGTGACGCTGGAAATTCCACCGTGCGGATCGTTGTTCGTTGTTTTTCGCGAGCCGGCGTCAAAGTTCGCTCCGACCGGACGCAAGAACGCGGACGCATTCGTTTCCTTCAAAGAAATCGGCGGTGAATGGGAAGTGGCATTCGATCCGAAGTGGGGAGGACCGGAGTCGGTGAAATTTGAAACATTGATCGACTGGACTGAACGCACGGAACCGGGAATCCGCTTTTACTCCGGCACGGCGGTGTATCGAAAGGAATTCCAGATCGACGCAATTTCGGACGACGAAAGGAAATCTCTCTATCTCGATCTCGGAAACGTCCGGGAACTCGCTGAAGTGAAGTTGAACGGGAAATCGTGCGGCATCGCCTGGGCGCCGCCGTTCCGCGTGAAAATCGGCGATGCCATCCAGCCGGGCACGAACCGGCTTGAGATCGAAGTGGTGAATTTCTGGCCGAACAGGATCATCGGCGATGCTTCGCTTCCGCGTGAAAAACGGTTGACGCGAACGAACATCCGCAAAATCACCGCGCAGTCCAGTCTCATGCCCTCCGGCCTGTATGGTCCTGTCCAGTTGATGAAACGTGAAAGTTCCGCGTCTGCGCGGATGGCATCCGGTCCGTCGGACCATTGATAGTTTGATTTGAAAACATTGTCCTTCAACAGCACCTGCACGTGGCCTCGCTTCCTCGGTGCCATGCGAATGCTCATTTTGCTTTCGGTCGTCGTCGGTGTGGAAGCTTCCACGTGCGCGACGCTTCAACCGTATTCGCCCGATTCCTACACACTTCATCTCTGGCATCTGGATGAGACGGACGTGCCGGTTGTGGATTTCGCTTCCGGCGGCACGAATCTCACGAGTCTTTCAGGAGGAGCGACGCTCGGCACTGCTTCCTTCGCGGGATTCGGATCGGTGTTGAACACGGTCGATGGCGGACAATCCGGAACAACCGCCAGTTCGAAAAACGCGGTGCTCTCGGCTCTTCCGCTGGTTGACGGAGACGCGGATAACGTGGCGATGAACTTCTGCGATCCGGTCACCGGAGCGTTCACGTTCGAGGCGATTGTGCGAATCGACTTCAATCCCGCGGCAAATTTTTCGGCCCGCGGTTCACCCATGCAGATTTTGAGCGGAGATGCTGAGGACACGGAGCTGACGGCGAACCGGCTGTTTCAATGGCGGCTGAATCCAATCGGCGTGGGCGGCGGCGATTCCTCAGTGCCGCGAATGGAATTCATCAACCTTCGCCAGGGCTCTGGAATTCAGAGCGTGTTGCTTCCGATTCCGATGAGCGGACCGCACGCGATTGTTTCGAATGGATGGTTTCACGTTGCAGTGACATTCGATGGCAATGCCGGTGCGCCGGACAATTTTGCCTTCTATTGGACCGCCTTGAATCCGACAAACGCGCGCGCGAATCGGGTCGGCACCGCAACGTTGCTCAACGGACTTTCACAAGGTGTCGCGCCGGACTTCTGCATTGGAAATGAAGGACGGGCAATCGGCGGATCGACGGATAATTTCGTCGGGCTGATCGATGAGGTTCGCATCAGCAGCATCGCCCGTTCGGACTCCGGTTTCTTCTGGAACGATGATTCGGACGGCGACGGCCTGGATGATTCCTGGGAAACGCATTATTTCGGTTCGCTCGAACGGACCGGTTCGGACGATCCGGATTCCGACACATTCACGAACCTGCAGGAATTCCAGGCGGGATCGAATCCGACGAACAGTCTTTCGACTCCATTTGACACCGACGCGGATGGGTTGCCGGATGCCTGGGAAATGACCTGGTTTGGAACGCTCGCATTTGTTCCGGAAGACGATCCGGACAACGACGGTTTCACCAACCAACAGGAACTTGAAGCCGGAACCCAGCCGAACAATTCCGATTCCAATCCGGATGATACCGACGCCGACCGTCTGCCCGATGCCTGGGAAATGACGCACTTCGGTTCGCTTACAATGAACGGCGCCGACGATCCGGACGGTGACTCGTTCTCGAATCTTCAGGAGTATCTGGCTGGATCGAATCCAAACGACGCCAGTTCTGTTCCGATCACCTCGGATCCGATCCGTCCTTCGACACGTTACATTCCGGTTGAAGATGGCGATCCATCCACGAGTGAATTTGGTTATGCGGGATCATCGTCGATCAACAGCGTGGCGTTCATCTGTTCGGCGTTGATGACTGTTGGCAATCAACAGTTCATCGCGTATTACGGCAGACACCAGACGGATCCTGCTTACGCGTTCAACAACACAATCTGGATCGGGCGCAGGGCCGTCGGTTCGAACATCTGGGAGGTGTTCCGAACGATGTTTCGAGCGAATGCGATCACCGACGGTCATGACGTGGTTTGTTTTGGAATCGATGGCGATGGAGTGATGCATTTGTCGTGGGGAATGCACGGCGATGCGTTTCATTATGCCCGCAGCCTGGCGAGTGTGATCGGTTCCGAGCCGATCGTGTTCGGGCCGGACACGACGATGACGGGAGCGGAGTTTGCGGCGACGTATCCGCAGTTCCTCAGCGTTCCGGGCGGCGACCTGCTTTACATCTATCGCAAAGGAAGCTCGGGTGCGGGCGACACGTACATCAACCGCTATTCGATCGCGACCAAAACGTGGACGAACGTTCACATGAGTGGCAGCACGGTGGTTCCGTTCATCAAGGGAACAGGCTGGCCGCTCGACTACAACGCCTACGGACAGATGCCGTGCATTGATGAAACCGGGCGGTTGTTTCTGGTCTGGACGTGGCGCTACACGCCGGCCTTTCAGTCGAATCATGACTTTGCCTTTGCGATGTCGCCGGACAGCGGCCTGACGTGGCAGCGGAGCGATGGAAGCGTTTACACACTGCCGATCAGCGAAAGTGTCACGAACGGAAGTCCGGATCCGAACACAGTCGCAGAGCGCATTCTGGCGATTCCGCAGAATCACACATTGATCAATCAGGCGGGAATGTGCCTCGATGCGGATGGCAAACCCGTAATCGCAACGTGGTGGGCGCCCGGCGCGAGCACGAACAATCATCGTCGGCAATACATGGTGGCGTTTCCGGGACAGGATGGGACGTGGCAGGTGCGGCAGGTTTCGAATCGCACCAATGATCCGCCGGGAGTGATGACTCAGGATTCCGCCGTCCGCGAACTGGGCAGGCCGGTGGTCGTTTGCGACAAGGACAATCGCGTGCTGGTGATCTACCGGGACAATGCGGGAAGCAATGGATTGACCGTCGTTCACAGCCTGCCCAGAGCGATTGATCCGGATCGCAACATCTGGACAACCGTCGATCTGACGCTGGACAACCTCGGCAATTATGAACCGGTGATCGATCTGGCGCGATGGCAGGTGGATGGACTGCTCAGTTTTCTTTATCAGCCAAGCGCGGGCCTCGGTTATACGCCGCCGTCCAATACAGCGTCAGAAATGGCGGTGTTGGAATGGGACGCCAGGGCATACTTCGATCACCGGCCTGCGCTGAACTTTCGGTCATTTCCCGATACCGGAGAGGTGTTGCTGTTTTTTCGGTCTCAGATCGGATGGGGGTATCGAATTCAGGCGAGCGACGATCTCCTTTCCTGGACCAATCTGGTGACCATGAATGGCACCGGCGGGCATCTTCAGTTTCTTCATACAAACACGCTGGCATCGCAGCAGTTCTTCCGACTTCAGATTCTCGAGGGTGGCTTCGCCCTTTGAGCCGTTTTTCCTCGCGGGCAGCTGGATTCACCAACCATTTTTTGCTGCCGAATATCGGTATTTTCCGCCCATTTTCGTGCCGTTTTACGGTGAAGAAGTCGCTTCAAATGCCGATATAGCCAATGATGCAGCGTCGGCTACATAGCGATTCAGAAGATGACGGAAGGACTGAAACCAGTTCCTTCCGAGGATGCTGTTCCTTCCCCAGGCAACATCTGACATGAAGTTACTTACGTTTTCCACCCTTTGCCTCGTGCTGGGATCGGCAGTCCAGGGTGCGACGGGATCGGCACCAATCACCGAGTTGAGCCTCGAACAGTTGATCAATATCGAGGTGACTTCCGTCGGCAAAAAGGAGGGAGTGCTCTTGCGCGCTCCCGCGGCGGTCGCGGTTTTGACGTCGGAAGACATCCGGCGGATGGGTGCCACCAGCATTCCCGAAGCGTTGCGCGCTGTTCCCGGCATGCACGTCGCCCGCATCAACGCGAATCGATGGGCGGTTTCCGCTCGCGGCTTGAATGACGAGTATTCGAACAAGCTCCTCGTGCTGATCGACGGCCGGAGCGTCTATAGCCCGGTGTTCGGCGGAGTGCACTGGAATGTGCAGGATGTCGTTCTCGAGGACCTCGACCGGATTGAAATCATTCGTGGTCCCGGCGGCACGCTCTGGGGTGCCAATGCGGTGAATGGCGTGATCAACATCATGACCAGGAGCGCGCGGGAAACTCAGGGAACCATGGTTTCCGTTCTGGGCGGCACGGAAGACCAGCCGTCCGTCACAGCGCGCTACGGCGGCACAATCTCGAGCAATGTTTTCTTCCGTGTTTACGGAAAGTATTTCCGCCGCGACGGCTTTGAAGATGGGCAGGGGAACAACATGTCCGATCACTGGGACATTGGCCGTGGGGGCGCCCGGATCGACTGGGAACCCAGTGAACGCAACACATTCACTCTTTCAGGCGATTACCTGGCGGGAACCTACGGCGAACAGGTCGGCAAGATCGCGCTGACACCCGTTCCCGATTTCCGAAACATGGGCGTGGATGCCGGCACGCATGCGGGGAATATCGTGGGCCGCTGGACCAGCAGGTTCTCCGAAGATTCGGAACTGAAGGTTCAGGTGTACTACGACGGTTACAAGCGCGAGCATCCGTTCGGTGGCGGTGTCCTGGTTGCGGCGCCAAATGAGTTCGATCCAGATCAGAACCAGATCCGCGAGTGGCGCGACACGTGGGACCTGGATCTTCAGCATCGGTTTCGCGTTCTTTCGCGGAACGAGATCGTTTGGGGAGTGGAATATCGTCACACCGAGGACCGCATCGACGCTGTGAATGCGTCGCAAACCTGGTTCAAGGCACGGGCCAGAGACAACCTGTTCAGCGCCTTTGTGCAGAATGAGTTTGCGATCATCGAGGACAAGCTTTCGCTCACGGTGGGATCAAAGTTCGAGCACAACGATTACACCGGATTCGAATTCCAGCCGTCAGGCCGGCTTGCCTGGACGCCAACCGAGCATCAGACGCTTTGGGCTTCGGTGGGACGCGCCGTGCGCACGCCGACACGGCTTGAGCGTGACGCCCGGATCGACATTGCCGCCACGCCAGTTCCGGGTCCCGCGCTCATCTCAAATTTCGGAAATCCCAACGCCGGTTCGGAAACGATGCTGGCGTATGAGATCGGGTATCGCATCGAACCGGCTCATAACGTGTCATTCGACGTCGCGGCGTTCTACAACACCTACGAACTGCTCGCCAATCTGCCCACCGATGTGATGTTCGAACTCGATCCATTTCCTCACTCGGTTCAGAGATACGAATCGCTCAATGATTTCAGCGGACACACCTGCGGCGTGGAAGTCATGGCGCAATGGCAGGTGACGAATCCGTGGCGGCTCACGGCCGGATACACCCTCTGGAAGGGATCGTTTCCCGGGAATGATTACCGCGAACGCACGTCGCCGGAGCAGCAGTTCAACGTGAGATCGAGCCTTTCGCTGGGACGGAACTGGGAATTTAACGCCGCAGTCTATTACGTCGATCGAGTTGAAGCACTCACCCAGGGAACTCTCGGAGCCATGAAATTCGATCCGGTTGTTCGACTGGATCTGGGATTGAACTGGCGGGCGACGGAGAATCTCGAGTTCTCGGTCTGGGGACAGAATCTTCTGGATAACGGACATCCCGAATTCTCCGGCTACAAATCGTCACGTGTCGCCGAGATTCCACGAACCTTCTACGGGAAGGTGACATTGCGGTTCTGATTCAAAACTCAGGATGAACATTCGCGTTCGAACATCGATAGCCGCAGGAGCATCCCGGCGACGGAAGAAAGTCTTCCGCCTGGACCGGTCCCATTTTCATTGATGGCAGCATGGAAGCGCGCGCGAAACAGCATTTCAAGAAACGACGCAGGTTCGGCGGAATCGTTGCCGTTCTGGCGTTTTTCTCGGCGTGGCTGCCGGGCGCGACGTTGAATGCCGCGGAGGTTGTGGTGACGGAGCCGCAGGTCAAGGCGCTCTGCCTTCTGAACTTCGCCAAATATGTCACCTGGCCGGAGACATCCTTTACGGCGACAAATTCGCCCATCCGGATCGGCGTTATCGGCGATTCAAAAATCCATGATGAACTCAAGCGTGCCGTGGAGGGAAAGACCATCAATGGCCGCGCAATTGAGGTGGCAGGCGCGGGAGGCGTTGCAGAAGTCGGACGCTGCCACATCCTGTTCGTCAGCGGTTCGGACAAGGCGCGCGTGCGGGAGACAATTGCCGCGGTTCGTTCGGATGCTGTTCTCACCGTCGGGGAAGGAAGCGAGTTCGTCGAAGGCGGCGGAATGATCGTGTTTGTCAAACGGGAAAACAAGGTCCGCTTCGAAGTGAATCTTGCCGCCGCCCGGGCTGAAAAACTCAAGATCAGCTCGAAGTTGCTGGCGCTGGCTGACGCCGTGCGTGGAAAAGGAGAGGCCGAATGAACTTCTTCAGCCGCGCATCGATCCGCCGCAAACAGACGCTCATCATTCTTCTGACGAGCGGCACCACGTTGCTGCTCGCGTGCGCTTCCTTCCTTTTCTACGACTTCACCAGCTACAGGCAGCAGCTTGTGGAGAAGGCCGCCAGTTTTGCCGAGGTGATCGGCAACAACTGCACCGCGGCGCTTGATTTCAACGACACGCATTCCGCCGAAGAAACGCTCTCGGCCCTGCGTGGAGAGAAGAACATCATCGCAGCCGGTGTCTTCCGGCGTGATGGATCGGAGCTCGCAAAATATCTCCGTTCGCCCAATGCGACGACCGACCTCAGTGTGGCGCCGACACGGGAACTCGGACACCGCTTCACCAGTGACCGGCTGTTTGTCTGGCGGCCGGTTTCGCAGCAGGGCGAAAACATCGGCACCGTCGTCATCATGTTCGACCTCAACGAACCGATCCAGCGCGCGAGGCGGTTTGTCGGGATCGTTCTGGTCATCTTTCTGGCGTCAATGCTCGTTGCCTTCGTGCTGTCCAGCCGGCTTCAGCGCGTCATCTCCATCCCGATCCAGAATCTTGCTCGGGCGGCCCGAGCGGCGGGTGTGAACAAGGATTACTCCGTGCGCGTTCGGAAGGTTGCCGAGGATGAACTGGGGCAGCTCACGGACGGTTTCAACGAAATGCTTTCGCAGATTCAGGAGCGCGATGTGGCGCTTCAGGCCGCGCGCGATCAGCTCGAACAGCGCGTCGAGGAACGCACGTCCGAACTGGCCCGATCGCTCTCGCTCCTCAACGCAACACTGGAATCGACAGCCGACGGCATTCTGGTTGTGGACCAGAGCGGACACATCACTCATTACAACTCGAAATTCCTGGAGATGTGGCGCATTCCGTCTGAAACGGTTTTGCAGCGCAGCGATTCGGCGATCTTCGATTTCGTCGCCGCTCAATTGCGAAATGCCAAAGTTTTCCTGGAGCATCTGCGTCAGATGCACAACAACGAGGACATCCAGACTGCAGATGTGCTCGACCTGATGGACGGGCGTGTGTTTGAACGGCATTCCCAGCCGCAGCGTGTTGCAGGTGTTTACGCCGGCCGCGTCTGGTGTTTTCGCGACATCACCGAACGGAAACAGGCGGAAGAGGAACTGCGCCAGCGCGTGCGATTGCAGGAACGGCTCAGCAGGATCACCGCGACAGTGCCCGGAGTGATTTATACGTTCCGTTTTGAGTCGGAGGAGCGTATCTGCTTCCCGTATGCAAGTCCGCGTCTTGAGGAGATGTATGGCATCAAGCCGGAGGAAGTGGAACGCGACGCCCGGCCGATCATCAAACGGATTCATCCGGACGACCTGCAGCGCGTGCGTACGGGCGTTCTGGAATCGGCCCGCACCATGAGCCCGTGGCGGAGTGAGTTTCGGGTGCTGCATCCGGAACAGGGCGAAATCTGGGTGGAAGGATATTCGATGCCGGAACGCAACGGTAACGGCAGCGTGCTCTGGCATGGGGTGATGAACAACGTCACCGAGCGCAAGCGTGACGAGGCAAAGATCGCTGCGTTGAACAAACAGCTGATCGAAACCTCGCGACAGGCCGGCATGGCGGAGGTTGCCACTGGCGTGCTGCACAACGTGGGCAATGTCCTCAACAGCGTCAATATTTCGGCAACCCTCATCTCGGACAGCATCCGGCATTCGAAATCCTCCGGGCTTTCACGAGTGGTGACGTTGATGGAGGAACGGGGTGACCCCGCCGATTTCATCCTGAACGATCCCCGAGGCAAGCATGTGCCGCGTTACCTGCAGCAGCTCTCTGAGCAGCTCGCTGTCGAGCAGAAAAAGAACATGGCGGAACTCGATCTGCTCCGGAAGAACATCGAGCACATCAAGGACATCGTCGCCATGCAGCAGAACTACGCGAAGGTGTCCGGCGTGACGGAAACCGTGCTGGTTTCTGACCTGGTCGAGGACGCGTTTCAGTTGAACGCCGGGGCGCTCGAACGGCACGAGATCACGCTCGTCCGCGATTTTCAACCGGTGCCAGGCATCACGGTCGAAAAGCACAAAGTTCTTCAGATTCTGGTCAACCTCATCCGCAACGCGAAGTACGCGTGTGACGAAGGCGGAAGCTCCAACAAAAGGATCACCGTCCGAATTTTCAAAGCGGGAGAAATGGTCGCCATTTCAGTCTCCGACACCGGCATCGGAATTCCGCCTGAGAACATGACGCGGATATTCAGTCACGGATTTACCACTCGAAAACAGGGGCATGGGTTCGGACTGCACAGCGGTGCCCTGGTGGCGAAGGAGATGGGCGGTGTTCTGCGTGTGTCCAGCGAAGGTGTGGGCAAGGGCGCCACCTTTACTCTTGAGTTGCCTGTTGAACCTCCGAAATCCAATGTCTGATTCCCATCCAACCAATCACCGTTTGCTCGTCATCGACGACAACCCGGCCATTCATGATGATTTCCGGAAGATATTTCAGGCCGACGACGGCGTCTCCGCGGAAATGAACGAGGTGGAGGCGGAGCTGTTCGGAATCAATCGGGAGCCCGTCAGGTTCTTCAGTCACTTCGAAATGGCCCATGCCGAGACGGGACAGGACGGACTGGCGCTGATTGAATCCGGGCTGAAAAACAACCAGCCGTTTGCCGTCGCGTTTGTCGATGTCCGGATGCCGGTCGGCTGGGATGGAATTGAAACCGCCTCGAGAATTCTCGCCTTGGATAACTCGATCCAAATCGTGATCTGCACGGCATTTTCAGATCATTCGTGGCGCGAAATATTGGATCGGCTGGGGCACAGCGACCGGCTGCTGATTTTGAAGAAGCCGTTCGACAGCATTGAAGTTCTTCAGCTGGCGCATGCCCTTTCGGAAAAGTGGGTTCTCCGGAAGGCCGCTCATTGCCGGATGGAGGAACTCGAAGTGATGGTGAAGGCGAGGACTTCCGAGCTGCAGGAAACCAACGCCCGCCTCATGAAGGAAATGGCAGAGCGAGCTTCCGCGGAAGAGGCGTTGCGACAGGCTCAGAAGATGGAGGCGCTCGGCCGGCTGGCCGGAGGTGTGGCCCACGATTTCAACAATCTGCTCACCGTCATTCGCGGTTACGCACAATGCCTCATCGCCGATGGCCGCCAGACGTCAATGGCGCTGGAAGCCCTGACGCAGATCGATCGCGCGGCGGAACGCGCCGCAAACCTGACGTCGCAGATGCTGGTGTTCAGCCGGAAGAAACGGCTTCAACCCGAATATCTCAATCTCAACGAGGTGATCAGTCAGCTCAGCAAAATGCTTCGCCGCCTCGTGAGCGAGGACATCGCGACTCAATTCGTTCCATCGCCGTCCGGCATCGGGGTTCATGCCGATCGCGCAATGATCGAGCAGGTGATCATGAATCTCGTGGTCAACGCGCGTGACGCGATGCCGAACGGCGGATTGCTTTCAATCATCACGGAAGAGGTCACAGTGACTGAAAGCACGCTGGAGAAATTTCCGCGAGGCCGGGTGGGACGATTTGCGTGCATGAGTGTTTCCGACACCGGTTCCGGAATTGCGCCGGAGATCCTGCCGCGTCTCTTCGAACCGTTCTTCACAACGAAAGATCCGGGGAAGGGGACCGGTCTCGGACTGGCCACGGTGTTCGGTGTGGTGAAACAGCATGAAGGTTGGGTCGATGTGGAAACGGCACCCGGACGGGGCAGCACATTCCGCGTGTTTCTCCCAATCTGTGAATCCGCGGCAGCTTCATCCCAGAGCAATGCGCACCGCGCTCTTTCCGCAAGCAACGGAAAGGGAACCGTTCTTCTCGTGGAGGACGAAGATTCCGTGCGCAGTCTGGCCCGGAAGATTCTGATCCGCTACGGATACGAAGTGGTGGATGCGCGGTCCGGAGCGGAGGCTTTGCAGATCTGGGATCAGCACAGCAATTCCGTGGACCTTTTGCTGACCGACATGGTAATGCCAGAGGGAATTTCGGGATGGGCACTCGCGCAAGAACTTGTGAAGCGGAAGCCGGGGCTCAAGGTCGTGTTTACCACCGGCTACAGTCTCGAAGCGGTGACGCAGAATTATAATCTTGTCGAGGGAGTCAACCTTCTGCCGAAGCCTTACGATCCTTATCAACTGACAGACATCGTTCATCGGCGGCTTGCCGAAGCGGAAACAGGCAACGAGAACACTGTCGAGGCGACAGCCAAGGTTGGTTGAAACAGCGACGGCTCAATGTTCGCCGTTCAACTTTCCTGCGAAACCGGAGCCATTGCCGGAATCTCGTTGAACAGCACCCAATACATTCCCACGTGGCCGACGGCTTCGAGGAACTTTTCAAAATCGACCGGTTTGTAGAGATAACTGTTGGCGCCGAGATCGTATGCCGCAGCCAGATCGCGTTCTTCCTTGGAGCTGGTAAGAATCACCACTGGAAGCCGATGTGTTCGGGGGTGTGAGCGAATTTCGCGGAGGACTTCGATGCCGCTCACTTTCGGAAGCTTGAGGTCGAGCAGAACAACCGCCGGCAGGAAGTCGGCATCGCTGGAATTGAAGGATCCCTGACCAAAAAGAACATCCAGCGCCTCCTCGCCGTCTCTGGCCACGATGACTTCATTCTTGATGTTGCTCTTGCGAAGCGCGCGCAACGTGAGTTCCTCGTCATCCCGGTTGTCCTCAACCAGCAGAATGGTCTTTCGGGTCAACGTCCGGTCCTCAACGGGTACATTAATTTTCGCAGCCATAACGTTTACCAGCGAAGGCTAAAGGTTGCGCGGGAGGTAAAACAACCCGGCGTTCACCCCATTCGGCTGGAAGTTTGACTCCGGAAGTTCAGATAGATAGTCGAGGCCAAAAATGCTGAGGCTGCTTCCAGTCGCGCATTCAAAAAAGGAACACGGGGATCAAAATCCGTTACAGGCAGATTCAAAAGTCCGCGCCAAGGTTCACTCGCCCGAGGATGTAGCGGTTTCTGTGAGCGCCGGACGTGGGACGGGTTTGGTCGTGACCGTCGAATTCGCCCGTTCTTTGGCGCCGTTGCAAATCCTGCGATACGTCGCCAGCGCGAGCAGCGGCCAGGCATTTCGGTACATGTCGTACTTGAGATAGAAAACTTTCGGAAACCCTGTTCCTGTCGTTTCATGCTCGGTCCACGAACCGTCGGCATTCTGGGTTCGGACCAGGTATTCGATACCGCGCCGGATGCTTTCGCGATGCGGATCATCAAAGGCACAAAGCCCCATCAACGCCCACGCAGTTTGAGACGCGGTACTCGGACCTTGTCCCTTGAACACCGGATCGTCGTAAGTGTTGCAGCGTTCGCCCCAGCCACCGTCCGGCCGTTGAACACTCTCAAGCCAGTTGCGCGCCTTCAACAGCCACGGCTGGTTCATATCGATGTTCAACGCGCGCAACCCACGCAACACCTGCCAGGTGCCGTAAATGTAATTCACGCCCCAGCGCCCGTACCACGAACCGTCCTCCTCCTGCCGGCGGCGAATGTATTCAAGTGCCGTCTTGATCTGCGGATGATTGCGGTCGTAACCCTCGTATCCAAGCAGTTCGAGAATGCGCGCGGTGATGTCGGCGCACTCGGGATCGAGCATCGCGTTGTGATCGGCAAACGGCACCTTCTCGAGAATGTTCTTCGTGCAATCCTTGTCGAACGCCGCCCAGCCGCCATCGCGGCATTGGAACGTCATCATCCACTTCAAACCGCGCTGAAAACATTCATCGCGTTTCTTCGGGTCGTCAGTGGGAACCAAGCGCAGCGCAAGCAGAACCATTGCGGTGTCATCGACGTCCGGGTTCCATTTGTTCTCGTATTCGAAAACCCAGCCACTCGGTTCGACCTTGGCGGGATTCTTGTACTGCCAGTCGCCCCGGAAACGGATCTCTTTTCCCATCAACCAGTCGGCCGCCTTCTTGAGTTGCGGATGCTCCGCCGGTATTCCGGATTCCCGCAGGCAGATGGAAACGATCGCGGTATCCCACACCGGTGAAAAACACGGTTCGATCCGGACATCGTTCTCGGTTTCATGCTGCAGCCGTTTCAGCTCGCGCCATTCGCGTTGCAGGATCGGATTGTCATTTGCATAACCGAGTGCCTTGAGAGCGATGATGGAGTTCAGCATCGCCGGGAAAATCGCAGCCAGCCCGTCCGATCCTTCGAAACGCTCGAGCATCCATTTCTCGGCCTTCTTCAGCGCGCTTTTGCGGAACGGATGAATGCCGTGTTGCGCGAACACTTCCGCAAACTTGTGCACCCGGTCGAGCCACAGGAAAAAGTTTCGCAACGAGAAACGTTCGGGATCAGGCGGAAGCGCAAGGTCGCGCTCGTGAAATCCCTGCGGATAAAGTTCATCCAGCGTCACCTGGTTTCGCGGCGGTCGCGTCGGCTTGAAATGATTGATGATCGCCAGCGGCACCAGCATCGCGCGTGACCAGTTGCTCATGTCCCAGAAATTCACGTGGAACCATTTGCCGATGAGCAGCACTTCGCACGGAATCGTCGGAACATATTCCCATGGAAACAGTCCGAGCAGCGCCAGATACAACTTCGAAAAGGTGTTCATGCGCGGAACACCACCGAGATTCAGCGCCACTTCACGCGCCCGCAACATGCGCGGATCGGTGACGGGCACTCCGGCGAGCTTCAGCGCGAGGTAGGCCTTGATCGTCGCATTCACCTCCGCTGGTCCGCCGTAATAAATGTTCCAGCCGCCATCCGGGAGCTGCATTGAGAACAGGTGATTGACCGCTTTTCGCTGCCACTCGGGATCGACGCTGTCATCCCAATGGTGGTAAGCGACCATGTCCGAAACGAGCGTGGAATCGACCATCAGCTCGCCGACCCAATAACCCTCGGGCTTTTGAATGGAGAGGAGATAATCCTGTGAACGGCGGATCGCGCCTTCGAAATCGGCGGGCGCACGGGATGCCGCCGTGTGCGGCAATGATTCATTCGTGCTGTTTTGTTCGGACTTGGCAGGCACCGTCCTACTCTGCGAATCCACTTTCAGGCTGTAAAGAGTTTAAAATGTAGTGGATTGAAAGCCGCCGACTGGCTTCGAGACCAATTTCAAAGCCATCGGCAATCTGCTGCCCTCGCGACCTTCAGGTTTCTCCTGCGCCATAGTTCGGCGGATGTGCTCTGGCCTTTAACGAACCGTTTTTGGCAGGGCGGTAATTCCGGGCGAATCAGTTTGCTGACACCTCATTTCCCGCGTGAGAGTAGGAGGAATGAATGCGGTCCGCCGTGTCAACCAGCCGCCTGCGAAGCCATTGATGATCTACGATGGTGAGTGTGGATTCTGTCGGCGCTGGATTGCGCGCTGGAAACGGGTCACAGGAGACCGTGTCGATTTCGCCGCCTCACAAACGGATCATGTCCGCAGCAACTTTCCCGAATTGACGCAAGCGCAGCTGGACGAAGCGTTTCATCTCATTCTGCCGGATGGCTCTGTTTTGTTCGGCGCCGAAGCGGTGCTGGCTTCGCTCTCGTCGCTTGAACGATGTTCATGGCTGCTGCGGTGGTATCGTGGGAATACCGCTTTCGCCCGGTTTTCAGAATGGTGTTATCACTTCGTCGCGAAGCATCGTCGGTTTTTCTCCTTTTTCAGCTGAGCGCACTCCAACGCGTCCGAATTTTTCCTCGCGGGTAAATCAGGCAGGAAAAGGCCCCAATGGCTGATTATTCAAGAGCCGGGCAGAGTGAGGGCGATGTATCTGTCAGCCAGCAAAAGGTTCTTTCATCGTGTCGCCCTTGCGCTTTTTCTTTTTCTTCTGACCAATTCCGTCTCAGCCGCGGATTCGAATTCGGGGACTGACCACTCCGATGTGCCAAAGCCATTGCGTTTCAGCTCGCTGTTGCGCATGACGGTTGAAAGTCGCGATGGTCACGAGCTTGGGAAGGTCCGGAACGTTTTGATCGATGCAACTCATGGGAGGGCGCAGTTGTTCCTGCTCGCTCCGGACGGCATTATCGCTTCGCGCAACCGGTTGAGAGCGGCCCCACCGGAACTGCTGTCGGCTGCGACCGCAAAGCGCAATGTAATCGCATTTCACGTTTCCGAACGCGACTGGGAAGAAGCGCCGGCTTTCAAGAATTCAGAAATCACGTCTCTCGGAACGCCTGATCGCGTTCTGGAGATTCAGCGTCACTACTCCCGAATCAACAAAAGCACAGACCGTGTAACCGCGGAGTCTGCACAGCTCCTTTCCGCCACGGGACCAAAAAAAATCAGCGGCACGACCGTGTCCAGGCCCGTTCTCGCAACGGACCTCGTCGGCAGCGCGGTGGTGGACGAAAAACAGAAGAAGGTTGGTGAGGTCCTCGATGTGCTTCTCGCGCTGGAGGAGAACAGCCCCGTGTTTCTTATCGTCTCCGCCCTTCGCAGCGACAGTCGAGATGGTTCCACCTACGCTGTTCCGTTGCGTCGGGTTCAAGTGAAGCCAGACGGTGACCTGGTTGTAACCTGGGACGCATCGAGCCTGACGAACGCCCATCAGTTCACCGGCGCCGTCATGACAAATCTGAACGTGTCCACATACTACCGTTACCGTGGCGAACCATGATTGGACATGGGCGTCTTACGAGACGCCACACGCGGAAGTAGGTTTTCACCCTATACGTTAAGACCGGGGGCCGTTTCTACACTGGGTCATGTGGAACCACTCACAAGACACCGCAAAGATACTTTTGCTTGAAGACACGGAAGACGACGCCTTCCTGTTCAAGCACGCATTGAAGCAGGCCGGCGTACCAAGCCAGATGAAGCACCTTGTGGACGGTGGCGAGGCGCTTGAATTCTTTGCCAGCCTCAAAGATTCCAGCGCCAACGCCAGGCCGGACATCATCTTCCTCGATTTGAAGCTGCCCAAGTATTCCGGGTTCGAAATTCTCGAATGGGTTCAGGTTCAAAACTTTCAACCTCCTCTGAAGATCACAGTGCTCAGTGGTTCCGATCATCCTTCCGACATCAGCACTGCGCGGAAGCTCGGAGTCACGGACTACGTGGTAAAGCCGATCTCGGCGGAGGAATTGAAGCGGCGTCTTCTGGGATCATTATCCAGCCGCACGGATCAGTCCGCCGGTTTGGTGAACCAACCGTGCCAATGAGTTCCGGTCCGCCTCAGGATCTGGGCGCTGATTTCCTCGACGATTTCTACGCCGAGTGCGACGAGCATCTCACTGCGATTCGTCATGGGCTCACGAGTCTTGATCATTCCGTGGGCAGGGCCGAGCCCGATGCCGCGGTGGTCGAGAAGCTCTTCCGCAATTTCCATTCGTTCAAAGGCAATGCCGCAATCGTGGGGCTCCGTCCTGCGGAAGAACTCGCGCATGCCGCTGAAGATTTCCTCCGGCAACTTTCGCGCGGAGGCGCCATGGTTTCGACCAAGGGGCTCGACCTTCTGATGTCGGCGACGCAGCGGCTTGAACAAATGGTGGCAAGTCATCGGGCAGGGGAGAATCTGCCGAATGCTACGGCGCTTTGCGATGCGTTGCGTGAAATCAGTGGAACGGATGCACCTCCGGCAACAACGCAGTCTGTTCCCGCGTCCGAAGATTCAGTTCAGGCGACGCTTGAAAGCAAAGTCGAGGTGGCACGCGCCCAGGGCAAAACGCTCTGGCAATTCCGATTCAGTCCACATCGCGACCTCGACCTGCGGGGAGTGAATGTAAATTCGGTCCGACAGCGCATTGCCCGGTATGGAGAGATCCTTCAATCGACGCCGCACGTCGATTCAGCCAGTTCGATTGTGTTCGAGTTCATTGCCGCGCTGAACGAAACGCCTGCCGACCTCGCTGCGTGGGAAGCGGATGGCATTCACGTTCAGCCTTTTGAGTCTGTCGCGCGCGAGCCGCGTCCCGAGCAGTCCGACGCATCCTCCGACACCGCAGCAGGTCCGTTCGTTGCCCCCTCGCACGTGGTGAGAGTCGATCTCAGCCGCCTCGATGAACTGATGCGCATCACAGGTGAAATGGTGATTCATCGCGCCCGTCTGGATGATCAGATCAGTCGTCTCCTTCGTCCTGGAGCCCAGACCGACCCACGATCGTTGCAAGAAATAAGCACAGCCCTTGCAAGGGATCTCCGTGAACTGCGCGAAGGCATCATGCGGGTCCGATTGGTCCCCGTTTCTGAAATTTTCTCCCGAATGCCTTTTGTCGTTCGCGATCTCGCTCGCGACAGCAACAAGCAAATCCGCCTGACGCTCACCGGCCAGCAGACGGAAATCGACAAGTATATCGTGGAACGTCTCAAGGATCCGCTGCTGCATCTCGTCCGAAACTGCATCAGTCATGGAATCGAACTTCCCGATGAACGCACCGCAGCCGGGAAGGATTTGCAGGCAACCATTTTTCTGCGGGCATCGACGACGGGCGATTCTGTGTTGATCGAAATGGGTGATGACGGACGAGGTATTGATGCGGAATTTGTGGTTCGACGTGCGGTGGAGCAGGGATTGCCGATTTCATCCGAACTGAACCCAAATGCAATTCTGAACCTGATCTGCCAGCCGGGCTTTTCGACGCGAAGCGAAACGGATCGCGCAGCAGGCCGCGGCGTCGGAATGTCCGTGGTTCAATCAGTCGTCCGTGAACTTGGCGGAACACTGGCTTTGGATTCCACCCCTGGCAAAGGAACGCGATTCAGCCTTCGTCTGCCGCTCACTCTGGCAATTGCTGATGTCTTCATCGTTTCGGCGAACGAACTGATCTGCGCGGTTCCACAAAGTTTCGTTCAAGAAGTGTTGCCGCTGGAACCCGATGCGATCCGTCGCATCGGTGGCACGGAAGTGATTCCGTATCGGGATGGCATCCTGCCGTTGTTCCGTCTTCGCGACATGTTTCGCATCGATGCTGCGCTCACGAGTTCGCAAACGGTGCTGGTTCTCCGTTCCGAACGAGGAAGCATCGGATTGGCCGTTGACCGAATCCATGGACAGCGCGAGGTTGTGGTCCGCGCCATTCGTGATCCCCTGATTCAGGTTCCCGGTGTGGCTGGTGCAACAGAACTGGGCGATGGCCGGCCGGTTCTTATTCTCGACGCCGCTGAGCTGACAAGCGGCGTGGTTCGGCCAAATCCAGGTGAAACTCCCGGCGCACGCAACACATTCGCAGTCGCAATCTGATTTTTTATGCCGACAGAAACTTTTGTTCTCTTTGAACTGGCGGGCACCACATACGGGCTGCCAAGCCGGGAGGTGCAGCACATTGAGATGCTGGACCACGTCACGCCCGTGCCGAACACGATTCCGTCCGTGGAAGGCGTGGTCTTTTCACGCGGCCAGGTGATTCCCGCGATGAACCTGCGCGTTCGTTTTGGATTTCCACGGGAGGAGCACACGCTCAAAACGCGGCTGATCGTCGTGCAGGTTCATCGCCGCTCCGTGGCGCTCATCGTGGATGCCGCCCGGGAATTTCGTCCGATTCCAGAGACAGCCATTCGGCCGATTGAGGAAACGATTGCCGGTATCAACAACAATTACCTGTGCGGTGTCGCGCAGCTGGGAGATCGATTGATCCTTTTGCTGAACGTCGATGCCGTGCTGAACCTCGGTGAAGCCAATCGCGTCGCTGAATCCGCCGCGATGGCGCGAACGCCGTCCGTCTCCGACCAACCCGTCACAGCCTCTGTTTAATTTTATGCCAAAGACCGCAACACGCCGCCGCCAGGCGCCCCGCAAGCTTCAACAGGTCGAGAAGATTGCCGGCGAAATGTTCGATTCGACCAGCGATATCGTGCGGGTGATCGCACGCGTTGCCTCAGGAGTCGATTCACAAAACCGTTCGCTCGACAGCGCAGCGACACAGGCGACACAGGTAACCGCCTCGCTCAAGGAAACTGCAACCCAGGCCGCGTCGCTTTCGACATCCACGGAGGAAGTGGTTTCTTCGATCAACGAAATCGCCGCGTCGATAGAACAGGTTACTGCGAATACAAATGAGATTGCCGCATCCATCGCGGAGACCGCGGGCTCGATCACGCAGGTGAACAGCTCCACGCGCAGCGTGACTTCCAACACCCAGGAAATGGCGGCGTCCGCGCAGGAACTCACGACGTCGATCACTGAAGTCGCCACGTCGATCAAACACGTCAATCGCGACACCGAGGATCTCGTCACATCGCTGAACCAGACGGCAACTTCGATCGAACAGATGAGCCGTTCGATCCAGGGCGTCGCTATCAATACCGATTCACTGACCGCTGCGTCGGAGGAAACTTCATCGGCGATGAACGAAATGGCCGCATCGATCGAAGAAGTCGGCGCCATGTCCGAAGGTCTGGCGTCGTCGGTCGAAGAGACGGCCGCATCGATCGAAGAAATGGCGCGTTCGATCCAGGGCGTCGCGCAGAACAGCGAACGCATCAGTGAAGCCGCAGCGAATGCATCGACCAGCGCGACAGAGATGGATCGTTCCAGCCGTTCGGTTGCCGATCTTGCACAGCGCGCAGAAGAGATTTCGCGGCGCGTTTCCAAAGACGCCGAGGTGGGCGGCCAGACGGTCCAGAGGTCGATTGAAGGTATCGGACGTGTTACTGGCGCGATGAGCCAGACGAGCGCCGCGATGCGCGACCTGAATCGCCGAACCAGCGAGATTTCAGGCATCGTCGATACAATCAATGTCATCGCCGAACGGACGAACCTGCTTTCGTTGAACGCTTCGATCGAGGCGGCACGAGCCGGCGAAGCGGGCCGGGGATTTGCGGTTGTGGCGGAAGAGATCCGGAACCTGGCCGATCGTTGCGCCCGTGCGACCGCGGACATTGCACAGATCGTCCGCGGACTTCAGGACAGCACACGCGAGGCGACGGAGACGGCCAACCAGAATGTGCGCATCGCCGAAGAGAGCAACAAGCAATCCGGAGAAGGCCTCGAAGGTCTGCGAAAGATTCTTTCAGGTGTGAATGAATCGGTCGCGGTGGTTTCCCAAATCAGTCGCGCTACCGAGGAACAGCTTGTTGCCGGCAGGCACGTGATGGAAGCGATTACCACCACGACTGCGCAGGCCCGCCAGATTGCGACAGCCACAGCGGAACAGGCGAAGGGGGCTGGGAACATCGTCCAGGCCACATCGCAGATGCGGAAGGTTTCCAAAGAAGTGGCGCAGGCCATGGGCGAACACGGACGTGCGGCGCGCGAAGTCATCAAGGCGGCGCAGAGCACGAACAGCATTGCGGTGCAGTTGCGCAAGGCGACGGCCGAACAAACCGGTGCCGCCGCTCAGGTGGTGCAGGCAATTGAGGCGATGCGAAAAGGTGGCGCTTCAACGGCGAGAGCCATTGCCGAACAGGCCACTGCTACCGAACAGGTGTCCAAGGAATCAGCCCGGTTGTCGAAGCTGGTTGAAGGCGTCAACAAGGCAATGAGCGAACAGTCCGCGGGCACGTCCCAGATCGAAGCCGCCACGGAAAGTTTGCGACAGCAGTCGGATCAGGCGGCGCGCGCAATGATCGAGCAGGCACGGGCAGCGAAAGAGTTGGCGTCCGCGGCTCAGAACATCGCGAAGCAGACCAAGATGATCACACGGGCGAACAGCGAAAATTCAATCGCATCGGAGGCAATCCTGCGCGCGATGAAAGAGATTCGCGAAGTTGCTGCCCACAATGCGGAGGATGCTGCCGCTGTTCAGGCCGCCTCGGCTGGATTGCTGGATCATGCGGAAGAACTGATTGGAGGCGGAAGGTCGGGGGTGAAATCTGCGCGGCGAACGGGAGCCCGAACAAGGCCGGACAACTCAATCCGTGTGAATGGAAACGGCAGACATTAACATTATGCCGTTTGCTCAAGACATATCACTGACACTTCCGGAAGGAGTGCCACTGCTGCTGCGCGACCTCATTCATGAGCGTCTCGGGATCTATTTCGATCCCACGCGCTTCGACATGATGCTGGACAAGCTCGCCGAACCGGCACGCGCGAGAAACTGCCAGTCGCTTCTCGATTATTATTACGTGCTGAAATACGACGAGGCCGGGCAGGCCGAATGGGAGCGGGTGATGGATGCGCTCTCGGTGCAGGAAACCTATTTCTGGCGTGAAATGCCGCAGATCAAATGTCTGGTCGATGTGCTCACGCCCGAATGGTTCCGAAAACACCGGATGCCGCTGCGAATCTGGAGTGCGGCCTGTGCGACCGGTGAAGAACCTTATTCCATCGCCATCGCCCTGGAAGAAGCAGGGTGGGGGAATCATCCGGTGCAGATTCTGGCGAGCGATGCCAGTTCAGCGGCGCTCAACCGTGCACGGCAGGGCATATTTCGCGAACGCTCGTTTCGATCACTGCCTCCCGAGCTGCGCGCGAAATACTTCACGCCGGTCCAGGGCGGATTTCAGCTGAATCCGGAGATTGTTTCACGTGTGGTGTTTCATCGCGCCAACATCGTGTCGCGACAGGAGATTGCGCCACTGGTAAGCGCCCCTGTGATCTTTTGCCGGAACGTGTTCATTTATTTTTCACCCGACGCAATTCGCCGCACGCTCGCGGCGTTTGCCGAACTCATGCCTTCGGGCGGACATCTGTTCGTAGGCGCTTCAGAATCGCTGCTGAAATTGACGAACGATTTCGAGCTGGAGGAAATCAACGACGCGTTCGTTTACATCCGAAAGCCCAGGCCACTGCTGTCGGTAAAACCATGAACCAACTGATCCGAACATTGATCGTCGATGACTCGGCCTTCGTGCGGAAGGTTGTGCGCGAGATGCTTTCGCGCAGTCCTTACATCGAAGTGGTCGGCGCGGCACGCGACGGCGAAGAGGCGCTGGACATGGCCGAACAGCTGAAACCGCATGTTGTCACCTGCGACCTGATGATGCCGAAGCTCGATGGAGTCGGCTACGTGCGGGAACAGATGTCGCGTTCGCCGGTGCCGATTTTGATTCTCACGGCGTCGCCCGAGGACGGCGAGCGCGCGCTGGAGGCGATGGATGCGGGCGCGGTGGATTTCGTCCAGAAACCGAGTGCGCTTGCGACGGATGATCTTCTGACAATTCGCGAGGAATTGGTTGAGAAGGTGAAGGCGGCGTCACGTGCGCCACTGCGAGTCCGAAAAAAGCCGAATGGAGCGGAATCGGAATCGGTGAAATCGAGAAACGGTACGCTGAAGGTGGACATCGTCGTGATTGGAATTTCGACGGGTGGTCCGCAGGCGTTGCGGGATTTGATTCCACGGTTTGCGTCGGATTTTCCGGTGCCGATCGCGATGGTTCTGCACATGCCGGTGGGATACACGAACCTTTACGCTCAGAAACTCGACGAGATTTCCGAATTGAACGTTCGGGAGGCGAAAGATGGCGAGACATTGGAACCGGGCACCGCGCTGCTCGCCCAGGCTGGGAGACATCTGACCGTGAGACGATCTGCGAGCGGGAACATCATCACACAGCTGACGATGCAGCCGCTCGATCTGCCTCATCGGCCGGCGGCGGATATCCTGTTTCAGAGTGCGGCGGAAGTGTTCGGTTCGCGGGTGCTGGGAGTGGTGATGACCGGAATGGGAAGCGATGGGCGCAATGGTTCGGCGTGGATCAAATCGCAGGGAGGCGCTGTATTGACCGAGGCGGAGGAGAGTTGCGTCATCTACGGCATGCCCCGCGCCGTGGTTGAGGCAGGTTTGAGTGACGGGGCAATCCCACTGGGCAGGATGGCCCAGGCAATTATGGAAAATTTATGAATGCAAGAGTGTTGATTGTGGATGATTCAGGTCTGGCCCGGCGTACGCTGAGGCAAATTCTCGAACAGGAAGGTTGCACGGTGGATGAAGCTTCCGATGGCGCCCAGGCGCTCGAACGGTATTTCATCAACCGTCCGGACGTGATCTTTCTCGACATGGTAATGGAGGGAATGTACGGGCTCGACGTCCTTGCAAAGATTCGTGAACTGGATCGCGAAGCCAGGGTGATCGTGGCCACCGCGGACATTCAGAAATCAACGCGCGACCTTGTCCAGTCCGCCGGGGCCGCCGCACTAGTGAACAAGCCCCTCAATCGTCAACAGGTCGTGCAGGTGCTCTCCGCCGTCCTACAGGGGGAAATTGTATGGAACTGACAGCCAGTCAGAATGACGCCCTCACGGAACTGATCAACATCGGATACGCACGGGCTGCAGGCGCATTGTCCGAGCTGACCGGCCACCGCATCACACTTGATGTGCCGAAGGTGGCGATTCATCCGCTCGACGAAATAACGATCCTGCTGCGTGGAGTCGTTCAGGGTGAAGTGGCCAGTGTGAACCAGGTCTTTTCGGGCCCGGTCGCAGGAAACGCGCTGTTGCTGCTGGATCATCGGGCTGCGCTGCTGCTTAACCAGCTTCTCACCGATGACCGCGCGGTTTCACGCGGACTGGACGGCAGCGTTCGCGAAGTGATCACGGAGGTGGGAAACATCCTGCTGAATGCATGCCTCGGCGTGTTCGGAAACATTCTGCAGGTGCAGGTGTCGTTCTCCGTTCCGCGAATGACGGTCGATTCAGTGGAAGGAGTGCTCAACTCCATCACCGTGCGCGACCAGGAATTGCGGTATGCGCTGATGATTCACACGCGGTTCCACGTGCGCGCCAGTGACGTGAGTGGTTATCTCGTCATCATTCTCGGTGTCACATCGCTGGATCGCCTGCTTTATGAAGTGAAGCGATGGGAGGAACGCCAGCTTGCATAAGATGACTGACGAACCGCGCGAGCCGGATATCGCATCTGCGGTGCCTCGAACCGTTCTCGAGGAGCACCAGGCTGCCATGCTGAGCTGGATGCAGGAGATTGCGCCGTACGGAATCCTGACGACGGACAACGAACTGAAAGTCCAGTCCTGGAACGAATGGCTCGAGACCTACAGCGGCCTGGCGGCTCCGATGGTGAAGGGGAGGGCACTGCTCGACCTCTTTCCCGATATCCGCGAACGCAAGCTCGACGAACATTTCAGACGCGCACTCGCAGGTGAAGTCATTGTGCTTTCAGCGACGTTTCACAGTTATCTGCTTCCACTGCCAAGTCCCGTGCGCGAACCGGGCGTCACACACATGCAGCAAACGGTGCGAATCGCTCCGCTGTCTCTGCACGGGCGTGTGCGCGGAACCATCACGATCATCGAAGATGTGACCCAGCGCCAGGTCCAGGCCGCGGCGCTCGCGCGACAACATCAGCGCGATCAGTTGTTGTCCTCGTCCCTCGTGCATCTGCTGCGGACGCGCGATCCGGAAGGATTGATCCGGGAACTGTTTCCAAAAGTGGCGGAACATCTCAATCTCGACACGTTCCTGAATTATCTCGTCGAGCCGGATGGAAAATTCATGCGGCTTCACGCAGCCGCGGGAATTTCCGAGGAGGAACGTCAGCAGCTGGGCATGGTCCCGCTGACCGACACTTCACTCAGTGGCAAAGCCGCGACGGAGCAGCGGCCAATCATCGTGAATCATCTGCAATCGACCGGGGAGCCACAGTTCGCCATTCACCGGGTGCTCGGTATTCGCGCCGCGGCCTGTCATCCGCTGATGGTGAGTGATCGGCTGATCGGCACTTTGACCTTTGCAAGCCATCACCGGGATGCGTTTACGGCGGAGGAAATTGAGATCATGGCGACGATTTCCCATTACGTTGCCGTGGCGCTGGATCGTGCGATTACCGACACGGTATTACGGCGGGTGCAGCTTCAACTGGCGGATCATGCGCGTGACCTGGAGAACAAGGTGCATGAGCGCACCGCGAAATTGCAGGACACCATCGTGCAGCTGGAAAGCTTTTCATACACAGTTGCGCACGACCTTCGCGCTCCCATTCGCGCCCTGAAGAGTTACGCGCAGCTGCTGCTCGAAGAAACCACGCCGGATTTTCCAGAAACCTGGCTGCAATATCTCAATCGCATCAAACGCGCGGCGTTCCGGCTGGATGCCATTACCCGTGACCTCCTCCAGTTCAGCACCATTTCGCGCCAGGACATCCAGCTTTCGACGGTCGATTTGCACGAAGTAATCCAGGACATCCAATTGCTCCAGCCGGTTCTCAATGAAGAGGCACTCGCAATTCATCATCCGCTCCATTCAGTGCTGGGGCATCGAACGCTGTTGCAACACTGCCTTTCGAACCTGCTGGACAATGCGGTCAAGTTCGTGAAGCCGAACAATCGTCCCCACATTGTGATCCGCAGCGAAGTTGTGGAAGGACACGCCACACCCGCTGGCAAGGCCGCGCCGTCGATCAATCCAGTCGTCGGCATGACGATTTCCGCGCATCCGGCTCCAGCCGATGATCGACGCGTGAGAATCTGGGTGGAAGACAATGGGATTGGAATCGCGCCTGAATGGCATGACAAGATTTTCGGGATCTTCGAGCGATTGAACTCCCCGGAGAAATATGAAGGAACAGGCATCGGCCTTGCGATCGTTGCCAGGGCGATGCAGCGGATGGGCGGCTCCTGCGGAGTGATCTCCACCGTTGGTCAGGGAAGCAGGTTCTGGCTGGAACTCCCGGTCGGCCAGTCTGGCTAAAGCTTCAATGCGTGTGCTGACCTTCACGCAAAGAACGTTCAGGGATGTCGCGGCACGGCGCAAATTTCCTTTTCTTACCGTTCAGTGCGATTATCTTGCTGCGCTCGCGAATTCGTAAACCGTTGACGTATGCAACGGCTGCTGAAAGCGGCCCGACGGTTTCGTTGATCGCGAGAGAACAGATTAAAGATGGACGCAGCGCACATCAGAAATTTCAGCATCATTGCCCACATCGATCACGGCAAGACGACGTTGTCCGATCGCCTATTGCATCGCACCGGCACGATCGCCACACGTGACATGGAGGAACAGCTCCTCGATGCGATGGACCTGGAAAAGGAGCGGGGGATCACGATCAAGGCGCATCCCGTGACGATGCTTTACAAGGCGAAGAACGGCGAAACCTACGAGCTGAACCTGATCGACACGCCCGGACACGTGGATTTTGCGTATGAAGTGTCGCGCAGCCTCAGTGCCTGCGAAGGCGCGTTGCTCGTGATTGACGCGGCTCAAGGTGTCGAAGCGCAGACCGTCGCAAACTATCATCTCGCCGCGAAACAAAACCTGACGATCATTCCGGTCATCAACAAGATCGACCTCGGCCACGCAAACGTTCCCCAGGCCAAGCAGCAATTGGAGGACGTTCTGGCGGTTCCCAGTGAGTGGGCGATTCCGTGCAGCGCCAAGATGGGAATCGGCATCGATGAAATTCTGGAGGCGATTGTCGAGCGCGTACCTCCGCCGAAACCGACCGGTGAACCGAGTCTTCAGGCGCTGGCGTTCGATTCCTATTTCGACACCTACAAGGGCGTCGTGACGCACATTCGCGTCTTCAATGGCGAAATCAAACCCGGAATGACAATCAAGCTGTTGCATTCCGGAAAAACCTACGAGGTGAAGGAGGTCGGAAGTTTCAATCCGAAACCATACACCCGCGACAAACTTGAGGCTGGCGAGACCGGTTACATCACCGCCAACATCAAGAGCGCGAGTGACGTGAAGATGGGCGACACGATCACCGATGCGCGCAATCCATCGTCAGTGCTGCCGGGCTTCAAGGAAATTCATCCGATGGTGTTCAGCGGCATTTATCCGATCAACACCGCCGACTACGAACAGCTGAAGGTTTCGATGGCGAAACTGAAGCTGAACGATTCCGCGTTTGTGTATTCCTCGGAAACTTCGGTGGCGCTTGGATTCGGTTTCCGTTGCGGATTCCTCGGATTGTTGCATCTCGAAATTGTCCAGGAACGCCTCCGCCGCGAATACAACATGGACATCATCGCCACGTATCCAAGCGTGGTTTACAAGGTGACGCTGACCGACGGGACGATGAAGGAAGTCGATAATCCTGCTTTCCTGCCGGATGTGACGTTCATCGAGAAGATTGAAGAGCCGATGGTGAAGGCGTTCGTGATCTGCCCGAATGAGAACATCGGCGACATGATGGCGTTGATCTCGGAAAAACGCGGCAACGTGGAGCATACCGAAACCCTGGATGCAAAACGCGTCATGCTGACGGCGTCGATTCCGCTGAACGAAATTCTGATCGATTTCCATGACCGCATTAAGAGCATCACGCGCGGATTCGGCTCGATGGATTACGAACCGGCCGATTATGTGGAGAGCGAAATGGTGAAGCTCGACATGCTGGTAAACGGCGAACCGATGGATGCATTTTCATGCATCGTGCATCGCAGCAAGGCGGAGGGCAGGGGACGCGCGCTGGCCGAGAAGCTCAAGGAAGTCATTCCACGGCAGCAGTTCGCGGTGAAGATTCAGGCTGCGATCGGCGGGAAGATCATTGCTTCAGAAACCGTGAGCGCCTTCCGAAAAGATGTGACCGCGAAATGCTACGGCGGCGACGTCTCGCGAAAACGCAAATTGCTGGAGAAACAAAAGGAAGGCAAAAAGCGGATGAAATCGATCGGCAACGTTCACATTCCGCAGGAAGCGTTCATCGAAGTGCTCAAGGCGTAACATGGCAAATCCTGACAAGCCGCAGTCGAAGGAATCGAAACAAACGAACGGGACGGCTGCCGCTTCGACGGACGCGCCGGCAGGAATGTTCTGGCAATTCTCAGGGCCGGTCCGGCATGCAAAAAGCGTTTGCAAGCATGTCATCAAGATTCTGAATCATCAGCGCGACATTCTCGCGCCCAACGCCATTCGCGAAGTGGAAAGCGCCGTGCAAAATGTGCGGAACGCCATCGCGAAAAAAGTCGGAAAAGTTGCGCTGCAGGCCGACCTTGAGAATCTGGACAAGACCGCTGCCAAATGGCTGAAGCCGTATCCGAATGCCTCCTTGCGCGAGAACTTTGAGGTCCTGCTGGTCGCGCTGGCAGTTGCCATGGCGGTCCGGACGTTCTTTTTGCAACCATTCAAGATTCCAACCGGCTCGATGCAGCCAACGTTGTATGGAGTCACGTCCGAGAATCTGTCCGACGATTACAACATTCCGACGGGGCTCGAACGGATCAAACATTGGTTTCAAGGCGCGTCATATGTGCATCTGAAAGCTCCCGAAGATGGCGAGTTTCAGGGCGTTGACGAGCCGGTTCGGCTGCTGATTTTCGGTCTCTACCAGAAATACTATTTCGCCGGAAAACCCCGCATCCTCTGGTTTCCGCCGGATTATGGAAGCGAACTTCTGGCTCCGCCTTACCGACGGGCGGTATCGCCATACGCACATATCCGATCGAACGTTCAGAAAGGCCAGTTTTTCCGCAAAGGCGAGACGATGATCAAGCTCCGCGTGAATTCGGGCGATCATCTGTTTGTGGATCGCCTGAGCTACAACTTCAAAGCTCCCGAACGTGGCGACATCATCGTGTTTGAAACCCACGGCATTGAGGAATTGGTGGCTGCAATGCCGGAGCAAGGCGACACATTCTACATCAAACGACTTGTCGGGCTCGGTGGCGAAACCTTGGAACTTGCCAGGGATTACGACGTGATCGCCGGCCCGCGGACCATGCCCGATCCAACGCCAGTCGGTCATCTGGTCGTGAATGGTCGGCCTTTGTCGGCTGCCACGGAACGCTTCGAGAATCTTTATTCATTCCGCGATGTTCCGCGGGATGCCCAGACGATACCGTATCGAGCCAACCAATATCACGGACACGCCATGTTGGGATATCTGCGACATGGATCCAGATTCACAGTTGGCACGAACAATCTTTTTGTAATGGGCGACAACACCATGAACAGTCTGGACTCAAGAGCATGGGGCGACTTCGCGAAGGAACGAGTCATCGGCCGATCGTTTTTCGTTTATTGGCCGATATCAGACCGCTTTGGCTGGAACTTAAACCGTTGATTAACAAGCAATTTCCAAATGCGCCGATGTCCAGTCTCGCGCAACTAATTAACGTTGCACAATATTTGTTAGCTTTTATTTCGCTGGTTCTTGTTTCTGCTCCTTAGGCTCTTAAAGGATTCTGGCGAACAGCTGTTCATATTCGGTTACGGTTCGTTCCCAGGAAAAGTCTGCGGACATTCCATTCTGTCTGTAGTGCGCCAGCAACTCCGGTTCGGAATAGATTGCAATTGCCTTCCGAATTGCCTTGGCCAGTGCGGGGCTCGAATACTCTTTGAACTTCACGCCGTCGGCACGATCCGGATCCTCAAGGAAGTCCACGACGGTATCATCCAAACCGCCGGTGCTTCGCACGATCGGAACGGAACCGTATCGGAGGCTGTACATTTGATTCAATCCGCACGGCTCAAATCGCGATGGCAGAAGGAAAAAATCCGAGCCGGCTTCGATCCGGTGCGACAGCGCGTGATTATATCCGATTCTCACCGCAACTTTACCGGGATGCCGTCTGGCCAGGTCCTGATACGCCGCTTCAAATGCCGGATTTCCGCTGCCGAGCAGGACGAATTGAATGTTGCTCTCCAACATTTCCTCCAACGCTCCGAGCTGGATATCGACGCCTTTCTGTTCCACAAGACGGTTGATGCTTCCGAACAGCGGCACGCTTGCGTTCACGGGCAATCCAAGTTCCGCTTGAAGCGCCGCCTTGTTCCGTTGCTTGCCGTCGAGATCAGAAATCGAATAGGGGAACCGAATGTGAGGATTGTTGGTGGTGTTCCACTCGTCGTAATCGACGCCATTCAATATTCCCGTCAACTTCGAATGATGTTTGCGCAGAAAACCATCGAGGCCGCATCCGTATTCCACGGTGGTGATTTCACGGGCGTAAGTCGGACTCACCGTGGTGATCGCATCCGAGAAAGCAATTCCAGCCTTGAGACATCCAAACTGACCATAGAACTCGACGCCTTCAGAATTGAAAAATTCCCACGGAAGATTGGTCAGATGAAATTGATGAACAGGGAAGAGTCCTTGATAGGCGAGATTGTGAATGGTAGTGCAGGTTCGAGGTGCCTTCCCCCACCCTTTTGTCTTCGCCTCATGCTGGATCATCAACGGAACCATCGCCACCTGCCAGTCATGGACGTGCACAATTTCCGGCTGCCAGGAAAGCGTCTCGGCAAGATGAACCACGGCTTTTGAAAAGAACAGGAATCGTTCGGCATTGTCGTGATAATCCCGTCCGTCGTGTTGATAGAGTCCCGGCCGATCGAAAAATCCGGGATGATCGATGAAATAGATCGTCAGCCCCGGAACCGGCTCCAGTGTTGCCAGTTTGCCATTTATCCGATGTGCACCGAGCTGAACTGAGAACGGACGGGAGCGTGTTTTGATTTCAGGAAAACGGTCGCGCACCCCGGCGTAAAGCGGAGTGACGAGTCCGACGCGATGTCCTTTGCGAGCCAGGTTTTTGCCGAGTGCCGTAACCATGTCGGCCAGGCCGCCGGTCTTGGAAAACGGATGAACTTCACTGCTCGCCAGCAGAATCTTCATGCCTGAACTTAGTCGTCGAAACGAAGTGCGCCAGACCTGGATTTCATGATCCGATCGATCAGGCGGTGATCCGGTCTGTTTTGAGATAAGGGCGAAGCGGTTCCGGAATGAGAATCGAACCGTCTTCCTGCTGGTGAGTTTCGATGAGTGCGACAAACAGCCGGGCCAAAGCTGTGCCGCTCCCGTTCAGAATGTGCGGGAAACGATTTTCGCCGGTCTCGGTTTTGTATCGCAGATTCATCCGGCGCGCCTGGAAATCTTCGCAGTTGGACACGCTGGAAACCTCGAGGTAGCTGCCCTGCCCTGGCGCCCAGACTTCAATGTCGAACGTCTTCGCGCTGGCAAATCCCATGTCACCAGTGCAAAGCATGACCACATGATAATGCAGGTCGAGCAACTGAAGCACGCGTTCGGCATTGGCCACCATTTTTTCGTGCTCGGCGTAGCCGTCCTCGGGCTTCACAATTTTGATCAGCTCAACTTTGTCGAACTGATGGACGCGGATCATGCCTCGCGTCCCGACACCGGCAGCTCCGGCTTCTCCCCGGAAACAAGGCGTGTAGGCGCAGTAGTAAATCGGCAGTTGCGATTCCTTCAGAATCTCTTCGCGATGAATGTTGGCGACGGGCGTTTCCGCGGTGGGAATCAGATAAAGTTTTCCAAGTTCGTCGGCCTTGTCGCCCTCTGCGACGCCGTAGTATTGATCCTTGAATTTTGGAAACTGTCCCACGCCTTCAAGACAGTGAGGTCCGACCATGAACGGCGGCGAAACCTCAGTGTAATTGTGTTCAAGCGTGTGGAGATCCAGAAGGAATTGTGTGAGGGCTCGCTCCAGTCTGGCACCCCAGTTGGTGTAAAGCAGGAAGCCGCTGCCGGAAAGCTTTGCGGCGCGCGCAAAATCAATCAGCTTGAGATGCTCGCAAAGTTCCACATGCGTCTTCGCCTTGAAGTTGAATGACTTCTTTTCGCCAAAGGTGCGGATGACGGGATTGTCCGCCGAGCTGGCGCCGATCGCCACCGATTCATGCGGAAGATTCGGCACCTGCAACATGGCGGAATCGCGATCAGCATCGACGGCGGCGACCTTCTGATCCAGTTCGCTGATGCGATCTCCGAGTTCGCGCGTCTCCTTCTTTTTGGCTTCGGCTTCCTCAATTTTTTTCTGCCCCATCAGAGCGCCGATTTCCTTCGAAACCCGGTTGCGTTGCGCTTTTAAAGTTTCCAGCTCCGCCAGAAGTTTTCTCCGTTGCTCGTCTGCCTGAAGGATGCGGTCCACGAGGGTTTCCTCCCCTGCTCCGCGAGCCTTCAGCCGTTCACGTACGAAGTCCGGCTTTTCACGTAAGAGTTTTATGTCGAGCACGCGGCGCATTATAGGTGTGACCCCCTTCAGGGCAAGCGGGAAGCCCTGAACGACAAGGCTGCAGTGTCGCAGAAGTGTCTCGAAGCTGGGCGGCGAGTGACCTGTTGCTGGACACCCTCTCGTCGTGAAAGAACGAAATTCAAAATGGCATTTGCTCTGCTGATCGGGGTCAAGCGGTCGCGTGATCGGCAATACGTGAACAACTTGTCATAATTAATAATCCGCCGGTCACCATGTTCACGCCGCGAATACAGTATATGAAGATCAAGCCCTTCGGCAGGGCAGGCTTCACTTTGACAGAAGTGATGATCGTGACCGGGATCATTGGGTTGCTGGCTGAAATCGCCATTCCCAATTTTCTCGAGGCGCGCAACACGGCTTCAAGAAACGCCTGCATAAACAACCTGAGACAAATCGATAACGCCAAGCAGCAGTGGGCGCTCGAAGAATTGCGCGCCCCAAGCCAGACACCGCGCGAAGATGAACTGGCGCCTTACATCGGGCGCGGATTTGGCGGCGACACACTCGAAATCCATTGTCCTCTAGACAGCACGCGCACCTACGGCAACAGCTACGAGACTCTCGATCTGACTCAAACCCCCGAGTGCAGAATCCAGCGGAACGTTCACGTGCTCCTGTGATGAACTTCTAAGGAGCCTGACGGGCTTCGCTCGCGCGACACTCAACGATTGACGCAGCACTGCCACAGAAATGCGGCAGTGCTTTTTTGTGCCGGTTGCTCCAGGGCCTCGGTTCAGACGTCCCGATGACGCACCGGTTTCTGGTTGAAAACGCCCTTCCCAGACTCCAATCTTTTGCGATGCAATCAGTGTTTACAGGACCGGTTTATGTGGTGCGAGACAACATCGACACCGACCAGATCATTCCCGCTCAGTACTTGAATCTGGTGCCCACGATTCCAGACGAATACGACAAGCTGGGTTCCTACGCGTTGTGCGGCCTGCCCGAATCACTTTATCCCAGCCGTTTCGTGCGGGAGGGACAGCTCGATTCCGAGTATCCCATTGTCGTCGCCGGAAAGAATTTCGGTTGCGGCAGCTCGCGCGAACATGCACCGATCGCACTCGGTTCCGCCGGCAGCAAAATTATCCTCGCTGAAAGCTTCGCTCGTATCTTTTTCCGCAATTGCGTTTCTACTGGAGAACTTTATCCGTGCGAACTCACCGAACGCCTCGTGGATGTTCTCAAGACCGGAGATGTGGTCACGGTGGACCTGGATGCCGCGACGGTGACCGTCAAGGAAACCGGCAAGGTTTACCAGTTCAAGCCGCTGGGCGACGTCCGTCCCGTGGTGGATGCCGGCGGTCTGTTCAACTACGCTCGCAAGAGCGGCATGATCTCGAAATAGAATTCGAGAATGAACCTTCTCCCCTGCCCTCGTGTAATCCGGCGCGAGGCAGGGTTTTTTTCTTTGAGCGGCACTCCGACGCTCTGGCTGGAACCCGCATGGAAAAAAGAAGCCGCCTTTGTCGCGAAGCGGCTTTCCGATTTCGACGTTCGAACTGTTCGGAATTCCGAAACCGCTGAGATTCGAATTCTTCGTCGCCCGGAAAAATCATCCGACAAACCCGGATGCTATCGGCTTCAAATCGGTCGCGAAGGCATTTCGGTGGAAGCACGGGATAGAGGCGGACTTTTCTCGGCCATCGCAACACTCAGACAGCTGCTGCGGGAATATGGACGACAGCTTCCGCGAGTTCGGATCGATGACTGGCCTGATTTTCCGCGGCGCGGCTTCATGCTCGATATTTCGCGCGGCCGCGTGCCGAAACTGGAAACGCTGCTTCAACTGGTCGATCACCTTGCGGATTTCAAGATCAACGAACTTCAGCTCTACACGGAGCATACCTTTGCCTACCGAAAATATCGCGCTGTCTGGAAGGCCTGGGGCGCGCTGACTGCGCGTGAGATTCAGACGCTGGATGCGCGTTGCCGCGAGCTTGGAATCGATCTGGTTCCCAATCAGAACTCGTTCGGGCATCTCCGTGAATTCCTCGCGCATGCGCCTTTGAAGAAGCTGGCTGAAGTGTCCACGCCGTATGAAAGCGGTCCAGGCAGTTTTCTTCGCTATCCTTCCACACTCGCGCCGAGTCATCCGGAAACCATTCCGTTTCTTCGTGGACTTTACGATGAACTGCTTCCGAACTTCAGCAGCGACCGCTTCAATGTCGGCTGCGACGAAACGTGGGATCTCGGCCGGGGCCAAAGCAAATCGCTGTGCGAACGAACTGGCAAGGGACGCGTTTATCTGAATTTCCTGAAAAAGATTCACGCGGAAGTTCGCGCACGGAACCGCACGACCATGTTTTGGGGCGACATCGTTCTCCATCATCCGAAGTTGATTTCCGAGCTCCCGAAAAACGTCATCGTTCTGAATTGGGGCTACGAAGCCAACCATCCGTTCGATCGTGAGGCGGGCTGTTTCGCCAAGGCTGGAATTCCATTTTATGTCTGCCCTGGCACATCGACCTGGATGACGCTGATCGGCCGGCATGACAACGCGCTCACCAATCTTGCAGCAGCCGCGAAAGCGGGACGCAAACATGGAGCGGAGGGTTATCTGATCACTGACTGGGGCGACGGCGGGCATCCTCAACCGCTGGCCGTCAGCTACATTCCGCTGGCTGCCGGTGCCGCGTTCAGCTGGTGTGCGGAAACGTTCGATCGACGAGCTCTGCTGCGCGTTCTGGATCGCGATGTCTTCAAGGACGCCTCGGAAAAAATGGCCCGAGCCGCGCTTGATCTCGGATTTGTTCATCGCAAACTTCGTTTCTTTGAACCCAATCTCACACCGCTGGGAACAGTCATTGCCGCGCCATTGCCGGAATCGCGCGAACTGTTCTGTCGTGACGGATTGAAATACTACGCCCGCACTACGCCGTCGCGAATTCGCGCCGCCATTCACGAGATGCAACGCGGGCTGGATGAAATCAAACGATCTAAACCGCGCGATGTCTCCGCTCGTGTTCTGAGACAGGAAATCGAACTTGCCGTGCGAATGGCTTTGGAATCGTGCCGTTACATGCTTTGGCAACAGGCGGTCGCATCTGGAAAAGTTGCGAAAGCCAGGCAAATGGCGACTGCCGGAATCGTCGCCCTTCGAAAACTGGAAAAGGATTTCGCCCGTTACTGGCCTTTGCGGAATAAAGCAACGCCGTCAAAGTGTGCGCCGTTTCTTCGCTGGCGGCAGGAGGATTATCGCGAGGGAAAGCTTCATTTTCCGCCGGATCAGACTCGAGGCTGACTGACTGTTGGAAAGGAAATTTCCGATCGCCGCGTAACTCGCGAAAACCTTTTCCATCTTCCGCCACCCATGCTCTCCGTATAGTCTCCCGCTCATGGCTACGCCTGTCATCAGCATCGCTCAAATGCGGGAATGGGAGAATGCAACCTGGAAGAAAGGCCAGACCGAAGCCGAAGTGATTCGCCGTGTGGGACGAACCGTCGCGGAGCTCGCGCTTCGCCTCACCATGCCGGGTGATCTTGTCATTGTTCTTGCGGGACGGGGGAACAATGGCGCCGACGCCCGCGCCGCACTTGAGCAACTGGAGGAACGCCGTGTCGATGTGCTGCAGGTGCGTGATCCGAGCGAAGACTTCAGCGAACTCGAAACGCTGCTTGCGCTTCGTCCGGCACTGGTAATCGATGGATTGTTTGGAATCGGTGTGAACCGACCGCTGGGCGAACATTGGATCCGGTTCATCCGGCGAATCAATGAAGCCAGACTTTCCGTGCTGTCGATCGATGTTCCGTCCGGACTCGACGCGGACACTGGACGCACATTCGGCGCGGCCATCGAAGCGACTGTCACGCTGACGGTCGGCGCGCCCAAAGCCGGACTCGTTCGGAACGAAGCCGCGCCTTATGTCGGCCGGCTTGAAGTGGCCGATAACATCGGCCTTGTCCCCTGCCCTATTGAAAGCGAATTCAATTGGACTGATTCGAAGGACTTCGTCGATTTCCCACCGCGAAGAAAAGTCACCGCCCACAAGGGCTCTTGCGGACATCTCGCCATCGTAGCCGGCAGCCGGGGCTATCATGGCGCGGCCGTCCTGGCGGCACGCGGTGCACAACGCGCGCATCCAGGACTGATCACACTTTTTCCATCCGAAAGTGCATATCTGCCCTGCGCCTCACAGTTGCAGGCCGTGATGGTTCAACCCTGGCCGGAACAGCTGTCTGTCGAAACATTCGATGCATTCCTCTTCGGTCCCGGGCTGGCAGGATCGGATGTTTCAGACAAAGCGATTGAGATTCTCAGATCGCTTTGGACGCGCTCGGCGAATCCCCTCGTTGTCGATGCCAGTGCACTTTCGTGGATTCCGGCCGGATCTTGTCCACCGAATGTCGTGCGCGTCATCACACCGCATCCCGGTGAAGCCGCCCGCCTGCTCGGAGTTTCCGTGGATGATATTCAGTCGGATCGCGCCGGAGCCGTGCGGCAGCTTTCCAAAAAGTTTTCGGGATGCTGGGTGGTGCTTAAAGGACATCAGACGATCACGGGGCGTGAAACGGGTCCGTTGTTCATCAACTCGACAGGAAATCCCCTTCTCGCGCAGGGCGGCTCGGGAGATCTCCTTGCTGGATTCATTGCCGGGCTGCTGGTGCAACCAGGCCTTCAGTCCGATCCCCTTCGCACGATTCGCTACGCTGTCTGGATACATGGCGCGGCGGCGGATCAACTCAGTCGATTCCGTCCGAACTGGGTCATAGAAGATCTCGCCAGCGAACTCGGAAAATAGTGGATTACGCAGGACCTGCTGTCGCCGGCATCCATATTCCGGCCGATTTGGTATCGCACGTTTTCATCTGCACCGCTCGAATCCTCGTCAAATTCGAGGTGCATAAAATCTCATCTGCCTTGCCGTTTTCTCACAATTCTGACGATTGACCCCTATCCACCACGAATGCAGAATCGCCCGAAACTTAGATCACATGCTCAAGATCGCTAAATACTCCATCGGCGTCGGGGACCGTTTCGCCCAACAGGCTGAAGCTCAATTGCGCGCGTGCGTGCTCGCGGCGGAAAAGGGCGTCGAAGTCATCCCTGTCTGGAACAAATCTAACCGCGAACACATGATCGTCGGCTCCGAACCTTCCAGCGTCCGCGCCGCCGCGGATGCCGCCGTGAAAAAGCTCGGATGGCAGAAGATGCATCACGTCGATGCCGATCATATTCGCCTCGAAACGGTCGATCGTTTCGTCCCGCATTCCGACTTCTTCACGATCGATGTCGCCGATTCGATCGGAAAGCCTGCCTCGGCGGAATCGGTCAAAGCATTTGCAGACCGGCATCCGGAACTGAGCGGCCGCATTGAGATCGCCGGCATTGAAGGCGGCATCAATTCATCCCGCGCCGAAGTGGAACGCATCGCCAACAAATTCCTCTTCGCCGTCCAGGAAGCCGCTGTCATTTATCGACACATCGCCAAGCTCAAGGGCGAAGGGAAATTCATCACCGAAGTTTCCATGGACGAAACCGATTCGCCGCAGACGCCGGTGGAACTGCTCGTCATCCTTGTGGCCCTTGCGGACGAAAAGGTTCCGATCCAGACCGTCGCGCCAAAGTTCACTGGACGATTCAACAAAGGCGTCGATTACGTCGGCGACGTCGCGCAGTTCGAAAAGGAATTCAACGACGACCTCTGCGTCATCCGCTTTGCCATTGAGAAGTATGGCCTGCCTGACACATTGAAACTCAGCGTGCATTCCGGCAGCGACAAGTTTTCCATCTACGGACCGATTCATCGCGCGATCAAGCGTCACAATGCCGGCCTGCATCTCAAGACAGCGGGCACCACGTGGCTCGAAGAGATCATCGGCCTTGCGGAAGCCGGTGGCGAAGGACTGGCGCTCGCGAAGGAAATCTATGCGCAGGCGCTCGCGCACATCGACGAACTTTGCGCGCCTTATGCAACTGTGATCGACATCGATCGTTCGAAGCTTCCTTCGACGGAAGAGATCGCGGGCTGGGACGCAGCGCGTTTTGCCGCATCGGTGCGTCACGATCAAAAGTCGCCGCATTTCAATGCAAACGTTCGTCAGTTGCTCCACGTCGGCTTCAAGGTCGCGGCGAAGAAAGGCGAAACCTATCTCTCGCTCGTCCGCAAATGCGAGGAAACCATCGCCCGCAACGTGACCGGCAATCTCTTCGACCGGCACGTGAAACCGGTGTTCCTTGGACAGTAAGCTGATCCCAAATCTTCAAACCCCACGTGCCAGCGAAGCCGTGGGGTTTTGTTCTTAAGGTTGAGTTTTACAGAAGGCAACGAAGGGAACGAAGGAAAGTCGGAGATCGATTTGAATCTGCACGTGCTGACGACGTGAATTTTGATACAACACTCGAAGCGTTATCGCCGATGGTTGGAAAACCCAATACAGGAAATTTATCGCCAGGCGTTTGAATCCAATCCGTGTTTCTTCGTTCCCTTCGTTGCCTTCGGTAAACCTCTCCCATTCAAATCGCCCATCCAGGTCGATGCGGGAAATCCAGCCAGCGATTCAAGTCCGGGCGGTTTTTGAATCGCATCGCAGGTCCATCCCATTCCAATCGCTCCCCTGCTCCAACGCATTGAGCAACATTGCCAAGCAGTGTGAACTCCGTGAGTCGCGCCGAATAATCGAATCCTGCCGCCGTGTTTGTCCGCCCTTCGCGAACGGCATTCAGAAAGTCATCCATGATGTTCCCCGGCCGGCGCAATGTTTTCGCCGGCGCAGAAATCTCCCGCATCTTCGCCCACGGCACCACATGCATGCGTCCGCCATAGGTTCCGGTGTAGATGATTCCCTTGTCACCGACGTAAATCGTCCCGCTGTTGTCGAACTCTTCCTCCGGATATTGCTTCTTCAATTCCCGCAACAAAGGCGGAAGATTCTGCACTTCCGTCGGAGCCGCTTTCATGCTGCTCAACAACGCGGGATCGGCGCCGTGCGTCAATCCTTCATACCAATAAACCTTCACCGGCGGCTGGCCTTGACGCGCGGGAAAATCCCATCGCACCCGGCCGCCCAGCGGATACCGTTCATCGGCTCCGCCGTAGATCTCCTCCGCTTCGACTGCACTTGGATGCTCCAGCTTGAGCGCCCAATAAACACCGTCGAGCACATGGGTTCCCATGTTGCCAAGCGAACCGTTCCCGAAATCATGCCAGCCGTGCCATTCGTGCGGATGCAGATCGGAATGAAAATCCCTGTAAGGCGCCGGTCCAATCCACGAATCCCAGTTCATTCCCTTCGGCAAATTTTCTATCGCCGGTCGCGGACCGGTTCCACCATTCGCGCGATTGGTCCAGCTGTAAGTCTCCCGAACATTTCCAATGACTCCCGCCTGGATGAATTCCACCAGCCGATGATACCCCTCCTGACAGTGTCCCTGATTTCCCATCTGCGTCGCGACCTTGTAATGCTTCGCCATCTTGCGCAGCTTCCGCGCTTCGGCGACGTCATGGCTGAGCGGCTTTTCGCAGTAAACGCCGATGCCTGCCTGCATGGCGAGCAACGAGGCCGGAGCGTGATGATGATTGGGCGACGCAATCGTCACGGCGTCGATTTCCCGATGCATTTTGTCGAACATCACCCGATAGTCCGAAAACACCCGCACACTGCCTGGATCACGATCCTGCTTTTTCAACCAGTCCAGCACATGCGCCAGACGCGATTCATCCGGATCGACAATCGCCACGAGATTGTCGCCGCTTTGATTCACGACCCAGTCGAGCAGCGGCATCGCCCGCCCGCCGCATCCGATCTGCGCGCAATTCAACCGTCGGGAATGTCCGTTCACTTTGGAGGTTGCAACCGGCGCGGCGCAACCGGCGGTCAGGGCAGCTGCGGCGAGGGCACTTTGTCTGAGGAAATGTCGGCGTGAGAACATCGCAGTATTGGATGCTTCGAACGCGCATCTGATTCAAGCGGAAATCCCGGTCAGACAGAATTTCGTCCATCTGACGAAACGTCGATTCTTTACAGAAGACAACGAAGGGAACGAAGGACTTCAAGACGGCGCAGTGCTGTTCTCTTACCGTTGCAGGTTTTCCAACCTGCCGGAACATGGGACTTTTCAGCCCCGTGTCCTCGAATCGTCGAACCGAAGAATATCCGAAACGATCATCGAATCGGTTCACCCTTCGAACCGGGTGGGAACGTCACTTCCATCGGATCGCTCTTCAGAATTCTGCCCTCGGCATCGAATTCCATCCGCGCGATGCAGGTCTGGCGCGTGTAACCGTTTCCATTCGGAATCGCGTGACGATGATAGATGATATACCAGCGGTCCGTGCCCGGAACGTTGATCACCGAATGATGCGCCGTTCCAACTGCACGACCGCGACGGCGCAGAATCACATTGTCCGGCGGAATTTCGATCGGTCCGAGCGGCGACTTCGACGTGCCGTAGGCAACCTGATAATTCGGATCGCGCGCATCGTTCTCAGACCACATGAAATAATAAATCCCGTTTCGCTTGATGACGAAGATCCCTTCATTGAACCGGCGAGGCGTCATCCGTTTTGCAGGTCCATCCAGCGTGATCATGTCGGGCTTCAGTTTGTAAACGTAAAGATTCCCCTGCCCGTAATAGAGATACGCCTGGCCGTCCTCATCGATGAACGCAAAAGGATCGATCGCCTGCCCGGGCAGTTCGCGGCTCGGCTTGATGAGCGGACCATCCAGCGCATCCTTGAAGCGTCCCACCGGGCGATTGTTTGTCGCGACACCGATCTGTTGTTCGGCGCAGAAGTAAAAATAGTAAGTGCCGTCGCGCCGGATCATCGCCGGTGCCCAGGCGCGAATCTTCGCCCAGCTCAAATCCTTCGTGACATCGAGAATCATTCCCTCGTTCTTCCAATGAATGAGATCTTTCGAGGACCACGCGGAAAAATCCGTCGTCTGCCACTGCTCCTTGTCTGAAGTTGGATAAACGTAATACGTGTCATCGAACACGACCGCATGCGGATCAGCCGTGAAGCCTTCCAGAATCGGCTGCGGCGGTTCCGCTGCCATTTCACGCGCATGCGCCTCAAGGAGCGGATCAACCACGCTCCGTTCCACCTCGACCACGCTGCAGTGCAGAGTTCCGGATGGGAACGTGGCATTCGTCACCTGATTCCACGTCACAAGGTCCTTCGATTCCCACATGCCCATGCGACTGCGGCTGCGATAACGGTCGATGTACGCGACATAACGATCGCCAAGTTTCATGGGCCAGGCGCCTTCCCAATCCTCGTTTGTGAACAATGGCGATGAGTTCGTGTAAGGCCCCGCGATCTTGCCCGAAACTGCGAACCGGTTGCCCTGCCAGGAATGCTTGTAAAAGAGATAAAACTTTCCGTCCGCCTCCAGAATGCTCGCATCGATCTGACTGTGCCCGGGATCGAAGAACAGTTTCGGCTTGGAAAACGTCTTGAAGTCGGTGGTCGTCACCGCATAGGTGCGCCAGTATTCCGGCGTTTCGTTGGTGAAGCTTGACGACCAGTAGATCAGGAAATTTCCGTTTGCAGCGTCCCATCGAATTTCCGGAGCCCAACACAGTTTGCACGCCGGATTGTCGGCCATGACGGGAATTGCGACCGGATCGCTCCAGTTCAACAAATCTTTGGAACTGGAATAACCGATCGTCTTGCCGGTCCAGGACGTCGTCCAGACGAGATGAAACGTTCCGTCCGCCGCGCGGAAGAGCGACGGATCACGCATGAGCTTGCTTTCGCCAACCGTTGGTTTCAGCACGCCGCGATCGCCCATGAGTGGTTCCCAGTTGTAGCCGTTCGTGCTCCAGGCCAGGTGCAGACCGTCCTCTCCATCACCTCGAAACGTGGCCATAACGAACACGCGGTCATTGGCGGCAGTAGCAGCAGCAGAGAGCGAAAGTGTACTTGAAGAAAATCCGGCGAAAGTGAGAAGCAGGCAAAGCAGGTTCGTAAATCGTGTCATTGTGCAATCGGTTGTTGAACGCATATCGAAACAAACGCCTGCAGCCTATCCCGCCCACGCGAACCAAAGCAAGCACCCGCGTCATTAGCGGATGGAAGACTTTTCCTTAGCCCCAGATTGAACACAGATGAAACACGGCGTGGAACACTCCTGATGGGGACCGCAGCCGCCCCGGCTGCCGTTCGGTGCGCCCTCGTGCCGAACACACAAGCGCGGAAATAAACCGGGCAGCAATGGAAGCTTCACGTCCTTCAAATGCAGATCGCGAGGCGCAATCTGCTGCGTCCGGGGCGGGACGCGCTCCCCTTCCCGAATTTTGAACCGCAAAGATCGCAAAGATCGCAGAGGTGATTACGGACACCTCATTCTCATTTTCTGATCATCGTCCTTTTTTACCTTCGGCTTGATGATCAGCGCCCAGATGAAGTTCAACCAGAGAAATGCACTCCTGAAGTCCTGCCAGGTTCGTGCTCGCAGGCCACTCCTGCAAATAAGCTGGCAGATTTGTCCAGACAACCCGATTGCTCATCCCGTTGTATGCGAATTCCAGCGTCACGATTCTGCCATCCACTACGATCACCGGCTGTCGAGGCAGTCCCGGGTATGAAGGGTTTAGGTCCCTCCAAATACTATCCAACTCTTCGTTCACCAGCTCCGGCGTAAAGGAAAAGAAACCACGCCGCTGAAGTTGTGCAGTTAATTCAGTGATTCTCGCAGGTTCCACTCGATAGTGAATCACCTCTCCATAATGGTTCTGTGTCGCTGCTCCATTCGAATACAGCTTGATGGTTCTTGTTGGAACATGCCCAAACATACGGTCAACGTAGGCAAGAAATACTGCAGGTTGGCCCGCGTTTTCTGCCCGCTCAGCGTGAAAACTGCCTTCTGATAAACCGTTCGTGGAGCAACCGGCTACGACTACCAACATCATCATTATTAGGTATTTCATGAGAGTCCTGTATTGTGGGGACATCCTTGTCGATACGCCATCCATTCCAGTTCATCGTCTGGAGTGCGCATTTTGAAGAATTGCGCCACCGACTCCATCGACGCGTATTGGTTTGCGGGCGCGTCCATTCATTTTTCAATCTGGCGTCCTGTCCTGTGGAACTCCTCCACGCGACGCAAGAGCCCGGGTAGCGATTTGCTCCAACTCCCGCGTAGAATGGCTTTGCGGCAATGCTTTTCAATCAACAAAACCCATTCAGCCCTCCGAAGATCAGGATCTTCGATCAGGCTCAGTGTAAAACACCAGGGGCGCGTTCCTGGGAAACGCGCCCTGGCGAATTTCGGATTTGTCGAAGTTACAGCGCCACCTGGATCCGCAGGAATTGCGCGCCTTGAACAGAGGAGCTCACCGTGGATCGAATCGTGACGCGTTCGGTGCCGTCGCCAAGGTCCACCACCGACTCAACGATCGTTCCCAGGCTGTCGGTGAAGTTCACGTTCGACGAAGCCTGAGGAAGCAGCGTCACGTCGCTGGCGCTCTTGCTCCGGATGAAGGTGATCGCCGGATAGGTTTGTCCGCCGGACGTCACGGTCGTGCCGCTGGGCATGGCGCCCGAAGACGCGCTCGTCGGGTCGGATCCGAAGTAATACTCAAACGCGTTCTTGATTCCGTCGCCGTCAGCGTCGTCCTCCGGATCGCTCTGGCCGGGCGGGAAGTTGTAACTCGTCGCCCATTGCGAGAACGTGGCGCCTTCGCCCGGCAGCATGGCATACAACGCCTGCCGCCCGTTGGTGAAGCCGACGTGAAACACGATGTTGTCGCCTTCTGCATCACTGAAGAACACATAGCTGATGGACATGCCGTCGAGTGAATCCAACGAGTCGATCACTTTCACGATGGTGCTGCCATTCCAGTAGAAGATGCCGGTGTAGCCCGTGCCATCCTGGCCGCCGAAGAACAATCCCGCGGAACTGCCGATCTGGGCCGGATATCCGACCGAATCGAACGGCATGCCACGTCCCGGAATGGGATCGCCGGGTTTTCCGACGGTCTGGATCGGGCCATCGCCGTCGCGGTAGAACATCGACGTGTTGAAGTCGATGTCGTGTCCAACGAAATACACGCGGCCGGTGTAAACGTTGGGCGGACTGATGAAGCCATCGAAGTTCACGCCGCTGGACGGATTGATGGTCAGTTCGTCAGCCACGTTGTTCAGAACCAACTGGCGGGTGACTGTGAAAATGCCGCCGCGATCGAATTCATTGAGCGCCCACCAGACTACCTTGTTGCCGTCGAAGCCCACCTGGCTGCTCGACCGTTGGAAATGGCCCCCCAGACCGGGCAGCGCGCTGTTGGTGTCGGCCAGTTTCGTAATGACGCCGTTTGAGGAGACGAACACGCCGCGGTACTGCCAGCCGATGTTCGTGTCCGGGATGCTGAAGCCCAGGAATGCGAACTGGTCGCCGGCAACGGTTGGCCAGCCGAAGCGTTCGAAGGTTTCAGTGCGTCCGGGAATCAACGTCGATTTGTCGTGGATGGTGATCACGCTGTTGTTCGTCCATGCATAAATGCCGTGTTCGTCGCCCGAACCGTAGGCGCCGAAAATCACTTTGCCGGCCGACAGATAGGTGGAGCCGAAGAATTCCGTGAAATGGGACGACGTGCCCGGAACGAGCGTGTTGGTCGTCACCAGATTCGTAACGACGCTGCCGTTCCAGTGAAACACACCGGCGGGGAATCCAAAGCTGGGCCCGGCATTCGCGTTGAACCAGACCTGGCCGCCGCGGATGAACGCATCGCGGAAGCTGCTGAAGTTATGCGGATTCAAACCGGGCGCTTTCGTCAGCGTATCAGCAATCTTCACGAACTGTTTGTTTCCGAAAACCGGCTGCTGCGGCTGAATAATTGTCACCGCTGAAACCGCGCTCGTCGCGGAACCGTAGGCATTGGTAACGATGACGTAATAATTGCCCGAGTCGTTGGTTGTGGGAGAGCTGAGGGACAGCCCCATGCTCGTCTGCCAGCCGGTGACCGGGATTCCCTCGTCGCGGAACCAGCGCGCATACATCACGGGTGTGCCGTCAACACCGATCGGAATGTTCAACCCGCCGGCCGGGCCGGCGACTTTGAGCGCAGGCGGCTGGTTGGTGATTTCAGGCGGACGCGGCGGTTTCACTGTAAGCACAATCGGCGCGCTCGTTACAGAGTTGACGTAGTTGCTCAGCACGAGCTGGTAGGTGCCCGCATTGGTTGCCTGAACAGAATTGAGGGAGACGGAGGCATTGAACAGCTGCGGCTGCAGGACGCCGTCCTTGTACCAACGCGCCGTAGGAAACGGCGATGCTTCATACAGCACGTAGAAAAATACGTTCTCGTTGAGCTCGGCGACGATGTTCGTCGGGCTCATGTTCGTGATCGCGGTCGGGAAATCGACCGTGATGGAAGTCAGCGACGATGTGACCGAACCCCACACATTGCTGGCGACAACGAAGTAGTTGAATCGGCCATCGGGGCGCGTGACCGGATTGAAACTCAGGGATGAGCCCGTGCCGGCAAGGTTCGTCACGGAGGGCGAACCGAAGCTGCGTCGGAACCAATAGTAATCAATCGGCGTGGTGCCGCCGGCTGTGGCGCTGAAGTTCGTTGAGGTGCCTTCCAGGGCGGTGATGCTGGTGGGCGATTGCGAGAAGAATGGATTTCGGACGGTGACCGTGCGGATGATGCTGGTGACCGACCCGGCGAAGTTGGTGATGACCACGTAATAGGAGCCGCTGTGACTCGGGACGGCGTTCGAAATCACCAACTGATTCAGAAAGACGTTTGTAGTCTGCGCGGAAACGAGGTTGTTGTTCTGATACCAGAGATAGGTGAGCGGCGTCGTGCTAGAGACGTTGGCGATCACCTGCAATGTAACGTTTCCTTCGCCATTCAACTGCTGATTCGACGGCTGGCCGGTGATGGCCGGAATGGTGCCGATCTGGACGCTCACGATCGAACTGGTGGCGCGACCGAAGGCGTTTGAAACCACGACATGCCAGTTGCCCGTGAGGGAAACGTTGAGGTTGGAGAGAACGAGCGGATTGTTCGTGAATCCGGATTGTGAGCTGTTGTTGCGATACCATTGGAAGCTCAATGGTGCAGAGCCGGCGACGTCCAGCAGAACGGACACCGTGCCGCCATTGGTGCTGCCCGTAATGGCGGGAGGCTGTTGCACGAACGAAGGCGGTGACGCGGCCGAGACGGTGGCGACGCGGCTGGTGATGCTGCCAAGGCTGTTGCTGGCGATAAGTTGATATCCACCGAGATGTTCCTCGACCAGGTTCGTGAGCGTAAGTGAAGTCGCATTGGCGCCGTCCAGGATGGAGCCGTCCTTCAACCACCAGAAACTCATCGGCTCTTTGCCCACAACGGCTGCGGTCAAGGTCACGTTCTGGCCGAAGAGCGCGGAAACGTCCGCGGGTTCAGCGACGAACTCTGGCGCGTCAGCAGGCACGTTGTTGGAAGTGGCGTAGATCTTGACGAACTTCGACGCCGGCAGGCCGTTGTAGCTCGAGAAGGTGCCGACGGCATAAAGGTCGCCATCCCGTGAGATCGTCATGTCCTGCGGCGCGATATCGAAACGTCCACCGTTGAACGTGGTGTCAACCGTCGCGTCGGAGTTGAATCGGAGCACGCCGTAATCAAAGGTCGCGCTGCGATAGGACGTGGCGATCAACTTGCCGTCTTCCTGCGGAACCAGATTGGACGGGTTGCTGAGATTGGTGCTGGTCGAGCCGATCAGGTCTCCATTCGCGTTCAATCGCACAATCGACGTCACCGGCGCGTTGCTGTAAGTGGAGAATCCGCCCGCAACCCAGATCAGGCCGCCCACCTGGAGCTTGATGCCGGAAACCGAACTGTTCAGGCCGTGGTTGAAAGTTGAGTTCGCCGCGCCCGTGGTGTCGAGAAGAGCAAGGTAACGACGTGACGTGTCACCGTTCACCGAGAAGAACGAACCGCCGAACAACGTCTGATCGTCCGGAAGAACCAGCAGCTCGTTGACGCTGCCGCCGATGCCCGTTCCAACCGGCCAGCTCGTGTCCAGGGCGCCATTGCTCAACAATCGGGCCGCGCCGTTTCGAAGCTGGCCGTTGATGGATGAAAAGCTGCCACCAATCAGAATCTTTCCGTCGGACTGCATCGAAACCGCCCAGATGTTCGCACCGTTGTTGAACGCGTTCGTTGCGAACGCGTCGTCGAGCGAGCCGTCGGCATTGAGGCGGGTGATGTTCGTTTGAGGCACGCCCGCCCAGCTGCTGAACTGCCCGGCAACCAGGATCTTCCCGTCGGGTTGAACGCAAATGGCGTTCACGGTTCCACCCGAGCTAATCCCACTGGTGGTTCCGAAGGATGAATCGACGGAGCCGTCCGGATTGAATCGCGCGAGGCCGGGACGCCGCAGACCGTCGCTGTAGCTGAAGCCGTCGTTGTTCGGCGTGGCATTTACCAGTGAAAAATTGCCACCGACGAGAATCTGTCCGTTGGTGAGCGCGGCAACAGCAAAGGGTGTCGCCTGCACGGCAAAGCCAAAGCTGTCATCGGCAAAGTAACCGGGATTGAAGTCAAGGTTTCGCGAACCGGGTGCGCGCGGCAACACGATCAGATTGATCGCGCTGCTGACTGTGGTTCCGCCGGGGTTGCTGGCCGCCAACGTGTAAATGCCCGACGCATTCGTCTCCACGTTGGGCAGCGTCAACGTCGCACCTGTCTCGCCTGGAATATCAACGCCATCCTTGCGCCATTGCATGGAGATCGTGCCCTCGCCGGTCACGGTTGCGTTGAAAATGAGGTTGGTTCCGGGATGCACGCCAATGGTTCCGCCGATGCCGCTGATCGTCGGTGCGAAGAACGGAACGTCATCGATCAGGGTAACGCGGTAGAGGCCGCCGGGTGAATTCATGCCGAGGAACAGGCTGTTGGAGATGACGCACAAGGTGGCAGGATCGGCATTTCCGAGCACGGGGGGCGATTGAAGTTCGATCCAGTTCGTGCCGCGATCGGAGGTTTGAAAAATTTTCGCGTCCCAGGTGATGGATGGGGAAAGAACCTGCGCGGAAATGAATGCCGTGTCGATCGACGCCGCCACGTCGCGGTAAGTGACCGTGCCGTCGGGCAGGCCGTTGCTGATGTTCACGACGTTGGTGACTCCGTCGAGAATGGCGATTGCAGGGCGTCCGACCTGGACATTGAGCATCAAGGTGCGATCGACATGCCAGGCCATGCGGGACATTGACGACACGAGACTATCGCCCGAGGCGCGAAGCCAGTTCGTGCCGGAACCGCTCAGAACGTAGATGCCGGTCGTAGTGGCAGCAATGGCGCGATTGTTGGAACCGCCGAGCGAGCGGACATAGCCGTTGTTGAAGCTGCCTGAATGGGATGAAACAGACGACCAGTTGATCCCGTCGGACGAGCGCCAGACCACGCCATTGGCTGCGGAACTGCCGGTTCGGGCTGCGAAGAACTGGCTGCCGTCGAAGGCGAGGAGATCGATGCTGGAACTGTTTGGAAATCCAACGCTGGCCTGCCAGCTGGCACCCTTGTCAGTCGAACGCACAACCACGTTTCCGCCGGTACTCTGATTCGCGCTGCGGGCGGCGTAGATGGTGTTGCTGACAACGATTACCGTGGTTGGAATCTGCCCGGAACCGGGGAGGTTTCCGCTGGCTCTGAACCAGCTCACGCCACCGTTCGTGGAGACATAAACGCCGGTAGAACCGCTGGAAGCCGAACTGACAACCATCGCTGCGAGGCTGCCATCAGTGCTGATGCGGCCGATACTTGGAGAAACGGGAAGTCCATTCGTCACCAACTGCCAGGCATCGGCGGACAGCGTGGACAACCACAACAGACCAACAGACAAAACGAGCGCGAGTGGATTCCTAGTCAGGTTCATAAGCATGTGTGTCGGCGGAAACGGGATGCAGTTTGAATTTTCTGATTCTCCGAATCAAATCTTGTGATTTCTGGATATTTCGGAGGCGCGAGTCCGTAATAACACGGGAAAGGTGAAAGCGAATTTCGCGGGTGTTGCCTGAATATCAGTGCCGCGCGAAAGGAAAACGAAAATCCTGTGTCGCCTGGACGATTTTGCGATGCAGAAACCTGAGCTTGGTGTCGAACCTTACCATGCCCTTTTGCCAATGCGCCACCCACTCATGTTCTCATCGTCCGGACTGTGTATCTCGAAGAATTGGGAAACCGACTCCGTCCACACGCGCCGACCGCGCCTGCTGAAACACGATCCTGCGGAATCCGAGATCAGTCATGAAATGCTCCATCTCGTCCAGGCTGACTCGAGACTGCGCAACTGACCACCGCTTGTCCATAACCACAACAACCAGGTTGCGATCGAGGTCCGGAAACGAATTCAGACTTTGAACAAATGTTGCCCGCGTCATCTGATGCTGGTTGGAACAAGTGCTCGGCTGCCAGATCCTCAGATCACTCCAGTCAAAAAAAGCAACCACCAGGTCGGCGTCACGCTGCAGACGAAAAGCAGGAGTGTCCGCACGATCTGAAACCGAAAAGGAATAGTTACTGACCGACGTTCCAAAAGGAGCGTGCTTGCATCCCGTCTGACAGAGACAGAGAAGGCCGAAAATTATGGCAATCACGTGACGCATCGTATGTTCATCGAGCTCTACATCGTCCGGTTCCTCTTTGCGCAGCGAGCGTCGTTCGGCTCGACCGCGAGGGAAAGGAAATGCTCCTGGCACTCTCGACAAACCCAGCTCAGTCGTCCGACCGGAAAGAAAATAATGCCTGTGATCACCGCAATGGGAATACGCCAAAGATTTCCAGCGCGTGTCCAATCAATGTGCGCCGCTGCACTTCCACAGCGTGGACAAGCCGAACGTGAAAGACTGAACGACTTCATGAGTTTCGGGGTCGCTTGGAGTCGCGTTCATTTTTCATTTGGCATTTCAGCTTCGCGATGATTGCACTTCGCTCGCGATCCTTCGGCAGCATCTTCACAAATCATCGAGCCACCTGCACATCCGCTGGATATCTCATTCGATCCCGTCCTTGAAGACCAAAACGTGTAGCGCAGCTGTCCCGTTGCGCGTTCCGGCACTGTCCCGGTGCGCGGTTCCAAACTGGCAGCGAGACGCTGCCGAAACCCGCAGGCGTGGACGCCCCCGCCACGCAACCGCCAGCACTTGCGTCCGGCTTCCATTCGCGCGAGTCCATTTCCCCACCAGACATTTTGCCACTTCCATTCGCACGGCCTTGCCACCTCGGGATTCAGCTCCACTCAAATCCAAATGAAAAATAAATAGACGTGACCCAACGCCCTAATGGACGACCCCGAAGACACTATCCGAAGACGCCTCCTCTTTCGACGGCGCGGCTCTGGACCGCGACTGCCTGTCGTGCAGAAACATCCTCTGATATTCGTCATATATCGGGACAGATGGCGCTTCGATAGTTTCAGTCTCGTTGGTAAACCCGAAAAGTCGTGGAATACAACCGGAATTGTTGGCAACTTGCGTTTCTAAATATTGTGAAGGCAAATCAAACCCTCGTCGCCCCCTTGCATTCTTCTCGTTGGAGGTTCGCGTGCTGCCTGATTATTTTAATGGCTGGCCTTTCCTCATTTGCCAGCAGCCTGCGTGATCGCTCGTTCGACTCCGACTGGCGCTTCTTGCGCGCCGACCCGCCAGGCGCGGACAATCCCGTGTTCGATGATTCAACGTGGCGCTCTCTCGATGTGCCGCATGATTGGAGCATCGAGGATTTGCCCCCGCTCGATGCTTCGGATCCATCAGCAACGAATCGCATAGGCCCTTTTGATCTCAGCCAGAGCAGCAAACTCAGCAGGGGCGGTGCGGATATGGGCCATTTCATCGGCGGCACGGCGTGGTACCGCAAGCATTTCACCCTGGCCCCTGATGACGCCGGGAAACGAGTCGCCGTTCGCTTTGACGGCGTTTACATGAACGCCGACTTTTGGATCAACGGCCATCCGTTGGGCAATCATCCTTACGGTTACACAAGCTTTGAATTCGATCTGACTCCGCACCTGAAACCGGCCGGCGAGACGAACGTTCTCGCGGTGCGAGTCCGCAATGAAGGCAGTAACACCCGCTGGTATTCCGGCTCGGGAATTTATCGTCACACGTGGCTGACAGTTACCGATCCTATCCACGTGCCGACCTGGGGCGTCTTTGTGACCACGCCCGAGATTTCAAAAGACAAAGCCGTCGTTAAGATCACGACTGAAGTTCGTAATGCCAGCAAGGCCCGGGCGAACGTGGTGGTTCGCACGCGAATCCTGGATGCCACGGGCATAGTCTTAGAGACCACCGACAGCAGATTGCGCTTGCCGGCCAACGAAACGCGCCCGCTGGAACAGACGCTGACAGTGCGTTCTCCGAGACTGTGGTCGCTGAACTCGCCGCAGTTGTATTCGGCGGAAGTGGAAATTGTTGCGGCACGCAAAACGGTGGACGCGGTTTCCACGCGTTTTGGAATCCGCAAAATTGAAGTGGATGCCGAGCGCGGTTTCCGGATAAACGGCCAGATGCTCAAACTCATGGGTGGTTGCATACACCATGACAACGGCCCACTCGGCGCCGCGGCCATTGACCGCGCGGAGGAGCGCCGCATCGAGTTGCTGAAGGCGAACGGATTTAATGCCATTCGCACAAGTCACAATCCGCCGTCGCCGGCGCTTCTCGATGCCTGCGACCGGCTCGGCATGTTGGTCATGGAGGAGGCGTTTGATTGCTGGGAACGAGCCAAGAAGCCGCAGGATTATCACCTGTATTTCAAGGAATGGTTCGACCGGGACATTGCCTCGATGGTGCGCCGCGACCGCAATCATCCGTCGGTCGTGATGTGGTCCATCGGTAACGAAATCCCGGAGCAATTCAACACCAATGGCGTCCGAATCCAGAAGCGCCTGCGCGAAGCCGTGCTCTCGCATGATCCCACCCGCCTCATCACGCAGGGTGTGTGCAACGACGGGGGCCAGGTGACGCGGAACTGGAACACGCTCTCCGATCCTGCGTTCACGCATCTGGACGTGGGCGGCTACAATTACCTGCCGAACCGCTACGAAGGAGATCACGCCCGCCATCCGGATCGTGTGATTGTGGGAACTGAATCGTATCCAAAAGATTTCTTCGATTACTGGTCGTTGGTCGAAAAGCATTCTTACATCATTGGTGATTTCGTCTGGACGGCGATGGATTATTTCGGCGAATCCGGCCTCGCGCACACGACGTTTGGCAGTGGCCGGACTCCGTACTTCCTGCCCTGGCCCTGGTTCAACGCCTGGTGCGGCGACCTTGACATCTGCGGATTCAAGAAGCCGCAATCGTTCTATCGCGACGTGGTTTGGCGGCGCAGCCAGATTGAAATGATGGTGCATGCGCCGATTCCCGACGGGCAAAGGGAACGCGTCAGCGCCTGGGGCTGGCCTGACGAAACGCAATCGTGGAATTGGCCCGGACAGGAAGGCAAGCCGTTGCAGGTTGCGGTGTATTCGCGTTGCGATGCAGTCCGGCTGGAACTCAACGGAAAGGTCATCGGCGAAAAACCCGTTTCAACCGCTACCAGGTTGACCGCGAAGTTCGACGTGCCGTACGAACCTGGCGAATTGCGCGCGATCGGTTTGACCAACGGACAAGTTGCCGCGCAGACCTCGATCAAAACCAGCGGCGCTCCGAAGCGGGTAAAGCTGACCGCCGATCGTGCGAGCCTTCGCGCGGATCGCAACGACCTTTCGTATGTGACGGTGGAAATCGTCGATGCCGATGGGCGACGCGTTCCGAATGCGGATATTCCCGTGCGATTCTCAGTGACTGGCGCGGGCGAACTCGCGGCTCAGGGCAACGGAAGTCCGAACACACCGGCGAGTTTCCGCGCTCCGCTGCGCCGGACGTTCGAAGGGCGCTGCCTCGTGATCTTGCGTCCGAACGGCATGCCTGGAAGCATTCAACTCAAGGCCGAGGCTGAAGGTTTGGAACCATCGCAAATCACTGTGACCATTCGTTGAAGAACGTCGGCGTTTCTCAATTGGCTCGGTCATGCTCTGCTTTCTGACTCGGTTCCATGGTGCTTTCCTTTTGTCGCACTCACCCGGCCTGTCCACTAAACCGAAGAAACCTTAGACTGATCGGAAGTTGGGTGATGTGGCGGCATATTACGGCAAAGGTCGGAAACCGAGGGCTCATCGTCATAACGGGTGTAGTCGGGAGGCGCGTCTATTTATTTTCATTTGGCGTTTCAGCTTCGCGATGATTGCACTTCGCTCGCGATCCTTCGACAGCATCTTCACAAATCGTCGAGCCACCTGCACATCCGCTGGATATCTCACTCGATCCCGTCCTTGAAGACCAAAACGTGTAGCGCAATTGTCCCGGTTGCGGGTTCCGGCACCGTCCCGGTGCGTGGTTCCAAACTGGGGTCCCGTTCATGGGACAGCCGCCTTCAACTTGAATGGATAGCATCAGGGTGAACTGCTGTGTGTTTCTGGACCGTCTCACGGTCCCGCCCTGCGGGAATCGCGAGACTGGAAAGCGGGTTGGGGTAATGGCCTTTTACCAGGTCAGAACTCAGACCGCTCGATTGAGTCCGAATAGGTGTTTAGCCGGACGCTAATGGTCCGAGCTGCCGAAAAGACCACGTTTCGCGGAGCGAACAATCCCGCTTGGGGCAACCATCTGGTGGCGGGCTTGGGAAGCCACAATTAAGTCGGAGTTCCCGGTTCGAGGACGATTGATGGAAAAGAAAACTTTTCCGTTCCACACTCATTTTGCCTATTGACCTTCCGGGCTTAATAGGGGTTCGGGGATTCATGACGTGGCAAAAACACCCTCATCGAGCATCCTCCTCAAGTAAGAGCGCACCTGTTCAAACCGCCTGTCCCCAATGCCAAAGCTCACATCAATCTCCAAATCTCGATCCAGCTTTATCAAAGCCCGCTCACGTGTCAACGTGACCAACACAATCTCCGCTCCGCCATCGTAATCACTCCCGTCGTGCCATTCTATCGTGGCCGCTCCCGGGAACTCGAAGTTTCGGCTGATGAGCACATAAGGCGTGTCCCGCTCGTCCTCATCCCTGCTCACGGGCATGGTATCGAAGCTCACCTGCAAAATCTCTCCGCCAATCGCACTGGAGCACCTCACGGACGACGCTTTAAACGCAAGTGTCACGCTTTCCCCGAACAATTCAGCTCACCGATGGCGCCCCCCCGAAACCGTTGGAATTGGCGGAGGCGTGGCGGGGCCGCCATTCGGTGCAGCGCATGGTTGAACGAAGCCGCTGCGCGGCGATGGGGATTTGATGCCTCGTTCATGGTTTGATCGTCCTTCAGCTGGATTCGAACATACTCCCGGTGCATGAAACACTTCAATACTT
>Ga0065721_10048811_pt1 | contig 79215 bp, 80 predicted proteins | sample Mesricmetagenome_FD_59108 | JGI IMG/M metagenome (GOLD analysis project Ga0065721, IMG submission 59108) | Mesophilic microbial community from rice straw/compost enrichment Sample: eDNA_1 v2 (version 2) | ecosystem: Engineered > Solid waste > Grass > Composting > Bioreactor | place: USA: Davis...
CCTCGTTGATTCAAAGGAATCCCTGAGCAATGGCGATCGGAAGAACATTTCATGCGCAGGCTGCTGTTTAGCCCAAATACAAACAAAGGGGTGTCCCATCGTCATTTACATGACTTATGGGACACCCCCGCTGATGTTTCTCAGCTATGAGCAGTTGAATGCCTGGTCTAAAAACTTAATCAGGACTTTCTTGTCGTTGTACTATCGGCCTTTTTCTTTTGGACACAAAATTCCTTGCCAAAACTAATGTCATTAGTTATTATAAAACTAACGATATTAGTTTATGGGCGAAGGTGGTTAATTAAATGAGAATAACACGTCATGAACAAGTTTATCAGCTTACTTTTATGCCAAAAGTGTTTCCGGTGAATTGCTATTTGGTGGAGGAAGAGAAGAGCCTGACGCTAATTGATGCTGCCGCTATGCCGGGCAACGCCGAGGCTATTCTGAAGACAGCAAAGCAGATCGGCAAGCCTATTACGCGTATTGTCCTGACCCATGCTCATAGTGATCACATTGGAGCTTTGGATGCGCTGAAGAAGCAGCTGACCGATGCTACGGTATATATTTCCGCCCGTGATTCGAGACTGCTTAACGGTGATCGCTCGCTTGACGCGAATGAGCCGGAAACGCCAATTAAGGGCGGCGTGCCTAAGCCGGGCAAAATCGTAACCCGGCCGGATGTGCTGCTGCAGGATGGCGACCGCGTAGGTTCGTTGCTGGCGATTTCAACTCCTGGCCATACGCCGGGTTCGATGTCCTTTCTGGACTCGCGAAGCCATGCTTTGATTGCCGGAGATGCTTTTCAAGTGCGCGGTGGAATAGCGGTAAGCGGACAAGTGCGCTGGAAGTTTCCTTTCCCTGCGATGGCGACCTGGAATAAGATCGAATCGCTCCGCAGCGCGATGAAGCTATTGAAGCTGAAGCCAGCCTTGCTGGCTGTTGGTCACGGGGATTTAATTATTCAACCGGAAGCGATGATGGAGTCGGCCATTCAGCATGCTTCCCGCAAGGTTGATGCTGCAATTGTTCATTAAGAAGGGAGAATAGACCATGTCACCAAGAATAGGATTGGATCTGCCAACCATCATACAAAAAGCTGCCGAGCTGGCGGATGAGCACGGCCTGGAATCCGTTACCCTCGCTTCGTTGTCTCAAAAGCTTGGTATCCGTTCTCCTTCTTTATATAACCATGTGGACGGATTAAGCGGGCTTAAGGAGAAGCTTGCCTTGTACGGACTTAAAAATCTGCATGACCGGCTGCTCCGCGCCGCTGCCGGAAGATCGGGCGATGATGCCGTCTTTGCCATAGGGCTGGCTTATATCGGATTTGCGAGAGAGCATCCGGGCTTGTATGAGGCAACGCTTCCGGCTCAACAGACAGAGGACGCGGAGCTGATCAAAGTAAGCGAGGAATTGATTCAGCTTATTATTACGGTGATGGACCATGCGTATAAAATGAAGCAGGAGGATACGATCCATCTTGTCAGAGGCTTCCGCAGCTTTATGCATGGCTTTGCAACGTTGGAGAGTAGCGGAGGGTTCGGCTTGCCGGTCAATCTGGATGAAAGTATTCAGACTGTGCTCAAGGTCTATTTGGCCGGCATTCGGGAGCAGTTCCGTTCTTAAAGCAATATTGATTTACTCAAGAGGCCGGGCGATCCCCTTCCGATAGTCATCGGGGGATTGTCCGGTAAATTTTTTGAACGTTTGGCTGAAATGCGAGACGTATTTGAAGCCAATCTCAAAGGCCGTCTCCGTGATGGAACGGTCCGGGTTCATCGTAAACAGCATTTTAGCCTGATTGATTCGGCGTTGATACAGGTAATGGAACAAGGTGATGCCGGTTGTTTCCTTAAAGATCTTCACCAGATAATGCTTATTAAGATGCATGTAATCGGCGATATCGTCCAGCTCTAGATCCTCCCGGTAATGCTCCTCGATATACGCGATCAGCTTTTGGACGTTCTGATGCTTAATACTGCCAGGCGGAGAGGCTTGTCCATAACTCGGCATATGGGCTAATTCGTAAATAAGCAGCAGCAGCTCTTGGAAGCAGAGGATTAACCGGTCATGCGACAGCGGATCATCGCTTTGCCGAAGCTGGCATAACCGTTCCAGCAGCGGCTCAATCCTTGTCTGCTCCTCGGCTTTCAGGGAGATCAGACGGTTCGTCTGTCTCTCGAAGGGAAGCAGCAAGGGGATCAGAAAAGGCGGCTGAAACAAGCCTGATGCAAAAGCCGGGTCAAAATGGACGACCGTCCGGCAATATTCGTACCGGTTATCGATGGACGGATAATGAAGAGTCATCCCGTTCATCAGAATGAGGTTGCCTGGAGCAAGCTCATAGATGCTGTCGCCGATCAGAAGCTTGCATTTGCCGCTGTGAAAATAATAAATTTCATATTCCAGATGGGAATGAAAGTCGGTCGGAATCTGGGATGTATTGTACATCGCTTCAATGGGAAGCGGGTATCGTTCTTGAGAGCTCATGAGATTCCTCCATGGATGAAATAGCTGTGCCTTCATTATACTGCTCTCCTTTTAAATACACCAACCACGTATAAGTGGGCCTGCGATGAACGATAACCGGATAGAAGCGGCTCGCTCCCAGCGGTGGTACGATGAGATTAGGACAAGTTGAGGAGGATAATTGATTATGATCAAAGAACAATTAGCCATAGAATCCGTCAGTGCCATGAAAGAAACCGTTGGGCGTCTTGCGATGACGATGCCGGTAACGGATATGCATACTCATTTGTTTTCCGCCGATTTCGGCAATTTGCTGCTATGGGGCATCGATGAGCTGCTTATATATCATTATCTAATTTCGGAGTCGTTCCGCTGGGCGGATGATCAGGAGTCGTATGACGCATTCTGGGCTATGTCGAAGAGGGAGCAGGCGGACTGGATCTGGAACAAGCTATTTATTGAGCATTCTCCGGTTAGCGAGGCAGCTAACGGTTTTATTACGATTTTGCACCGTCTTGGCTTAGATGTTTCCTCGCGTAATCTGAATGATTACCGTGAAGCGCTTGCGAGCCGTACGACCGCACAACAGGTGGATGAAGTGCTTCGGATCTCGAATGTGAAGCATGTCCTTATGACCAATGATCCGTTTGATCCGGAAGAGCGTGAAGTATGGCTGAACCGCGGCGGCAATAAGGACTCCCGTTTCTCCGCGGCCCTTCGGGTCGACAGCCTGCTGAATGACTGGCCGAATGCGGTTGTACAGCTCCAATCCCTTGGTTATGAGGCTTCCGAGGAATGGACGGAGAAGACGAAGGAGGAAGTACGCCGTTTCCTGTCGGAATGGATTGTACGCATGGACGCTTTATATCTGGCTGTCTCGATGCCGGGCGATTTCGTTTATCCGGCTGAGGACCACCGCACTCGCATGATTGACGAAGCGATGGTGCCGGTCTGCCAGAAGCATGGCATTCCGTTTGCACTCATGATTGGCGTTCGCCGCCGCGTGAATCCGGAGCTTCGTCTTGCGGGTGACATGAGCATGGACTCGGATGTGTCTGCAGTTGAAGCGTTATGCCGCAATTATCCGAAGCAAAAATTCCTTATTACGATGCTGGCCCGCAGCAATCAGCATGAGCTGACCGTGCTTGCGCGGAAGTTCCGCAATCTGATGGTATTTGGCTGCTGGTGGTTCCTTCACATCGAATCGATGGTAGAGGAGATGACGAAATTCCGTCTTGAGCTGCTCGGCACTTCCGTTATCCCGCAACACTCGGACTGTCGTGTATTTGAACAGCTGATTTACAAATGGGAGCACTCGCGCCGCATTATCGGGCAGGTGCTGGCTTCGAAATACGAGCGTTTGTACAACAATGGCTGGAAGGTCACGGAAGAAGAGATCAAGCGGGATCTTGATGATTTGTTCAACCGGAATTTCTGGCGTTTCCTTGGCAAGGAGCAGCCGGAATAGTTAGGAGGAGAAGCGGGCGATGCCTGCTTCTTTTTTTTGTGAATTCTAATGGTTTCGCCTTGTTGCCTGTACAACATCACTGTCCGTGAAATAAATCGAATCAATGCGGGGAAGCGCCATATACTGTTGTAACGCAACAGGGATGGAGGCGACTCTACGTGACCGATAAACGATTGCCGCGCAGTTCCCTTCTTTCATTAGGCGGCATGTTATTTCCAATCGTTGTGCATGGCATTCATCTGCTGCTTCCGCTGCTTCTTACGGGCGGCATTAGCGCAATGGAATGGTCCAATATGAAGCATCATGACGGCGGGATGAACGGCATGATGAACGATCCATTTATGGATGGCATTATGATGGGAATTATGATTGTCTCCGTGCTGTTTACAATCGGATATCTTGTCCGGATCTGGCGTCTCCGGGATTGCAGCAAGGCAGCAGCCTGGTGTTATACCGGTGTATCTGCCGCCTGCTTTGGCTTGCTTGTTGTATTGATGTAACTTTGTCCGGTCCGATAAGGGCCGGTAATTTTCAATGACAAGCTTCGGTAAAAATGCCTGTTGCGCTTTAGGACAATCTCTGCTCTAATGGGTATGACAGACCTATATATAGAAAATGGATCGTGGAGCGAAAGGATTGCAACGGGATGGAAACAAAGGGCAGTGTCTATAGACTCGGCATGCAGATGATGCCGCGAGTCTGGTTTAATGCGCGTATCGATTTCAGCGCGACTTTATTATTCAGTATTTTTAACGTTGTATTGAATCAATTTTTTATGCCGTTCGCGATTCGGGAAGGAGCTACCAACTTTCAGGTTGGGCTATTGTCCGCGGCGCCGGCAGTAGGTCTCTTGTTCTCGCCGATTTGGGCGGCATGGATCGAGAAGACGGGCAATCCGAAACCGTTTGTGATTGTTCCTAACGTCATCGGCCGATTACTCATTATTTTTCCTGCCTTATTTGCTCATCCATCTGTTTACGTTGCAACCGCGCTGGTCTTCCAGATTCTAATGGGGATTCAGGCTCCGGCTTACGCTTCGCTTGTCGCACGGATGTATCCGGCGGATGTAAGAGGCAGGCTGATGGGGTATGTGCGGGTAGCAAGCGGAGCATTAATGATTCCTCTTGCGTATATTGTTGGTTCATGGGCTGACAAAGCGGGACCATCGGGTCCGCTAATTACAGCTTCTATATTTGGAGTAGCCTCCATTATCCTATTTAATTCGCTCCGGCTGCCGAAGCAGCCTTTGCCGGCATTGTCCAGAACAAGGGCCAAGTTCTCGCTTCGCGATCAATGGGCACTGGTGTCGGGGAACCGCAAGCTGGCTGTATTTTTGGCTGCGACCACCTTTTCGGGCTTCGGCAATATGCTGTCCAACCCGCTGTACCAGATCATTCAGGTGCAGGTGCTGGAGCTGAGCAATGTACAGATCGGCTTTGCCCGGATCTCTTATTATGCTGGCCTCTTGCTTACTTACTTGATCGCCGGACGATTGATTGACCGGATTGATATTAAACATGTCTTGGTATGCGGGATTAGCGCATATGCGATCGTACCGATGTTATATGGAGTATGGGGAACCTATTCGGCTGTTATCGTAGGCAACGGTATTCAAGGTGTAGGAGAGGCCATATGGGATATCGGCATCCTTGCCTTTGTTTCCAGACTTGCCCCGGGAAGGGAAGCGGCCGTGTTTGGCGTACATCTGATGCTGTTTGGCGTGCGCGGCACGTTAGGGCCGCTGCTTGGAGCAGGCTTGTCGGACAGCGTGTCGTTAACGATGCTGCTGGTGATTGCTTCCATTTGCGGCTGGATCGGAACGGCGCTGTTCCTGATTGGCAACCGAAAAGCTTTACATCAGGAAGGGGCCTCCGGCACCCTTCGATGATTAGAATGAGGGACCTGATTCCAGGTCCCTTTTTGTATGCTTGGGATACTGATATGGATGACAACTTGCTTATAATATCGTTATATCGTAATATTACGATATTATAATTTAGTGATGGTACTGAGGTGAACATATGGATAACAATTTTAAAGCTTATGACGATGCTGCCGAGATGCTGAAGGCTCTTGCCCATCCGGTACGGCTTTGTATCGTTAAAGGGCTGCTCCAGAAGGGCAGCTGCAACGTATCGTTTATGCAGGATTGTCTTGATCTGCCGCAGTCCACGGTATCGCAGCATTTGCAGAAGCTGAAGAGCGCAGGCATTGTTGCCGCCGAACGAAACGGGCTGGAAATTCATTATACAATTGCGTCCCCGAAAATCGCGAAGCTAATCTCGGCGATGTTCGGCGAAGAAGACGAGTCTGAATAAGGCCATACCAACATTGGTAACTACACAACAGGAGGCATAGCTCAACATGAGTAAAAAAGTCATTATTGTCGGAGGCGTTGCCGGCGGAGCTTCCGCCGCAGCCAGATTGCGCAGGCTGGATGAGCAAGCGCATATTATGATGTTCGAAAGAAATGATTATATTTCGTTCGCGAACTGCGGCCTGCCTTATTACATCGGCGGTTCCATCAAGGAACGAGGCAAGCTGCTCGTTCAGACACCTGAAGCGATGTACAAACGATTCAACATCGATATCCGCACCCAAAGCGAGGTTGTAGCTATTCATCCGGCAGCCAAGACCGTAACGGTCCGGAATCTGGCAAGCGGCGAATCGTACGAGGAGAGCTATGATCAGATGATACTATCGCCGGGAGCAAAACCAATTAGGCCGGATGTGCCGGGAGTTGATCTTCCTTCTATTGTATCTCTCCGCAATCTTGCGGATACGGACCGCATTAAGGAAAAAGTAACTGAGGCCGATACGCGTTCAGCCGTAGTTATCGGCGGCGGATTTATCGGAATCGAGATGGCCGAAAATTTGAAGGAGCTTGGCCTTGACGTCACGCTTGTCCAAGCAAGCAATCAGATTTTATCTCCGTTTGATGCCGAAATGGCCGGGATTATGGCTGGCGAAATGGAGGATCACGGTATTCGGCTTCTATTTAACGAGAAGGTACAAGCCTTTAGCCAGATTGACCAGAACCGCGTTGAGGTTCGACTTGCTTCCGGTATTGTCCTCGAGACAGAGCTTGTCATATCGGCTATTGGCGTAACGCCGGATACGGCTTTTCTGCAAAACAGCGGCCTTGCTTTTGGCGAACGCGGACATATTCTCGTGAACGAGCAGATGCAAACGAACCTGCCTGACATCTACGCAGCAGGGGATGCGGTTGAGGTTACGGATTTCGTCAGCGGGAAGCAGACGGCAATTCCGCTTGCGGGCCCAGCTAATAAGCAAGGGAGGATTGCGGCTGATAATGCAGCGGGGCTGAAGACTTCTTATAAAGGCACGCAAGGCACCTCGATTATTAAGGTGTTTGGACTGACCGGCGCGGCGACTGGCCATAGCGAAAAGATGCTGCGCGCTCAAGGTACCCCTTACCAGGTGACTTATGTACATCCGAATTCGCATGCCGGATATTATCCGGGGGCCGTTCCGATGTCGCTGAAGCTGCTATTTAATGAAGCGGGACAGATTTTAGGCGCTCAGGCGGTTGGGCGCGATGGCGTGGACAAACGGATCGATACGATTGCAACGGTTATGCGTCTCAGAGGAACGATTACCGATTTGACGGAGCTTGAACTGGCGTATGCACCGCCATTTTCCTCCGCCAAGGATCCGGTTAACATGGCAGGCTACACGGCTGAAAATATTTTATCCGGACTAACGGATGTTTTTGTAACGGAGCAATTGGCAACCCGGGATCAAGAGAACTCGATTCTTGTTGATGTGAGATCGCAAATGGAGCATAACAACGGCCATATTCCGGGCTCTATTCTTATTCCGGTAGATGAGCTTCGCGGCCGTCTCGCCGAGCTTGACCGCAGCAAAGAGATTTGGGTTTATTGCCAGGTGGGATTGCGCGGTTATACAGCTTCCCGTATTTTGCGTCAAAACGGCTTTAAGGTGAGAAATCTGACCGGAGGCTATAAAACGTACAAGCTGATGCAGTACACACCAAAGCCTGCAGAAAAGCAACCTCCTGCAGCAACGGCAGCCATTGATTCTGTATTTTCCGGTGTAAAGGAAGCTTCGGCGGGTTATGCTGCGGCTGCTGTTCCTGCTTTGCAGGCGGATGCTTCTTTGGATGCCTGCGGCTTATGTTGTCCGGGTCCGCTAATTCAAGTCAAGCAGCGGATGGACGGTATGCAGGCGGAAGAGGTGCTGAAGGTCACCGCGACGGATCCCGGCTTTTACGAAGATATCAAGGCCTGGGCAGGCATGACCAGCAATAAGGTTGAGAAGCTGACGAAGCAGCAGGACGGGACGATTGAAGCCTTTCTTCGGAAGGGGGAAACGGCTTCAGCCGCAAACCCGGTTCATCCGATGGCCCAAGGCAGAGAAAACAGCACCATGATCGTCTTCAGCGGCGATCTCGATAAAGCGATAGCTTCGTTTATTATAGCCAATGGCGCGGCATCCAGCGGGAAAAAAGTAACGATGTTCTTCACGTTCTGGGGATTAAACGTTATCCGCAGACCCGAGAAAGTTCCGGTAACGAAAAATTTAATCGGCCGGATGTTTGGCATGATGATGCCGCGCGGAAGCCGGAAGCTAAGCCTGTCCAAAATGAATATGATGGGGATGGGCGCCAAGATGATCCGCGGTGTGATGAGCAGCAATAACGTGTCTTCCCTTGAAGAGCTGATCGAGACAGCTGTCGCGCAAGGCGTGGAAGTTGTTGCTTGCCAGATGTCCATGGATTTGATGGGGATTAAGCAAGAGGAGCTTATTGACGGCGTGAAAATGGCGGGAGTCGGCTACTATTTGGGTCAGGCCGATCAATCCGGAATCAATCTGTTTATTTAGAAGAGGCATGTTCATTTCTCGTTCATATTGGTCTGCTACAATGCAAACAAAAGGCCATAAAGGGGAATACGAGAGATGAACAACTGGAAAATCATACTAAGTGCTGTCGCGATCTCGGTTGCTTTGACAGGCTGCGGCTCTAAGTCGGATGAATCGGGCACTGCCGCGGATGGAACAACCGGACAAGCTCAGCAGCAAAACCAGGGACAACAGCAAGGCGACTTCCAAGGCAGAGCCATGATGGGTACAATCGGCAAAATCAAATCGATTAATGGCCAGACCATCACCATTTATAAATCGTCATTCCAAAGACCGGAGGGAGGCGGGCGGCAGGGTACACCTCCGCAAGGTGATGCGCCGCAGGGAGATGCAACTGCTCCTAACGGAAATCCTCCAGCAGGTGATCAGACGCAGGGGAACGCGGGATCGGCGCCTCAAGCAGGCAATGGACAAGATAATGGCGGCGGACGTCAACGGAACATGGAGAACATGTTCTCCGACGAGACGATGGATATTACGGTAACGGATGCAACGAAGATTGTATCGGCATCCTTCACCGACGGAAAAATGACTGAAACAGACAAGACGCTGGCTGATTTGAAGGCCGATGATATTATTACCGTGCAGTTGAAGGATGATACACAGGAAGCGGAATCTATTCGCTTGGGCGGCTTTGGCAGTGGAGGTTTTGGCGGCGGCGGAGGCCGCGGACAATTCCAGAACGGCGGCGGTGCTCAAAACGGGCAGCAGACCACTGCAAATTAAAGCAGCGGGCTGTCTTAGAAGTCGATTTCCAATGACTATTGGGAGTTCCCTCTCATCGCACGCTGGATTTTCTCCAGTAGAATCAGGATAAAAGTAAGGCATCGGAAGCTACGTTGGATTCACTCCAGTAAAAATCGCCAGAAGAGCCGATATCGCCCAAATAGGACTGATTATACGGCAAAGAATCCAATGTAGAGTAAGCAGTCAGTCAAAAATGCTACGCTATGCTGTATGAAATCCAACGTAGCTATAACCAAAATATAAAGGGATGTCCCAAAAGTCTTATACATGAGACTTTGAGGACATCCTTTTTTATCGAAAATAAAACTGCCCTGAGCTTCAAGGCAGTTCTATATAGGCTATTGATTTAATACAATGAGATCGTTAAAGTGTCTTTCTCATACAAGGAGTGAAGTGTAGCCTCACTACCGTTGATTTCGACGCTGATCAGCGATTTGATACAGTTTTTCAAGGCATTTTTGCCCGTTGTAAGCTTGCGGTTCAATACAACAGATAATTTCTCGATTGCTTTTTTATTCGTATCAGTTAAGTAGACGGGAATTGTGCGATTATTAAATAAAATCATTGTTTTCATGGGGGAATGCCTCCATTCCATTATTAGACTTTGATATAACATATACGGACTAAACGTACAGAAAGTTTCGTCCGTATATTATTTTGCTTGCTGTATCATCCTATTTTAAGTCATAAAGATTAAGATAAACTTAAAAAATGGTTATGATTTCTTTACAAATTAGAGGAGATAGTCCCTCTACAGGAACGGGCGGACAAGCCATTGAATGCTTAATCCGTAAGAAATGGCAAAATCGCATAAAAAAATAGTAATAAGACAACTGTTTTTTTGATTCCTGCTACCCGTATAATGAGAATCGTAGAACTGTGATATATAGACAGCAATAATGAATTGAATGATAAAGGAGTGCTTGTCAGATGACACGTCCGGGTATCGGTTTACAAATGTATACGCTTCGTGAAGAAACAGCTCAAGATTTTGAAGGTACTTTGCGCAAAGTTGCGGCAATGGGTTATGAAGGCGTTGAATTTGCCGGCTATGGAGATATTCCTGCCGAACAAATGAAAGCACTGCTAGATGAGCTTAATCTGATTGCAATCGGCAATCACGTGCCTCTCGTGAATCTTGAAACAAAGATTGATGAGGAAATTGCTTATTTGACTACAATCGGTGCGAAATACGCGATCTGCCCATGGCTTCCTGTTGAAGTCCGCGATGCAGAAGCTTGGAAGAAGCATCTCGTAAACTTCGCGGAATTCGGTAAGCGATTCCAAGAAGCAGGCATTGTTTTCTGCTATCATAACCATGAATTCGAGTTCGAAGTTGAGATCGATGGACAAGTCGTGTTCGACAAGCTGTACGAAACAGTAGGTGCTGACCTGCTGCAAGTAGAGATGGATCTTGGCTGGGTGCAATATGCAGGCCGCGATGTGCTCGAGTACATCTCGAAATATGCGGGCAGACTGCCGCTTGTTCACTTGAAAGACTTCGTTAAGAATACAGAAAAAGCTGAAATCGACACGGTCGAGCTTGGCCGCGGCGATCTGGATCTGCTGCCGCTTATCAAGCAATCCGAGCAAGCAGACGTAAAATGGCTGATCGTTGAGCAGGACCGCTGCGCGAACCCGCCGATTCAATCGGTTGAAGAAAGCATCAACTGGCTGAAAGCAAACTATCTGAACCAATAATTTTCGACTTTTGACTATAGAAGAGGCAGGGGAAAATAATGAGCAAAGTAAGAGTAGCAGTAATCGGTTGCGGTTCCATCTCCAAACACCGTCATATTCCTGAGTATGCAAGCAATGAGAACGTTGAACTGGTTGCATTTGTTGATCCGGTAATCGAGCGTGCAGAAGAGTATGCTGCAAAACATGGCGGCAAAGCTTTTGCCGATTATGAGACTATGCTGGCTGAAGTAAAACCGGATGCAGTAAGCGTATGTACGCCTAACTATCTGCATGCTTCTATGGCGATTGCAGCAGCTAACGCTGGCGCTCACGTCCTTGTTGAGAAGCCAATGGCTGTTACGGACGAAGAAGCGGCTGCTATGATCGAAGCGGCTGCGAAAAACGGCGTGAAGCTGATGGTTGGACATAACCAACGTCTGATGCCTCCGCACGTAAAAGCAAAACAAATTCTCGAATCCGGCGTTCTTGGCCGCGTTCTGACTTTCCGTACATCGTTTGGCCACCCTGGTCCAGACGGCTGGAGCATTGACGGTGCAGGAAGCTGGTTCTTCCGTAAGCCTGAAGCTATCATGGGCGCTATGGGTGACCTTGGCGTGCATAAATCCGACCTGATCCGTTACCTGCTTAACGATGAAGTATCGGAAGTTGCCGCATTTATCGGTACAATCGACAAAGCTGGAGATGTAGACGACAACGCTAACGTTGTTGTACGTATGCAGAGCGGTGCAATCGGTTCCTTGGTTGCAAGCTGGACGTACTACAAAGGCGAAGACAACAGCACTGTTCTGTGGTGTGAAAAAGGCGTTATGAAGATCGGCACGCATCCTGAGGATCAAGTTATTGTTGAGCTTCGCGACGGTTCTGTTGAAAAACATAGAGTCGGCGAGATCTCCACAAACACGAAACAGTTGTCCAGCGGCGTAGTAGATGCATTCATCGATTCGATCGTTAACGACACTGTACCGGCTATCCCGGGTGAAGAAGGACGCAAATCACTCAAAGTGATCCTGAGCGCATTTGAATCCCAAGCGACAGGCCAATTTATTAAAGTGAACTAATCGCTATATATAGAAGAAACTCCTCAAGGGATCGCCTGAACCGGCGATTTCTTGGGGAGTTTTTTTGTTTACTCGATTTTTCGGAAACGCTTTCTTAAAGGATTCTAATGTTTCATCCTCCTAGAGTTGAAATATTCTGACATCTGTTCGGAATAGCCAACAGCCGTCTGAATCTGCGGTTTTAGCGAAAAGTGAGCACATTCTCATAAAGACGCTCAACCGCCTGTTTTTACAGTAAAAACGCGTAACTTACCAGTTTTTGTGCCATGAAACAAGTTCGAAACACATGTTACGATAAGTGGCGTCGGAGGGCAAGTGATAAACAAGCCAACAACATTTATACCACATACAATTCTAGGAGGATGATTTCATGAAGATGCAAACATTACGAGTAGGTGTCGCTAGCTTAGCAGCAGCAGCTTTGATCAGTGTAGGTGTAACGACTCCAACTGCAGGTGCAGCACCAGCTGTGAAGACTTACTCCACAACTTTGAATAATGTTTCGATGGATCAAATCAACGAGATTGCGAAGCAATACGGGATTGACTTGAGCAAGATTACTTTTGGCGGCATTACGATTAAATTGCCAACAGAAGTAACGAAGCCAAGCACAGGTACTGGCAATACAGGCACAGGCAACACAACAAAGCCAACTACACCGTCTAAACCTGCTACGCCATCCAAACCAAGCACGGGTTCCGGTAACACTGGAAGCAATTCCGGCAGCACTGGTAACACAGGCAACACTGGAAGCAATTCCGGCAGCACTGGTAACACAGGCAACACTGGAAGCAACTCCGGTAACACTGGCAATACAGGCAACACAGGCAGCGGTACAGTATCGCAAAGCGAGTTCGCTTCTCAAGTTGTAACGCTTGTTAACAAAGAGCGTGCTAATGCTGGTCTGAAAGCTTTGACAGTGGACGCACTTTTGACAAAAGTAGCAACAGCTAAAGCACAAGACATGTACGACAAGAACTACTTTGACCATAACTCTCCAACTTACGGTTCGCCGTTTGATATGATGAAATCGTTTGGCGTGACTTACAACTATGCTGGCGAGAACATTGCAATGGGTCAAAAATCGCCAACTGAAGTAATGACAGCTTGGATGAACAGTGCTGGTCACCGCGCTAACATTCTGAACGCAAACTACACGAAAATCGGCGTAGCTTACGTGAATGGCGAGTGGGTACAAGAATTCACAGGCTAATCGTTCAATACGATTATTGAGGTTATTTAATCCGGAAGAACCAAGCGTCAGGCGGTTCCGCCTGACGCTTTTCTTTTCTTCACATAAGCAAGGAATCCGTACTTACAATACGCAGAAACCAGGGGGTCAACACATATGAAGAAAGCTTCGATGATGACAACAGCAGTACTCGGCTTATCTCTTATTTTTGCTACAGGATCGGTTCATGCGGCCAGCACAACGCATACAGCTGCAGAAGGCGATACATTCTGGAAGCTTTCGCAGAAATATAGCGTGTCGGTCGATAAGCTTATGAAAGCGAATGCAAAGATTAATCCTTTGAATATTTACGCTGGCCTTAAGATTGTCATTCCAACTACAACAACGACAAAAGCAACAACAACCGCTAAGGCAACTACAACTGCTAAAGCAACAACCGCCAAAGCGGCAAAGGTTACCGCGCAAAGCGTAACCGATCAAGCGGGAATCATTCATACTTTCAGCAAGCAGCTGTCTATTCAAGCTACAGCTTACAGCGGTGATGCTTCTGAGAACGGCGGCTGGGCAGGTCTGGATTACTTCGGCAACAAACTGCAGGTAGGCACGGTTGCTGTTGATCCTAAGGTTATTCCGCTTGGCACAAAGCTTTATATTACAGGCTATACCTCGGGCGGTCTTCCAACGGGCGGAATGATTGCGACGGCATCCGATGTTGGCGGCTCTATTAAGGGCAACCGTATCGATATTTACTTGCCGGGTACTTCTTCGGAGGTAAGCAAATTTGGCATTCAAAACGTAAAAGTATATATTTTGAAGTAAGATCTAACGGCCGGAAGCCCAGCAGCTTCCGGTTATTTCATTTTATCGGCCGGTTGATTGAGCAGTTCCGGCAACGTCACGAACGTATAGCCTTTTTTTCTAAGTTGTGAGATAAGAACAGGCAAAGCCTGTATGGTTCCGGAAAGATCCTGTCCATATCCGCCTCCTGCGTGCTGCAGGACAATGGAGCCTGGCTGAAGGGTCTTTTTTATATTGTGTAAAATAATACCGCTATTCGGATTGTTCCGCCAATCGACAGAATCTACATCCCAATTGACGACCGTATAGCCGCTTTTTCTCGACCATGCCACTTGATTCGGAAGCATCTCACCATATGGCGGCCGCACGAAACGCGGATGATACCCGATAATTTTGCTGACGATGGCATCCGTTCGCCAGATCTGGGTATGAAATTCCCGGGGAGACAGCTGTGACAGGACAGCGTGATTATAGGAATGATTGCCGATGGTATGCCCTTCTTGATGAATGCGCCGCACTAATGCCGGATGTTTCACTGCGCGGGAACCAACAATGAAGAAGGTGGCACAAACATCATAGCTTGCAAGTGTATCCAAAATCTGAGGGGTGAACCTCGGATCAGGTGCATCATCAAAAGTTAGGGCTATCCGTTTGGAGTTTCTTGGGCCATTTAAAATAAATGAATCGGGAAACTGCTTATGCATCTTCACCCACGACATTCCCGCCGCCTTTTGTTTTTTTGGTTTAGAGGGAGAGGAGGCATGGACTTGCCTTACAGATACAAAAAGCAACATGATGGAGAGCGCCATAAGGAGCCATCGCTTTCTTTTGCCGGGCTGAGACGGCATTGGTTTCATTTCGTTTAGTGCCTCCGTTTCGTATGTAATCCGTGAAGCTATTTTTCCCGTTCTTTAAGGGTTCATGCGTAATCGCAAAAAAACAGCCGCATCCAGAAGCCTGGACGCGGCTGTTTTCCTATATATATCTCTATTTCACCTTGAATACTTGAATCGTACGTTGAAGTTGTGTTGCCATGTTAAGCATACGCTCTGTTTCTTGTACAACACCATGGACAGATGCAATCTGCTCATTCATAGAAGCGGATACCTGCTCTGTACCGGCTGCGGATTCCTCGGTAATCGCAGAAATATTCTGGATCGCATCAGAAATTTTGCGGGCGCTCTCCAGCATTTGATCACTTTCGCTTGCAAATGCAGCAATCTGCTGGGTAATAAACTGAACGCTTTGGACAATCTCTGCGAATACCATTTCGGACTCGCGAATCCGCTCGGTCTGTATTTTAACGACTTCTTCATTCACCTTCATATGATTAATCGTCTGTTTGATGCCTTGATCGATACTTTTCACGAGACTGAATACTTCTTTCGTAGAAGCAGTTGATTCTTCGGCAAGCTTGCGCACTTCCTGAGCAACAACAGCAAAGCCTCGTCCATGCTCTCCTGCACGGGCAGCCTCGATAGAGGCATTAAGCGAGAGCAGGTTCGTCTGTTCGGCAATATCGGAGATCGCCGTTGTCATAGCCGAAATACCTTGTGCTTTGCGGGCCAAATCGGTAATTGTCTCAGATACTTTCTCCGTTGCCTCTACGTTACGGCGCATTCCTTCGGATTGCGCTTCCAGTGCCTCGCGTCCTTTATCAACAAGACCCAAAGTGAATTCGGAGCGGTCATTCATTTCTTTCGTTGCATGAGCATAATTCGCGACCTTCTTCTCGATCTCGGCAATGGATTCGCTCATATCCGCAACATCCTCGGAGATTTCATTTGCACCGGTTGCCAGTTCGTTTGAGGAAGCAGCAACCTGCTCCATCGCATTTTGGATGTGATTGTTTTTATCGAAAATATTCCGGCTTGTTTCCGATACATGCCTTGTAATATTGGAGGTTTCGGTCAGAATATCGCGCAGCTTGTCCACCATGCTGTTGAAAGCATGTCCAACTTCGCCAAGAGACGCGTTCGAAGCCGTATCAATTCTTTGCGTGAAATCACCTTTGGAGATCCGGAATGCGGCGTTTGACATTTCTTCAAATGAAGAGTTCAACGCTTTCTCGACAAAACCAACAATCGGAAAAGCAGCAATAGCTAATACGATCGTTACGATAATGCCGGCTAGGAGGGAGCCGCCGCTAAATAAAATAACTAAGTTTAATGCAATTGCGACCAGCGCCAATTTGAAATAAATGGAGGTCATCAGCTTCCTTCTAACGGATAAGGAATAGTACCATTGGCTCATTATGAAAGCGCTCCTTTTTTTAGAATACCCATATTATAGCATCAGCGTTGAAATTGGTCTATAAATGTCGAAGATAATCGAGGCTTGAGGGGGAAGAAAAAATATATAATTGCGTGATAATTTCAAAAAATTATAATTTACTATATTGTAAATTTATTGAAAAGATTTTATAATCAGACCTGAGAACTAGTTTGTAGCAACATTTTACAAAATTACCAGTGTAGAAAGGAGGAGAAATTATATGAATTTAGATGCTATGCCATTGGCGCGGCAAGTTGATTTTGTTTTTCGCCAATTAGAAGAGGAACTTACACATGCGGTTGGAGGAACGGTTCATATTCACATTCGGAATAATGCGGTCGGTAAATTCGGCCTTCGTCATAATCCGATTGAGAGTAAAAACGGCAAACTGGAACAAGACGAAGAAGGAGGTATGACACCGACTCAGGTCCAGGCGTTTCGAAAGCTTGCAATTGATGCTTTGAAATTGAGAAGGAATTGGACGCATGGCGAAATTATGTACGATTTCGCTGTCCGGCAGAACACGGGCACCTGGTCGGCTAGCATCTGCTATGAATCAAATTATAATACCGCGAATTGGAGCTATCGTTATCAGCAGCCGAAGCATAACACAGGCTTTGATTTTTAGGCATTAGCAAACATTTTTACTCAAAAAGCGCCGTGCAGGAAATCCTGCACGGCTGTGTTGTTTGCAGACAGGTTAAGGTAAAACGAAATGCTCAGTCGGCTATTTCATCTCATGACTTCCCGAATGGAGATGCGGAATTCCGCTGCTGTTCGCTTCATGCTCCTGTGCTGCAGCAGGCAGAAGGAATCCGAGCAGCAAGGGCAGCAGAAACAATCCGTATACAACGATGCTTTTCAGAAGAGACATCGAGTGATCATGATCATGGTCATGATGGTCATGATGGTCATGATTGTGATGGGAATGGTCATGGCCGCAGTCTTCACAGTCTGCAGAATGAGGCTTGCGGCCAAGCGCAAGGAAGACTTGATGAACAGCGGCCGCATTTAATACGATGGCTGACAGCTTGACGTACAGCTCCATGCGAGGTGCGATATAAAGCGGCAGCTGCCCTAACCGGTCGAGATAGAGAATCAGGAAGGCGAAGGCGGCAAGAAAGCCTGCCCGTATCCAGTTATGGTTCATTTAAGCACCTCCAGCAGCCATACGCTGGCCAGCACTAGTGTAAAGGTCAGCGCGGTAATCGACAGAACGATTCTTGCCCGGAAGGTGGACAGCATCATCAGCATATTTTTCAAATCAATCATAGGACCAAACACAAGGAAGGCCAGCAGCGGACCATGCTCGAACATCCCTCCGAAAGATGCTGCAATAAAGGCATCCGAGGTGGAGCAGATCGACAGCAAGAAGGCCAGTCCCATCATGAAGAAGTAGGAGAGAACAGGCTGATTTGCAACCGACTCAAAGGCCTGACGGTCAATAAAGGATTGAATAACTGCCGTAAGCAGCGCACCAAAGATTAAATATTTGCCCATATCGAAAAACTCATCGGAAGCATGCGCGAGTGTCGAGGATAGTCTCCCGCTTTTTTGGCGGCTTTCGTGATGATGGTGATTATGGTGATGATGGATGTCTGGAGCTGCTGCCTTCAACGGATTATTCTTCATGAACCGGTGAAGGAACAACCCGATAACGATGGACACGATAAAGGCAATGATAAGCCGATCATAAGCCATTTGCGGCTCTGTGCGAAAGGCAGCATAGGTGGATGTAAAAACAATGGGGTTAATAATTGGGCCGGCAAGCAGATAAACAATCCCGATATAAGCTGGCATGCCTTTGCGGATTAATCGTCGCACAACGGGAATCATGCCGCATTCGCATAACGGAAATACAAGTCCAAGCAATGCGCCAAAGAGAATGCCGACGATATGATGCTTGGGCGTCAGCTTCTGGATCATTTCGTCGTTAACGAATACTTGAAGCAGGGCAGAGAAAATAACGCCAAGCAGAATGAATGGAAAAGCTTCTAATATAATACTTAAAAATACAATTTTGAATTCTTGTGCGCCATCGGATTCCAGAAGGGCAAGGGACCAGGGCTGTCCAGCCCATATAAGGCAGAGCATGACAAGACATCCGATACCCAGAAGCGGGGTTCCGAACCGGAATAATGTGTTCAGCATAGGCCGACCTCTCTCTAATAATAAGAATCACGTCGATAAACAGCTTATGCGGGGCAAGCGTGGTATAGGACAACTTTTTGGAGCGGGCTTGACATGGCAGTAGAGACTTGCGCTATAATCAGGGTACAAAATGCGATGATGGGAACAAGTAAGCTCAGGTGTTAATGCATGCAGAGAGCTGGCGGAGGGTGCAAGCCAGTGCAAGCCTGATTGCTGAATGGGTCCTGGAGCGGAAAGCGGAACACAGCCTCTTGAAGTGCTGTCTATGCTTCTCCGGCTGTTCCCCGTTACGGAACAATGAAGGCTTGTTGCTTGTAGCCCGGCTCTGACGTATATCGGATAGATGCGGGAGGCAATAAGTAAATTAGGGTGGCACCACGGTCCCTCGTCCCTTGCGGCGGGGGATTTTTTGCGTTCATATACGCATAAGAGGTAAGAATTTAAGCAGAGAAAAGGGGACGAACGTTCATGAAAAAAGTACTTTCAGGCATCCAGCCGAGCGGTCAGCTGACGCTGGGCAATTATATCGGCGCGATGCAAAACTTTGTAAAGCTGCAGGAGACGGAAGAATGCTTCTTTATGGTTGTTGACCTTCACGCGATTACGGTACCGCAAGATCCTGTCATGCTGCGCGAGCAGACAGAATCGGTTGCGGCATTGTTTATCGCTGCGGGTATTGATCCGGCTAAAGCGAATATTTTCGTACAATCTCATGTGCGTGCTCATGCCGAGCTAGGCTGGATTTTGACAACACTTACCGGTATGGGCGAGCTTGAGCGTATGACGCAATTCAAAGATAAGTCTGCTGGCAAAGATTCGGTTGGCGCAGGACTGTTTGTGTACCCGTCCCTGATGGCCGCAGATATTCTTGTCTATAATGCCGACCTTGTGCCGGTGGGGGACGACCAGAAGCAGCATTTGGAGCTTACGCGTGATTTGGCGAACCGCTTCAACTCGCGCTTTGGCGATTACTTTACAATTCCGGAGCCGTACATTCCAAAGGTTGGCGCACGGATTATGTCACTTGATGATGCCAGCAAGAAGATGAGTAAAAGCAACCCGAACGTTGGCAGCTTTATTGCGCTTCTTGACGAACCAAGTGTTATCCGTAAAAAAATCAGCCGGGCAACAACCGATTCCGGTCGCGAAGTGAAATATGACCCGGCGAACAAACCGGAAATCAGCAACCTGATCAGTATCTATTCGCATTGCGCGAACATATCCATCGCTGAGGTGGAAGCGCGTTATGAAGGTCAAGGTTACGGTCCGTTCAAGAAGGAGCTCGCCGAGCATGTTGTAAATGTTCTTGAGCCTCTGCAGCAGAAGTATAAAGCGATTCGCGAATCCGGCGAAATTCATGAGATTCTGAAGCAGGGCGCAGCACGAGCATCAGAGCTTGCGGATCGTACACTTGCGGATGTAAAAGAAAAAATGGGCTTCCTCGCACCTCGCGGATGAGAAACCTCTATCGAGGCCTTTCAAAGAAGGGCGACCGCGTTTAGAGGCAGGTTTAATCGCTAATAATTATGTGGTAACAAAAACAAAGGCTGACGCAAATGGCGTCAGCCTTTGTTTTCGTTACGGCGGCGTAATCTTGCTTTTACAACGAAGCCGCCCCCGATCATGCAAAGCGTGAGAATCCCGAACAGGATCGCCAGCCATGCATTAAAAGACATCGAGATTGCAGTGGCGCACATAAGCAGAACAGAGACTACGGCGAAAAATAAAGATAGCGGTTTAGACAAGATTTTAACTCTCCTTTACGGCTGTAAATATTATTTTTTGAGGTTAGCATAATTTGCGTTAACCTGCTCATAATAAGTTTGCAAGCTTGCAAAACATCACAGTGCTCAACTGAAGGGAGAATATCAGCATGGCTAGCAACAAATCGAGCAATCAATTGGTGGTTCCACAAGCACAAGCAGCTCTTAATCAACTGAAGGTAGAAGCAGCACAAGAGCTTGGCGTACAAATTCCAGCAGACGGTTACTATGGTAACGTGTCCACTCGCGAAGCAGGTTCGCTTGGCGGATACATTACGAAGAAGCTTGTCCAAATTGCTGAACAACAATTGTCCGGCGGAGGCTTCCGCTAATTGTTATTCATACACAATGCTTCAGAGGAAGCCACAAAGCTCAAGGGTTAATCCCTTGAGCTTTTTCTCATGTTATCTTCAGACATAAAAAGAAAAGCCCCTTCTATTGTGCGCCAGGGGCTTTCCTTCGTCAAGCTTGTGCTAATATGTGTTCATGCGCAGCCGTTTCATTAATCGGTCATCGCTTAACCATCCGACATAGGAGCCAACGGTTTCATATTCCTTGTTCATAAGCAGAACGGCTACAAACGGATACTGCTTGCGGTGACGATATCTGACGTCTGACCAGCGGACTTCATATCCCCAAGCATGCTCCTTCACTTCTGCACAAGCAAATTTCGTAAAATATAAAAAGGAGCGTATTGCATTATCGTTCCTGGATTTGGCAACGGCAGGATGGTCGGAGCACCGTACGTTGTCCAGCCATCTGAGCTTGTTTCCTCTAAGATCACCGATGACAAAGCTTCCATCCGTTGCACGTTTGACGATATTCCAATGAGACAGCGAGATTGTCGGGATGGCAACATAAGCTTTTGTCCCGTCCGGTTCCGGGTCCAGCGTCGGGAGCTTGCGAAGCGTACTTCTGTGAGCAAGCGTTCGCCATGTATAATAAATGATGGTAAACAGATACAAGAGCGGAAATACGGCAACGGGACTGGCAAGGCCAAAAGCCCAAATCAGAATCGCACCGACATGGGTAGCGAATATGACAGGATCAAAGATATGGATAATATTCCATGAGATCCATTTCTCCGTAAACGGCCGCATCGCCTGCGTTCCATACGTATTAAATAAATCGGTAAATACATGAACGCAGACGGCAAGCAGAACCCATGAACCGATATGCAGCCAGGGAAGGCTGCCGCGGTAAAACAGCTGGAGAAGTCCGGTAATAACAATCGTCCAGATCGCGATAGCCGGCAGGGAATGTGAGATGCCGCGATGATTCCGGATATAGCTGGCATTTCCTTTCAGCCGCAGGAAGGTATCAAAGTCCGGAGCTTGCGAGCCGACAATGGTTCCGATTAAGACAGCAGTGAAGATGGATGTGTTGTTAGCGACAACAGGATCGATGCAGGCCAATCCGGCGAGTCCGATACCCATGACGAGATGTGTACCTGTGTCCACAGCTAGACCTCCTAACTAATAATGCAACTTAATGAATGGCCGCACAATTATGATGTAGTATCAACGGAGATGCATTACTTTATCAGTGGCAAATGAAAGGGGACAAGGACTAATGTATATTTGCTTTGCGGAATATAAAATCGCGGCAGGTGATCGCGAGGCTTATTTAGCCTATGCCGATACTTTAATGAAGGAATCAGGGAATAACATCCAATTATATGAAGGGACAGATCAATTGAACTTATTTGTGGAGATCTGGACAGCAGCAACCGAAGAGGAGGCCAAGGCCATAAAAAAAGAACGCTGCGATGAGCGTTCTCCTTGGTACCGGATCGCCGAATGGATTCCCGGCGGGGCGGACAAAATGCATGTATGGACATTCAAGCCGGCGGGGGGAGGCTTAAATGCCGGATAATCCTTAACCTTCGCGGGTCAGCGGCGTTGTGTTCGTAATCATGCCGCCTTGGAACGGATATTCATAATTGATTTCGCCGTCGAACGTTACATAATCCAGGTTCAAAGTCAGCAGGAGATAACGCATGCCTGTGGAAGGATCGCTAATAATAATATGATCGCGGCCGGCTGCTTCAATAATGCCGCGGAATACTTTTGCGTTCCATTCACGGTTGTTCTCGTAGGTCATGTAGAAGGTAGCCATTTTTCCGCGATTCAGGCGCAAAATATTCTCTACATAAGACTCTTCAACCGGAACCGTTACAATGTTTCCGCCTGTTGGGGTAATAACCGCACCGTTTGGTACCTGCGGAATCGATTGCGCGCCGAGTGTTCCCGGCATCATAGGCATTGGCATATTAGGCATTGCTGCTGCCGGCATTATAGCATTCGGGAAGCCGCCGCCGTAACCGCCACCACCAAATGGGCTGACACCGCCGCCATAACCGCCCGTGTTCGCCGGACTTACTGCATTTTTGTAACCATAACCGTAAGACATGCTGTTGATCCTCGCTTTCAATCTTTGAGATTTGTTGAATGATCAGTACACTCTTGGACAATCTTCTCTGGTCGGGATGAAGAAGCAGTGCGCTTTATATCGGCCGCTGTTCGTCTGATCCCACCAGGTACCCGGACAATCGCCGGAAGGACGGAAAAACCAAAGCGCATTAGACGCCGGCCGCTGGCGTTCGCCATTGATAGCCCGTCTGGCCAACGCAATATCTCTATCGCGCGCGCTCTGATAAAAGTAACCTTTTTGTGTAGCCTCAAAGCCTCCGGGATTCTGATACACCATTTGTGGAATGGTACGGATGTTTTTGAAATCGAGACAGTTGCCCAGAACACGATTGACGCCAACGTTGCCCACCATCAGCATGCCCAGCTCGCCTTCGCCCTCCGCTTCGGCACGCATCAGTCTGGCGAGCATATTCACCTGCTCTTCGTTCACTTTGATGACTGCCATATGTTCGGCCCTTCACTTCCCTTCATCCATATAAAGAGTTGGGCTCTTGACTACATACCTATAGTATTGAAGGGCGGTCAAAAGGGTTCCACATTTATTGTCACAATTTGAGTGGCGAATTGATGAACAATAGCCTTGAACGTTGTCATGGCATCTATTTTTCTGTATGATTAAAAACGATTCATCAATGAAAATGTATAGGCGCGCGTAAGGCGTGCTTTGTTGCATAACTCGGGAGGCTCGCTTCGTGTTGAAAGATTTAATTGCACTAACCAAACCACGGCTGCTCCGGCTTAATGTATTTGCCGCGATAGGCGGTTTCTGGGTCGCTTCTAAATGGGATATTGAATGGCTGACGCTGCTGTGGGTCGTCATCGGTTCAGCGGTTACAATAGGCTCTGCATGTGTTATTAATAACTATTGGGACCGTGAGCTTGACCAGAAGATGGAACGTACGAAGGAACGCGCATTGCCGATGGGGCGTTTGCAGCCTGGCTTTGTTCTGGGATACGGCATTGTGCTTGGCATTATAGGTCTTACAGTGTTGTTTGTTCTTGTAAATCCGGTTACCGGCTGGCTTGGTTTTCTCGGTTGGTTTGTCTATATCTTCATCTATACGATGTGGCTCAAACGCACATCTACCTGGAGCACGTCGATTGGCGGTATTTCCGGGGCAATGCCTCCGGTGCTTGGCTATTGTGCCGTGACGAATGAAGTGGATATGGGAGCCTGGCTTTTGTTTGCCTTTCTGTTCCTATGGCAGCCGGCGCATTTCTGGTCACTTGCGATCCGCCGCGTAGAGGAATACCGTGCGGCAGGCTTCCCGCTGCTTCCGGTTGTGAAGGGGATTAAGCGGACGAAGCTGCAAATGATTCCTTATGTTGTGCTGCTTATTCCGACCTGTGTGCTTCTATACACTTATGATTACACGGGAATTGTATTCCTGATTCTGTCCGTGATCGCCGGGATTGTCTGGGCTGTTCATACGATTCGGGGAATCAAGGCGGAGAACACGGAGAAATGGGCAAAGGCTAACTTCCTTATTTCCGTTAACTATTTGATGGTAATCTTTATTGTAATGATGGCAAATACCGTGAAGTAATCTGCTAAGTTATTGCTGCGGTCATTCTTTTTAGGGGAGGGCTAGAGGGAAAATGGCATTTCTTAAAAAACACAGCTTTAAATTTGCCGTATTAGCGCTTTGTTTGGCAATGGGCATTTATTTATTCATTACGAATTATTCGCAGTCAAGCGGCGGCAGTAAAATGCCTGTCCAGATGGCTGCTCCGTCATTTGCTATGAATGATATTGACGGAAATGAAGTGTCGCTGGATTCCACAAACGGCAAAGCAAGACTCGTCTACTTCTATTGGGCAAGCTGTCCGGATGTATGCCCTCCAACAACGTTTATGATCTCCGAGGCAGAGGATCAACTCCGTGAAGCAGGGCTTCTCGGCACGAAAGCCGAGCTGATCTCGATTACTTTCGATCCGGCCCATGATACGCCTGATGTCATTCGGGACTTCGCAACCCGTAATTTTGCGCAGCTGGATGAAGGGGGCTGGGACTTTCTGCGCGGCGATGACGAGGAAGCCTCGATCAAGCTGGCAAGAGATTTTGGCGTCAGCGTGAAGAAGGATGAGGAAACCAACTCCTTCATACATATGAATGTCATCACGCTCGTTGATAAGAAAGGCCAAATACGCAAATGGATTAACGGCAGCGACGAATCGCTTACACCAGAAAGCTTAGTGGCGGATTTGAAGCAGCTCGCGAAGGAATAAACGATGAATATTTTTTGGCATATATTATGGAGCAATGTCTTGCCGCTCACATTGATGATAGCTGTTGGCTTCACAATGCAGCGGTTTTTTTCTTTGGATATCAAAACCTTGTCGAAGCTGAACTTTTATGTATTTTCTCCATCGGTTATTTTTAATCTGCTGTACACGACAGATATATCGGCAAGCCTGATCGGGCAAGTGCTGCTGTTCGTTATTCTGTTTATGACCTTGCAGGCTGTCGCCGTAGAATTGGCAGTCCGCTTGCGCGGTCTGGAGGGCGGCATGCGCGGAGCCATGCGCAACTCTGTCCTGTTCTATAACAGTGCCAATTACGGGATTCCGCTCAATCAGCTGGCTTTTTCGGCTAATCCGTTTACCTTGTCGATCCAGATCATTGTTATGGTTACGCAGTCCTTGCTGCCCAATACATACGGCATATACAGCGTTAATGCACATAAGATGAGCTTCAGGTCCACGCTTCGTACGATTTTGTCACAGCCGATTATTTATGTCATTCCGATCGCGTTCCTGCTGCATGGGTTCCATGTGCAATTGCCGCAGTCAATCGAGACACCAATCACCTACCTGTCGAATGCCTTTATCGGTACGGCATTGGTTACGTTAGGCGTACAGCTGGGCAATATGAAGTGGGAGCTTAACCCAATCCTGATCAAAAATGTTCTGCTTGCAAATGGATTGCGCCTGATCGGAGGCCCCGCATTAGCTGCCCTTGTAGTATGGGGGTTGGGATTTTTCCTTACCATTGACCATATGATGGCGGCAGCGCTTATTGTATCATCATCTGTCCCGACCTCGCTCAGCAGTGTGCTGCTCGCTGTCGAGTTCGACAATGAACCGGAATTCGCCTCACAGGCAGTGTTTCTATCGACCGTGCTAAGCATCATTACAGTAGCTGTTGTTATATTCCTTCTTCATATTTAATGGGGTAATGGATGTATTGCTCAAGGCCGGCCTTCTCGAATTGTTCGATCAGATATTCCTCAGGCGTATGCTCGACACCGGGGTAACCCCGCCTCGTATAGATATGCTCGGCATCGGGGAACAAGTCACGGAGTATACCGCGGATCCGTTTGCCGGAGGAATCATTATCGGTGAAGATATAAACGTCTTTGTCACCAACCTGCTTCCGCAGCTTCTCGAGCTGAACGGTGCCGGGTGTGCCAAAGGTGCAGAAGATGGGGATGGATTCATCAAGTACCCGGCGAATACGGCTTTTATCGTTTTTGCCTTCCACAATAATGGCGATATTCATAACAGTCACCAGCCTTTTCTCCAGTAGGTTCTTACACGTAGTGTAGCTATATTCGCCTGCTGTGAGCAAGGAAAAGATTTCTAATAAAAACGGGACGGAGCTATAGCTCCGTCCCGTCTTCATATTCAAAGGGGAATCTTAATGGCAGATTGTGCAGATGATGATAACGAGCAAGATAAACAATACGAGGATGGACCCCACATTGTTAAAGCCGCCACCGCGATGATCGCTTACAGGTGAAACATGAATATCAGACATCTAAGTCACCCCTCTCAAGCAAGCTTCAACGTCATGTCGGCCCGGCAATCGTCCTTGCGGATCAACTGTTATGGATGGCCACCTGACATAGTGCATTATATGCCCGGGTGAGCGGATGGCCTTGTGCATTCACCTAGACTTAGGAAAAATGGGTGTGAGTGCAGTTCTTCTCCGGTGGAAGGGCAGAAAACAGACGCCAATCATCAGGCCCAGGAAGGCCAGATAATACGGAGATAGATTGTCCCGCAGATGGCCGGCAAGCATCGGGCCAAGGAAGGCTCCGACAGAATAAGCAATGGACAGGACCGAGAAGGTGCGTCCGTACTTGGCACCGCCGCTAAGCTCGATGAGCAGGGTTGAAATAGCGGGAAGAACGATGCCTTTGGCCATCCCGACAAGCAGCAGCAGCATAATGAATGGAAGCGGCGTATGGGCCGCAATCGTAAAATAGACCAGAGCCAATCCAAGGGAACCCCATAACGTTCGGTGGTAGGAAGACAGCTTGTTAAGAAATAGCATGCTTAATGTAATCAAGGCCCCCAGGCTGACAACGGAGAACAGGATTCCCGTTTCCATCATGCCTTCCATGGAGGTGGACATAAGCGGCAGCTCAAAGGACAAGATGCCCTGCGCACAGCTCATGGCAACCGGCAGCAGGAACACCAGCCAGGGGATGGGGGTTCCTTCCACAACGATTGGCGTCATTCCGCCGGGCGATGCCGGCTCTGCTTCTTTTGCCGGAGCAGCCTTGATGTCCCGGATGAAGAATAAGGCGCACACTGCGGTAATGACAAGTACCCAGCCCAGCAAATAAAAGGCGGTAGTGAACCCGATCTTTGCAACCATATACGCACCGGCTGCCGGGGATACGACGGTAGCAAGCGTATGGACAAGCCCGTTGCCGGCCATAAACTTTCCTTGCTTGGTCACATCATTTGAGATGCGGGCCAGCAGAGCAAGACAGGCAGGAGATAGAAAAGCCAGTACAAATCCGCTGATTGAGCGGAGTACCAGCAGCTGCCATGGATCAGTTACCTTGGATTGAAAGAGAAGCACGATCCCTGCTCCCATGAGGCTAAAGACGATAAAGAGTCTGCTTCCGAACCGGTCAACCCCATATCCGGCCATAATATTGCCTGGCAAATGAGTGATGGAGTACATTCCCATCATCAGACCGATGAAGGAAGGCGCCGCACCCAGGGAGATCGCGAATGGGGTAAGGATCGGATATTGCGCATGCAGATCAAAGAAAGCAACGAACAGAAACAGATAAAGCCAGATAGCGGTTTTCAACGGGCACGCTCCTCCTTGCCATAACCTCTTAATCTACTTGTACGTCAAAGATGGACAGGATATGTCTCTAAGCGTATTGACGTTGCCTTACGTTTACGGCATATTATGGGTGGGTTATAATGTTTGATAACAGGACATTGCACGAGTTATAATAGGGCTAATGCTTACGAAGTAAGAATTACCACAGTCGTGAAAATACCGCCCGCCTACTTGTGTGATAATTCTTTTTAGGGGGATTGTTTTTTTGGAAAATTATTTTGATTTTTCCGGCTATGATTGGGAAGCATGGAGCACATTTTTGCAGGATCATTGGCTTGTGCTCGTAATTGCGCTTGTTGTCCTGCTCTTTATTATCAGAGTCGTGAAGACATTCGTGAAATGGGCATTAGTTCTGGTCATTGTGATAGGTGTTGTAGCTTACAGCGGTTATACGCTGGATGATGTGAAATCAATCGGCACGCAGGCGATTGACAGCCTGAAGCAGGAAGCCGTATCGGCGATGGCCGGAGAAGTAGAGAAAGCAACGTTTACCTCCAATTCGGATGGCAGCTTCACCGTAAAGACAGACAATATTGAGCTTACAGGTGTTCCCGGCTCAGGTGAAGTAAGTGTAAAGTTCCATGGCAAATCGGTAGGTACGATGAAGATAGATTCAACCATTCAGGCGCTGATTGATCAGGCGAAGGCGAATGGCAAAGCATAGATAGACAAGTATGAAGTAAGCTGGCAAAGGCAAGGAGGGATGAGCAAGATGGAATGGTTTCGCGCAGGGACGGTCTGGGAGCCGGTCTCGCTGATCGTTCTTCTCCTTCTGCTTGTTTCGCTGCTGCAAGGAATGAGAAGAGGCGCGTCGGGCTCAGCGAGGCGTCTTTTCTTTTTTGTCTGGGACGGCGTTATCATGATTGTGTGTCTTGTGCTTGCCGGGAAAATTACGGGCAGCTTGTCCAAGATGGCAGCGGACTGGCTGAGCGCTCATGTGGAAGTACCGCAGCGGGAGCTAAGTGCAACCTCGCAGGCATGGTATACGTTTATTACAAGTCTGCGTGATTTCGCACTGCTCCGATACGGGATTTTGTTCCTCTTATCGTATCTGCTGCTCCGCTTAGCCGCTTCGGTTCTTGCACCGCTGCTGGAGACATTGTTTGCCGGCAGGCAACGGCCCGGCAGACATGAGAGCATGGAACGCCTTCCGGGAGGAAGGGCAGCAAGCCGTGCGGCTGGCGCGGTGTTTGGTACTGTCCATGGTGCAGGACGGGCTTTTGTATTTGTAGCTGCTTTGTTCATTTATGTATCGCTTGCGCCAAACGGCCTCTGGTCCGGATTAATTCAGCAGTCTCCTTTATACATGAAGGCAGCGGCCGTGCTTGAGCCGGTTGCCGGAGATATGCTGACCGAACGCGGGCCAGTTCTGGCCGAGGCGGTGCAGGCGGAGTTCCAGAATGTTCTGCAGCGCAAGTACGAGATTATCGACTATAATATCCCGGCAGATATTGAGCAGGCAGCTCTTCAGATTACAAAGGACAAGAGCAGCGAGGAAGAGAAGGCACGTGCTTTGTATGACTGGCTGGGCAGCCGAATTGCTTATGATTGGGACAAGGCAGATAATTATGTGGATAATGGAGTGTGGAAAGAGCAGACTCCGGAAGAAACATTTGATACCCGCAAGGGGGTCTGCATTGATGTCGCCCGGCTATATGCGGTTATGGCACGCGCTTCCGGTCTTGAGGTGAAGGTTGTTACCGGCACGGGGCTTGACGGGCAAGGAGGCTCGGGTCCGCATGCGTGGAATGAAGTGAAGATTGGCGGCGGGGAAAGCGATGGCTGGATTCCGCTTGATGCAACATGGGCGTCCTCCGGCGATTGGTTTAATCCGGCTGATTTCGACAAGACGCATATTCGGGCTGTATAAGTGAGATTGAGACAAGAGGTGAACAGGCTTGCATGATGATCCGCAGAAGCGGGAAATAACGAATAGGCGTCATTTCTCGTTTCGTTTGAACTTTTTCTTTTTTGTCGTATTTGGACTATTTAGCGTTCTAATTATTCAGCTTGCTATTCTGCAGTTTGTTGAAGGTCCCAAGTTAAGTGCGCAGGGCAGCCAAAAGAGTACCAGAAGTGTTAAAATTGCGCCGATCCGAGGCAATATTTACGACTCGTCCGGCAATCCGATTGCTTATTCGACATCTACACAGTCGCTTTACTTTACGATTTCCCCTGACTTCAAGGATGGGGATGCGGAAGCGATTGCCGCGAAGCTGGCTGCCGTATTTAAAGAAAAAGGCGATAAGAGTCCGGAAAAACAAATGACGGTTGAAGATATTATCCGGCAGATGGACCTTGATTTCCGGCGGAATACGATCTCTACCCCGCGGCGTATCAAAACCGGTTTAACCGCTACAGAGATAGCTTACTTTAGTGAGCACCGCGCGGAATTCAAAGGCATTGATATTGTTGAGGAAAGCGTTCGTAACTACAGTAAAGATACGGTAGCCGTTCAACTCGTAGGATATCTGAAGAAATTCAAAGGTGTCCGTGAATCGCTTGATTTCTACAAGGAAAAAGGGAATGAAGATGATCCGCAGCTTCAATATCTGGACGATGAGGACGTAGGCTATGATGGTCTGGAATATATGTATCAGGATATTTTACGCGGCAAAAATGGCCTGAAGACGTATCCGGTTAATAATGCAGAACGGATTATTGGTCCCGTACAGATTACCAACCCGCAAAAGGGCGATGATCTTTATTTGACTATTAACCGCAATGTGCAATTAACGACGGAACAAGCGATTGTCGATCAGATCAAAAAAATCAGCACATCGACGAATAAGGCTGAACGTGCCGAATATGCGAAAATTGGTTTTGCAGTTGCCATGGAAGTCAATACGGGCAAAGTAGTCGCGATGGCGAGCATGCCGGATTATGATCCGAATATTTGGTTTGGCGGCCGGATCAGTACGGAGGATTATAATAACTTTGAGTCCGTTCTGAACAACGGTACGATCAGGGAGGTATTTCCGAACTACAAGACAGACAAAGAGCGGAACCAGCATCCGTCCTCGCTTGTACCGCCCGGTTCAACAATGAAGCCGCTCTCCGTTCTGATCGGTTTAAATGAGAAGCTGTTTACGACTTCAAGTACGTACTTAGATAACGGGGCATTCTTCTTTGGCGCCAAAGGGCATGAAGTACGGATCGGTAACGCCTCGAACCATGCTTACGGCTTGCTTGATCCTGCATCGGCGATTGCCCATTCCTCCAACCCGTTTATGGCGAAGATGGTGGGCAACAATCTGTATGAGAAATACGGCAAAAAAGGCGTCGATGTGTGGGACAGCTACATGAAGCAATTTGGCCTTGGCGTTTTGACCGGCAGCGGTTTGAGAGGCGAATCCAAAGGCACAATCGACTACTACCACGAGCAGCAAACGGCCAGTTCCCAATCCGCATTGGTGCGGGCATCATTCGGCCAGCAAGCGCGCTATACACCGCTGCAGCTCGTGCAATACGCGTCCATGCTTGCTAATCACGGCAAGCGGATGAAGCCGCAATTCGTGAATGAGATTAAAGATACGAACGGGAACGTTGTGCAGACTTTCAAGCCAGAGGTGCTCAACACCGTTGATTTCCCGGATGCCTATTGGAAGGAAATCGAGGACGGCATGTCTCGGGTTAACGTTCAAGGCTTTGATGGCGTAACGTACACGTATGAGAGAAAAACAGGTACGGCACAGTCTGACGTAGCCGGCCGCCGTGCGGATAATGCGGTATTTATCGCTTATGCGCCAAGAGAGAATCCGAAGCTGGCCGTAGCGGTTGTTATTCCGGACGGTGAGTTTGGCGGCTGGGGCGCAGCTCCAATCGCCCGGAAAATCTTCGACGCTTACGATTACGAGGTTGGCTTGAACGGTACGCCGGGCAAGCTGAAGGATCAGGCGAATAATACGACGGACAATAGCGCGACTGGAACAAACGCAAATCAGTAATAAGAATGGCACATAAGAAGCTGTTTCTGGAGATTCGAAAAAGAATCTTTAGAAGCAGCTTTTTTTTTGAAACTTTTAGAATGAGATTGCGTATAAATGTTGCATATAGGAAACATTTTTGAATATAATAAACAAAAAGGCGTAAGGCTAAATAATGTTCGTCCAGGCAAAACATAAGGATGGGGGAAAGGATATGCGATTATCCAAAAAGCCAAACTCCGCGATTAAGCGGTTTATTATGACCATTTTATTTCTGGCGGCAAGTGTCCTTCTGATGACCGCTTGCGGAGCCGGGCAAGATAGCGGCGGTGCAGGCGGAGGCAAGCTGAAGGTGACGGCTACAACCGGCATGATTGCTGACGTGGCTCAGGAGGTAGGCGGTGATGATGTAGTTGTAACCGGCCTGATGGGTTCGGGAGTTGATCCACATCTTTACAAGGCTTCGTATGGCGATGTGAAGAAGCTGGACCGGGCGGACATTATTTTTTATAACGGGCTGCACCTGGAAGGGAAAATGGCGGAGATGTTCGAGAAGCTGGAGAAGCGCAAACCAACCGTTGCGATTTCTTCGCGTCTAACGGAGTCTCAATTGAGATCCTTTCCCGGCGGAGGGAGCCAGTCGCATGACCCGCATATCTGGTTCAATGTGAAGATGTGGATTTCGGCAACGGAGGTAATCCGGGATTCCTTGAGCGAGAAGGACCCGGCACATGCCGAGGGGTACGCAGAGCGTGCAACTGTGTATATTGGGAAGCTGGAGGAGCTTGATCGTTATGTCCGCGAGCAGATTGCAACAATTCCTGAGGAGAGAAGGATATTGGTTACCGCACATGATGCCTTTGGTTATTTCGGTGATGAGTATGGACTTGAAGTAACGGGTCTGCAGGGGATGAACACGATGTCGGAGTATGGCTCCAAGGATGTCAGTTCCTTGCGTGATTTCCTGGTTGAGAACAAGATTAAAGCGGTTTTTATCGAATCCAGCGTGCCGAAAAAAGCAATTGAATCGGTTATTGAAGGCGCACGCTCGATGGGGCATCAGGTGACGATCGGCGGTGAACTGTTCTCCGATGCGATGGGAGAATCCGGTACCGAGGAAGGAACCTATATCGGAATGGTCAGGCATAACGTGGATACCGTTGTTCAAGCGTTGAGATAATCATGGGAAGGAAGTGTCAGTGATGTCGAAAGTAAAGGTCCAGTCTGCAGCGTCTGTAATGGAGCGGGAGGGCGCTGCACCTCCATTAACGGTCAGCGGGCTGAGTGCAGCCTATCAGAAAAAACCAGTACTGCGCGGCGTTTCCTTCACCGTCACGGAAGGCGAGCTTGTTGGCGTGATCGGACCTAACGGCGCCGGCAAATCGACGATGATGAAGGCGGCTCTTGGACTTATTCCCCGCCTTAGCGGCGATGTGCTGGTATACGGCAAGCCTTACAAGCAGCAACGCAAGCTGGTTGGCTACGTGCCGCAACGCGAATCTGTCGATTGGGATTTCCCGACAAATGCGCTTGATGTCGTTATGATGGGCCGCTACGGGCATCTGGGCCTGTTAGGGCGTCCGGGGGCGAAGGAGCGTGCTATTGCGCTGGAATGCCTGGCTAAGGTCGGCATGGCTGATTTTGCATCGCGTCAGATCAGCCAGTTGTCCGGCGGACAGCAGCAGCGGGTATTTCTCGCGCGTGCTCTGGCACAGGATGCAAGCCTGTACTTTATGGATGAACCGTTTGCGGGTGTAGATGCCGCAACCGAGAAGGCGATTATTACGCTGCTTCAGGAGCTTAAGCAGCAAGGGAAGACCGTTATTGTCGTTCATCATGATCTTGCAACCGTGGAGGAATATTTCGATTCTGTGCTGCTTCTGAACGTAGAGCTGGTCGCTTACGGCAAGACCAAGGATGTATTTACACAAGAATTGCTGCAGCATACTTATGGCGGCCGATTGGCGTTCCTTGACCGGAACAGCCTGGCGAAGACGGATATTGCGGAAGGGTGAGTGAGCAGACATGAATACGCTTTGGACGCTTCTCCAGGATCCGAACATGCAATGGATTCTGATCAGCTGTACACTGCTTGGACTCAGCAGCGGCATTATCGGCTGTTTTTCCTACTTGCGGAAGCAGAGCCTGATGGGCGATACGCTCGCGCATGCGGCATTGCCCGGCATTTGTATTGCTTTTATGCTGACCGGTACAAAGTCCATCTTGTACTTCTTGATCGGTGCCGGTCTGGCAGGTATAGCAGCGACCTTTGGGATCGGCTGGATTACGCGGCATTCTCGCATTAAGCATGATGCAGCGATGGGCATTGTTTTATCCTCCTTCTTTGGACTTGGCATTGTGCTGCTTACCCTTGTACAGCATGGAGGCTACGGCAATCAGGCGGGACTTGATAAATTTCTGTTTGGGCAAGCGGCTTCGATGATTGGCTCGGATGTTCTTATTCTGTCGATCGTCAGCCTGATTCTCGTTACGGTCTGTTATTTCCTGTTTAAGCAGTTCAAGCTGGTATCCTTTGATCCGGGCTTTGCCAAGGGGATCGGGTATCCGGTTGCTTTTTTCGAACAGCTGCTAATGTTCCTGATGGTTGTTGCCGTTGTTGTCGGCATTCAGGCGGTTGGGGTTATATTGGTTGCTTCCCTGATCATCACCCCGGCTGTATCGGCACGGTATTGGACGGACCGGCTTGGGGTAATGGTCGTCGTATCCGGCATCTTTGGCGCGATAAGCGGTGCAGCGGGTGCAATAGCCAGCTCTACTGCAGCCAGTCTGCCAACGGGGCCGCTCACCGTACTTGCCGCAACAGCGTTGTTTGGACTTTCACTCTTGTTTGGCTCCAAGCGGGGGATAATCATGCGGAGACTCGTGCAGCAACGAATGAAGCGGACGCTCGGATTCGGATTTGAGGAGCAGGCGGCAACGGCTTCTGTGGATGATCGTTTGAACAAGGAGGCGTCGTTATGAGTGACTTCTGGATTTTACTTACCGGTGTGCTGGTTGCGAGCTGCAGCGGCATACTTGGCACCTTCCTTGTCCTTCGCAAAATGGCAATGATCGGCGATGCGATCAGCCATTCCGTCATGCCGGGTATCGTTATTGCTTTTCTGCTGAGCGGCTCGCGCGATTCCCTTCTCATGATGGTTGCGGCGATGGCCTGCGGATTATTTGCGGTATTTCTTATTCAGCTGTTTCAGAATAAAGGAGTGCAGGCCGATGCCTCGATCGGGGTCGTATTTACCGCTCTGTTTGCAATTGGCGTCCTCCTGGTCAGCTTGTTCGCCCGGCAGGTTCATCTGGACCAGGATGCGATTCTATACGGAGAGATTGCCTACGTCCACTGGAACACCTGGATGGTGAACGGGGTTGATCTTGGACCCAAAGCGGTATGGCTGCTTGGCATCACTTTGATCATTATCGTTACAGTAATTTCGCTGTTCTATAAGCAATTCAAACTCTGCTCCTTCGATCCTGCGTTGGCTGCCGCTTGCGGTATTCCGGTTGCGCTGTTCCATTACCTCTTGATGGGGATGGTGTCGATGGCAACGGTCAGCTCCTTCGAAAGTGTAGGAGCGATCCTGGTCGTCGGGATGCTGATTATTCCGGCCGCTACCGCCTATCTGCTGACGGATCGGCTAAGCGCGATGATTCTGCTCAGCGTGGGAGTTGGCATTCTAAGTGTCTTTGGCGGTTATGGAGCTGCCGTTATGCTTGATGCTTCCATTGCCGGCTGTATCGTATGCGCGGCAGCCTTGCTGTTCGCGCTGGCCTTCCTCTTCTCGCCATCGCATGGCATCGTCGCCAAGAAGCTCCGCCTTCGCAAGCTCGCGGCTTAATCTGCAAAGGATAAAATCCCCGCCCTCGTTCACTGAGGGGCGGGGATTTTCATTGCAGCCGACTTGCAGAGGAATGGTGGGGAACGGGAGGGCGAATGGGGAGTAAATAAGAGGAAAAAACCGACTTACAGAGGGCTGGTGAGGAGCGAGAGGTCGAAAAGGGAGTGAATAAGAGGAAAAAACCGACTTGCATGGGTTTGGTAGGGAACGGGAGGGCGAATGGGGAGTAAATAAGAGGAAAAAACCGACTTACAGAGGGCTGGTGAGGAGCGAGAGGTCGAAAAGGGAGTGAATAAGAGGAAAAAACCGACTTACAGAGGAATCGGGTAAGCCCCGCATATTAGTTGAACCCTTCACGCCTGTTCAAACGTTTAGAACAATATCAATCGCTTCGTTTGGAATCTTCTTAATCTGTGCTAAAATATTGCATAGTAGAAACAGGCAGGAGGATACCGAGCATGGGGAATTACAAATTAGTAGCACTCGACATGGATGGCACGCTGCTCAATGAGCGGAGCGAGATCAGTGAGGAGAACGCGGAATGGATTCAGCGGGCGCTGGATGCCGGCATTACCGTCAGCTTTTCTACGGGCCGGGGCTTCCGGGGGGCTCTTCCGTTTGCGGAGCAGCTGAAGCTGGAGACTCCGATGATTACGGCCAATGGCAGCGAGATTTGGCAAAAGCCGCATGTGCTGCATAAACGCACATTGATGAGCCCGGTCTATGTCAAGCAGCTGCATGAGCTGGCGCTGAGGCATGCGGGAACCTGGTTCTGGGCGTACTCGACAACAGGCATTTACAACCTTGAGAAGTGGATTGACCCGTCAACGACGTATGAAGACCATCATTGGCTGAAGTTTGGTTATTACACGGAGGATGATGTTGTCCGTAATCGAATTCTCAAGGAAATAACCGAATGGGATGCGCTTGAGATTACGAATTCTTCTACCGAGAACCTGGAGCTTAATCCGAAAGGGATAACGAAGGCAAGCGCGCTACGCGAATTATGCACCATGCTGGGTATCGAGATGTCGCAGGTTGTTGCAGCTGGAGACAGCTTGAATGATATTGCGGCGATCCGCGAAGCGGGGCTTGGGGTAGCGATGGGCAATGCACAACAGGCGGTTAAGGACGCCGCTGATGTGGTGACGCTCTCCAACAATGAGAACGGCGTTGCCGAGATCATCAAACAATATGTATTGAAAGGTTGATGCCTAAGTGGATATTTTAGGCTGGTCGCTGGTCGTTATTTTATTTGTAGTCGGGATGGCCGGGGCTGTCTGGCCGATTCTGCCGGGAGTTTTTGCGATATACGGCGCTTTCTTCGTATATGGCTTTTTCTTCTCGTTCGAGCCGTTTGGCTGGGTGTTCTGGACGGTGCAGACCTTGATCCTCATCGTTCTGGTTATAGCCGACCATGCGGTCAGCGCATGGGGGGTTCACCGGTTCGGGGGTTCAAAGGCCTCTATCATCGGCAGTACGATAGGGCTTATACTAGGTCCATTCGTTATTCCTGCCTTTGGCCTTATTATTGGTCCTTTTGCCGGCGCCGTTATCGGGGAGCTTGCGGTAGGTTCTAATATCGAGAAATCGTTTAAGGTCGGCATCGGCTCATTGGTCGGATTATTAACCAGTGTCGTTGTCAAAATTATTCTTCAAGCAGCAATGATCGTGTTATTTATTATTTGGCTGATGGCCAACTAGGGGATGGAGACAAATGGTAAAAGTAACAGTGTGGAATGAGTTTTTGCATGAGAAAGAGCATGAAGAGGTAAAAGTGGTATATCCAAGCGGCATTCATAATGCGCTTGCCGAGGGCATCCGTTCGGAAGGCATCGAGGTTCAAACCGCAACACTGGAAGAGCCGGAGCATGGCCTTACGGAAGAAAAGCTGAACAATACCGACGTTCTGATCTGGTGGGGACATATGGGTCATGACCGCGTAGACGATGCAATCGTAGAGCGGGTACATCAGCGTGTCATGGATGGTATGGGGCTTATTGTCCTTCACTCCGGCCATTTCTCGAAAATTTTCAAAAAGCTGATGGGTACGGGCTGTGACCTGAAATGGCGTGAAGCGGGCGAGAAGGAACGGATCTGGACCGTTAATCCGGCCCATCCGATTGCTGCGGGCATTCCGGAATACGTTACGATTGATCATGAGGAAATGTACGGCGAGCATTTCGATATTCCGGCACCAGACGAGCTGGTCTTCGTGAGCTGGTTCGAAGGCGGAGAAGTATTCCGCAGCGGCTGTACCTTCTTCCGCGGTCAAGGCAAGATTTTCTACTTCCGCCCGGGTCATGAGACGCATCCGACTTACTATCATCCGCAAGTGCTGCAAATTATCCAGAACGGCGTGAAATGGGCTGCGCCATCTCAAGCAGGCAAGCCGGTTCGCGGCAACCACCAGCCGCTCGAGCCAATCAAAGGTCAGGCTTAACCTGCATCCGGCAAGTAATTATAGAAAGAGAAGGACAACATGAAAAAAGATTCTCTTATAAAAGGTACGTTAATTCTGGCGGCGGCCGCGCTCATTGCGCGGTTCCTCGGAATTTTCCAACGGGTTCCGCTTGATCATATCCTGACCGAGAACGGCGGGCTCTACTTTGCGGTAGCGAATAACGTGTACTTGACGCTGCTTGTGGTGGCCACGGGCGGACTTCCAAGCGCGATCAGCAAAATGGTATCCGAACGTTATGCGCTGGGCCGCGAGCATGAGGCTAAACGCGTCTATCAGGCCGCGCTGCTCTTTGGTTTGGTGACCGGCGTCATTCTGACGATTGCGCTATACATTGCGGCTCCTTATTATGCCGTGCATATCGCCAAGACGCCCGGTGCGGAGGTAGCGATCCGCGCGGTTGCGCCAACGCTGCTTATTTTCCCGATTATCGCGATGATGAGGGGTTATTTCCAAGGTCGTCAATTCATGATGGCGGGCGGCATGTCGCAGATCGTGGAGCAAATCCTGCGCGTTATCGTAGGCGTAGCGCTTGCTTATTATGTCGTCTCGATTGACTGGGGCGAAAAATGGGGCGCGGCCGCAGCATCGTTTGGTAATGTGATTGGCGGCGTTGGTGCTTTGCTCGTTATGATCTATTATGGACGAAAGCTGCGCCGGGGAGATGTAGCGGAGCGGCCGACAGTGGATATTGAGGCAGTTAAGGCTGCGTCAAAAATTCCTTTCCGTTCGATCTACCGTGAAATTTTCACGATGTCCATCCCGATCGTTATTACTGCCATGACGGTACAAATTATTTATACGTTTGATTCGTCCTTATTTGTTCGGTTGACGGAAACCTATTACGGCTATCATGATGCGCTCAAGGTGCTGAGGGACCTCAGCTTCAAGGCGCAGACGGTTGCAGGCATTCCGCCGATTCTGGCCATTGCGCTCAGCACGTCGATTATCCCGGTTATTTCGTCAGCCTACTCTTTGCGTAATATGAAGGAAGTAGAACGCCAGACTTCTCTGGTTATGCGAATTGTCCTGTTCACCGGCGTGCCGGCAGCACTAACGCTCGCCGCGGCATCTTATTCGGTTACGGGACTTATCTTCACGGGACCAAGAGGTTACGGCATCGTTGCCGCCTTGACGGCGGGTACGATCTTCCAAATTACGATGATGACAAGCAACTCGATTTTGTTCGGGCTTGGTAAAGCCCGTATCCCGATGATGAATACTTTCGTAGGAATTGGGCTGAAAATCCTGTGCAGCTACGCGCTTGCCCCGATTTATGGCGTATACGGCGTTATTATGGCGACAAGCGTCTGCTTTGTCGTTATGACATGGATGAACATCGAGGCGATCCGCAGGGAAGTGAAGTTCACGGTGCTTGGCAGCCGCTGGCCTTCTTACCTGGTGACTATCGTTGTATCCGTTGCGGCAGGCTGGGGAACCGAGGCGGGAATCCGCCAGCTGCTTGACAGCTGGCCGGACAAGCTGACGTACCTTGTCTCTGCAGTCGCAGCCGGCGCTGTGATCGGAGTATTGTATCTGGTCCTGCTTGTTCTGCTCCGGGTAGTTACAATGGAGGATGCAAAATCCTTCCCTGGACCGCTGCGTAAGCTGTTTGTACTGCTTCTGAAGCTGCTTGGCCGTACGCAGCCGCAGAAATAGTGACATTTTTCATTCATTTCCATACATTTACAACCCCCCTGATGGTCAGGTACAATAGATAGAGTTATAGGTCTACTAATCTATCTATTATTGGCAGTGAAGGGAGTTTTGTGAATTGAAGAGTTTGAAGAGATTCAAGCGGGGGATCATCCTGATTTTGTCGCTGGCTCTTGTCATTGTGGCAGGTTGTCAAGCGATTCAGGGCGTAGATTTTAACACTGTACTGAAGAACACGCTTAAGGTAACCTCCTCTGAAAGCAAGCAGTCGGTAGAATTAAAGCTTCTTATGAATGAAGAAGCATATAAAGGAATGCCTGAAGAAGAAATTGCGCTCATGAAATTATTCTCGAATTTGAAAATTCAGCTGGATAGCGTGAAGGTTCAGGATGCCAGCCATGCTTCCTATGCCGGCAAGCTGCTTGTAGGCGATAATGTCAGTATTGGCTTCTCCATCAAACAATCGGATACAACGGCGGTTATCGAGGTGGAAGGCGCGAAGCTTCCGATCGTACTTGACGTAAGCGGCTCAGGCATGGGCTCGCTGCTTGGTACAGCCGGACTTGATGACACGGAAGCAGGCTCGGATGAAGAATCTTTGACGGCGATTGGCAAAGAGATGTTAGACGGCGCGACGTCCTTCTTTATTGACAATTTGCCTAATCCGGACAAAATCTCGGTTAATGCGGTTCAAGAGCCAATCAACGGGGTAACGACTTCCCTGTTCCATGTGAAGGCTGAACTGAGCGGTACCGAGATTTGGGCATGGGTGAAGAAATATGTTGATGTTCTTGCCAGTGACCGTGAAGGACTGGAAACGTTCGTGAAGCAGATCGTTGCGATTATGAACAGCCATCCTGAGCTATGGGAAGACATCGGGGTGAACCCGTTCGATCAGACTGGACTGGATATGCCAACCGCTGACGACAGAATTAAAGAAATGACAGACGAGCTGGAAGCGGTATTTGTATCCCTTCAAGAGCAGCTCAAAGCGATGGAAGAAGAGGGCGGTGAAGATCTGAAACATATCTTCAATGATGACTCTTCGATTAAAGCAGAGCTTTATGTAGACAGCAAGATGGATATCCGCAAACAGGCGGTCGACATTACGCTTAAGCCAAGCGAGCAAGCTCTGTTCCCGCTCGACGGACTTTCGCTGCATATGGAGAGCGAGCTGTGGAATGTAAACGGCAAGGTGGAGGCAGACGCGCCTGTGGTTCCTGAGCAAGCCATTTATACCGATGAGCTGGATGCGATGCAGGGCTACCAAGTCCTCCGTTTGTTCGATAAGCAATCGGCTGCGTATGCTCTGCTCGACCAACTGCATATCGGCAAGCAATCAGTTGAGCTGTCGGTGGACTATGACCGTTATCCGGCAATCGTAACGCCAAAATATGTGACCATTATTCCGCTGAGGACCGTTGCCGAACAGCTTGGAGCTGCGGTTAAATATGATAAAAAGTCGAAAAATGTAACAGTCTATGATGAAGCGACAAATACAACGATTATCCTGAAGGAAGGCTCTGACCGTGTAACGATTAACGGCAAAGAGGCGACATGGTCGTTTGTAGCGAAATCGGTAGACGGCACATTGTATGTGGCGGGCCGTGACTTTGCGAATGCGCTTGGCGCGAAAGTCCGTTGGGATGACAGCTGGGGCAGCGATACATTTGTTATCGAGCGCGAAATCCACTAATCTTTCTACACTGCGGGGAGGATGACAACAATGAACAAACTTACAACAGATGCAGCTTTCCGGGAAGCCGTCCAAGGCGACGGTATCACAGTGACGGTATTCAAGACGACCTGGTGTCCTGACTGTCATTATATCGATCCATTTATGCCTGATGTCGAGCAGCAGTACAGCGGTAAAATTTCATTCTACGAAATTGACCGCGATGAGCTGCCTGACCTTTGCTCGGAGCTGAACATTCTGGGCATTCCAAGCTTTATTGCTTTCCGTAACGGCAAAGAACTGATCCGGTTCGTCAGCAAGCTGCGCAAAACCCGGGACGAAATCGAACAGTTTCTGGACCGCGCGGTGCAGGTGGCAGACGCTTTACCTCAAGGTTAATAAACGGCAATTGTGCGGCTTAAGGAACTCCTCCTGAGCCGCACTTTTTTATGTCCGCGCATCATTGCCACGGAACTGTCACACCCTAGGAAGTGTCACATTTTCAACATGGCTTTTGACTCCTTTAATCGCTATAATGAGGTGACAACAAAACCCCCGAAAAAAGGTGATTTTATTATGGTTACCGGCCGTTTTCGCACGCTTGCTCTCGCATCGTGCATCGGAATGCTTTTGGTATTGCTCGCCGGAGCGCTAGTTACAAATACCGATTCGGGACGCGGGTGCGGTGATGATTGGCCGCTTTGCAACGGTAAGTTTATTCCTGCTTATACAATGGAAACTGCGATTGAATTTTCTCATCGCCTGATTACCGGGTTTGAAGGCCTGCTCGTCGTGGCTGCCTTTGCTGCAACCTACCTGCTGTTTCGGAAAAATAATGCGGATCACAAAGAGCCGCTTGTCTATGCCAGCGGAGCTTTGCTCTTCACGATCATTCAAGCGCTGATGGGCGCTGCAGCTGTTAAATGGTATCAATCTGATGCCGTAATGGCTATTCATTTCGGTATTTCCTTGATTGCATTTGCTTTTACATTGCTTCTTGTCATTTGGTCTTATCGTGTGAAGAACGGGAAGCCGGTGGAATTTGTCATTCCGCGAGCTATTTTCCCGCGTATGCTGGCTGTCTCTATTTTTTGTTATATCGTTGTTTACCTCGGTGCATATATCCGTCATACTGATTCCGCAGGCGGTTGTATCGGCTGGCCGCTTTGTAACGGTGAAGTGGTACCGGAGCTTCAGGGAACAACAGCTGCAGTCTTTATTCATCGTGTAGGAGCACTTATTTTTGGTCTTGCTCTAATCGGACTGTATGTCCATGTTCGCAGAAGCAGCGGCAAAGGTGAAGGTCTTACGAAATCTGCCGGCTGGGCGCTTATTCTCGTTATTGCTCAAATTCTGAGCGGCGCGCTGCTGACTGAAACAATCGGCAACGAGGACTGGTTCCTGTTTACGAACCTGCTTCATAATTTAATTATAACGGGCTTGTTTGGGATATTATGCGATATGTTGATACGTTCCTGGCGGCTGCGGGAAGGACGGTTGAAAACGTGAGTTTTCAGAACCTGCGTGAGTTTGTAGAGGTATTAAAAAGGGAGAAGGACTTGCTCGTGATTGACGCGCAAGTCGATCCCAATCTGGAGCTGGCGGAAATTCACCGCCGTGTTATAGAGGAGGAAGGACCGGCACTGCTTTTCACGAATGTGAAGGGCAGTCCTTTTCCCGTTTTGACGAATATGTTCGGGACAAGCCGCCGTGTTGACCTCGCCTTTGGGCCGCGTCCCGAGGAGATCATGAAGCAGATTGTTGGAGCAGCGGACCGTATCATGCCTCCGACACCCAAAGCTCTATGGGGGGAGAAGAAGCTGATCTGGGACATGCTTAAGGTAGGCATGAAAGAAGTCCCAAGCGGCACAGCGCCGATTCTTCAGGTGCTAAGGCAGCAGAATCCTCTGGCCGGTCTTCCTCGTGTAACAAGCTGGCAGGAGGACGGAGGTCCGTTTATTACGCTGCCTCTTGTCTATACGGAGAGCTTAAAATCCCGTAAAGCGCATAATCTAGGAATGTACCGCATGCAAATTTATGATGATTCAACGACCGGTATGCACTGGCAAATACATAAAGGCGGAGGCTTCCATTACCATGAAGCGGAACAGCGGAACGAAGCGCTGCCGGTATCCGTCTTCCTGGGCGGACCGCCTGCACTGATCGCTTCTGCTATAGCACCGCTTCCGGAGCATCTGCCGGAGCTCTTGATGGCTTCGCTTATTTTGGGCGGCAAACTGCCGGTTGTATCCGACCCGCATAGCAAGCACCGCATTCCTGCGGAAGCCGAGTTTGTTATCAGCGGACAAGTACCGCCGCATCTCCGCCGTCCGGAAGGTCCGTTTGGCGACCACTTTGGCTATTACTCGCTTGTCCATGATTTTCCTGTGTTTAATGTAAATCATGTATGGCATCGCAAGGATGCGATTTATCCGGCGACGATTGTGGGCAAGCCCCGTCAGGAAGATTACTATATGGGGGAATACTTGCAGCGCCTTCTGGCTCCTGCATTCCCAATGGTTATGCCGGGCGTGAGAGAGCTGTGGGCATATGCGGAAGCCGGCGTACACGCGCTTGCAGCTGCGGTTGTACGGGAAGCCTACTCGCGTGAGGCGCTGTCGACAGCCTTCAGTATTCTTGGACAGGGCCAGTTGACCTTGACCAAGTTCCTGATCCTGACGGATCAGCCAATTGACCTGTCGCGGTTCGATGTATTGCTTGAGACGGTTCTTGAACGGTTCCAGCCGCAGACGGATTTGTTTGTCTTCGACGAAACCTCCCATGATACACTTGATTATACAAGCGGCAAATTTAACCATGGCAGTAAAGCGGTTATGCTGGGTGTAGGCAAGCCAGTCAGAGAGCTGCCGTCAAGCTATGAAGAAGGTATTATTGAAGAGATCAGCAATGCACAGGTATACTGCCGCGGATGTCTTGTTGTATCGGGAGCATCCTATGAAGATGAGCCGCAGCTTGCGGAGCGTCTGCTCGCCAGGCTGTCGGATCGCGGTACGGAATGGCCGCTTGTTGTGCTTGTGGATGATGCGAATATTGCTCATGGTCAAACGTCGTTCTTATGGACGGTGTTTACCCGGTTTAATCCGGCGGATGATATTTATGCGAATGCCGAGATCCGCCGCCATCATTTTGGCTACAAGCTGCCTATCGTTATTGATGCGCGGATGAAGCCGGGTTATCCGGCAGAGCTGTTCCCGCGTGAGGATATTACCGAGCTGGTTGACCGCAGATGGAACGAGTACTTCAAATCCTAAGTTGTTGAGAGAGGCGGGGATGGCTGATGCTGCGTTTTCTATTTGATGAACCGGAAAGGGAGCCGGAAGGCCGCCTTGCAGAAACATTGCAGTTGATGAATCGGTTTATTGCCATTCTGCATGAGAAGATCGAAGCGGGCAAGGACACCGATCATAAGCTCCGCACGTATGAAGTGTGGACGAAGGGGCTGATCGCCTCCCTGAATGAAATCGAGCAGAGCTGTTATGCGGCCAGGCGCTATAAGGAGAAGATCAAGTCGCCATCCGTCAGCCAAATGTCGGAGGAAGAGCAGCTCAATTATCAGCGTTATGTGTATTTTGACAAAAATGCTTTTATCCGTATTTTTGCCCTGCTGGATAAGCTGAGCATTCTGCTGAATGATATGCTGGATATGAAGACGGAACGCATCAAGCCCCATTTCTCCTACTTCACGGTTCTGCGCAATATGCGTGACAAGAAGGCGCATCCGGATTTGACCTGGAAGCTGAATGACATTAAGGAAAGCCTGAAAGAACCGATGGGGCGGCTGAGAAAGCGCCGTAATACGGAGATTCATTACATGAATACGGAAATGCAGGATGATCTCGCTCAAAGCCATAAAATGTACGGACAGGAAGTTCAGCTTGAAAATATTGAAGCACAGTCAGAGGATCTTCAGGATGGCTTGCAAATGGTGACAGGTTCATTACGTCTTACCTTTGATTATGCTTGCAAATTAATACGAACCAGGTAGGCGTGCATTAATCGCGAGGAGGAATGCTCGTGGATTTGATGGGCAGAACGGCACTTGTAACCGGAAGTGCCAAAGGACTTGGCAAACGAACTGCACTTCAGCTCGCAAGTCTTGGCTGCAGCATCGTGTTAAACTACCTGGGAAGCAGACAAGAGGCGTTGGAGCTTCAGCGTGAGATCGAACAGACCGGTGTAAGAGCAATCGCCATACAAGGCGATATTTCCGTTCCGGCAGGTGTAGCAAAGCTGGCTGCAGAAGCGGAAGCCTGGAACGGGGGCATTGATATACTCGTGAACAATGCGGGGCCTTTTATACGGGAGCGCCGGCTGTTCGCGGATTACAGTGAAGAGGCAATCATCCAGCTCTTGAACGGCAATCTGCTTGGGGTTATGCTGCTTGATCATAAGCTGCTGCCTGGCATGCGCCAGAGAGGCTGGGGACGCATTATCCACCTTGGCTTCGGTCATGCGGATGAAGCGAGAGCCTGGCCGCATAGGGCCGTATATGCGGCTGCAAAGACAGGTCTCGTTTCCTTCACGAAATCATTGGCGGTTGAAGAGGCGCCATACGGAATCACAGTTAATATGATTGCACCCGGAGATATCCGCGGCCTGAACAAGGAGCGGACAATCGAGGAGGCTGCATATGACAGGGATACGGAATCGCCGGTCGGCAGGCCGGGAACCGGTGAAGATATTGCAAGGGTAATCGGTTTTCTATGCCAGTCGAGATCGGATTTTCTGACGGGCAGCATCGTTAATGTAACCGGCGGCTTTGATGCTATTCGTTCGAACATTATCGGATTATAAGGAAACAAAAAAAGAGTCTTGCCTGCTATATGCAGGCAAGACTCTTTGTACAATTAGAATACTTGAACAACTTCCTGTACGCCTTCAACCTCTTCGAGCAGGGCGCGCTCGATACCGGCTTTCAGTGTAATCGTGGAACTTGGGCAGCTTCCGCATGCACCCATCAGACGCAGTTTAACGATGCCGTCCTCTACGTCTACCAGTTCTACGTCACCGCCGTCGCGTTGCAGGAACGGACGCAATTTATCCAGTACGTCCAATACTTCATCGTACATTGTATCTTGTGCTTGACTCATTGCAATCATCTCCTTTCTCCCCTATTATAGTACAAAGTGCAAGGAATGAAAATGGATATCAACCGTTAAGGCCAGGTGATCATTAAATTGTCAAAATCGCTTATCGAGTTCTGCAACGGCAACATGCATCACGGAACTGAAGAAATCATGAAGCAGCTTGAGCAGAATGATCAACTGAAGGTAATCGAATACGGTTGTCTCGGCAATTGCGGTGAATGCTATTTAAAACCATTCGCGCTAGTGGACGGCAGAATTATCGCTGCCGATTCCACGGAGGAGCTGGAACAACGTATTCGGGAGACCATCAGCATCAAGCCATAATATTATTTTCGATTATCCGATATTAAAAATTAACCGAAGTGGCGTTTTGATTTCCAGAGTATACCGCTCTTGATCAAACGCGGAATTTTTCCCATCATTGGCGTGCTGCCCATGAGGCCGAAACCGCTTTTCTTACCCAGGGAGCCCATTACACCCTTCAGCTTGATTTTGCCAAGCTTAGGCGTCTTGTTGCTCCAAATCGCATGCATAACCTCGGCGATTTGCTTGCCTTGCGCGCCGGCCGCTTGACCGCTTGGCGAGAATGGCAGGGATGCGCAGTCACCGCAAATAAAGACATCATTATAGTCCGGCAGTTGATGATATTCATTCACGATAAGCCGGCCTTGTTTGTCCTTCGGCAGATTCATGCGTTGAACAATCTCAACAGGCTGAATGCCGGCAGTCCATACCGTCACGTCTGTCAGGATCGTTTGATTCGTGTTCGAATCATGCAAAGCGCCTTGCTCGAGACGGCACAAGGAAATATGGCCCAGCATCTCAACCTCATGCTCTTTGAACCAGGAAGCAACAAACTTCTGAAGCGATCCAGGGAAAGCAGACATAACGCTTGGTCCGCGGTCGATAATGCGGATATTCAGGTCAGAACGGCTTTCACGCAGCTCGGCTGCAACCTCTACGCCGCTAAGACCGCCGCCGATAATGGATACTTGACCATAAGGCTTCACGTCGTTTAGCAGCTGGTATGTTTGGCGTGCATTCGAGAGCGTTTGAATACTTGTCGAGAATTGTTCCGCGCCTTCGATGCCGTGGTAATTATCGGTACAGCCAAGTCCAACGACGAGCCACTCATAATCGATTGGATCCTGACCTTCCAGGTAGACAAGCTTCTTGTCGAGATCGATGTCCAGGATTTCCCCGTAACGCGTCGTTAAACGCGGGTCCTGCGGGAACTTCACCCGGATTTCGAGATCGGAAACGGTTCCTGCTGCAAGTGCATAATACTCGGTTTTAAGCCCTTGATAAGGCATGCGGTCAATAAGAATGACCTCTACGTCAATTGGCAGCTGTTTCTCGATCACATCGGCTGCAATCGCTTGACCGCCATAACCGCCGCCCAAAATAACAAATTTTCTCATATGATTCCCTACCCAACTTCAGTATGATAAATGACTTGCTGTGTGCCTAATATGTGCGTCTCTTCGCGTGATTACTCATATACTTTAATTTCGTTATAGAACGTATCTCTCTCCACTGGGATACGTCCGGCTCCTTTAATGAGCCATAAGAGGTCCTCACGCGTGATGCCTTCCGGCGTAAGCGCGCCGGCCGCATGGCTGATTTTTTCTTTTACAATGGTACCGTGAGCATCAGATGCGCCCATCGTCAGCGCAACCTGCGTCAGCTGTGTGCCGATGTTAATGAAGTAAGCTTTAATATGCTGGAAGTTATCAAGCATCAAACGGCTGATTGCGATTGTCTTCAAATCCTCGAATGCCGAATTGCGTCGGCGGATACCGGCTTTCGGATTGATCGGCTGCATAGACAATGGGATGAAGACCTGGAAGCCGTTGGTGTCATCCTGAAGCTCGCGAATCTGAATCATGTGACGGATGCGGTCCTCATGGGATTCAATCGAGCCGTACAGCATGGTTGTATGCGTGCGCAGGCCAAGCTCATGAGCCGTCCGATGGACCTGCAGATATTGGCTGACATCGGCTTTATCCACGCGCATTTTTTTGCGGTAATGATCGGATAATATTTCTGCGCCGCCGCCTGTCAGCGACTTGAGACCCGCTTTCATCAGCTCTTCCAATACTTCCTTGTAGCTTAATCCGCTAATACGCGAGAAAAAGTCGATTTCCGCAGCTGTGTAGGCTTTGAGCGTTACTTCAGGGAATCGCTCGTTTAATGCCTTCAGGGAATCGACGTAATATTGGAACGGAACATGTGGGTTATGCCCGCCTACAATATGGAACTCACGTACACCGGGGTGGAAATGCTGTTCAACGTACTCGATCATTTCCTGGCCGGACAAGGTGTAAGCGCCCGGAGCGCCCTCGTCTTTGCGGAAATTACAAAATGCGCAATGCGCTTCGCAGACGTTTGTAAAGTACAAGCTCATGTTCTCGATAAAATAAACTTTTTTTCCGTTCTTGCGAAGATTGACTTCGTTTGCTAGTTGCCCAATTGTAAGCAGATCATCCGATTGATACAGGAAAACACCGTCTTCTAGCGTAAGGCGCTCTCCGTTACGGACTTTATCGATGATCGACTGCATTTGCTTATTGTCAGATGGAATGGCGATATTCATCTTGGCAACCTCCTTTTTCTCAAAAGTTAGTTCTGTGGCTATTTCTGCGGCATGCTGCCATTTAACGTTCTTGAGAAGAGTCGATTAAATTCCGGCAATGCCTTTGTGAAAAAAATAACTTGCTCATCCGAATAAGAAAGCTTCCATTATTATAAACCCGTACGTAAAAGGCGGCAACACCTAAAGTCTTCAACTCATCACAAGCAGCAGGCACTCATCTCTTGAGGAAGCGCTGGAAGAGGAGTATACTAGGGCTACAACGATACATTTATTTTATTTATATAGAGGAGGGACGAGGCATGATCACGATTAGTGAATCGGCATCTGACAAAATAAAAGAAATGCTCGAGGAGGAAGGCACTCCCGGACTGTTCCTGCGCATTGGCGTGAAGGAAGGCGGCTGCACAGGCTTCTCCTACGGCATGGGCTTCGACGACGAAGAGAATGAGAATGACAAGTCGATGGAGGTCGCGGACCTGAAAGTGGTCGTAGACGACGAAAGCTTGAAGTACTTGTACGGTCTTATTATCGATTGGAAAGAGTCGGCTATGGGCGGCGGGTTTACCATTGAAAATCCGAATGCAACCGCAACTTGCGGCTGCGGCTCGAGCTTCCGCACCGCTGCGGCGGCTGGTAAGCCAGATAGCGATTGTTAATATTGGAATGGCTGAGCGCGCCTGTGCTCAGCCATTTTTTTGTTCGCCAGTAGGCAGGCTGCGCAAAAGAATGTTCTTCCAATCGCCATTGTTTCCGGAATCTATGAACTGAATCGTACAAGGTACGATTCCGGGAACAAAAGCGAGCACTCCGTTTCTCCAGAACATTCTTTTGCTCCGCCCGTACGGCGAAGCAAAAAAGCATTCGCAAAAGGCTAGGCTCAGCCAGCCTTTTGTTGACCAAATTAGACAGGTTGCCAACACAACCTGTCTAGCCTAAATAAAATCGGCGTCCCATTTAGCGGACGCCGGTTTTTTGTTTAAAAAAGAAGTCGGCAAGGAACGGAGGAAGTGAATGCTCTTGAGAAGCGAAGATTATGCTTCCGAAGTAGCTTTCTTTCAGAAAGCTTTTAGCCCGCCAGCAGCGGTCGAAAGAGTATTCACTTGCGCAGTGACCTCCGCCTACTATCTAGCGCTACCTCGTCATCCTGCGCGAGTTCAGCCAAAGAGGAATACGGAACACCAGGTTGATGAGCAGAACGAAGAATACGAGTACCGCTGCCGATTTCTGAGCGATATCCTGGGCGTCCGGAACAATGGCCTCCGACTGTACATACCACAGGTGAACAGCAAGCGTCTCGCCCGGCGAGAATAAGCTGAAATCCCACATTTCACCGGAGGTTGTCACACCGGCGGTCAGAATAATAACGGCGCTTTCGCCAAAGGCGCGCCCTGCGACAAGACAAATCCCCGTAATAATTCCGTTCATCGCTGCAGGGATCAAGGCGCGAATAATCGTCTGTAAATGTGTGGCCCCCAGCGCGAATGAGGCATTCTTCAGCTCCTTCGGCACGGAACGAATGGACTCTTCTGTTACACGGGTCAGGACAGGCAGGTTCAGAAACGCCAAACTGACGGCGCCGCCAAGAATGGTGAGACCAAGATCGAACATCTCGACAAACAGCGCAATACCAAACAAGCCAAAGATGATGGAAGGGACGGAAGCGAGTCCCTCTACGCAAATACGGACGAAGGAGATCAGCTTGTTGTCAGGTGCAAATTCGGCGAGATAAATACCTGCCGCCATTCCCAGCGGAATAGCAATCACAAGCGACAGGAACAGGATATAGAAGGAGTTCAGCAATGCAGGCCCGATGCCGCCGCCCTCGTCGATTTCGCTGGGCAACCCAAACAGGAAGCTCCAGGAGAGCTTTGGCAATCCATCTTTCAGAATGAGGAAGAGGAGGCCAAGGATAAATAAGACAACGGCGATTCCAAGGGTCCATACCAAAATGGTAAAAACACGGTTGTTGAAGCTGTTCATCCCTCTTTTGCCGCTGAATGGATTACGATCGGCTGTCGTTATGTTCAGCTTGCTCATTGTTGGGCTCCTTTCCGCTGGAGCCAGCGTACGCCAACGATCATTAGAAGGGAGATCGCAAGAAGCAGGAAGCCCATCAGATACAGCGCATAGTTCCAGGTGGAGTCAAACGGAACGTTGGCGATCTGCATAACGATATTGCTCGTCAATACCGAGGTAGGCTTCAGCAGGCTGTCTGCGATTTGCGGTGTGTTGCCAATAACCATGACGACGGCCATTGTCTCGCCAATCGCACGGGCCATCCCAAGAATAACGGCATACATAATGCCGCTGCGAGCGGAAGGAATAAGCACTTTCCAAACGGTCTGGAAGCGGGTAGCTCCAAGGGCGTAAGAGGCATCACTGAATTTCTTCGGTACCGCTGAGATTGAATCATCGCTGATCCGGCTGATCGTTGGCAGGACCATAATCGTAAGAACGAGAGCAGCAGCGAGCAGGCCGTCGCCCATGCCGGTTCCTGTTACATCGCGAATAATGGGAATAAGTACGGTCAAGCCGAGGTAGCCGTACACAACGGACGGAATGCCCACGAGCAGGTCCATAACCGGACGGAGTACATTTTTCAACCATGCCGGAATAAAGGTCGACAGAAAGACCGCGATCAGCAGCGAGAGCGGAACTGAAATCATTAACGTTAATAGGGTAAGAGCAAATGTGCCGAAAATGAACAACAACGCGCCGTATTGTTCCGTCTCCGGACTCCATTCCGCGGATAGGAAAAATTCCGAGAAGGACACATCGCCAAATGTCAGCACGCCGGTACGGAACATAAGCAACAGGATAAGGAAAAGAATCAGGCACACAAAAGCAGCACAGGCAATGCATACATAACGAAACAGGCGGTTCATCACAAAAAGACGTTTCCGGCGGTCAAACGGCTTACCGCTTCCCGTCAAAAGACTGCCGCCCAGATCAATCTGGCCCGCAGCGGATGAAGTATCTATCATAATACAATCGGCTCCTCCGGTAGCAAGCAGCCGCCTGTCGCTTCGCGAAAGACGGCCGCCGTTACCAATATTCGATTAAGTCGGATTATTTCATTGCGGAAAGCGGGATGAACTTCAGCTTTTTCAGCGATCCGTTTTGGAACTTTGCGCTTTGGATATATTGGATGAATTCTTTAACAACACCTGTAGGCTGGCCTTTTGTCATGTAATAGCCGTAGCCCCAAACTTTGTATTTGCCGTTAATGACGTTGTCTACCGTTGGAGCAACGCCGTTAATGCTTACTGCAGTCATTTTTGTAGTGATATAAGCGAAATCGACGTATCCGATAGCATTAGGAGTTGTTTCTACTGCTGTTTTCATGTCGCCGCTTGTTTTTACTTCTTTATAGTTGCTGCCTTTGGTCATAAAGTCTGTGCCGTTTAGTGCTTTTTCCTGGAAGTTAACGCGTGTGCCGGAGCCGAAAGCGCGGTTTACGACGATAATGTCAGCATCTTTGCCGCCAACTTCTTTCCAGTTCGTTACTTTTCCTGAGAAAATATCTTGCAGCTGCTTTGTAGTTAGATTTGTTGCCGTAACGTTCTTGTTCACTACTGCAGCGAATGGAGTAACCGCTACTTTGTTAGCGACTTGACCGGTGAAAGCTTCGAAGCCGGGCACTTTTTTGGTAGCATCCCAGTCAACCGCGCCGATATCAGCGATCCCTTTGCGTACCGATTGTGGACCCGTAATGGAGCCTGCTCCCGATGCGGAGATTTTTACTTTCGGATTCAGCTTCTTGAATTCGTTAGCCGCTTGAAGAGTAAGCGGAAGAAGGGCGGACGAGCCATTGATGACGATTTTGCCGGACAGCTTGCTTGCTGCTTCGGTTTTTGCGGGAGCTTGAACCGAGCCCAAGCCGATTGTTGCAATAAGAGCGGCTACCGTAGCCGCTTTAAGCCATTTTAATTTCATTTTTTTTATCCTCCTAAAAATAATTGTGAAGCAATTATTAGCTTCGTAAGCATCAGCTTAAGAATTGTCACACAAATGGCCAGATTCTGGTCTTTTGTGATGATTCTTACTTCGTAAGCATCATCTTAAATAATTGTGAAGCAATTATTAGCTTCGTAAGCATCAGCTTAAGAATTGTGGAGCAATTAATAGCTTGCTGGTCGATTAGCGTGTAATGGTAGTGAATTTGCCGTTAACCGGAACGGCCAGCTGGCCGTTGCTGATTGCCGCGATATTGCCTTTGCTCGATACGAGCAGCTCAGTAACACTGTCAGATACACTGTACAGCTTGCTTGCCGTACCTGTTGCCGGATCAAGAGCGCTAATGCTGTTTGTTTCGCCTTGTGCTGTCAGCAGAATCAGCTTGCCGTCAGCTTGGTTCAATTGATAGACATCTTCCGCGCTGTAGACGTTTGCAGCTGCAAGAGTAGCTGTATCTACCGATGCGACGCTGCCTGCAAGATCGTCATTGATGCTTACAAAGTAAGCCTTTGAGCCGTCAGCGGACAGCTCGAGGAATGCTTTATCGCTCAAATCCTTTGTCAGTTGAAGGGGCTTGTTGTCTCCATTGGCGGAGTCATAGAAATAAGCCTGTGTTTCTGTACCTGTTGGGTCGATGGTAACATCGTCCTGGCTTACATCTGTGGCGTCGTTTTTAACAACCGGCTGCTTGATTTGGAGGTAGGCCACCTTCGAGCCGTCAGCAGATACCGCAAGGTTGGCTTTGTAGTCAACTTTGTCTTCAAGAATGGTTGTTACGCTGCCGTCAGCCAGGCTAAGCTTGGCAATCACGGTATTCTTGTCCCCTTGGAAGAAGAAGATCGAGCTTCCGTCCGCCGAGAATTGCATTTCGTTCTTAATGGATGTATCTGTGCTCACTTTAGTCGATTGCTTTGTGCTTAGATCGATTATGTTAACGGTGCCGTCAGCTTCGGAATAAGCGGCTTTCGAGCCGTCAGGGGATACGATCAGTTCAGACGTGTCTGATGAAGCAAGCAGAAGCTCATTTTTACCTGTCGCAGCATCAACCAGATAATCCTCGCGGCCGTTATCACCCGTTTTCGATACGATCAGCCTGGAAGCATTCACCCAAGTTACTTGATCGACATTCTCAAGAAAATTAATGGTGGTGATATTGCCTTGCGAGTAGCCAACACCAAGCTTGGTAAGGAAGCTTACCGGTTCAACAAAAGCCGTACCGTCGACAGTCAAGGCATCATTTACCTTTGCAACGTTATGGTTAAGCTGAACGGTAATCGTGCCGCCGGATACATTCAGCGAAGCTTCAAGAGCTTTTGCCAGGTCGCGTATGGATGCAAGGGTTACGCCTTGAGCATCAATCGTGCGGATGTTAGCAGATTTGCCGTTAATGGAAATCGTTGTCGAATTGATTTGAACCGCTTGTACCGCTTGTACGGACGATTGTGCCATTACAGGTGTAACTGCTGCTGCTCCAATTGCTGTTGCGAGCACGGAAATGACTACTGCTTTTTTCATTTGTCGTTCGTCACCTTTCTTATTTTCGAATAGGTTGCCAGGTCCGACGGCCCTTCGCCGGTATGTATGATTGGCCTTGATTATTCCCCCGTCAAGCTGCGTCGGAACTATTTCGTTAACAAGGTCAGTGTAACAGCGGATTATTATCCCATTATTTAGAAAATGTAATGATTTTGTTAATTTGATTGAATGAAGTGAAATTGCTATTCTAAAATGACATGGGGTTGTTTTACAGAAGTATCCATTAACAGGGTACTGTCAGGTATGAGGAGGATTGTCAGCATGTATCGGATATTCATCATCGAGGACGATGACAAAATAGGGGCGATTCTGAAATCGACTATGGAGAAATACGGGTTTGAAGCGGAAAGAGCCGTTCATTTCAAAGATCTGCTTGGCGAGTTTACGGCCTATGATCCGCATCTGGTTCTTCTGGATATCAATCTGCCGTATTTCGACGGCTTTTATTGGTGCAGGCAAATACGGACAAGGTCTAATATCCCGATTCTGTTCATTTCCGCCCGTGAAGGAGAGATGGATCAGGTGATGGCTATTGAAAATGGCGGGGATGATTATCTTCCGAAGCCAATCCATCTGGATCTTCTGCTTGCGAAGGTGAAGGGGGCTTTGCGACGTGCATACGGGGAATACGCTGCAGCATCGGCGGCTTCAGCCGCTTCGGCTGAGCTTGAGTTATATAGCCTGAGGCTTAATCTTAGCCGCAATGAGCTGGAATGGCGGGGAGAGCGGACGGAGCTGACCAAGAACGAGCGGCTGCTTGCTGAGGCGTTTATGAAAAGGCCGGATGAGATTGTAGCGAGAGAGCAGCTGCTTGAAGCTTTATGGGATGATGTTCAGTTTGTTGATGATAATACTTTAACCGTGAACGTCACCCGTCTGCGCAAGAAGCTTGAGGAAATTGGCATTATAAAAGCCATTGAGACCGTTCGCGGACAAGGCTACCGGCTGAATGCCGAAGCGTTGCGGGAGGAAAAAGCATGATCCGCGCGTACCTCTGGGACCGGAAATTTTTAATCGCACTTTATCTGCTAGGCTCTCTGCTGGCTTGTGCGATGTTCTTGCTGGATAAGCTGCGTTATGAGAGCAGAGCAGACACGGGGCTTGTCTATTATTATGCCGAGCTGGCTCTCTTCCTGCTGTTTGCAGGCTTATTGATCGACTTTCTTCGCCAGCGGAATTATTATAAGCAGCTGCAGGATGCGATTGATCATGGAACGGAGCTCAAAGCCTCCATGGGGATTACAGCCGGCATTACGAAAGAGCAGATAGCCGTACAGCGGCTGCTCGCCGCGCAATATGGCGCCTATTTGACCGAGCTCAGCCATTACCGCAGACAGCAGGAGCAGCATAATCATTTTGTCCTGCAATGGGTCCATCATATGAAGACGCCTGTATCCGTTATTGATCTGCTGGTGCAGGAAGCGCTGCAGGAGCGGGCTGTAGAGCATGCGGATAAGGAAAGGCTTCAAAGTATCCGGGAAGAGACAGGAAGGATGACAAGAGGGCTGGATATGATGCTGCATACGGCAAGGCTCGACAAGATCGAATTTGATCTGCATCTCCGATCCATTCCGCTGCATGAAGCTGCCCGCAATGTCATTAATGCGCATAAGCAGCTATGCATTCGACATGCAATCTTTCCCAAGATTGAAGGAGAGGCCGTTGTCGAGAGTGATGAGAAGTGGCTGACGTTTATTTTGAATCAGCTGATTGGCAATGCAATCAAATATTCGAAGAGGAAGCCGGGCTCGAAGAAGGTTATTGTCCGCATTGAACAGGAACCGGATCTGAGCAGCACCAGGCTGTCTGTTATAGATGAAGGAATTGGAATCGAGACTCATGATCTGCCGCGGATTTTTGATCCGTTCTTCACGGGGGAGAATGGACGGGCCGTGGAAGAGTCGACGGGCATGGGACTTTATTTGACCAAGCAGGTATGCGGCCGTCTTGGCCATGAGCTTTCGGTCAAATCAGAGGTGGGTGCCGGTACGACAGTTACGGTTATTTTCCGCCCGGAAGGAATACACTTGCTGCGTTAAGTGATGCAACATGACAAAATCGTAAGGTTTGAGGCCTCTGTTTGAAAGGTAAATCGATGGGTTCATGCGGGCATGCGGCGCTATACTGAGTGCATAATCCAAACAAAACGAACCATTGTGAATCATAGGGAGGCTATTGCGATGAGTGTATTGCAAACGAAAGGGATCGGGAAGATCTATCATTCGAAAGGGAACATGTCCTACCGGGCGCTTGAGGACATTGATCTGAATATAGAAGCGGGAGAGTTTGTTGGCGTTATGGGGCCTTCGGGCAGCGGCAAGACGACACTTCTTAATCTGCTGGCAACGATTGACCGCCCGACATCGGGAGAGCTTGAAATTAACGGAGTGCAGCCCGCCAAGCTTAGCGATAAGAAGCTGGCCTTGTTCCGCCGCAGAGAGCTTGGATTTGTTTTCCAGGATTTTAACCTGCTGGATACGATGACGATTAAGGAAAATATTATTTTGCCGCTGGTACTGGAGGGCGTTGCGCCGCGGGTTATTGAAGAGAAGCTGAAGCCGCTCGCGTTTATGTTGAATATTGAAGCTATCCTGGACAAGCGGACCTATGAAGTGTCAGGCGGACAGAAGCAGCGTGCCGCTATTGCCCGGGCAATCATCCATCAGCCTGCGCTTGTGTTGGCCGACGAGCTGACCGGTAACCTGGACTCCAAGGCCGCGAAGGATGTTATGGACGCGCTTAAGGATATGAATGAACGGCTTGGTGCGACCGTCCTGATGGTTACGCATGACCCGTTCTCCGCAAGCTATTGCAAACGGATTGTATTTATTAAAGACGGCAAGCTGTTCTCCGAAATCCGGAGAGGGACAAACCGCCAAGCTTTCTTCCAGCAGATTCTGGACGCTTTGAGTGTATTGGGAGGTAATTTCGATGACGTTCCGTTCGCTCGCGCTTAGCAATATGAAGGGGAATTGGCGTTCCTACAGCGCCTTTTTCCTCAGCTGTGTGTTTTCTGTTCTAATCTTCTATATGTATTCTTCCTTTATTTTTCATCCGGATGTGGTAAACGGGCATATCCAGCAGGCAGCAAAGGTGAGAAGAGGAATGCTGTTCTGCCTCTATATTATTGGTATCTTCTCATTCCTGTTTGTCCTGTATTCCAATGCATCCTTTCTGAAGACAAGGAAGCAGGAGTTTGGTCTGTTGTCCTTATTCGGAATGACCAAAGCCCAGCTTAGAAAGCTGGTTATTTATGAAAGCATTGCGCTGGCTTTGCTGTCCATCGGAACGGGAATTGGGCTTGGCATGCTGTTCAGCAAGTTGTTTTTTATGGCGTTGTCGGTGTTCCTTAAAGTATCTGATCCTATACCGTTTGCGGCGCCGCTAAAGGCAATTGGAATGACGGGGCTTGGCTTCTTTGTGTTGTTCGTAGCTATTGCGGTATTAACTTCACTCCGGATTGGCAAAGCCGAGCTGGTCGAGCTGTTCAAGGCAGGCCGCAAGCCAAAAGGGCAGCTGCTGTTCTCGCCTTGGCTTGTTGCACTGGCGATAGTGTCGCTTGGTTCGGGATACACGATGGCGATTATGCTGAATCCGTTTAACTTCTTTTATATGGCGCTGCTTATACTGGTAACGGTGACGATCGGAACCTACTTTCTGTTCACGCAGTTTAGCGTGCTCCTTATCCGTTTTCTGCAGAAGCGTCATTCCGTCTTCTACAATCGCACGAATATGGTCGTCCTCTCGCAGCTCGGGTATAAGCTGAAGGATAATGCGCGTATTCTGTTTATGGTCTCGATCATGAGCGCGGTTATATTAACAGCGTCAGGTACGTTTTATTTGATGCAAATAAATTCCAAGCAACAGATATACCAGTTCTATCCTTATGCGGTTGCTGTGATGGAGAAAGGGCTTCAAAGCCATGCTGTTATTGATCCGGAAGAGTTGAAGACGCATCTTCGCGAGGCAGGCCATCCGGTTACGGATGAAAAGATTGTTGCCGGTGCTAGTGTAAGTGATATTAAACTGACACGCAGCAATGGGAATAATATCGAATATAATCCAAAGACGATGATGATCTCGGAATCGGACTATAACCGTTTGGCGGAGGCGCAAGGAAAACAGAAGATTCATTTGAAGCCGGATACGGTGGCGATGCCGGGATCTTTTAACCCGCCTATTGAGCGGTTTCAGGGGACTGTGCAGGGCAAGGCGTTTGATTATGCCGTTTCGGCTAACCTATCAGACAGTGTGATGAACCAGACGGATATGAACTGGATGACAGTGATTATGGAAGACGGTGATTATAAGCAGCTTCTTGCCAATGTGCCGGAAAGCGAGCAGCTTGTCTGGTACGGCTATGAAGTGAAGGATTGGGAACATGCTGGTGCAGCGATCAAGAAGCTGCAGGTACCGGAGGACCTCGAAGGGCAAATCAACCGTAACCGTGCGGATAACTTTGCGACTATGAAGGAAACAAGCGCGCTTACGCTGTTTATTGGCCTGTTCATCAGCCTGCTGTTCTTTATTGCTTCGGGCAGCTTGATTTACTTCAAGATGTTTACGGAATTACAGGAGGATCAAGCGCAGTTTAATGCGCTCAAACGAATTGGTATGACAAAGCAGGAGATCCGCAAAATAACGGTAACGCAGATCGGCATTATTTTCTATCTGCCATGCCTGGTCGGAACGATTCACGCGTTGTTCGCAATGAAGGCGCTGGACGGCTTGATGGAATCAAGCGTGTGGCTGTACTCGTTTGTAATCATCGGAATCTTCGTTGTTATGCAGACGATCTATTTCCTGCTCGCAAGCATGAGTTATTCTAAGGGTTTGAATAGAGGAACGGCCAGCGCTTAATGCGCCGGCCGTTTTTTCTTGAAATATAACAAAGTATAAGTTATCACAATACCGCTTAGGTGTTTGTCTGTTGTTCCAGCCATGAGATTCGTTTGGTTGTTAACCCGTTGAGAGCTGCTTCCGCTGCCGTATATTCGGCTTGCAGCTTCTTCACAACCGTTCTGACCTCATGAGCCGCTTCGCAGGTGCGATCCTGTGTCTCTTTGATTCTTTTCTGCACAATCCAGTCCGTGATCAGTCCGTCGAACCAATAGTCCCCGAATTTGAGCAGGCTGCTGATGTCAATATGAATATCAAGGCTGCGTTGAAGGTCCGCCAGCTCATCCCGGAAGCTCTTCATCAAATGGTTGGCTGTTGCAATAGATTGCTTGGCATCGTCAATATGGCCATGCTTAATATGGGTGCTGATCAAACCGCCATTGCCCCAAGTATCCCAATTCCCCCAATTGATCGCATTTTCAAGGCTGTCGATCGCCGGTTCCAGCGAGGCCAGCACGCTCTTGCCCGCTGCAAAAGCTTCATGCAGTTCACGGACGACAACGCTCTGCTGTGCGATCTCCTGTTCCATGGCAGCTAACATGGCTGCTGTGTCCGGCGAGTCTTTCAGGGCGATCTCCTGCTCCGCCATAAGCTGCTTGTATTCCTGCTCCGCCTGCACATTCGCTGTTATAATAACTCCGGCCAACATGATCTCTTCCTTCAGCCGGGCACGTTCCTCTTGAGCTTCTTGAAGCTTAAGAGCAGCGGCCAGCGCCTGCTGACGTTCCAGTTCGAGCTGCTCTTCCTTGCTCCGAAGCAAGGTGTGGAATAAATTCGTCAGAGACATCCGGGTCAGCTTATCCACATCGGCCTGCTCTGCTTCAAGCTCCAGCTCAAGACGGATAATCTGCCTCTCCAGTTCATTTAATCTTTTACGGTATTGTCCTTGTCTGCGCTCGGCTTTCTCAAGCTCATATTTGCGTTCTTTGGCTGCAGACAGGCGGTCAAATAGAGAATCTGTCATGCTTAAGCAACCTCCTCGAAAGATGGAGAAGTCAATGGCCTTATATACGCAGCGATGTCAAAGTAGTTTCGTAAGAGTTAAGCTTGCGGCTCCGGCTTGAAGGTAAGATCAATCTGAATGATTTCCGAACGGCTGCCCAGCCGGATTGGCGGTCCCCAGGAGCCAAAGCCGGAGGAGACAATGGCATGCATGCTGCCTTTTAGCTTATAGCCCCAATCGAGCTCGAATATGCGTCGTGTAATGAGGTGATTGGGCGCCATTTGTCCGCGGTGGGTATGACCGGATAAGGAGAGGTCAATGCCGTTTAACGAGGCTTGCTCCAGATCCGATGGCTGGTGGTCCATCATAATAAGCGGTCGTTTCTTGTCTATTGCGGCGATAAGCTCGCTGATGGGAAGGCGTCCTTCCGGATCGCTTTGCCGAGCAGCCAGGTCTTTGCGTCCAACAATGTAGAAGCTGCCTTGAACAAGCACATTCTCGTCCAGCAGTACACGAATGCCGATTGCATTCATATGGGCGATATATTCCTCAATATGTCCGCCGATGTATTCATGATTGCCCAGCACAGCATAGATGCCAAGCGGCGCCTTAAGCTTGCTCATCGTGGCAGCCATGTTGCGGCGGATGAACGGATCAATGCTGTCGTCAATCACATCACCCGGCAGCAGGATCAGGTCCGGCTTCATCTCTTCCATATGGCGGATGAGCCGGCCGAGATGCTTGTTGCCCACAACCGTGCCCAGATGAATGTCCGAGGCTACGCCAATCCGGAGCTTGTCGATAGAACCGGCTTGTTTGGGAATTGTCAGTTTGTACATGCGGACGATAGGCGTCCATGCGTTCCAGGAGCCCCGAATGAGGATTGAAGCCAAGAGTACAAAAGCAACGGTGCCAACAGATACTACGGCTGTCTTGTACGCTACATCGGCAAGAGTCAGCAGCCAGACGAGCAGATCCGCCAGAGGCAAGATGATGAGGCAGTATTCCAGGAGAGCAAACCAATAGGAGCCGATATATTTCAGAAAATAAGCAATCTGGCGGACCGGCGAGACCGAATGCTGCCCTAATCGTCCGATGATCCAGGAGAAGGAAAGGACTCCCACAATAATGCCATACAGCAAGGCATGCTCCAGATTAAACAGTGTGGACAGATATACCCAGCCGTTCCAGCCGATATACCAGTTCAACAAGCCAAACACCAGAAGGAAAAGGGAAATAACAGGAATAAATCTAGCTTTCACTTGGATAACACCTTGCTTCCATTTATAAGTTAAAATCACCAGTGAAACTACTATATCATAACGGCAATTGCCGGGTAAAATTAGGCAGGCTTAAACGGTCAATAATGGTCTCGCCGCGATTTTTCTAGTATACTTGTACAAGAATTTACGGCATTCGCATGTATGGAGAGAGGGATTAGGCATGAAGTCATTAGTGCTCGCGGAAAAGCCAAGCGTAGCAAAAGAAATTGCTCGTGTTCTCGGCTGCGGCAGCAAACATAAAAGCTATATTGAAGGCCCGAATTATGTGGTCACCTGGGCCCTCGGACATCTGGTTACTCTGGCAGAGCCTGAGGACTACGATCCAAAGTATAAGACTTGGAACCTTGAGGATTTGCCTTTGCTTCCGGGTAAGATGAACCTGAAGGTCATGCGCGAGACATCGCATCAGTATAAAGCGGTTGCGCAGCTGTGCAAGCGTCCGGATATCGGCGAGCTTATTATCGCCACGGATGCGGGGCGGGAAGGCGAGCTTGTCGCAAGATGGATCATGGAGCTTGTCCATTGGCGCAAGCCGTTCAAGCGGCTGTGGATCTCGTCCCAGACGGACAAAGCGATCAAAGACGGCTTCAAGGCACTTAAGCCCGGCCAGCAATATAATAACCTGTATGCTTCGGCGGTCTGCCGGGCGGAGGCGGATTGGCTGGTTGGCCTGAATGTAACAAGGGCGCTGACAGTGAAATATAATGCCCAGCTTGCAGCGGGACGCGTGCAGACGCCAACGCTAGGCGCTCTGATGGACCGGGAGAAGGAGATTAACCAGTTCCAGTCGCAGCCCTATTGGACCGTCACAGCCGATCTGGGAGCGTTCCAGGCGGCGTGGCGGCAGAATGATTCCCATGACGGCAGACTGTGGAACAGAAGCGATGCTGAGGCTGTTGCCGCTCGTCTGCAACGGAAGAACGCCAAAGTCGACAAATTGCGTACAACCCGGAAGTCGGAGCCTCACCCGCAGGCCTTTGATCTGACCGAGCTGCAGCGGGAAGCGAACAAGCGGCTGGGCTTCTCTGCGAAAATGACGTCCAACGTCCTGCAGAAGCTGTATGAGCAGCATAAGCTTGTTACTTATCCGCGTACTGATTCACGTTATCTGTCGAGCGATATTGTGCCAACGCTTAAAGGAAGACTTGAACGCGTTGCGGTAGGACCGTATGCGCCGCTTGCCCGCAAGCTGCTGCGAGGACAGCTGACCGTTACCAAACGGTTTGTTGACGACAGCAAGGTTAGCGATCATCACGCTATTATTCCTACGGATGAGTATGTGAACCTATCTGCTTTGAGCAATGAGGAGCGCAAGCTGTACGATCTGATCGTGCGTCGTTTTATTGCGTTGTTTTACCCGCCGTATACATACGATGAGACAAGCGTTGTGCTTACTGTCGGTGAAGATAAACTGTATGCGAAAGGGAAGGTCCAGAAGGATATCGGCTGGAAGGAGCTTTATGCAGGCGATGATTCGAGATTTGCAGCCGATGATGACGATGAGGATGAGAGTGGCCAAAGTGAGGACAAAAGCGCGCCGGAGCAGCTGCTGCCTGCGCTCGTTCAGGGTCAGCCAGTTCCGGTTAAGCAGAGTCGCTTGAAGGAGCTGCGCACTATGCCGCCTGCCCGTTATACGGAAGCTTCACTGCTCTCGAAGATGGAGAAGCATGGTCTCGGCACGCCGGCTACTCGCGCGGATATTATCGAGAAGCTGCTCTCTACCGAAACGATTGAAAGATCCCAAAACCGGCTTATTCCGACGGGCAAAGGCAAGCAGCTTATTGAACTGGTGGTAGATGAGCTGCGCAGCCCCGAACTTACGGCCAAATGGGAGCGGGAGCTGGAGCAAATCGCACTCGGTAAAGGAAACGCCAAGCAATTTATGGCCGGGATTCGGGAGCAGGCAAGCAAATGGGTGACAGCTGTTAAGAATGAGACAAAAGAATACAAACCGCATAATTTAACTCATTCGCGCTGTCCGGAATGCGGCAAGCTGCTGATGGAAGTGAAGGGTAAGCGGGGCAAGTCGCTTGTTTGCTCGGACCGGGAATGCAGCTATCGCCGTCAGGCCGAGCCGTCGCTTTCGAATAAGCGTTGCCCGCAATGCCATAAGAAGATGGAGATTCATAACGGCAAGGCAGGCAAATATGCGCAGTGCAGGTCATGCAATGTCATTGAGATGCTGGGAGACAAGCAGGGCGGAAGAATCAATAAGCATCAGCAGAAAAAAATGATAGAGCAGTACAGCGACAATGTATCGTTATCGAATAGTCTTGCCGATGCGCTGAAGGCGGCCATGAACAAACAAGATACGGAATAAGCAAGCGGGAAGGAGAGCATAGCTGATGGAGCTGCTGCTCTCTTTTCTTTAAATGTAAGGTTGGACAATCATCCAAGAGACAAACGTTACTGCGACATATGCTATCAGTAGGAAAGGAGATTGATAGCATGAATGATCAACTTGGCCGGCCAATCGCTGACAAATGGGCAAAGCAAACGGCATTGCTTGCAAGTCCCTTCATTTCCCCGCATATCCCTCCAACCAAAAGATATAATGCCGGCAATCTGAGGAGTATGCTTGACAAGCATCAAATGGTCGTCATAAAGCCGGTTATCGGCACGGGAGGACATGGCGTTATTAAAGTATCAAAGTCAGGCACCGGCTACAGCTTTACTGTTCATTCGACAACAAAATCGTTTTCCAGCTTTGATGCCTTAAAGACAGCGCTCGACAAGAAGCGCAAAAATCGCCATTATCTGATTCAGAAAGGAATTCGTCTGGCCAAGGTGGGCGGACGTCCGATCGATTACCGGGTGAAATACGTGAAGACGGAAGCGGGATGGGAATACCGGTCTATGGTCGGGAGGATTGCCAAGCCGGGTTTGTTCGTCACGAATTTATGCCAGGGCGGCACGATGGTCACGGCAGCGGAAGGCATTCGCAGATCGTTATCACCTTCACTGGTTGGCGCGAAGAAGCAGCAAATGCGTGACTTGACCGTCGAGTCCACGAGGATGCTGGAGAACAGCTTCCCTGGAATCGGACAGCTTGGTTTTGACTACGGCATTGATCTGAACGGCAAGATCTGGATCTTTGAGGTAAATACAAGGCCGCAGTAAGGTGTTGATCCGCTTTTAAACCCGTATGGGTTTATTTTTTTAAGTACAACCTACAAGCTTATGTGCAGGTTTTCAATATATTCCATTAATGGGGGAAGGGAAATCGATTAAAGTTTTTTATTGATGTTTGGAAAAAAAAGGCTGTGTATAAAAGTATCCACATCATCCACTGTAGAAAATCCTCGTTTTTCGACGTATATTCACATCTCATACACAGCCTGTCCACAAGAGTATGTGTATAAGGAGAGCCATTGTTGAAGGGGATAGGGCATGTTACGATGGGATCATCTTAGGAAACTTTAGGAAGAAAGGAAGTGTCCATTAATGGAGCTGCTGTCAGACGAGCTGCTGGAAGACACCTACCTTGCCGCCATTCAGTACAATCTGGAAGATGACTTTATCCGAATGCTGCTGATTGAGATGAAGCGCAGGCAATTAAACAACTCCGTTGTATCAAATGCCGTTTAATGAGTTGATCCCATTTCTGTAACGGCAGCTTCAACCGTCCGCTCACAGGACGGGCAGTACACTATATGCATGCAATTTTTATCATCGGCCGATTGATTTAACCATGTCGTCTCCGTCTCTAATGGCACATAAGGTGCGTAAGGACCAATCCAGTCTGTCATTCGGCCCCAATCTTCCATTGCTTGACCACAATTGGCGCAAGCTGCATCCAGCGGTTGCATGCCATTGCATACAGGACAAAACATAAGGGTATCCTCCCTGGCTTCGTGCAAGTTGCTTGCACTTGAATGAAACGCCAACGTTAGGATACCCTTGTTATTTTTTTTTTACCACAATTCCATTTGGAGGTAAAACCTGCCTCTAAACGAGGCCGCTCATCTTGGGGAGGCTACAGCTTCATATTGCTGCTATGTCCCGGAGACAGCTTCGCATCCGGATCAATATAGACCTTAGCGTTATTAATGGCGGTAGGCGCTTCACCGAAACCAACCGCGATCAGCTTGAGCTTGCCTGGATAGGTTGTAATATCTCCTGCGGCGAAGATACCGCTGACACTTGTCTCCATTCGGGTATCTACCACGATGGAGCCTCCTTGAATTTCAATGCCCCATTCGGCAATCGGGCCAAGAGAGGAAACAAAGCCGTAATTGACGATTACCGCGTCTACTTCGATCTCGGTTGCTTCCTTGGTTTTGACATCGGTAAGGGTTACACGGCTTATCCGGCCGTCGCCATGGAGGGAAGTGATCTCCTTGGGTGTCAGAACATTAACCTTTGAACGGATCAGATTGTCTACGCTATGCTCATGTGCACGGAACTTGTCGCGGCGATGCACGAGTGTGACACTTTCAGCGATTGGCTCGAGCATAAGCGCCCAATCAACCGCAGAATCTCCTCCTCCCGTGAGGAGAACCTTTTGCCCCTTGAACCGATTCAGATCTCCTACAAAATAATGGAGATTGCTCTTCTCGTATTGCACCGCTTCCGGGAGCTCCAGCTTGCGCGGCTCGAAAGCGCCAACGCCTGCAGTAATAATAACGGCTTTTGCATAATGTACGGCTTTATTGGTAATGACTTCAAATAAACGTTCGCTTTGTTTAGTAACTTCAACCACTTTTTCTTCCAATAACACTTCAGGCTGGAACAAGCCGATCTGCTCGATTAATCGATCAACAAGCTCTTGGGCTGTAACTTTTGGGAATCCGGCCACGTCATATATGTACTTCTCCGGATAAAGCGCGGCGAGCTGACCGCCAAGCTGCGGCATGCTCTCAATGATTTTGACGGATGCATGGCGCATTCCGCCATAAAAGGCTGCGAACAGGCCGGCAGGACCGCCGCCAATAATGATAATATCTACAAGGTTATTAGGCTTCTGAACGGATGACATGGAAGACACCTCCAATGAATTGATGATCTGCTTCCTATTATATGCCTGCCGTTTCGAAGAAGGAAATATTTAATTTGTATGCTGCTCTAAAGTTTTTCGTATATTTTGCTCTTGAAGTTTAAGTGAAAACTATGTAATATTTCTGATGTATTGTATGTATGGCGCCGGATTTGGACCAGTCAACAGAGCAGAAATAAGACTGAAACACAATTTTGAGGCGTATAATCGGAGCGATAAATCAGACCCAAAAATGACACAATTCGCTGGTAAAGAAATAGAGATCCAGCACGGATTGTGTAATTTTTCACAAACAAAAAGACACATAAACAAGCTAAGGAATGGATGGGATCATACGATGAGCAACATACCCAAAATTGTCATCTTAGGAGCTGGCTACGGCGGTGTGCTTACTGCGCTGCGGTTGCAAAAGGAACTTAACTATAACGAGGCTGACGTCACATTAGTGAATAAGCACGACTATCATTATATTACAACGCATTTGCATATGCCGGCTGCAGGAACAGATAATCCTGAGAATGCGCGCGTCAGCATTTCGAAGCTGATTGATGAATTCAAGATCGACTTCGTGAAATCGACAGTTGTACAAATTCGCCCGCAGGACAAAAAGGTTATTCTTGAGGATGGAACTCTTTCGTATGATTATCTGGTCATCGGTCTTGGCGGCGAGCCGGAAACCTTTGGCATTCCAGGACTTGGCGAGTACGCGATGAATATTCGCAGCATCAACTCTGTCCGTCTGATTCGCGAGCATATTGAATATCAATTTGCACGCTTCAAACGTGAACCCCATCGCACGGATTACCTGACCTTTATCGTAGGTGGTGCTGGCTTTACTGGTATCGAATTCATAGGCGAGCTGTCTGATCGTATCCCTGAACTGTGCAAGCAGTTTGATGTCGATCCGGCACTCGTGAAAATATATAATATCGAAGCAGCGCCAACTGCGCTTCCAGGCTTTGACCCTGAGCTTGTGGAATACGCAATGGACGTATTAACGAAAAAAGGCGTAACGTTCCGCATTGGCACAGCGATCAAAGAATGTACGCCGGACGGTGTCGTTGTTGGCGAAGGCGAAGAAATCAAATCGCAGACGGTGATTTGGACCGGCGGTATCCGCGGCAATCGTCTGATTGAGGATGCAGGTTTTGAAACGATGCGCGGACGCGTGAAAGTAGATGACAACCTGCGTGCTCCGGGTCATGAGAATATTTATATCGTTGGCGACAACTCCCTGATGTTTAATGAGGAAGGCCGCCCGTACCCGCCAACCGCGCAAATTGCGATGCAGCAAGGCGTTGTATGCGCGCATAACCTGATTGCTTCGATCCGCAACCAGCCTTTGAAAGCATTTGTCTTCAGCAACAAAGGCACAGTGGCGTCGCTTGGCAAAGGCGAGGCAATCGGTATTGCTTTCGGCAAGAAGTATAAAGGCCGGACGGCTGCTTGGCTGAAAAAGATGATCGACCTGCGTTACCTGTTCATTATCGGCGGTATTCCGCTTGTGCTGCGTAAAGGAAAGTTCCTGTAATGCGTCACTGCAGCGTTCAAGTCCGCGGATTATTGACCCGGGATGAGCTCGACCGCTACAATGCCCTGATGGAAGTGGGATCGTTCCTGGAATCCCAGCAACGCTATGATTTGTCCTATACGGTGCAAAAAGAAGTAGATATTCTCATTATGCCTGCCATTGAACGCTTGAAGGAGAAAGGCCGCGAGCGCGACCGCGCAACCGAGCTTTATCTCGAGCAAAAACGCCTCGGTCTTCTGGATGAAGACGAGGACGAAGACTAAGTAGCAAAAAGGCTTTCGCTCCAGCGACAATGTCATTAAGGTAAGCTAACTTAATGACATTGCGCTTCGGCGAAAGCTTTTTGTTTTGTATCGGACGTTGGTACGATCCGCGCCTTCGCCCCGCGCATCGCTTCGCGATCTAACGAAACGTCATATCCCTATTTGTTGCAAATAGGCCATTTTTCAAATCTAACGAAACGTCGTATCGCTATTTGGCCATTTTCAGGCATCTTGAAGCTAATAATCGCTGAATAACGTTACCAGGTTTCGTTAGAATTCCAAAACCGCCAAATTCGAGCAATTAGCGATATGTAGTTTCGTTAGAGGATTCGTTAGAGGAATACCTCACTACTATGGGGGCTCCGTTATTGGTCTAAGCTATAAGTTTTATTAAGTCTATATATTTCAGTTATGATCCAAGGATGGATTAAGCTGTAAACAAAGCGGAAAGGTTGGGAGGCGGCTGCAGTGACATATCCATTTTCGATTTCGGTTGGAGGAGTTGTACACAAAGCAGGAGAGATCTTGTTGGTTCAACTGAATTATGGAGCTAATAAAGGATTATGGCTGCTGCCGGGCGGATTTGTAGAAGCAGGGGAGTCCTTAGAGGAAGCGCTGGTTCGGGAAGTGCGGGAGGAAACAGGATTGATCGCTGTCCCAACAAGAATTGTTGGTATCCGAAGCGGAGTGAGACCAATGGGCAATGTGATGGAGACGGGGATCTATATTGTGTTCGAAATGGATTATGTATCCGGTGAATTAAAGGCATTGGACTGGAACGAGATTTCCGATCTGCGATTCCAAAGTCCGTCTCAAGCTTTAGATGACCCGCTGCTCATTGACCTTGCAAAAGAATTTATCCAATCAGCCAACGGTTATAACCCAGGCTTGCGCAAATCATCTAGCCGAATAACTGCAAGGACAAAATACCAGTCCTACGACGTCTATCTATCTTAAAAAAATAAAGCCACCGGAATCACCCCGTGGCTTTATTGGTCAAAAAATAGGTTAGCGATGCCGCAGCAGCTCAAATGATTCTGGAGAAGGTTTATGCTTCCGAAGTAGCTTTCTTTTCAGAAAGCTTTTAAGCGTTCGCCTTTGTTTTGGGATTCTAACCTTATCTAATCTAATAAAGGAATCCAAGAACAACAGCGATCGGAAGAACATTTGACTGCGGAGGTCCTCCTGTTAACCCATCATGCTCACCGAAGCCTACAACGCAAGCATAGCCTTAAACTTCTCATCCGTCAGCAAATTACCTACAAAGAAGTCGCCAAAATCGCCATAACGCGCGCTGACTTCGTCAAATCGCATCTCGTAGACGAGCTTTTTGAATTGAAGCGCATCATCGGCAAACAGCGTTACGCCCCATTCCCAATCATCAAAGCCAACGGAGCCGGTGATGATCTGCTTTACCTTGCCCGCATATTTGCGGCCGATCATGCCGTGGCTGCGCATCATGGTGCGGCGGTCGTCCATGCTAAGCATGTACCAGTTATCATTGCCGGAACGGCGTTTGTTCATTGGATAGAAGCAAATATGCCTTGCTTTCGGAAGCGTTGGCTTCAGACGCGCAACAATCTCCGGATTTTGCATCGGGTCGCTGCCCGGGGAATTTACATAGTTGCTAAGCTCAACAACGCTCACATAAGAATGAGCCGGCTGTGTGAATTCGGCGAACAGAGTTTTATTAAATGCTGTTTCGATGTCATTCAGATCTTCCAGCGTTTCGCGCAGGTGCATAAAGACGAAATCGGCTTTTTGGCCTACGATCGAGTATACGGCTGTGCTGCCTTGTTTATTGTCATCTACGCTGCTCCATTCCTTCAGGAAGGATTGAAGCTCGTCCAGCGCCTGACTGCGCTCTTTATCGCTTGCAAGCCGCCATGCTGCCCAATCCATCGAACGGAAATCATGCAGCGCATACCAGCCTTCTAATGTAATGGCTACTTCACTCATAGTAAATTCTCCTCTCGTTACATTGCTTTTCATATTGTATCGTATATAATTCAGCTAGAGCAAATGGCGGACTTGTGACAAATGGACAAGCCTGATTGACTTCCTTATTTCCATTATTTAAACTGAAGATCGAGACTTTCCATAAGGAGAAGAGGACATGCTTCAATTAATTGTAGCTACGGTGCTGTTCCTGGTCATGATGTTTGGCATCGGCTTTATACTTAACATGCTTCTCAAAACAACCTGGTTTCCCATTTATGTATTTATAATTGTATTGCTGCCGCTCGGCATTTGGTCGACGTGGAATCATTCCGAATCGTTTGTCGATAATTTTACGGATTTTACATATGTCGACGTTATTCCCGTTATTGGCGCCCTGGCTGGGGCGTATGTCAGCGGCTGGGCTATTCGCGCACTGCGCCGCGGCGGTTATAAAATGTTCTAACAACAGAGCGGCTCTCGTTATCCCCGATCGGGATGGCGGAGCCGTTTTTCAATCGATTTTACACTTGCTCCTCATATTTCTAGTTTTGTATTCGTCCCCGGTCCTTCTTTTTATGTTAAAATGATAGAAAGTACGAATGAGATGGAGAGATGCAATTGCGCATCGGTAATCTACTGCAATTTACGGAGCATCATCGTTATTACATTTTTCGCGATTTTTCGCTAAGCAGTTTGGACTATAAAATGTTGTCGCTTATTTATCAGCCGATGATAGGCGCTTTTGCTATTGCCTTCTACCAGCAGTTGTATCATGGTATAACAGAAGGAACTTCAGGCTACTCGACGATCGAGACCCAGCGCAAGCTGTTTCTGGGGCTTGGACTTGATATGAATGAACGCGGCAGAAAGTATTTGATTGATCAGGCCTCGCGCCTTGAGGCGGTTGGTCTTCTGCAGACATCGCGGGTCGGAATGCCGGATCAAGCGGATGTGATGTATGAATATGAGCTGTCGCAGCCAATGTCGCCAGCGGAGTTTTTCCGCAACCAGCATTTGACATTGCTTCTTCGAGACAAGATTGGCAAATACGCGGTTATTTCGCTTCGCGAATCGTTTGGAGCACAGGAACCTGACGAGCTTGCGCAGAAGCAGCTGACCAAAGAGAATATTTCTGTTCCATTCTATGAACTGTTCCAGCTGAATACACAATCGGTTGATCAGGAGTTGGAACAGGCGTTGACGGAAGTTGCCCCAACACGTCAGGCCGCGCCTCGAACACAGCTCGAGACGGCAGGGATTCCTTATGGAGAGATTATCCTTCGTTTCCCGCGTAATTCGGCGAACCGGAGTTATGTAGAGCGGATGCGCGGCAATGCCGAACAGCTCGCACAAGTCAATTATGTCGCTTACAAATACAATCTATCCGTAGCGGACATTTGCCGATTACTGGATGAGGACGATATTTTCGCTCACAATGGCGAGCTGATCGTAGATGAGCTGCAGCTTCGGGCTAATCAGCTGTACCGTCAGGATAAGAAGCGTGACGGCGACCGGCAGCGGACGATTGCCCGTGTACAGGCAGCCTCGGTTCAACCAAATGAGGCGGATGACGATCTCGTTGAATTTGACGTACAGGAAGAATATTATTTGCATGTGCCCGGTCAATTGGCAGGCAAATGCGATGTACAGCAATATAATATGCTCATGCGGAATGAGCCTCACACCAAGTTTTTGCAGAAGTTTTTCCCGGGAGCGGTGCCGGACTGGATCGAAAGATCGTTCGAGCGAATAGACCTTAATTATAGGCTGCCTGCCCCGGTTATAAATGTACTTATTCATTATGTAATAGGCATGAATGACGCACAGCGCGTAACGAAGACATTCCTGGAAGCCGTTGTGTCCAATATGCTCGTGAAGCAGGTGGATACGTTCGAGAAGGCTGTGCTGTATGTAAGGGAGCAGACTGAGGTGGAAGCCGATAAGGAACGCCGGAATGCCAGAGCGGCCGGACAATCAAATGCAAGAGGCACAACGCGCGGCGGCTCGCGTGGCGGCATTTCGCGTAAGCCGTCTATTCCGATTGTTCAGGATGAAGGCACTGGCAGCGATACGGCCATTTCGCCAGAGAAGATGGAGCAGATGCGCAGGCTGGCCAGGAAGCTGGACGGCAAAGGTTAGTACAAAGGCGGGGTGAAAACGAATGGAATCGCTTGGTGAAATGTTGAAATCATGGCCCGGCGGAAAGTCAATGGCCGATCAAGCGGAGCAAAAGCTTGGAGAGCTTATGGCGGACCCTCTTGTTGAGCGTCTGTTCGTCAAGCACCCTGAGCTGGATGAACGCGCGGTACGGATGAATATGAACCGTGTATACCAATATGTGAAAGAATACCGGAACTGCTCGAATTGTCCGGGGCTGAGTCAGTGTCCCAATGATTTCGAGGGCCATTATACATTGCTTTCTTGCGAGACGGTGAATGATCAGGTGCAATTAATCGACCGGAAGGTATCCTGCAAGAAATTTATTGCAAGGCGCAATGAAGAGCAGATCAAGAACCGGATTCGCAGTTTTTATGTCGATGAGACAGCACTTAATAACGGTTATTCGGCCGATGAAATATTGTTTAACGATCCGAAACGGACGGAAGCAGCCTACCAGATCCTGGCCTATATCGATAAGACGAAGGAAGAGGGGCTGCAGAAGGAAGGTTTATACCTGGCCGGCAAATTTGGCACGGGCAAAACATTCCTGATGTGCTATCTGCTTCATGAGCTCGCAAAAGCGGGCTACTCCGGAGCTATCGTCTACATGCCGGAATTCGTAGAGGATTTGAAATCGATGATGCATGATCAGGCAAAGCTTCGCGAGACGGTAGAGATGATGAAGGAGACCGATCTTCTCATCTTTGATGATATGGGAGCCGAGAACTTGAATCCGTGGGTGCGGGACCATGTGCTGGGATCCATTCTGAACTACCGGATGAACCGCAAGCCAACTTTATATACCTCCAACTATGAGCTTGACGCGCTGGAGAAGCATTTTAGCTTTACCAGCAAAGACGGGGATGAACAGCATAAAGGAGAGCGCCTGATGAACCGGATCAGACCTTATGTCGAGGTTGTTATGGTCACAGGCGAGAATAAGCGGGGCCGTAAATAACTAGAAGAAGCTGTCTTCCTTGCAGACAAATTCAATAAAATGAAATAAATGGCGGTGCCGGGAGATTATCCTGGCACCGCCATTTCAGGTTTTTGTTCTCTTTCAGCCGTTTAAGCTTGTTCATTTACTTATAAGAATAGCTTATACAAGTAATAAATAATTTCCCGTTTTCTATTGACAGATGATTGGGCTGACTGGTAATATTCATCCATAACCAACTAAACAGGTAGGAATAATACTGACTACCGGACCACCGGATGCTGACATTATTCATCTGTCAATAAAAATAGGGGTGTGTTGACTAATGAAGAGATTAGCGATTGTCCGTTCGTTTGTACTTATACTTACTTTTACCCTGGCGCTTGCAGCATGCGGCTCCAACTCCAATTCCAATTCCAACTCCAACTCAGCTAACAAAGGAAATAATGATGCAGCGGCAACTAATGCCGGTACAGCATCTGAAGCTCCTGCAGATAAACCCAAACCTCCGGTAGAATTACTTAACGTGTCTTATGACCCTACTCGTGAATTGTATGAGAACTATAACAAAGCCTTCTCGAAATATTGGAAAGATACAACTGGCCAAGAAGTTACAATCAAGCAATCCCATGGCGGATCGGGCGCCCAAGCTCGTGCGGTTATCGACGGCTTGAAAGCTGATGTTGTTACACTGGCGCTTGGTTATGATATCGATGCTCTCGTAGAGCCGGGACTTATTAATGCCGATTGGCAAACGAAATTCGAGCATAACAGCGCGCCTTATACGTCCACAATCGTTTTCCTCGTCCGCAAAGGCAATCCAAAAGGCATTAACGACTGGAGCGATCTTATCAAAGACGGCGTTGAGGTTATTACACCGAATCCGAAAACTTCAGGCGGCGCACGCTGGAACTACCTCGCAGCTTGGGGTTATGCCTTGAAACAAAACGGCAATGACGAAGCCAAAGCACAAGAGTTCGTACAACAATTGTTTAAACATGTACCTGTTCTGGATTCCGGCGCACGCGGCGCAACAACAACATTTGTTGAAAAAGGTATTGGCGATGTATTGCTGGCTTGGGAGAATGAAGCTTACCTGTCTGTAAAAGAACTTGGTCCGGATAAATTCGATATTGTTTATCCGTCGCTGAGCATTCTGGCAGAGCCTCCGGTTGCCATTGTTGATAAAGTGGCCGATAATCACGGCACAAGAGAAGTAGCAGAAGCTTACCTGAAATATCTGTACTCGGATGAAGGTCAAGAAATTGCTGCACAGAACTACTACCGTCCAATCAATGAAACCATCGCTGCCAAATACAAAGATCAATTCAAAGACCTTGAGCTGATCACCATCGACGACTTTGGCGGCTGGAAGACCGCTCAAGAGAAACACTTTAATGACGGCGGCATCTTCGACAAAATTTACACGCCAGGCTCATAATGATGGTGACCATAGAAGAACGGAGCTGACTTCACATGAAAGGTTCCAAAGCAAAGAAGTCTAAAAATGTGCTGCCGGGCTTTGGCCTGTCGATGGGCTTCACCATTGCTTACTTGAGCTTGATCGTTCTTATCCCTCTCGCCGGTGTGTTTGTGAAAACAACCGGCCTGAGCTGGAACGAATTTTGGGCGGTGATCACGAATCCCCGTGTAATCGCCTCTTATCGGATTAGCTTCACGACTTCCTTTTTCGCCGCGTTCACGAATTTGGTCTTTGGGCTTCTTGTAGCCTGGGTGCTGGTCCGTTATCGTTTCCCCGGGAAAAAGATTATCGACAGCCTCGTCGATTTGCCGTTCGCTCTTCCGACGGCCGTAGCAGGAATTGCGTTAACTGCGATCTATGCGCCTAACGGTTGGGTGGGCTCGCTGCTTGCACCGCTTGGAATCAAGGTTGCTTATACGCAGATTGGCATTACGATTGCTTTAATTTTTATCGGTATTCCGTTTGTTGTCCGGACCGTCCAGCCTGTCCTTCAGGACTTCGAGAAAGATACGGAGGAAGCGGCGGTTATGCTGGGGGCTTACCGGTGGCGTACTTTTTGGAAAGTCATTTTCCCGGAGCTGCTGCCCGCGTTGTTAACAGGGTTCACGCTGGCTTTTGCCCGGGGAATAGGGGAGTATGGTTCCGTGGTGTTCATCTCCGGCAACATGCCGATGAGAACCGAAATTGCACCGCTCCTTATTATGACGAAGCTTGAGCAATTTGATTATAAGGGTGCTACTGCAATAGCGCTGGTGATGCTCATTATATCCTTCTTGCTTCTGCTGCTTATCAATTTTATGCAATGGCGCATTAGCCGCCGTACGATTGCGGACTAGGAGGGATACCAGGTGGCTGGAGCTGTTACCGCGCATTTGTCTCAGGAGGCATCCAAAAGGCCAAAACATATTACAGAATCGGCCGGGGTAAGATGGTTATTGATCAGTATTGCGCTATTATTCCTTGGTTTGGCTGTTGTCATGCCTCTTGTATCCGTATTTATCGAGGCTTTCAAAAAAGGCTTTGATGTCTACAAGGCGGCAATTACCGATCCGGACGCTTTGTCCGCCTTGCGCTTGACCTTGTTTGTTGCTCTGATTGCCGTACCGCTTAATGCGGTGTTTGGTATCGCAGCGGCGTGGGCGATCAGCAAGTTCCGGTTCAAAGGGAAGAACTTTCTTATTACATTGATTGATCTTCCGTTTGCCGTTTCACCTGTTATCTCAGGACTTATCTATATTTTATTGTTTGGTGCCCAAGGCTTCCTTGGACCATGGCTCGACAAGCATGATATCCAGATTGTATTTGCTCTTCCGGGCATCGTCCTGGCGACCATCTTTGTTACGGTTCCCTTTGTTGCCCGTGAGCTCATTCCGCTTATGCAGGCGCAGGGGGTACAAGAGGAAGAAGCCGCAGCGGTTCTTGGCGCCAAAGGCTGGCAGATTTTCTGGCGTATTACGCTGCCGAATATCAAATGGGGCTTGCTGTATGGCGTTATCTTGAGCAATGCCCGCGCCATGGGGGAGTTTGGTGCTGTATCTGTCGTATCCGGCCATATCCGGGGACAGACGAATACACTGCCTCTTCATATTGAGATCCTTTATAATGAGTACCAGTTCTCCGCATCCTTTGCGGTAGCCTCTTTGCTTGTTATGCTAGCCGTTCTGACTTTGCTTGTTAAAGCATTATTTGAATGGAAAACGAACCAGAATGCATCCCATGAAAAGCTACAATAAATTTTTTTACTACTAATACCGAGTAAATCGGTTGATTATGGAGGGGTTAATAATGGCGAAGCCTTTGGAAGTAGATCAGGTGTGGTTAGACCGTATTCTTGAGCAAGTAAATGGGTTGCAGTATGGTTCTGTCAATATTACCGTACATGATGGACGTATTGTTCAAATCGACCGTACCGAGCGAACACGATATGATCAGCCTTCGCATAAGCAAGGTCAGTCGGATCAGCAGAAGGCTGGCAATGGCGATCAGCTTCGGGCAGTTGCTCAATAAGATAGGAAAAAAAGCTCCTTATCGGATATCCGATAAGGAGCTTTTTTGTGTGCGCCCAGCATGAGCGCTATCTCTAGGGTTAAAGTCCCGAATGGTGAAGGCAGTAGTAGCCATAGCTTAAGGCAAGGGTGTCCGCCGCGAGGCGGAATCTGAAGGAAGCCGGCGGCAAATCTCCGGTCTGAGGAACACGAACTTCATATAAGGCTAGCGTACGTTGGATGAGACTGCACAACAAGTCAAAGTCCATACTGCCGAAGGCGTACGAAAGTAAATGAAGCAGATAGATGGAGAGGAAGATAGCGTTCTTACCTGGGGAGATCTGTATGGTAAGCGAAGTAAACTTCGTAACCTTGTTCGAGAGAATAAACTGAACGTACAGAAGTCAGCAGAAGCCATAGTATGCAGACTGTTGCAACAGCTGCAGAAGGGCTGAACATGGAATAGGAACGTTGGCAACTTGGCGTTCGAGGATGGGCGTTGAAAGCAGACAATCCCGGTTTTTTTTTGAAGGGACTTATCTGAGGAAAGTAGTGGTGAATACACGAGGGTACTCAGAAGGGCAGAGTTCATCAACGGCACAAAGAGAAGACACGTTCACGCAAGGGAGTGTATCGAAGAATGATCGAGGAAGTACTTTCACGAGATAACATGCTGTCGGCGCTAGCAAGGGTCGAAGCGAATAAGGGAAGCCACGGCGTAGATGGGATGTCGGTAAAAGATTTACGCAGACACATCGTACAAAACTGGCAAGCGATTCGCGAAAGCATACAAAAGGGAACTTATGAACCTAGTCCAGTCCGTCGGGTCGAAATCCCGAAACCGAACGGTGGAACTCGGCTCCTAGGCATACCGACCGTGACAGACCGCCTCATACAACAGGCGATCACGCAAGTACTAACTCCTGTATTTGACCCCACGTTCTCTGAACAAAGCTATGGATTTCGCCCGCAAAGGCGAGGACATGATGCGGTGAGGAAAGCGCGTAGCTACATGCAAGAGGGACATCGAATTGTGGTAGACATCGACATGGAGAAATTCTTCGATCGTATCCATCATGACCGGCTAATGGCAAAACTAGCAGAGCGAGTAACAGACAAAACAGTACTGAAACTCATTCGAACTTATTTGCAGGCGGGAGTGATGGAAGGAGGTCTTGTCCAAGCAACTACGGAGGGAGCGCCGCAAGGAGGTCCACTGAGTCCATTGTTGTCTAATATCGTCCTTGACGAATTAGATAAGGAACTGGAGAAGAGAAACCTTCGGTTCGTGAGATATGCCGATGACTGTAACATTTACGTGAAAACGTGGAAGGCAGGCTATCGGGTGATGAAATCCATTACTGCATTTATCGAAGGGGAACTGAAACTGAAGGTCAATCGAGAGAAAAGCGCGGTAGACCGCCCATGGAAACGCAAGTTTCTAGGGTTCACATTCAGTTGGGATAAGAAGAATCCACGCGTAAAGATTGCGAAAACATCCTTGGAACGAGTGAAGACAAGGATCAAAACGATGACTTCACGCAGCAAAGCGATCCCAATCGAGAAGCGAATAAAGGAATTGAACCAATATCTAACGGGCTGGTGCGGCTATTACGCACTAGTAGATACGAAAAGCATCTTCCAAGAGTTGGATGAGTGGACAAGAAGAAGGCTTCGAATGTGTGTCTGGAAGCAATGGAAACAATCAAAGACAAAGGTTAGAAACCTACTGTCGCTGGGAGTCCCGAAACAGAAGGCGTACGAATGGGGTAATTCGAGGAAGAAATACTGGCGTATCGCAAATAGTCCAATTCTCCACCGATCATTGGGTAACCATTACTGGCAAACTCTTGGTCTGAGAAGTCTCGTGGACAGATACAACCAATTGCGGAATATGACATGAACCGCCGTATACCGAACGGTACGTACGGTGGTGTGAGAGGACGGGGGCTAGCCGCCCCCTCCTACTCGATTA
>Ga0065721_10003798_pt1 | contig 79026 bp, 62 predicted proteins | sample Mesricmetagenome_FD_59108 | JGI IMG/M metagenome (GOLD analysis project Ga0065721, IMG submission 59108) | Mesophilic microbial community from rice straw/compost enrichment Sample: eDNA_1 v2 (version 2) | ecosystem: Engineered > Solid waste > Grass > Composting > Bioreactor | place: USA: Davis...
GATACATCATGGTCTACTACAACAGACGGCGGATCTACACCTCTAATCCAGGGGGATGGCCCCCAGCTATTTATCGCGAAAGAATGCTGTCACAAGCAGCTTAGTAACGGGATTTCTGTATGAGGGTGTTTTCAAACTGCACTTTTTTTGACAACTCCATATCGCGGAGAGATTTCAATCCACGCATCCGCGTAGGATGCGACTCGATACGTCCCTTGAATTGCAGCGTTCGAGTAAGATTTCAATCCACGCATCCGCGTAGGATGCGACCGTTATTTCTCGGGATAAGAAGAGGAAATCGCCGCATTTCAATCCACGCATCCGCGTAGGATGCGACGCTCGACAATGCTGTAGTCACCGTTGTTCACGTGGATATTTCAATCCACGCATCCGCGTAGGATGCGACTTGATTTCGGCCACCGGTTCGGACGCGTTGACGAATTTCAATCCACGCATCCGCGTAGGATGCGACGTTAATATGGATCATTGGGATTCGCTTATAGGTGTTATTTCAATCCACGCATCCGCGTAGGATGCGACTCGAGCGGTTCCAGTTTGACTTTTTTGGCGTACGGATTTCAATCCACGCATCCGCGTAGGATGCGACATATCACGCAACAGGACACGTAGAATACCTGTCTAATTTCAATCCACGCATCCGCGTAGGATGCGACTCATATACGTCTTTATCGATCTTTTTGAAAGCTATTTCAATCCACGCATCCGCGTAGGATGCGACTTGTCCACCATCTTTTGAAAAATCGTTTGGCTCATTTCAATCCACGCATCCGCGTAGGATGCGACATCTTTGTTTCCCGGAAAAATTCGCGTTTCATTTATTTCAATCCACGCATCCGCGTAGGATGCGACGGCATCGATTCCGTCATAAAATTCGTCTACTGTATTTCAATCCACGCATCCGCGTAGGATGCGACGCAGTCCTCAACGATTTAAGCTTTGCCCCGAACATTTCAATCCACGCATCCGCGTAGGATGCGACGGGCCTGTGTTATTTACTCCGCGATACCACGCAGATTTCAATCCACGCATCCGCGTAGGATGCGACTTCGAAAAGATGGAGACGGCGGACCTGTACTGGATTTCAATCCACGCATCCGCGTAGGATGCGACCCCCTATGCTGCGTACCACAAGTGCATCCGCGGTAATTTCAATCCACGCATCCGCGTAGGATGCGACCTCGGTCTTGTTGGTCATAAAGCCGGCTTCGACCAATTTCAATCCACGCATCCGCGTAGGATGCGACGTACAAGCGATAGCGATTAAGGCGGGTTGGCGGTATTTCAATCCACGCATCCGCGTAGGATGCGACGCGAATGCTGTTTCGATCTGGCGTAAAATAGCGGTATTTCAATCCACGCATCCGCGTAGGATGCGACGGACGTCGACCTGCTGCTTATCGATCCACATACCATTTCAATCCACGCATCCGCGTAGGATGCGACATTGAGGGCAATCGGGTATTTTACCGCAAGAGTATTTCAATCCACGCATCCGCGTAGGATGCGACCGATACTGGAGGCGCCCGCAAACCTTGAACTGGATTTCAATCCACGCATCCGCGTAGGATGCGACCACGTCCGGGGGCCGTTTTCGGGGCAGCCGATAATTTCAATCCACGCATCCGCGTAGGATGCGACTGCGCGGCACAAAGAGCTTTCGGAAATGATTCGCATTTCAATCCACGCATCCGCGTAGGATGCGACTTTACACAAATTGAATTTGATACTATGCGCCGTATTTCAATCCACGCATCCGCGTAGGATGCGACAGGAACAACAGGCGCTGGCAAATCAGTAGTTTTATTTCAATCCACGCATCCGCGTAGGATGCGACCGCTTGTGCTTGGGCTTTGGCACCGCTCTGAGTAATTTCAATCCACGCATCCGCGTAGGATGCGACCTAACTGCCCTCGTTTAACCGATTGTTTGAACAAAATTTCAATCCACGCATCCGCGTAGGATGCGACGCTCCTTTCCTAAAATGGGTTCGACGAGCTCGAATTTCAATCCACGCATCCGCGTAGGATGCGACCATTCGTCACCCGGCCGAATTGGCATCGTGAGTGCATTTCAATCCACGCATCCGCGTAGGATGCGACTGATGATGCAGAGGTGGATTTGTTGTCCTGGACATTTCAATCCACGCATCCGCGTAGGATGCGACGCCGAATCGATCGAGCGGTTAATCGTCTCGATCAGATTTCAATCCACGCATCCGCGTAGGATGCGACTGACGCGGCGGCCATCGTATTGACGTACATTATCATTTCAATCCACGCATCCGCGTAGGATGCGACCAAGTTGCGTTTATTGGCGCTATGGACTTAGGGATTTCAATCCACGCATCCGCGTAGGATGCGACGCTCACCCACTCCTTTTCTGCTGCTCGGCGGTCTAATTTCAATCCACGCATCCGCGTAGGATGCGACCTGGTCGCTGAGCTGATAGGTTCTATCAACCCCATTTCAATCCACGCATCCGCGTAGGATGCGACTGCGCCTGATCACGAATTTTGACGCCCAAGTTCTTCGTATTTCAATCCACGCATCCGCGTAGGATGCGACAGTATTTGACGGGCAACTACGTTGTTAATATTCATTTCAATCCACGCATCCGCGTAGGATGCGACGGGGAGATAAGCCGTGGTTCCCCAAAACATCCGAAATTTCAATCCACGCATCCGCGTAGGATGCGACGGGATCAGCCTTCGACAATTGCTTATTCCAGTAAATTTCAATCCACGCATCCGCGTAGGATGCGACTTTGAGCTGCCGGTAATACTGTGCCTCGGCCTTGATTTCAATCCACGCATCCGCGTAGGATGCGACATGGATCGTGATTATGAAGCCTACCGCAACTATCATTTCAATCCACGCATCCGCGTAGGATGCGACCCGAGGCGCAGGCGAAAATACAGATTGAGCAGCAATTTCAATCCACGCATCCGCGTAGGATGCGACGAGCAACGGTTACAGCCCGCAACGCCTACGTTTATATTTCAATCCACGCATCCGCGTAGGATGCGACGGATCCCAAAAAAAAGACGCCTCCCACTTATCGGATTTCAATCCACGCATCCGCGTAGGATGCGACCTTGCTTACGTTAGTTTCGCTAAACTCAAAAGGAATTTCAATCCACGCATCCGCGTAGGATGCGACTCTTGTTGTTAATCGTCACTTCTACCGACTCATATTTCAATCCACGCATCCGCGTAGGATGCGACGTATTTCGTACAGGCTTCTCGTGGTGGAATGAAATTTCAATCCACGCATCCGCGTAGGATGCGACTCCCGCAGCCGGAATGTTACTGCTTCTTCGCCAATTTCAATCCACGCATCCGCGTAGGATGCGACGGCCGGGAGACCTGTCACAGCACCCAGCGTCGTCTATTTCAATCCACGCATCCGCGTAGGATGCGACCTTGATATTCGTGGTCATGGGCCATTCTCCCATATTTCAATCCACGCATCCGCGTAGGATGCGACCTCGTACAACTCTTTGCGTTTGTCATTGTAGTCGATTTCAATCCACGCATCCGCGTAGGATGCGACCAATTGTTGTCTGGTGAGCCTACCAGCAGGAGCGAATTTCAATCCACGCATCCGCGTAGGATGCGACCTATAGCTTGCAACAAGCTTTGTGCGCGGTCCTATTTCAATCCACGCATCCGCGTAGGATGCGACCGAAATTATCCGAGTGGGCGGCGGAGCTGGAACGATTTCAATCCACGCATCCGCGTAGGATGCGACAGCCGGACGCCCATCTCGGAACAATGTCGGCCTTTATTTCAATCCACGCATCCGCGTAGGATGCGACCGGCATTCAACGCAAATGATGACGAAAGGGGATCATTTCAATCCACGCATCCGCGTAGGATGCGACGAGAATGGACGGAAGCCGCGCGAGGTGCTTACGTTATTTCAATCCACGCATCCGCGTAGGATGCGACCATGGTCTATTGACGCTGGCGGACTGCTCCAATAGATTTCAATCCACGCATCCGCGTAGGATGCGACAGCCACGTACTACCGCTGGAGACGGGAAATCATAATTTCAATCCACGCATCCGCGTAGGATGCGACGTGCATCAAGCGCGAAATTTTACNNCTTCNNCTNNATTTCAATCCACGCATCCGCGTAGGATGCGACGTACAAGCGATAGCGATTAAGGCGGGTTGGCGGTATTTCAATCCACGCATCCGCGTAGGATGCGACGCGAATGCTGTTTCGATCTGGCGTAAAATAGCGGTATTTCAATCCACGCATCCGCGTAGGATGCGACCAAAGAGTCAAAAACTCTAGAAGACATGGGGCCGATTTCAATCCACGCATCCGCGTAGGATGCGACGTGTGCGAAACGTCCGGTAGCGGTGGTTATATACGTATTTCAATCCACGCATCCGCGTAGGATGCGACTTATGCAGCTCATTCGCCCAGTTTCTTATTGTGGATTTCAATCCACGCATCCGCGTAGGATGCGACTTCTGGCGGTTCGCGCGTCCGAAACGACAATGGTATTTCAATCCACGCATCCGCGTAGGATGCGACGACCGCGAACCGATACCGTATATCGTAGCAACGTTATTTCAATCCACGCATCCGCGTAGGATGCGACCCGGTTGCGGCCGGACAACACGATGACGAAAGGGATTTCAATCCACGCATCCGCGTAGGATGCGACGCTGCAAGTATTCCCTTTTGTTTTCTTCGCCGATATTTCAATCCACGCATCCGCGTAGGATGCGACCGTCGATCCAACGAAGGCCCCGTCGTATAAATCAATTTCAATCCACGCATCCGCGTAGGATGCGACGGTATCCGACGTTGAGCAAGCCGCGGCCGACGCCATTTCAATCCACGCATCCGCGTAGGATGCGACAGTTCAAAGTATAAAAGTGTTAACGAAGTAATTGGATTTCAATCCACGCATCCGCGTAGGATGCGACTGGGAGCCGCGGCCGTGGCCGGGTGAAAGCAATATTTCAATCCACGCATCCGCGTAGGATGCGACGACGATCGCCAGCCTCCCGATCGAGGTACGGAGAATTTCAATCCACGCATCCGCGTAGGATGCGACTGTAGCAACATAAACAGTCCCGGTCACCCCAGTATTTCAATCCACGCATCCGCGTAGGATGCGACGTTGTACATTAATAAAACAATCGACATCATCACAAATTTCAATCCACGCATCCGCGTAGGATGCGACTCTTACTAATTTCAGGAGGTTAACAGGCCATGGAATTTCAATCCACGCATCCGCGTAGGATGCGACTTTTGATGATCGTCAGCAACTTCGGCACCGAAATATTTCAATCCACGCATCCGCGTAGGATGCGACGCGTACTTTTCCGGTACACTACAGGCGGCGAATGATTTCAATCCACGCATCCGCGTAGGATGCGACGTTGCTGTTGGATGCATACGGCAATCCAAGGAAATTTCAATCCACGCATCCGCGTAGGATGCGACTCCCCATTTCTGCTTCGGATTGACTCGCTGTCGATTTCAATCCACGCATCCGCGTAGGATGCGACGATCAAGTCGAACATATTTATCACCTGAATAGAATTTCAATCCACGCATCCGCGTAGGATGCGACAGCGGCGTATGCGTGGCAAAGTACGCCTTACGCGGATTTCAATCCACGCATCCGCGTAGGATGCGACGGAGGACAAAATGAGGACATATCCCAGCAAAGATATTTCAATCCACGCATCCGCGTAGGATGCGACGCCCGCTTAACGATATAACTCGGATATAAAACGGAATTTCAATCCACGCATCCGCGTAGGATGCGACAAGCGCTCGACTACAGGATCGCAGCACTCAAAGATATTTCAATCCACGCATCCGCGTAGGATGCGACCGCGAATACATTTTAACCTTATGTCGCAAGGTTTTGCAAACGCTTTAGTGCGAATCCGTTCTGGAGTTCCCAAGAAGTATGTAAATATCATATTCGTTATTCGAAGAAATCCAGATTTTATGCGTGGTGCGAATCCCCCGGGAATTTCATGTGAGCTTGGCATTCGCACCATTTCGGTCAAAGCATACATTTAACGATCCATGTTTCCAAACACAACGTCAACCTGGCCGTAACCAAACGTTGTATTTCTTCCAATGTGAAGGATTCGTGCAGCATTCAACCAGGGGGTAAACACAGTAAGCTCTCCTTCAAAGGTCATCGCACCAAGCAAGCCGCTCATATCCATTTTCTCGTCTCGACGACTGGAATACCGGGTCATTTCCGATAAGTATAGGCCGGATGAATTTTTGACAACGCTCTTGGCGTATTCGCATGCTTGTGCAGCTGCCTCCATATTAACATAACCCCCGTACCGCTCCGTCAAAGCTGCTATTCTGCTCGTGATGCTGCGAATGATGGTGGCGAAATCGATTTCTTTGAGCAATTCTCCCCCGCGTCTGATCCGCAAAGGAGTCAATAAATGAACCGAACACCACTGACGTTGTTCCTGGGCCCCATTTGTCAATATTTCAAGTTGTGCGACGCCCATGTCAAGCTCGCCTGCCCGCCAAATCGGTAAATATCGTTCTCCCTGCAAAATATCAACGAGCCTAAACTTGTTCCGGGCTACACCTAGTCCAAAATATTCGGTACTGATGATCGACTCCACAACTTCTTGGGCATACTGGATCGCCTCACCAATTAGAATGAACTTGAAGCACAATTGATTCCCTTGCCGATAGACGGAGCATGGCCGAGGAGGCTCAATGATATAAGGGTTTACGATATCTTGTTTGGCACCGCCAAATTTCCGATTTTCAAAAATATACGCATATGCCGAAGCATTGGAAGACAGCACCCAGCCTAGAACACCATGAAGCGTAGAACCTAGAAATGATGGCATTGAGGCCGTCTCGCAACATTCCAGTCGAATCAGCAGCGGCAAATAGTTAATAGAGAATTGAGCCGATTCGTTACCCATGCGTTCTATTCCTCCAGCCTAACTTGCACAAGTCCATGAGGCAAAAGTTTGTCTGTATCCAGATATACCGCGCTGTTGGCTGCTTCCTTATCGAAGATGCCCGACAACATCAGCCCCTTATAGCCTCCAAGCAATAAAAGGTATGTTCGGCTGTCATTGCCCCCCGAAGTATGAATCCAAGTTTCCAAATGGCTAACCGTTTCCTCCAACTTGGTCCTTGTGTCATCATTCATAGCCGTGTCACCGCTGCAAACTTGTACCATCCCTTTATGCAGTTGTTTCAGTTTTTCATGCGAGGCCATTTGCGCCTCGTTCAAAAAGTCGGACGGATCTGTTTCCGCATATAATTGTCCTCGCAATTCAACGTCGGCTTGAATCATTTCAACCGCTATGTTAGGAAAGAATTTCTTTATCGTGGCTTGCTTGTTCGTTTCCTCGGAAGCATGCTGCAACTTATGTAGATGGTGAAGCCCGAGATGCGAATAATCCACCAAAACATCATCAACCATTAGTTTCTTGGAATACTGCTCATTTAAATAAGACAACATCGCTCCTTTGATGGAGGAACCGGGTATATAGTATCGTGTCTGTTCAGGGTGATATCCGTTATAGGTTCCATATTGATAAAAGGGATATATTATTTTTACGCCCTGCTCAATGTTATTTCTTTTGTAGATTTCTTCCCCAAAATCGCCCGCAGCCACATAGTAACCTTGATGCTCCCGTGGAGATAATACGAGCCTCGAAATCGTTTTGAGCCGGTAAGAATACTTATTAAGCTTACTCATTTTGGTCACCTCCACCTTCTTAAACAGGCAACAGATAAGCATTGCCGAACACAAGATCTCGCGGCTGAAACGGCGACGTAATCGACTTTCCTGCGCTCCTCCAACCATTGTCCTCCGTAACGATTATACTTCCCGCTTCAATGTAACTGATAAACTTTCCGCTCATGTTCTTGCTCCAACCTTCTGCCACGAAATAGGGCCTGCGTTCGGATGTATACAATTGCAGCTTGGACTTCTCGAAATCAATGTTTTGCGGCAGCAACATGCCCATATTTAAAAATAATGTGGTTTGTTCATAATCTATTGATTCGGCACAGATATCAGTAATTTTATATATGTTCAGTCCTTGCGACGCTCTCGCTCCCAAGAAAAACAATCGATTGGTGTCTTGCGCGTGTTGCAGAGCATGAAGAAGCTTCTGGCCGTCATCCCCTTCATCCATCGCCAAATAAAAGGTAAACTTCGTCACCTTCGTTTCTTTCTCCAGTTCGCCCCGCTTCTCAAAGACCGTCATTTCCGGAACCGAAAACAAGTTGGGAGGTAGGCCCGGCATGTTATAGCGCGCCGCATCGATAGATGCATGAATGTGTTGCGAAGAATGCGTATAGACATACGGATACAACTGGCTGGCAGCCTGCGGGCTTTCCATCAGCTTGATCAACTGCTCCCCGGTAATATACTCGCGTTTCTTGACCGCCTTATACCGTTCCTTTTTACTGTTGTCGTCCGCGACATCCAGTTCAACAAGCTTGTCCAATAAATAACGCTGCGGACAAGGCAAATAACCTTCGGGCAGCAGATTGGACAGGGAAATATGAAGACGTCCCTCTTTCACTTGCGCAACCAACTTACTAGCCTTGTCGGATGAGTAATAATCGGCATACATATGAACAAGCGCGCCAAAAAGCTTCTGCGAATCAGGCAGTTGCGTCAATCTGCCGGTTAACGACAGATTTACCTTGTACGTTTGAACCATGTCACCCACGCTCCTGGTTAACTTCAACATCAATCTTAACTTTACCGTATCCGCGGCTACCCGAATTGCCCAATCTATACATATCGGTGTTGAATTGTTCAATGGCATGCAAAACAAACTCGGTAACCTTGGATGGCGAAAGAGCCAATTTATCGAAGTCGAAAAATAAAATGTTGCCTTGAAAGGTCACGCCTGGACGTATCACTTTATATGTTCTGGGATTTGCCGCTACCTTTGGTTCTTCATTTTTGCCGCTTTGTTCAATACTGTTTTTGGAATCAATCGAAAAGTAATCTTCTATATTTTCCTTTTCTTCAGCTGCTTCCAAATCATTAAAAATCAGCTTCGGCGAGCGATTAAAGCCTTCAATTCCAAATAGACATTCTGCAGAAACGCGGCTCAGTTCTTTTTCAAACCGTTTCATTGCAGATTCTTTTCGTTCCATTACAGATTCATTGCGTTCAGGCTCCGAGCTCATTTGCTCCAATCGCTTCAAATTATCCGCCTGAAGATCTGTCAGGTAGTTCTTATAGGCTTCTTGGATCTCCAATCCAAGCTTATCTGCTGCCATTTCCCTTACAATATTTCGCAGCGCTCCCTTAAAAGAAGAAGCGGGAATGTACGGTCTGCCTCTATAGTCTGTTACGGTATACAAATCCACGCCGCCAATTTCGAAGGCTGCTGGTGAACCTCCAATAAACAGGTTGGATTGCGTCGTCACTCTTATCGATAGGTTTTGCAGTTTCATTTTACTGGCCCCTTTCTTCCAAACTTCTTATTGCTATTATGTGTTCGTCTGCCATTAAAGTGTTTACCATTGTTTTTATGGCTGTTGGTTTTCGGTTTTCGGTAAAGAATCTTATATTGAATGGACAATTCCTTTAGCTGGTAGAAAATTAGAAGCGTGTCCACATAATCTTCATTCCATAAAGTCGATTGCGAAGCTATTTGCCGGAATTTCATCTTATCGAAATACAGGCCGGGCGGCGCTTTGTCTTCTTGTTCACGCCGCTTCTCCAGTTCACTCACTTCTTCCTGACTTTGCGGATTAAGCGCCTCAATCATATCGGAAATGATCTCGATACCGATTTTTTCCTTATGCATCAGTCGTTTAATTCTATGGAGCGCGGAGCTCGAGAGTTTAATGGTTCGATAAACTTCAGGTTGTTTTCTGCGATCAATTTTGACATCTTTCGAAGCATTAACGGAGCTTTGAGGCGCATACTTCTCTGACCGAATAAATTTTTCCCTCAAGGATTTAACCACAATAGGAGCAGCCAGCTTCTCTTTGACTAACGATTCGTCCAGGCTCTTCCGGTATAAATACCGCATCGTCTTATTAAACAATGTTCTGCGAATTCTCGCACTATGTTCTTGTTCGAATTTTTCCGGATTCTCGTTATTGTTCCGGGTAACTTGGACCAGATTAAACCGCGGATCAGAAAACAGCAGCATTAATCGCACATACCGTTCCAACCGCTCGCGCTGTTCAGGCTCAAAGGACAGTTCGCCCTCCCCCCTCTCACCCTTAGTCGACTTAATTGGCTTGACGATCAACTGATTCATTAGCGCTTCCAGCAATAAGAGTTCGCCTTCCCGTTCAGCTTTTTTTACTTTGCCAACACAGTGCGGCAACAAATGATGGAGAACAGCATTGCTGTATTTAATTGGGCTGCCGTTTATAGCGGGGTTCGTTATTTTCTCCAGCAGACTATAGAAAAAATGGTGGGCGGCAAAACCTGCCTCCATTGCACTCTTCAATCGCTTAACGTGATGAACAAAATGTCTCCAGTTCGCTTTGTCATCCGTTGATATTTTATCTTTGACACCAAATGAACCGTAATCATAAAATACAAAATTATTGATACAAAGCTTGATGCCATACGTGCTTTTGGAGTTCTTCAACGATTCTATAGTTTCAGCTTTCTTGGCCAGTTCAAGCTGACGTTGCACTCGCTCATAGTAATAACGGATCGGCTCCCGATTAAACGTAAAGTCTATGCCGATGCTCAACGAAATTAAGGCTACTGGCTGACGCGACGATCCAATTATTTCGTGAATCCCTTTATTTATCTCATATAGAATCCGCTTGCATAAATCAACGCCATCCATTAGATGACTCACCGATACGGCAAAAAAGATATCATCACCCGCAATGTAAAGGGGATACAACTTAAAAGCGGGTTGTTCCTTCTGAAGTAAAGCGGTCTGTTCTATCAAATACTCCATACTAAGCTTCTCGAATAATAGCCGGCTAATACCTGCGTAAACATGATAGTCCTCGATCCGCTCAAACAATGCTCCCAACCCGTCCAGATCCGCCTTAATGACAGCAATACGGAAATGGTTATCGTTATCCGACTCTCTTTCTGAAAATAGCTTATTGATCGTAGTTGTAAAAACGGAGGTGTCAGTCCTTCTAGTTCCCGTTTGGCGGGAAGTATCATTGTTTTCGGTAGAATGATTTGAAAATTGAAAAAGCAATTCGCGGTTCCGGGCAATAATTCGATTTAAGCAATCCTTTTTTCTTAGAAGCCGCTTGCTTTCCGAAATTGCTGTCAGCTTATCTGCATCATTAAATAGATCATGTTCAAAACAAGTAAACTTGAGCAGCAGCTGACCTTTGAACTTGAGGTAATATTGTTGGAACAGCTTGTCCAGTCTTTGTTCAATTTGCGTTTGATCAAGCCTGGTGGAAAAGACGCACATGCCTGAACACATTAACAGCTTATGCTCAATACTCGCTTTCTCAAAAACACCGCTGTCTCCCTCAATGCCTATATCCACATAAAACTGTTCGGATATAAACTGAGAAGAACGCATAACAGCTTGCAAGGTGTCACTATTGGATTGGTTTTCCTGAATATGCGCATTCAGAACGTCGTACAAAAAAGTTTGCACTTTGTCTACTGTAATCGCAACAATTCGTATAGACATTAGCAATCCTTCCTTTCTGGACCATTGAACATTTGGACATATGCCCGATGAGGAAATAATATCGGATTGTTAATCAACATTAACAATTGGTTCAGCTGAAAATTAAACGATAACAGTGAAATTATCTCTTCCTTCGAATCATCCGAGTAAACCTCGTACTTTCCAAGCACGATTTTTTCCAATTCACTTTTCCAATGCTTCCTGTGACTTGGACAATTCTCATTTTCTTTTTCATCTGAGAAATCATGTTCAACTTGATGAAAGTTTAACTGGGTGAACCATTCAAATAAATTTTGATCTTTGCTATAACTAATTCGTAATCGTTCTTTTCCTTTTTCTTTTTCGGCCAGAAGAGTAAAATCAAACTCTTTGCTCAAATCATCGGAAATCTCATTCTTAAGCGCGCACAAGATTCGAATCGGCCGGGTTGATTTTTGAGTACGTACGGTATTGAATACGATTTCGTTTGCCGTTCTTGCAATTGACCCATCTGTGGTTTTTAATTTATTTATGCAATGGATCCACTTACTTATCGCATCTTTATTAATGCTTTGACTCTTGCACTCTATGACTGCCGCTACCGCCTCGATAGGTATAAATTTCAATCGGCCATAACGGAATATGTAAGGCGTATAGGTTTCATCCATAATGGCCAAATCAACCTCACGAGAAACGTTCCTGAAGGAGTCGATAATAAGAACGGAATGCTCGATCACGAACTTCTTTGGGATGACCATTTCGAATAGCTGCGCCCAAATATCTTCGCGAGCCGAACCGATTGTAGTCGGGTGCAGATCATGCCTCATACACAACTGCTGCACGATAGACTTCTCGATCTGACAATAATTTTGTTTAATATTCTCAATCACTTCCTGATTCGGAATCTGCTTGCCCTTGCTTACATCATTCGACATGGTGTACCTCCTTCATCCGACCTATAAAAACGGTTTAATAAGGATAAAATTTCCTTTACTCTATTAATCATACCATAAATTTAGGTACTTTCCACTCATCTAATAGGTTTAAGCTACTAAGCCAGTTTCGGGCTGGTTAAGGAGGTTCTATATTGCTTCAACGTTGTACGATTCCTTGCTCTTTCAACGTTTATGTTATAATAAAACTAAGAATACAAGTGAGGTGAGGCCGATGAAATGGGAAAAGATTGTCGAGTTGCATCCCGGTCGTTTTGTATTACTTGAGGCGATAAAAGCCAGCTCCAACAATTATGTTCGCAATCTTGAAGACATGACGGTCATTCAGGATTACGACAACCCGCGAGAAGCATGGAACGGTTATAAACATTTTCACAAACTGTATCCGTCACGCGAGTTTTATGTTTTTCACACTAGTCGAACCGATGTTGGGGTTATAGAAGAATTTTTCTCAGGAGTGCGGCATCGCATATGAAGATTCGTCTCCATAATGGCTTGCCCATAGTCTCTTTAACCATAACGCATAACGACAAAACTGCAGTTTTGTCGAATGTCCTATTTGATACAGGATGCGCGGCAACCGTGTTTGAAACGGATCAACTTGCCCAAATCGGTGTCCATATTGATTTTATTCATGGCAGAGCCAAACGAATGTATGGTGTGGGCGGAACAAGTGAATTATGCTACGAACAAAAAGTTCCCAAGCTAAAAATCGAGCACATCCGCTTGGATTCTTTCCCCATTCAACTTGGGTCCATTCACGATTCGTACGGGTTTGATGGTATATTAGGCATAGATTTTATGATTAAAGCTAAGCTCAAAATTGATTTTGAAACGATGCAAATTCAATACTCCTTTTGATCTTGCCCCTCTCCTTAATTGCGATTGTGATAATCGCGAGCTTTCTGATTCGCCGATTTTCAATTTATTCTGCACAGGATGTAACCTGTTAGTCCTCATTCACGCAACTGCATACCATTTGAAATCATTCAAGAGGGATGCAGGCTTTGCGATACTTCCCTTAAATTTTAAATCCACTCATCCTTTTGGATTCGCAGAGTATGGCTTTGCAAAAAAATCTATAGTACCAATGTTCAATCCATGTTTCCATGTAAATCTAACCCTTTTTCATGCATCCGCATAGAATGCGACAAAAGTAGGATAAAACTACCAAACATCGACAAAATTTCAATCCACGCATCCGCGTAGGATGCGACTTCAACGTGCTATCAATGTCCAATGTGCCGGACAAATTTCAATCCACGCATCCGCGTAGGATGCGACGATCCAACACCGGAATGTGAATACTCCATTTCTATTTCAATCCACGCATCCGCGTAGGATGCGACGGCCGTCACGTCCGGATGCTGACACAGCAAAATGCATTTCAATCCACGCATCCGCGTAGGATGCGACGCGATCCGGACGTCGTTGCTTCTCCTCGAGGGCATTTCAATCCACGCATCCGCGTAGGATGCGACAGTTTAAAGATATTGCGAAATTACAATACATATTATTTCAATCCACGCATCCGCGTAGGATGCGACTCAAGGGACGTATCGACTAGCCAAACGATTTAAAATTTCAATCCACGCATCCGCGTAGGATGCGACCTATGATTCCGCTATATCTTTCCGGATTTTGCTATTTCAATCCACGCATCCGCGTAGGATGCGACTGCTGCTCGTATGGCTTTTAGCTTGGCATCGGAAATTTCAATCCACGCATCCGCGTAGGATGCGACGGCAACGTCACGGAGTATAATGCTCGTCGTCGTATTTCAATCCACGCATCCGCGTAGGATGCGACGGACATCTACGTCGGAGATACGTTGTGGATCGTTATTTCAATCCACGCATCCGCGTAGGATGCGACCACTGAACAATTGGAGGAATCGGCATGACACAAATTTCAATCCACGCATCCGCGTAGGATGCGACTCGAACAACTGCCGTTGCATATCGAGGATGCAAAATTTCAATCCACGCATCCGCGTAGGATGCGACTCGCTGCCTCAACTTGTTGTCTCCAGTAAGCTTTATTTCAATCCACGCATCCGCGTAGGATGCGACGTGTGAACCACTTTAAAGGCGTTGTGGCAGATGAATTTCAATCCACGCATCCGCGTAGGATGCGACATACCAAAATTCAGTGTTGAAGTATTCGTCATTATTTCAATCCACGCATCCGCGTAGGATGCGACAATTTCAGGCACCAGAACCGTTCAAGTACGACCCCATTTCAATCCACGCATCCGCGTAGGATGCGACAAAAATCTCCGGCCGAGATCATCGAAGACATCTGATTTCAATCCACGCATCCGCGTAGGATGCGACGAATTCAGCTTCAGGGACGTTTGGGTGCGGCCCGAAATTTCAATCCACGCATCCGCGTAGGATGCGACGGACGGTTCCGGCGTCGGTCGTCTCTTGCAGATCAATTTCAATCCACGCATCCGCGTAGGATGCGACCGGCAGGGAGGGGCCAGGGATGATTACGTTGAGATTTCAATCCACGCATCCGCGTAGGATGCGACGACGGTCTCCGCTCCGGATGCGGTGAACTATGCGGTATTTCAATCCACGCATCCGCGTAGGATGCGACACCGGCGGGTATACGCGAGGAGGAAATGAAAATATTTCAATCCACGCATCCGCGTAGGATGCGACAACATTTTCACGCACAACCCAACGCGGGTTGATGATTTCAATCCACGCATCCGCGTAGGATGCGACAGCCGGAGATCATCCGTGCGGCCGTTGCGGATGGATTTCAATCCACGCATCCGCGTAGGATGCGACGCGCAGATTGGGACGAGATGCGCTTTACAGACGGCATTTCAATCCACGCATCCGCGTAGGATGCGACTTCGCTCTTTTCACATCTGGAGCTTCGATGATGACATTTCAATCCACGCATCCGCGTAGGATGCGACGCGAATATGCACTACTGCTGAGAACGCACAAAACAATTTCAATCCACGCATCCGCGTAGGATGCGACGAGCTGGTTGCGGAGGAGTTACGTAGGCAACATAACATTTCAATCCACGCATCCGCGTAGGATGCGACGACGTCCTCGTTCGGTCAGCGGAACGGACCGGAGGAATTTCAATCCACGCATCCGCGTAGGATGCGACACCACATGAGTTGTTTAGAGGGCAAGGGTTCCCATTTCAATCCACGCATCCGCGTAGGATGCGACCGCAAGCGTCCGACCAGCAGCGGCCTCATAGGTGATTTCAATCCACGCATCCGCGTAGGATGCGACATCCTCCGCGTCTTTCATCGCAATTTCGCCCATCTTATTTCAATCCACGCATCCGCGTAGGATGCGACCATATAGGTCGACACCTTATTCCACAGGTCAACATTTCAATCCACGCATCCGCGTAGGATGCGACATCTCAATCCATAAGAGCATATCGCTTACCGAGATTTCAATCCACGCATCCGCGTAGGATGCGACTTAAAGGTGCTTGAGGCTGTATTCTGGGACGCTAAAAAATTTCAATCCACGCATCCGCGTAGGATGCGACGGCGATTCCGGGCTTGTTCTTGCTTGTCGCGTTCAGATTTCAATCCACGCATCCGCGTAGGATGCGACTTCGGGAGATAGCCAAGTATGGTCGACCGAAAAAAATTTCAATCCACGCATCCGCGTAGGATGCGACGCGAAAGGATGATCGAAATGAGAGTAGTGATTAAGATTTCAATCCACGCATCCGCGTAGGATGCGACCCACGACCGAGTGTCAAAAAGTCATCGACCGGTCATTTCAATCCACGCATCCGCGTAGGATGCGACGGACATATTCACATATGCTCTGACGCTCATGATGGAATTTCAATCCACGCATCCGCGTAGGATGCGACTCACTCATTTTGTCGCCTCCTTATCGGTAGTGTCATTTCAATCCACGCATCCGCGTAGGATGCGACAAATACTGCCCTTCCGAAAGGAGAGGTACATGTATTTCAATCCACGCATCCGCGTAGGATGCGACGATATTATCCGCTACGGATCGTTATGGAAGATTGATTTCAATCCACGCATCCGCGTAGGATGCGACCCAAACGTAAGCAGAAAAAACGGTAACAATGCTAGATTTCAATCCACGCATCCGCGTAGGATGCGACGAACGGCAGCCAAGTTATCCCTGCAGACAAATCGCAATTTCAATCCACGCATCCGCGTAGGATGCGACGCCGACAGCCGACAAAGGGCGGCGGGCTGAAAGGAATTTCAATCCACGCATCCGCGTAGGATGCGACATCCTCGCTCCTCCCCCCCGCGTAAGCCCGCCGGCTATTTCAATCCACGCATCCGCGTAGGATGCGACAAAAGCTCGTCGTCTGACAAATCCAGTTGCTTCACATTTCAATCCACGCATCCGCGTAGGATGCGACTTTTACAAACACTTTGTACGACATTTTTCGACAATTTCAATCCACGCATCCGCGTAGGATGCGACTGGAGATTACAGCCAAAGGAAAAGACCCGGAGAATTTCAATCCACGCATCCGCGTAGGATGCGACGGGAGCTTAAGGAGTGCCGGATACGCCGGAGAGAAGCATTTCAATCCACGCATCCGCGTAGGATGCGACGGATCACAATCAACAAGGCGCACTCGGGATGGAATTTCAATCCACGCATCCGCGTAGGATGCGACACGTAGTTCCCGTTAATTTCGAAGGTCATGTGTAATTTCAATCCACGCATCCGCGTAGGATGCGACTCAGATCCGATTAGCGCCGTATAAAATTCCCCAAATTTCAATCCACGCATCCGCGTAGGATGCGACCGCGACTACATTTTAACCTTAAGTAGCAAGGTTTTGCAAACGCTTTAGTGCGAATCGTAAAAAAATCCCCAAAAATATGCAAGGAACATGACCTTTATTTGAAAAAAGCCTTATATTATGCGGGGTGCGAATCTTCTAGGGATTTCATGTGCACTTGGCATTCGCACCAGACTCTACAATAAATCTAGTTCTAATAGACAGAATATCATTTTATATTCCCTATAGGCCCACCATTCAATCGGCCATGGTCTTGGCAATCTACTACTAACAACCTTTTAACGTTCAGTTTTCATAGAATTAGGATTTTACACACCCGAACGAAGTGATCACATACCAGTTTCCTGCTCCAACAATTTTACAATTACCTGGTTAAATGCTTTGACCTAACCCATCAAATGAGAACCGTCCTCTTTCGAAAACGAAACCGTAGCACTATAATCAGCTTCTGCTCGGTGATCCATCAACCGATTGTACATCTTTACGAGTTGAGCTGGCACTAGACCGGTTGAAGCCAGATTTTTATTTACCCAGCCTCGTACGTAGGTATGCTTGTTGCTAACCTTTTCACCTCTTGCCAAAATTAACGCTGTCACATACTGAAAAGCCGAATAGTATAGAGCGCTGACACAGCTATCATACAGCTCGGAAGCAATGAAATCTCAGCGAGCTTAAATTTTTGCTCTGCCTTACTTAACATTACATCGGCAGCTTTACGATATCGCAATGACAATTCCCTCCTCTTCGATATTGTCTTTTAAAGGGAGCCATATGGATTCGTTCTCCGATTGCCATTGATCGGTGTTTTCCAGCATACAAGTCAACTGTGTATCGAACTGCATATTAATTTCAAAAACGATATCTGAAAGCAATTCACGGTTTCGCCAGTTTTTTTCGTCCTTTACGAGAACCAAAACATCAAGATCTGACCATTCATCAAAATCTCCTCTTGCTTTGGAACCAAATACAGTCAATTCGCTTAATTGAAAGACAAGAGCAAGCCGTTGCTGTAAATGGATGAGTGCATTCTGTTCCGCATTCGTTAAAGAGCTTATTTCTGAAGGAGCCATTGTACGCATAGGCTTGTTCCTCCTAAACAATAATACTGACAATATCAGTATATCCGACTTTTGCATGTGATTCATTCTGCAAATTGGATGATAGCCAGCATGGAATTCTTTAAGCGAATGGCTGAGCATCATGTTGATTAGTCCATTCTGTACTTTAGAAAAATAGCAGAAACAACCAGGCTAGAGCTTAATATGACCGAATGTGGACGTCGCGATCGACCGGAATATTTCATTACATGCATCCGCATGAGATGCGACTCAGCAGCCTTTTCCCTTCTTTATCCGGGAATATTTCAATCTACGCATCCGCATGGGATGCGACTACCTTCGCTTTACCTTCCAGTGTCGTCAGATCATTTCAATCCACGCATCCGCATGGGATGCGACGTGAGGAGCCATAACAGGCTAACGGTCAGTACATTATTTCAATCCACGCATCCGCATGGGATGCGACTGGTAGGAGGTGCCACAAGGTGCAAAAACTTGACAAAATTTCAATCCACGCATCCGCATGGGATGCGACTCTTGCGTCCACGCTGAACGGACAGGGAGGACATATTTCAATCCACGCATCCGCATGGGATGCGACTCTTGCGTCCACGCTGAACGGACAGGGAGGACATATTTCAATCCACGCATCCGCATGGGATGCGACGCTTCCCTATTTTCGTCGCGGTTTGGATGCTTGTATTTCAATCCACGCATCCGCATGGGATGCGACGGCTGGGGCCCCATATAAGGGGTGAGGCGGTGGTGGTATTTCAATCCACGCATCCGCATGGGATGCGACCCGGAGCGACGGTCAAAGAGCTGGCCATTGCCGAATTTCAATCCACGCATCCGCATGGGATGCGACAAGGGCCGACGGTAGTATCGGTAATTATCTGCGTATTTCAATCCACGCATCCGCATGGGATGCGACGTTTTCTCGGTCAAAGTTGCCGAAAGTCTTCTTGGAATTTCAATCCACGCATCCGCATGGGATGCGACCCGGCCGATCGACTGGGCGCCAGGGTTGCCGCTATTTCAATCCACGCATCCGCATGGGATGCGACTTTCCGCAGCGTCTCCTTGTCCGACTTCGGAATCAATTTCAATCCACGCATCCGCATGGGATGCGACCGTGACTATATTTTACCTTTATGGGTCAAGGGGTTGCAAACGCTTTAGTTCGAATCATGCAAACACCACCATAATTTCGCGAGAAATCGACCCAATTCTCCTGAAAAACCCTTATTTTATGCGGAGTGTGAATCTTCCAGGGGGTTCATGTGAGCTTGGCATTCGCACCAGACGAAATAAATCTCGTTAAATTTTCAACTTTGCTGGCAAACCAACGACTACTATCTCATTCGTTGATTACGATTCGTTGATTGCAACCAAATCGGAACTAGCTCACCCGTTCAACCCCAATCGGCCCCTCTCCCCCCACAACAAAAAGACAGCATAATCGCTATGCCGTCTCATGTATCCTTTACTCTATGGGCATGTAGAAAAGGGTGCGTCTCGACAAACAAGGATGGAGAGACCATCTTTGTTAGATCTGCAACTCCCCAAGCTTTATCAGCTCGACAACCGCTTGCGAACGACCTTTGACGTTCAGTTTTTGCATCACATTCGAAATATGGTTGCGAACGGTTTTCTCGCTGATGAACAGTTGTTGAGCGATATCTCTTGTTGTTTTGTCCTGTACCAGCAGCTCGAACACCTCTCGTTCACGATGCGTCAATAAAAACTTGCTCTTATGGTCGCTTCCCTTCAAAGTTTGTCACCCCTCCTTGCTCGGGTTTTTGTGGTATAACAAGGGCAAGGGATACAGTCAAATTATCATATGAAAAGGGGGAAGCGATGGTGCTGTCATGCCGGAAAATGGGCGCATCATTCGAAGGCGGCCTTCGGCGGGGATTTATTGAGATTTTGCTGGAAAATTGCCGATGATTTACAGGATGCTCATGGGGTCAAAAGTGTGCGCGGCATGTTGTCGAACAGGTTGATGATTTTGATAGAGTTGCGGCGGCAAAACGAGGTCGTAGATAATGGCTGCATCAGGCTGCGCAGGCGTCCCGTCCCGTTCTGTTTACTGTTTCGTCACGGACCGCTTCAAGCGGGGACGGGGACATCAAAATGCGGCATAAAAAAAGCGGTCCCCTCGGGACCGCAGCTCGTTCCTTGCTCCATTCCTTTCGAGGCTGCCGCTTCGCTAAACCGCCTGCTGCCAACCGTCTGGCGCCAACCGCTCGCCGCCGGCTACTCCTTCAACTCCGCATGTACGATCAGCCGGTGCGTCGGGTCGACGACGGGGTCGCAGGTGATGAGCGTCAACCGTTTGTCGGTTTTGTTATAGTTGAGCACGGAGACGTCGGTCGGCTCGACGATCGACGTTTTGTACACGACGTACGTGTAGGTGCCTTTTTTCGTCTCGATGACGATTTCGTCGCCCTTCTTCACCTCGTTCAGCCGGTTGAACAGCTTGCCCTTCGCGCGCATCCGGTGCGCGGCGATGGCGGCGTTGCCGACCTCGCCGAAGCCGGCCGTCTCCTTCAGATGAGCCGCCGCGTATTTCATGTTTTTCTGCGTCGCCCCTTCAAGCACCGGCAAGCTCAGGTCGATGCTGCTGATCTTGATCGTGGCGATCGGATTCAGCTTCGGCTCGGGCTTCGGCGTCGCCGTCGCTTCGGCCGACGGCTCGCTCGACGGCTCCGGCTCCTCCGCATCGTCATCCTCCGGCTCCTCGGCGAACAGCGCCGTCAGCTCGTCGTATTGCTCGCGGGCCAGCGCATCGGCGGCTTCGTCCGCCTCTTCTTCCCAAGCGGCCAGCAGCTTCTCCTGCTGCCGGTCGTTGTACCATGCGCTCGCCTTGGGATAAATAATAACGAGCAGCCCCGCAATAATAAGCAAATATGCCGCAATCCGCTTCATGAGTTCATCCTCGCTTCCTTCGGGCGTTTGTCCGCGAACACCCATTTCTTGCTGCCGTAAAAGTTCAACGCGACGATCAGCGCCGTTACGACCGCCTTCGCGGCCAGCTCGGACAGCCCCGCGGCTTCCTTGGCGACGGCGATCAAGCCGATCGACAGCGTCAGCATCATTGCGTTCCATACGGCAAACCGGACCTTGCGCCGGATCGGATCGACGTCCGCGCGCTGTCCCCGGAACGTGATCGCGCTATTCATCAAATAGCTGTTCGTCATGCCCGCCAAATAGGCGGCCGCCTGCGCCGCGGCGTAATGAACGCCGATCCAGATCAACAGCGCGAATACGATCATATCGATCGCCGTATTCAGGACGCCGATGGCGCAAAAGGCGGCAAACTGCTTCAGCCATATTCGGCGATTGCCATCAAGCATAATGTTTTGCACGCTCCGCTTCTTCCTTGTCCGCGTCCCGCTCGCCGGACTTCGGCAGTCCGTGCACGTCGCGGACGATATAGAGCGGCCGGTTTTTGGATTCGTCGTAAATCCGGCCGATGTATTCCCCGATAACGCCTAATATAATAAGAATAATGCCATTAAACAACAAATTCAAGGCGACGATCGTCGTCCAGCCTTCCTGCGTCGTATCCGTAAACAGGCGCTGCCAGATGACGATCATCAAATAAATGAAACCTCCGATCGACAGCAGAAAGCCGAGGTACGAAGCCAGCTTGAGCGGTTTGTAGGAAAAGGAGGTAATGCCGTCCAGCGCAAACCGGACCATCTTGCGGAACGGGTATTTCGTTTCGCCCGCGAACCGTTCCTCGCGGACATATTCGACGCTCGTTTGCCGGAAGCCGACCCAGCTGACGAGTCCCCGGACGAACCGGTTTTTCTCCTTCAGCCCCTTCAGCACGTCGCATACTTTCCGGTCGATCAGCCGGAAATCCCCGGTATCGACGGGAATGTCCACGTTCGTCATGCTGCGCAGGATGCGGTAGAACGCCAGCGCCGTCAGCTTTTTGAAAGGCGTTTCGCCCTTGCGCTTCAACCGCTGGCCGTACACGACCTCGTAGCCCTCCTTCCACTTGTCGATCATGTCGAGGATGACCTCTGGCGGGTCCTGCAGGTCGGCGTCGATAATAACGACGGCGTCACCCTGCGCATAGTCCATGCCTGCCGAAACGGCAACCTGGTGGCCGAAATTGCGGGAAAAGTCGACCAGCCGCACATGCGGGTCCGCTTGGCAGATCATGGACACAAGCTCCGCCGTGCGGTCCCGGCTGCCGTCGTTGACGAAGATGAGCTCGTACGGCTCGCCCGTCCGCTCCATAACCGCCGCCAGCCGCTCATACGTGTGCCCGATGACCTCTTCTTCGTTGTACATCGGCACGATAATGCTGTATACGATGCGGGATGAGTTCATAACCAATCTCCTTGCAGCTTTATTTTTTTAGAACAGCCAGCTCGGGAACCAGCGCAGCATGTTAATGTACCATACGGGAACCTGCATCCCCGACAGCGCGGGATAAAACAAGACAAACAGCGCCGCCGCCGCCGCCAAATACGCATGTCGGAGCTTAACCAGGCGAGGCATACGCTCCTCGGCGAAACGGAACATATATACGATACTTAATAGGATGAACGGAACCATTGCAAAATAATGATACAGAAACGTTTCCCTAGGGACGAGCATCCATGGCACATACTGGGCGAGAAACGCGATCCACACCATATAAAAACGCTTGTCGCGCCGCTTGACGCTAATAGATATGGCGGCCAGCATGCAGAAGATGCCGCTCCACCAGAGCAAAGGATTGCCCATCGCCGCGATCGTCGATTTCATGCCTTCCGCCAGCTCTCCGCCGTTGTAATACCAGACGGGCCGCTTCATGAACGGCCATTCCCACCACGACGAGGAGAACGGATGCGACGAGACGAGGTTGCTGTGGTAATTGAACATATTGACCTGGTAATCGACCAACGCCTGCAGCGTGTAGCCGCCTTGCATGACGGACAAGATCGGAATGTAGGACAACGCGTAAATGGCGGCCGGCACGGCGACATAAAAGACAAGGCATACCGCCAGCGTCAGTACCGTATATTTCGGAAATACGCGAACGATCCGTTTCAGCTCCTCGGCCTCGAGAACCGCGTCTTCGCCGCCACCGTTCAGCTGCCGTTTGGCGGCGGCGTATTCCCGGTACCGATCCCACAACGACAAGGCCAGCATGACCGCCAGGCCCGCTCCCCCGTACAGCACAATCCACTTGGACGCAACGCCCAGGCCGAACGCAAGGCCGGCGAGACCGAGCGGCAGCCACGTCGCGGCCAGCTTGTGCCGGTAAAAGTTCATCGACGAGTAGCGGCTCATCCAATAAAACATCAGCATAATAAAGAAAACGCCGTAAACATCGATCGTCGAAATTCTCGTTTGCGTAAAGTGCATGAAGTCGGCGGCGAGCAGCCCCGCGGCGAACAGCGCCAGCGAACGGCTGCGGAACAGGTGCCTCGCCATCGCATAGATGATCGGCACCATGGCGATGCCGAGCAGCGTCCCCATAATCCGCCAGCCGTACGGGCCGAGCCCGAACAGCTTGATGCCTAGCGCAATGATGAGCTTGCCCAGAGGCGGGTGCGTATTTTCGTAGGCGACGATGCCTTCCAGGTTTTCGTAAGCGGTGCGCGCATGATAAATCTCGTCAAAATAGCTGCCTTTCATGTATGAATGGGTATAGATCATCAGGTCCTGCTCGTCGAACAGCAGCTCCGGCGTTCCCCTCTTCGCTTTCGCCGCCGGATCGTATTGCACGGCTTGAACGGCCAGCGGTTCCTTGCTGCCTTTCTCATAAATACCAAGCTCGTGAATCGAGAAGCCGGACTGCACCGCCGTCAGCTTGACGTATCTCGCCTCGACATCGACATTCTGATGCTTCCACGCAAACACGTACACATGCGAACTGTCCACCTCGACCGGATTCGTCCACTGCTCCGGCGTCAAGCCGAACTCCAGCTTGTATTTGCCCGTCCCGACGCCGCCGAAGCTCATGACGCGCTCAAGACGCTTGGGCTCTCCCAGATCGACATAAAAGCTTTGGCCGCTCGCCGCGGGCTGCCAGGCGGTAGCCGGCGCCTTCATGGAGCCGAGTCCGATTAAGGCGACAACGGCATAAATCGCGGTGACGGCTCCCATCAGCAGCCAATCCTTGCGCGTGTAACGACCGAGCGCGGGCCGGCCGCCTTCTTCCTCGCCGCGTATGCCGCCGAGCGCTTGCTCGTCCGCTTTCCGCCTGTCGTCGGCGGTAAACGGCTCCACCGGCAGCTGCCGGCCCTTGGCATAGACGTCGTATCCGACGTACAGCATATACAGCAGCAGTCCGAGGTTTGCGATCGAGCACACCAGCACGACCCCGTCCGCCGCCACGTTGCTCGTCTGCGGGCTGTAGGCGAGCACATAGCTGATATTGATGAAATTGGTCAGCGAAAATCCGAGAAACACCTGAAGCATACGGCGGTCCTTCATTTGCATATAAGCCATCAGGCTGAGCAAAATAACGGGAAACATATACCGCTCGTGCATTTTGGTCACCAATAAAAATACGATGGCAATAATGGCCGCGGCGATAAAAAAGGAGCGGTCCTCGCGTTTGGCGCCGTTGCGGATTAACGCAAAATAGGCGGCGGCGGCAACAGCGGCGGCAATAAAGAGATTGCCCCACGCCCCGTAGCTCATAAACAGCCAGACATCCTCCAGCGGCTTCCAATTGGCGCCGTTGAGCGCGTACAGATTAAAGGCGTTCAGCGTCGCGTAAGGATAAGAGGACAGCGTCCCTTGGTACAGCCGGTAAAGCGCGGGCAAGCCGCCGTTGCCCCAGAAGAAAGGCAGCGCCAACAAAATAAACGTCGCGAAGCCGTAATAAGCGCTGACGAGCACGTCCCTCCATTTCCGGATCAGCAGCAGCGCAAGCAGCAGAACCGGCATGAAAATAAACGCCTGCGGCTTGATCAGCGCGGCAATCGCATACCAGACGGACGCTCTGGCGATCCGTTTCTCCGACAGAGCGGCGATCGATATGACGAGCGCAAGGGCGAAGACGGCGTCGACTTGTCCCCAAGCCGCCGAGTCGGCGATGACCGCCGGGTTGAACAGATACAGCGCCGTCAGACCGAGCGCCGCCGATGCTCCCAGCTTCTTGCTTGCCGTCCTCCATACGACGGCCGCCGCAGCCAAGTCCGCCGCGATGGCAGGCAGCTTGTACAGCAGCAGAAGACCCGCCGAGCCCGGCGCAAGCCCGAGCCATTCTTTCAAATGGCCAAGCGCGTACAGCACGTATATATAGCCCGGCGGATAATCGACAAAGAAATCCGCATGGTAAAAGCCCGAGATGCCTTGCGCGACCGCTTGCTCCGACCAATAGATGAACAAGGCCATATCGTTGGCGTAGCCGCCGTGCGAAACGCCGATGCCGACTCTCAGCGCGAGCGCCGCGGCAAAGGCGGCATACAGCAGAACGGCAACGAGCGAGGGCCTGCGGCTGCGCAACCCGTCTTCCCGGAACAAACGGGCGTAGACGACGGCGAACAGCGCCGCAAACAAAGCGGCGCAGGCAAGCGTCGTCCCGATGCTTACTTTTTCCGGTTCCTTCTCCTCCGCCGCGCCGGCCGGAGTTGCGGACAGCGGAATGACGGCCGCTCCTTCCGGCGCCTCGGCCACCTCCTCGACCGACAAATCGTCAAACCAGGCGGTGCCGGTATTGATGCTGCCGTAGCCTCCTACGCTGGCGCCGACGGCGATTTCGGTCTGTCCGCTGCCGGTGCGGCCGTAAAATTGAACGAACGCCCATTCGCCGCCGGTATCTCGCACCTCCGGATATTCCGCATAGACCCCTTCTACCTGAAGCAGCGCCCCGGCTCCGTGCTCGCCGATGCCCTCCGCCTTGACGTAACCCGATATCCGGTACAGCTTGTTTTCGCTCACCTTTACGTTCTGAATCCAGCGGGCATGATTTTCCCCTTCGTTCCGAACAACGATCGAGGCCGAGCCCGAATAAACGTTCTCCCGGTCTATCGAATAGACGGTAACGCCGTCTTCCTTGATCCATTCCTCCGTCGACCAGCCTTCCGGCCGCTGGCCGTCCAGCCGCTCGAAATTTCCGTTGTTCAGCAAATTGCCTGCCGCGAGCGCCAGTCCTCCGGACATGAGCATGCCGGCGAGCAGCACGATCGCCATTGCGGGCAAAAGCCTCATTTTCATTGCCATCACGTTCTCCTTATCGCAAGTCGCACACAAAATTTACTTTTTCATACATCTACCACTTTATCGGATGGTTATGCTTCGGTCAACTTGAGATTTGAGCGCCTTCGAGCCGGGGGCTTCATCATCCGTACCTGTCGGGCTGCAACGGCCGAGAATACAGTATTAGAAAATATGGAACCAGTCGATTTCGGAGGTGAACCGTCCGTTATGCAACGCATCTTGATCACCGGCGTCGGCCGGCCGATGTACGTCAATCCGGCCGATCTGAAGGGCCGGTCGCTCATTCGCCGCGCGGGAGTGTCCCAGCCGCGGATCGTCCATTTCTGGCAATGCGCCGCAAGCGGCCTGCAGCCGTCCGTCGTCATTGACGGCGGAGTCAATTACGGAGAAATTGTGCTCTCGGCCGAATACCCCCCCCATGCGGACGTCACCGTCGTCGAAGCGAACGAGGAGCTTCGTCCCTACTTGGCCCGCTCGCTCCGGGAGCACCCGAACGCCGGTCAAATCCGGGAGGTATACGCTTGCTTGTCCGACCGGGAAGACGAATCCGGCATCTTCTACATCGATACGTCCCGCTCGGGCGATTCTTCGGCATACGAGCCGGTCAGCCGGCCCGTTCGCGCCGTCCATGTCCGCACCGTCACGATCGACGGCTTGTTCCGCGGCCGCGATCTGTCGCGCGATACCGTGCTGTTCAAGCTCGATATCGAAGGCTTCGAATGGCAAGCGTTGCGCGGCATGAGCCGGCTGCTTCGGGAATGCCGGGCGGCGGCGGGCTGCATCGAATTCAACGTCCGCTATATGGAGCAAAAAGGAGGAATTGACGTTCAGGCCTTCCTCGCCGATTTGCACAAGCGGTTCAGCCTTTATTTGATCAACGACAAGCATCAGCTGTTAAAGCTCGAAGCACCGCTGCTGCAGCGCATTACAGATTATTACGCAACCGACCCGGCATGCAACGATCTCGTGCTGCTCAGCGATTCCGCCCTGGCGGAGCGGATCAAGCTGGAAGTCGTTTAATCCGTGCGCCGAAAGCCCCCTTGCGAGTCGAATCGCAAGGGGGCTTTTGCGTTGGCGGCATTCCGACTCTGAGCGGACGGCGATGTCCGGTACCGCAATTTGCGAACATCGGGTCAAGCTTCTGCCCGGCGAGAGGACAGGAGCTGCCGGACGGCGGCGACGAATTGGACGGCTCGAGTCTCATTCCGGTGATGGTTATGAATAAAAGCGTAACCGTCGTTCGTCATTTGCGTCCTCCGCTGCTCATCCGCCCGCAGCTTCAGCGCCTTGTCGTAAAAGTCGCTCCTTCCGCATGCTTCGTAATGGACGCCGGCGCGAAAGCCGAGCTCCTCGATATCCGCGTTCGGCTCCGCCAGCATGAGCGTCCGGCAGGCCGGTATTTCAAAAAACTTGGCCACGGGCACGGCCAGCCTGCTGCCGCACGTAAACGACATCATGGAGCGGTTAATCGCCTTCGCGTATTTATCGTTGATGAACATGCCCGGCGCTTTCGTCGTATGGCCGGGATGCCGGAAATGCTTGAAGCCTTCCTTGCCGCTCATTTGCTTCAGCACTTCCATCCGGAAAGGATATTGCTCGTTAATCAGGCCGACCAGCGAATACGCGATATCCTTGTCGAGGCCGTAATCTTTGAACACGTCGGCATTGATCCCGAACGGCAGCCAGCTGAACCGGGAAGCGCAGTCCGGGAACGCCTTCAGAAACGGGTATTTGGTGGCCGAAAAAATAATGTCGGGTTTCGCCTTGCGGAAGTAATCGAGCCTGACCGACTTGGCGTAATGGACGTCCAGCACATAGCAGCCTTTTAAGATGCCGACTTTGTTCAGGTTGGCGATTTTCGGAGCGAAGGCGTTGTGCCACTCGATATCGTAATGGAAAATAAAATCCGGCTCGAAGTCGATGCGGGGCAAAATGTCCAAAATATCGCCGTCGGCGTGCCAATAACGGACGTCGGCCTCCTTTTCGATCGCGGTCAGCATATCGTATTTGTGCTGATGCTTCGGCATCTTTTCAGCAAATTTTTTGGTCAATATCAATATTTTTAACGGTCTGTCCATAGGAGCCCCCTTGCGATTATTGATGCTCCAGCCATTGCTCGCGGGGCACCTCCCGGAACGGCCGCGCGGGCACGCCCGCCACGATCGTCCTGGACGGCACGTCGCGCGTGACGACGCTGCCCGCCGCTACGGCTCCGTCCTCATGCACCGTCACGCCCGGCAGCACCGTCGCGCCAGCGCCGATCCGGCCTCCGCGCTTGACGGTCACGCCTTTGAACTTGCCGAACCGAGCCTTGGACCTGGCCATGTAATTGTCGTTCGTCGTGACGACTCCGGGCGCGATAAAGACGAAATCGTCCAGCTCGGAAAAGGCGCAAATATAGCTGCCGGTTTCCAGCTTGCATCTCTCGCCGATGCGGCAATCGTTCTCGACGGCGACGCCCCGCCCGACAATCGTCGCCTCGCCGACATGCACTCGTTCCCGGATCGTGGCCAGGTCGGCGACGAAGGTCTGTTTCTCCAGATAAGCGCCCCGGTAGACGACCGCTCCCGTGCCGATGACGCAGCCCTCCTCCAGCACGGCCGGCGCAAGCGGCGCGCCCGTTACGGTGACGGCCGAATTGGCCGCCCGCATCGGAAGCTTGCCGATGACGGCATGCTCGTGGACGCGCACCCGGTCGCCCAGCACCGATCCGTCGTGAATGACGGCGAACGGGCCGACGACAACCCCCTTGCCGAGCACCACGCCGCGTCCGATGACGGCGTGTTCGCTGATTTGAGATTCCGCCTCGTTCAAGGCGCCCCCTCCTTAATCAAAAAATTTAACGCAAACCGGCTTCAAACAACGCGTCCAAAATATAGCTCTGCTGCTCGCGCGTCAAATGCGGAGAGATCGGAAGCGCGAACGAGCGGGCGCACACCTGCTCCGTCGTTTGGAAATCGCCTTGCTTATGGCCGAGACCGGCCAGTGCCTTCTGCAGATGCAGCGGGCACGGATAATAATGGCCCGTCGATATGCCCCGTCGCTTGAGCTCCCGGGCCATGTCGTCCCGGTTGTCGCATTGCGTCACGTACAAATGATAGACGTGCCGAACGTGCGGCTCGGCGACCGGCGTACGCATCGACGTGCCCGCCAACCGGGCATCGTAGACGGCCGCCGCCCGTATCCGCCTGTCGTTCCACTCCTCCAGCTTGGCGAGCTTCACGCGGAGCACGGCGGCTTGCAGCGGATCCAGACGGCTGTTGCTGCCGGCCGTGTCGTGATAATATTTGCGCCGGGCGCCGTGATGCGCCAGGAGCCGGACCTTGTCGGCCAGCGCGTCGTCGTTCGTCACCACGATGCCGCCGTCGCCGTACCCGCCCAAGTTTTTGGTCGGAAAAAAGGAAATACAGCCCAGGCCGCCGATAGCGCCGACGGGTCTGCCTTTGTAGCGGGCGCCGATCGCCTGGCAAGCGTCCTCGATAACGGTCAGCCCGTGAAGGCGGGCCAGCTCCGCAATTTCATCCATCTCCGCCGGCTGGCCGAAAATATGAACCGGAATAATCGCCTTCGTCCTGGGCGTTATCCGGGCTTCCGCATGCTCCGGCGACAGGTTCCACGTTCGCTCGTCGATGTCGGCGAATACCGGCACGGCGCCCCGCCTGGCGATCGCCTCCGCCGTCGCGAAAAAAGTAAAAGGCGTCGTAATGACTTCGTCGCCCGGACCGACGCCGGCCGCCTCGAGCGCGAGCAGCAGCGCATCCGTGCCGTTGGCGACGGAAACGGCATGCTTCGCCTCCGTCAAGGCGGCGATGTCGCGCTCCAGCGCCTCGACCTCGGGCCCGCCGATATAGACGCCGCTGTCGAGCACGCGGGCGATGGCGGCGTCGATTTCCGTCTTCAGCTCCAAGTATTGCGCTCTCAGATCGATTAACGGGATATTCAATTCAACCTCACTCCATCCTGTCCATGCGGCGCATATCGAAATGATCAAGCGGAAGCTCCACCGCCGCGCCGCTTGCGATGGAACGGTACGCGGCCAGCACAATCTCGTTGGCGGCGAGCGCCGTGTCTCCCGCCGACAACGGCGACCCGCCGGTCCGGATCGCGCGGGCGAGATCGCGGTACAGCGGCGTATGGGATATCTTTGCCGTTCTGTCGCGGCCATCCGGCCGGTTCGTACGCGGGTTGCGGAAGTTCCACTGCTCGATTTCGTCGAATTGCCCGCCCTTGATCGTGGCGGACCCGCTATCTCCGAACAGGCTGAGCGACGTGCCGAGCGACCGGGGATAGATGCCCGCCGAAGCCTCGACAATGCCGATTCCACCGTTGCGGAAACGAAGAATGACGGCACCGGCATTCTCGACCTTGATCGGCTGCCCGAAAGTCAAGGCTTGGGCGTACACCGACTTGACCGGGCCCATCAGCCATTGCAGCAAATCGATGTAATGGATGCACTGGTTCATAAACAGTCCGCCGCCCTTCGCCCAGCTTTCGCGCCACGGGCTCTGCTTGTAATAGGAGAGACTCCGGTTCCAGCGCATGGAGACGACGCCTTGGGCGATAAAGCCGAAGTCTCCGTTGTCCGCCGCCTCCTTCAGCGCACGGATTTGCGGCAAATAACGCACCTGGTACGAGACGGCGAGCAGTTTGCCGTGCAGTCTCGCTTGCTCGACCGCCTCCCGCGCTTCCGCCATAGACAACGCCAGAGGCTTTTCGACCAGCACATGCCTCCCCGATCGAAGCGCCCGAATCGCAAGCGGCGCATGAGCGTCGCTGCTTGTCGTCACCGCGACCAACTCGGCGTCCGATTGCTCCAGAAGCTCCTCCACGGACCGAAACAGCCGCACCTCAGGATACTGGGGACGGCATACCGTCTCCGCAAACCGTTCCAGACGCTCTCCGTCCACGTCGCAAATCGCGGTCAATACCGCTTCTTCCCGCAGCTCGCTCAACGATTGCACATGCTTGCTCGCTATCGCTCCGCAGCCAACAATGGCTACACGCAACATATCAGCGCTCCTTTCCCGGCATTCGAAAGTCCGTTAAAGCCGTCAACGTTCAACCTCATTATATGAATAGAAACGAATATGGACTGGACGAAGGGTACTGTAAACGACTTTTTGCACGCCGCATACGATAGCAAGAAAGGATAATTTGAAAAAAGAGGAGAGGTGAGCTGGTTGAAGGTAGCTTCCGTCGTCGGCGCCCGCCCCCAATTTGTCAAAGCCGTTTGCTTGAGCAGGGCGCTGCACGCCCGACATCGGGAAGTGTTGATCCATACGGGCCAGCATTACGATCCCGATATGTCCGATATTTTTTTCAGTCAGCTGGAATTGCCGGAGCCCGACTACCATCTCGGCGCCGGCTCCGGCACGCACGCGCGCCAAACGGCGCGGATGCTGGAAGGTATCGAAGACGTATTGCTGCGGGAACATCCGGATATCGTCGTCGTGTACGGCGATACAAATTCGACCGTGGCCGCCGCCCTGGCCGCCGCAAAGCTGCATATCCCCGTCGCGCACGTCGAAGCCGGCCTTCGAAGCTTTAACCGGCGGATGCCGGAGGAGATCAACCGCGTCGTTACCGATCATTTGTCCGATCTGCTGTTTTGTCCGACCAAACAAGCGGCCAACCAGCTTCGGAGGGAAGGCATCCGACGCCATGTCTATCACGTGGGCGATATCATGTACGATGCCGTGCTGGCGTTTCGGGACGCCGCGCTGCGCCGTTCCGACGCGCTCGGCCGGCTGGGGCTGAAGCCGGGAGGCTATGTCGCAGCAACCGTACACCGTGCCGAAAATACGGATTCCAAAGAGCGGCTGGAAGCGATATTCGGCGCCTTGGCGAAGCTGGATGTACCGGTCGTGCTGCCGCTTCATCCCCGCACCGCCGGTTATTTGAAGCGCTGGGGGCTCGAACCGCTCGTTCGGGCCGCGCCATTCGTTCTCACCGCTCCGTTGCCGTACCTGGATATGCTCTGTCTCGTCCACCACGCCAAGGCGGTGCTGACCGATTCCGGCGGGCTGCAGAAGGAAGCGTATATGCTGCAGACGCCCTGCCTCACCCTTCGCGGCGAGACGGAATGGACGGAAACGGTCGAAGCCGGCTGGAATCGTCTCGTTTCGCCGGACATGGCCGCCATTCTGGAGTCGTACCGCTCGTTGTCCGTTCCCGGCGACAGTCCGCCCGTCTTCGGCGACGGAAATACGGCCGAACTTATCTGCAAACATCTGGAGCGTTATCGCAGGCAAAGATCCGGCTGACGGCCGCTTTCAGGAACGATGACTCGACGCGATGAGTCGAAGCGATGGTTCGAGGAGTATTAAGGCTGCAACGAGGCGTACAAGGCTTGCAGCCTCTCCTCCATCTTCTGCCAGCTGTACTCCGTCCGCATCGCCTCCCGCGCGTTCCGGCCCATTCTGGCCAGCAGCCCGCGATCCCCATGCAGCCGGATATATTCCCGGACATACGCTTCTGCGGAAGCTTCTCCCTTGGGCAAAACGATGCCGCACTCGTGTTTTTCCACAATGGCGCTCATACTGGCGGCCGCATTGACGACGACCGGCACGCCGCTGTTCAGCATGCTGAAAAACTTGTTCGGCAGCGCCAGCATGCGGTTGCTTTCTTTCAGCTCGAAATAGATGTAGCCGGCGTCGCAATCCAGCCATTGTTCGCCCAAGCCGTCGTACGACACCCAGCGGCAATCGATGGAGGGATGCTCCTTGAACTGTTTCGTTATTGCCGCCCCCGTCGTGTTCGCCGGCAGCTTAACCATTCCCATCACTTTGAACCGCGCGTCGATGCCCGCTTCCTTGAGCAAGTCGACGATGCGGATCATTCGCCGGGGATCGCCTTTGGCCAAGGTGACAAACCCTTCGTACCCGAGCGTAAAAGGACGGTTCGGCGCTGCCGCGGCGGCGTCTCCGGCCGATTCCCGATACCGCGACGAGTTGTACACCACCGTAATCGGGAGCCCGGGATACCGTTTGGCGTACACGTTCCGGATGGCGTCGGATACCGTGATCATATGATCGACTTCTTTCATCAGCGTGCGCAGCATATGCGTATCCGGCTCGAGCTCATGCGCGTCGTAGACGACCTTGACGGAGCGGCCGCGCTTTCCGAGCAGAAGCTTCGCCATGACGGCGTCGAACAGCGTCTCGGGCTCATGGGAGTGGTAGACGTCCGCTTCCGTTTCCAGCGCGAGATGGAGCAAGCCGTCGTAACGCGGAGGCTCCTGCACCAGCTGGAGCGCCTCCAAACGCTGCCGGTCGACCTTCTTGTCCGGGTACGGCGTTCTTGCCCGATAGGGCACAACCTCCACCCCTCCGACCGTAAAACGCGTTCCTTTGTAGGCTCCGGACGGGAGCGGCTTCCGGTTGACATCCAGAAACCGTCCGTCGAGCTGCGGGGCCGAGAGGACGACTCGATGGCCCATGCCCGCCAAGCTTTGGGCTTCCTTCTGCATAACCCGCACATCCAAAAATGAATGTTTGCGGATCAATTTCATAATTTTCACCGCATTCACCCCCCTTCCATCCTCACGCTCGGACCGAACCCGCACCGAGCCTTATCACTTTGGCGCGGCCGCCGGAGACCGCACGCGTCGCATTGCGCGTATCGTAGATCAAGGAGGCATGCTCCATCATCAGGTTCAGCGGCATAGCGGAATGATGGGTAGCGATGACGACGCAATCCATTTGCTCAAGCAGCTCCGCCGTCAGCGGCGAACTCTTGAGCGAAGCGTCGCCCGCAGTCAAGACCGGAATATGCGGATCGTGATAATAGACGTTCGCTCCTTCAAGCCGCAGAAGCTCGATCATATGAACGGACGCCGATTCCCGGCTGTCCGCAATGTCCGGCTTGTAAGCCGCGCCGTAGACAAGAATGCTGCTGCCGGCCAGCGATTTGGGCGACAACGCTTGCTTGATCCGCTGCACGACATAGACCGGCATTCGGTGATTAACGGCATTGGACAGGCCGATAAACTCCGCGTTCAGGCCATGCTGCTTCATTTTCCACGACAAGTAGGAAGGATCGACGGGGATGCAATGTCCGCCTATGCCGGGGCCGGGGTAAAAGGCTTGGTAACCGAACGGCTTCGTCGCCGCCGCGTCGATGACCTCCCAGACGTCGAGGCCAAGCTCGTCGCATTGCATCGCAAGCTCGTTCACGAACGAAATATTGATCAGCCGATACGTATTTTCCACGATTTTGGCCATTTCCGCGGCATTCGTCGACGACACCGCATGCAGCCGGGGAAACGCCTCGCCGTAAAGCTCGCAGACCCGCTCCAGACATCCTTTTGTCGCGCCGCTCACAATTTTCGGAATCCGCTCCAGCGGATAATCCATGTTGCCGGGATCGACCCTTTCCGGGGAATAGGCCACATGGTAGTCCGTGCCCAGCGCCAGTCCGGATTTGGCCAATATCGGCAGCAGCACCTCCCGGGTCGTGCCGGGGTAGGTTGAGCTTTCCAGCACGATCAGTTGTCCTTTCTTCAGCTCTTTGGACAGCCGTACCGCCGCCTCGGTCAAATAACTTAACTCCGGCGTTCCATATTCGGTCAGGGGAGTCGGAACGCATATGATCACTGCCTCCGCCGCCTGAACGGAGCTGTATTGGCTCGTTGGAATCAAATGCCCGGATGCCATGGCCGATTCGACGGCCTCATCCGGAATGTCGCGAATATAGCTTTTTCCTTTGTGCAGCATCTCGAGTTTGCCCGGGTCCAGATCGATGCCCAGCACCCGAAAGCCCTTGCCGGCAAACAACAGAGCCAGCGGAAGGCCGACATACCCGAGTCCCGCCACCGCTACGGTCCGTTGGTCGCCGGAAGCGCCCGTCAATGGTTCGTTCACACCCGAAACCTCCTCTTTCAATCTCGATATCTAAACCATGATATGAAAGGCGGCTTCCTCCGGCATGGACACGAACCTTAGGGCAACGCAAAAAAAGGCTGATCGGAAAACTTACAGTTTTCCGGTCAGCCTTGCCGCTGCTCTGCCGCTTCTATTAATCCAGCAATCTTCGGATTCCGACGCCATGCGGGTCGTATTTCCTTTCCGCCCCGGTGTAAGGAAACACCCGCTCGACCATCGCATTGAATTCGGGAAGATAAGGTTGAATCGAATAACCGAGTCGAACGTCGTTCATGTATCCGTTCATTCGTCCGACAAACTCCGGATCGGCCGATACGTATACATTTTCCGCCGCAGGACGCATCCGCTTCACAATATCGGCGATTCGGGACACGAGTTCGTCCGTAAGCTTATGCTGCCCCGTCGACAGGCTGCTCATTCGCCGGCTTGCCGCCGTCCCTTCGCGGCCCGACAATCCCATCATCGTCCGGCTCATCGACTTGGCGTCGCCTTGCGGCAGATCGGCGTCCAGCGATACGGCCACGTACGCGCTCGCGTCGGTCAACATCACGTAAGACGACTTCACTTCCTCCAGCTTCGCCACTTCCTCCGCCACCAGCTCGCTCATTTCCAGATGATAATTTTTATGAGAGCCAATCAGGTTGTTGCCGTTCAGGCTCTGGCCGTTCAGCCGGTGCATTTCGTTTCGGGTGTCGTCGGCAAACCGTTTGTCGCGCACCAACTGTCCGAACGAATTGTATTTCGCTTCGTTGGTTCGAATATTTTTGTTGCCCAGGTCTCCCACCCGCTCCATTCCGCAAGCTCCAAGAACTGCCGTGAGCAGCATGCCGGCTGTCAATACCGCGGCTGCTTTGCGCATGAGCCAACCTCCCTTTTGCTGTGGTAAGCCTTGCGGCTTGGGCTGCCGCCCTCCTTAGCGTTTGCCAATCGGAAGCGGAATATGCGCAACGGGAAGAGTAACAAACGCAACGGCGATGCCGGCAAGCGCGGAAGAGAAAGTTCGATTACAGCTTGACGCGGGTCTGAGCAAGGGGATGAGGGGCAGATCCGGCCGTAATCCGTGTAACCTTCGGCACTTCTTCAGCGTCGTAACGCCTTCGGCACTCGACGTAAAGCCTTCGACACTTCTTCGGCGACGTAACGCCTTCGGCACTTCTTTAGCGACGTAACGCCTTCGACACTTCTTCAGCGTCGCAACGCCTTCGACACTTCTTTAGCGACGTAACGCCTTCGACACTTCTTCGGCGACGTAACGCCTTCGGCTTCGCCGAGACCGTCCTGCCCGTTCTTAACCGGCGGCAGTTCAATAAATGAGTAAGTGTCCCTTCTGGCCTTCCTGGCCATCCCGAATCACCCTAAAGCCAACTGCCGACTGTTTGCACACGTAAGTTGCTTACGAAAACCGCTTCAGCAACAAAAAACAGCCGGAACCGATGTCCGGCTGTTTTATTCACATTTACAACCTCTGGTAAAGTCCGCGCGCACCATACCGTCCATTTGGTGCTGTAAATTCACGCATGACCTTACAACGCGCCTTCAGCCTACGGACTTCCGTTGCAAGGTCGTCTACGACCTTAGAGCACGTAACATACTGTCCATTTGGTACTGTAAGTTCACGCACGACCTTAGAGCGCGCACCATACCGTTCTTTTGATGCTGTAAGTTCACGCACGACCTTACAACGCGCCTTCAGCCTACGGACTGCCGTTGCAAGGTCGTCTACGACCTTAAAGCGCACACCAAATCGTCCAATTAGCGCTGTAAGTTCACGCACGACCTTAGAACGCGCACCATACCGTCCATTTGGTGCTGTAAGTTCACGCACGTCCTTGCAGCGCGCACCATACCGTCCATTTGATGTTGTAAGTTCACGCACAACCTTACAACGCGCCTTCAGCCTACGGACTTCCGTTGCAAGGTCGTCTACGACCTTGCAGCGCGTAACATACCGTCCATTTGGTACTTTAAGTTCACGCACGACCTTACAACGCGGCCTAAACCTGCGGACTGCCTATGCAAGGTCGTCTACGACCCTTACAGCGCGTAACATACCATCCATTTGATGCTGTAAGTTCACGCACGACCTTACAACGCGGCCTGAGACTGCGGACTGCCTATGCAAGGTCGTCTACGACCTTAGAGCGCACACCAAATCGTCCAATTAGCGCTGTAAGTTCACGCACGACCTTACAACGCGGCCTGAGACTGCGGACTGCCTATGTAAGGTCGTCTACGACCTTAGAGCGCGCACCAAATCGTCCATTTGGTGCTGTAAGTTCACGCACGACCTTAGAACGCGGCCTGAGACTGCGGACTGCTTACGCAAAGTCGTCTACTACCTTAGAGCGCACACCAAATCGTCCAATTAGCGCTGTAAGTTCACGCACGACCTTACAACGCGGCATCTGCGGACTGCCTATGCAAGGTCGTCTATGACCTTAGAGCGAGTAACATACCGTCCATTTGGTGCTGTAAGTTCACGCACGACCTTACAACGCGCCTTCAGCCTGCGGACTGCCTACGCAAGGTCGTCTACGACCCTAGAACGCAACGCGTGCCGAACTGTTCAACCTCATGCGTTCTCTTTGTTCCGGTTCACGACCTCGATGACTGCAGCCAGGAACGCCAGCGCCAAACCTTGTCCCCAGCCTTGCGCCCATTTCCGGTCGATGCCGAGGTAGCCGGCGATATCCTTCATCACCGCGGTGCCGCCCGATACGTTCATGACGCGGCCGTTGTCCGCGATGTTCGCAAGCAAGCCGTCCAGCGCCTTCTGCACATATTTCGCGTGAAGCGGATTGCCTTGCATGACCATCGCCGCACCGATGCCCGCCGTCGCCGACACTTCGCCGTAAGCTTCCGGATAATCGAGAACGGTGCCCCAGAGACCGTCTTCCTTCTGCAACTTCTTGATGGCGGCCAGCTGATCGCGCAAGGAACTCCATATATGCATCATTGGAGGATAAAGATACCCTTCCGGCAAAATCCGTGCCGCCCGCGACATCGTATAAGCCGCCCAAGCGTTGGCGCGCGCCCAATAAATGCCCGACATATGGTCCTTCTTAATATGGTTGTAGCCGTGGTACCACAAACCGTCGTTTTCGTCCTGCAAGTAGTTGATATGCCAGAAAAACTGGTGCAAGGCGTCGTTCACCAGATGTTTTTTGTCGAACATGATGCCTGCGCGCAGCATGAAATAGGCTGCCATGAACAGCGTATCCGCCCAGCACTGCTCCGGAAAATCGTTGCTAGAAGATACCGTATGCTGCAGCACCCGGTCGCCGAAACGAAGCGCATGATTTTCCAGGTAGTCGAGTTTGCTGGCAATCAGGTCGGCATACTTTTCATCCTTCGTTTGCTCGTACAGCGTAAGCAGCATATGGCCCATGGCGCAGGTGTTGACCGTCCATCCCGGCAATCCCGCTTCGATATATTCATCCACCCAAGCCTTCATTCGATCGAGGTAAGCCTGCTCGCCCGTCACTTCGAACGCCCGGCAGACGCCGTAGTAGGCGACGCCGCCCGGCCAATCCCACGTCAGGTCCATATCGAACGTATACTCCGTCACTCGTCCGAGAACTTGCTTCAAATCGCTGGCTTGCGCATTAATTTTCATCTCCGGTTCATCCTCTCATCTTCATGTCTGTAAGCATGCAACTTCTAGGAGCGAAGCTTCACGATCCATAAATCGCGGCCCGCTAGCTCCGCTTTCCCGCCATCGAGCGTACGGCCGGTCAACAGCTCCTCGCCCGACCGACCGCCCAAGTCGACTGTCGCGGCATCCGCATTATGATTTAGCACGAACAAGTACTCCTGACCGTCCTTGGAGCGAAGCGTCGTCTCCACGCCTTCCGGCACGGACGGAACAAGCGGCTCAATCCCTCGGGAGGAACAAAGCTGCGACAGCCAATCTTGAAGGAACGAAGCCTCGGGGCTCGTCGCCAAATACCAGACTTCTCCTGCGCCGAACTTGTTGACGGTCAGTGCCGGCATGCCGCGATAGAAATCGTCGCCGTAAACCGCTTTCACTTCGGCGCCTTCCGAATGGATCAAGTCGCAGAGCATGCCGCATTCGTACTCCGGCTTCAATCCGGCAGCGCCGTCCTTGACGACGATCCGATTGCGCTGGCTCGGAAGCAAAGCGTCGATTTCTTCCGCCCATATGCCGAGCAGCTTCCGCAGCTCTCCGGGATATCCGCCCGTGCGGACAAGATCGTTCTCGTCGACGATGCCGCTGAAAAACGTCGTAACAACCGCGCCCCCGCCATGAACATACTTCTCCAGCTTATCCGCAATTCCCTTCTTCACCATGTACATAACCGGAGCAATTACAAGATCGTAACCGCTGAGATCGGCTTCCACGGAAACAACGTCCGCGGCAATTCCGCGGCGGTACAGCGCATCGTAAAACTTATGCGTCTCATCCACATAACGAAGAGCGATCGTCGGGCCGCTGGACATTTCGACCGCCCACCAGTTTTCCCAGTCGAACAAAATCGCAACCTTCGTTTGTACGCGGGAATCCAGAAGCGCATCGCCAAGCTTCGCGAGCTCCGCTCCTAGCTGAGCGCATTCGCGGAATACGCGCGTATGCTCGTGGCCGACATGCTCGATTACGGCTCCGTGATATTTCTCGCAGGCGCCGATCGACCGGCGAAGCTGGAAGAACATGACCGTATCCGCGCCTCTGGCCACTGCCTGATAGCTCCACAGCCGCATGACGCCCGGACGTTTAAGCGAATTGTAAGGCTGCCAATTTTGCTGGCTCGGCGTCTGCTCCATCAGCATGAACGGCTGGCCGTCCTTCAGGCCGCGCATCAGATCGTGCATCATGCCCGTGTAGCTGTGCGGCGTATCGAACCGGGGATAGTTGTCCCAGGAAACAACGTCCATGTGCTTCGCCCATTTATGATAATCGAGCTTTTTGAAGGCGCCCATCAGATTCGTCGTGACGGGAACGTCCGGCGTATGCTTTTTGACCGCATCGTATTCCAGCTTATAGCATTCGAGCAGGCTGTCGGAATGGAAACGCATATAATCGAGCGAGATGCCCTGGAAGTTCGTTTCCGTCCGCCCGTTAGTGCCGATCCATTCCTCGCTCCGGCCGCTTGGCAGGACAATGTCTTCCCAGTCGTGGAACGTATGACCCCAAAATCCGGTATTCCAGGCCCGGTTCAACTCGTCCAGCGTGCCGTAACGCGCCTTCGCCCATTCGCGAAAAGCCGCTTCGCAATTGTCGCAGTAACAATTTCCGGCGCCGCCGTATTCATTGTTGATATGCCAAATGAGCAAAGCGGGATGGTCCTTGTACCGCTCCGCCAGCTTCTCCGCCATACGCGCCGCATATTTGCGGTAAGTCGGGCTGTTCGGGCAAGAGTTATGGCGTCCGCCGAACTTCCGTTTGTTTCCGTGAAAATCAACTTGCAGCACGTCCGGGTATTTACGGGCCATCCAAGCCGGATGCGCCGCCGTGCTGGTTGCCAGACAGACGCCGATGCCGTCCGCGTGAAGCTTGTCCATCATCTCGTCCAGCCAGCCGAAATCGTACGTGTCCTCGTCGGGTTGATTTTTGGCCCAGGCAAAAACGTTCAGCGTCGCCACATCGATGCCGGCCAGCTTGAACATGCGCAAATCTTCGTCCCAAATCGGCTTTTCCCACTGATCGGGATTGTAGTCGCCGCCGTACCAAATTTTCGGTTTTTTTGCGTTAATCATAGGGCACTCCTTGTCGTATATAATAAAACTGCATGTTGATAACCTAATCTTATGTCTTATAATAACTATATCCAATATAAAAAAAACGAAGTTATATATAAGAATATGGAGGTTACGGATATGCGGCGTGTCGCTCCCGCTTCCCCGGCGGAATTGCTTCCTTTGCAGCTGGAAACGATTGGGGTCAAATTCGATCAAGAGACGATGGAACGGCCGAACGGCTATCCCTATTATCACTGGCTTCAAACGCTGAAGGGAGAAGGCGAGCTGTCGATGAACGGCGGCACTTGGAAAATGACGGAGCGGTCAGGCGTCCTGCTGGCGCCGGGAACGCCCCATGTTTACGAGCCCAGATGCGGGCAATGGCGAACCGGCTATATTACCTTTCACGGCAGCGCGGCCGCCGGCATTGTGCAGTCGTTTGGCTGGGGCGTCGTGGAGCGCTTTCAATGGGAAGCGGGAAACGATCGAATCACCGGGCATCTGGAAAGCTTGCTGACATTCGCCGAATCGGGCGGCGATCCGTCGGGATGGCGCTACTCTGCGGAATTGTACCGCTTTCTGACCTTGCTCCGGACCGATGCCCGCACGGACAACCGGCCCTCCATTTCGAAACGGCTGGAAAGGATTCAAGGGCTGCTAAGCTGGCTTGAACAACATTTTCCCAACCCGGATATCGGATTGGCGGAGATGGCTTCCCAGCTCGGCATCGGCGAGCGGCAGCTGAATGAAATATTTCGCGAGCTGTTCGGCCAAACGGCTTACGCTTATTTGATTCAGCTGAGGATCCGCAAGGCGAAGGAGCTGCTTCCTTCCCGGCCGGATTGGACGGTTCGCCGCATCGGAGAAGCGGTCGGGTTCCGCGATGCAAGCCACTTCGTATCCACCTTCCGCCAAAAGGAAGGGATGACGCCGCATACGTACCGGAACCTGTATAGAGGCGGAGCTGCATCGGATTGACAACAGGAGCGGGTGCCCGGTATAGTTAGTATCAAGTATTAGCATCTGGTACTAATTTTGAAGGGCGAAAGGTAGTGATCTCGATGACAAAGCTTGGAATAGAAACCGGCCGTCTCCGTTCTGTAGCCGCCATAACCGCCATCGGCACTTACGTGCCGGAACGCAGGCTGACCAACGCCGATCTGGAACAAATGGTCGATACGAGCGACGAATGGATTGTGCAGCGCACCGGCATCCGGGAAAGAAGAATCGCCGCGGAGAACGAATATGCCAGCGACCTGGCTTATCGCGCAGTAGAAGATTTGATGAACCGCACCGGCGCTGCGGTCCACGATGTCGATTATGTTATCGTCGCCACCTCGACGCCGGATACGATCTTTCCGAGCGTTGCCGCCCGCGTGCAAGCCCAGTTCCATATAGCTTCCTGCGGCACCGTCGATCTTCAGGCTGCTTGCGCCGGCTTTACGGCGGGTCTTCAACTCGCCAACGCGCTGCTGCTGACGGGAATATACCGCAAAATTCTGATCATCGGGGTCGACGCCTTAACCAAGATCACGGACTATACGGACCGCACGACGTGCATCTTGTTCGGAGACGGAGCGGGGGCGGTGCTGATGGCGCCGGCGAAGGACGGCGAAGGGCAAATAATCGCCGCATATTCCGATACGGACGGGGAGCTGGGTCATCACGTGTACATGAGCCATCTGTCGCCGGCCATCGGCGAAGTCGACATTTCGACCAACGGCAAGCTCGTTCAGAACGGCCGCGAAGTGTACCGGTGGGCGGTCAGCCGCGTCTCGGCAGGCGTCCTCAAGCTGCTCGAAGCCGGCGGATTACGTCCGGAAGAGATCGATTGGTTCGTGCCGCATAACGCGAACCAGCGCATTATTGACGCCGTAGCGGAGCGAGTCGGCTTCGCGCCGGAGCAAGCCTTGAGCAGTATCGCGCTATACGGCAACACGTCGGCGGCGTCCATCCCGCTTGCTCTGCACGATGCCGTCAAAGACGGCCGCGTCCGGTCCGGCCACAACCTGCTGCTGCACGGCTTCGGCGGCGGTCTCACCCAAGCCGGCGTCATCCTCCGCTGGTCGCTGTAATAGGCGTTCAGGCAACCTTCTTCCATTCGGCTTAGGCCTTAGACCCCGGTGCGGATGCGATCGGAAGCCGATTTCTTACGCAGCATCGCAATCGTTGCAGATTCCCCTGCCGATTTCTTGCGCAGCATCGTGATCGTTGCAGGTTCCCCTGCCGATTTCTTGCGCAGCATAATTATCGTTGCAATATCGCCGCTATATTTTCCACTGCGACACGATTTGCGCCCCGATGCCGAAGTCGATGCCGACCTTGCCGAACCGCTTCTTCACCATATGAGCCAGAATGACCGCATTTACGCCGCAAGAGATCAAAGCCGCGTCATATTCGTCCTGCCGCTGCTCCAGCACCTCCAGCGTCTGCGCCATCATCGAGTTGCGCTCGAACGGCAGCGTAAACGCGACGTTCAGGTTGTACGGCGGCCTGATCAGGCGCTGCTTCATTCCGCCGGCCCATCGGGAAATGAGAGCGAGACGGCTTCCCTGGAACGTATCCCAGAACGGCCGGTAATTAATGAGATCGCGGTTGACGATCGCGTTGCACAGCACCTCCGGGCGCAGCTGAAAATGATCGAAAATGCGGTTCGTCAGCTCCCGCTTATGGCTCGGATGAGCGCGAATGACGTTGTCGTTCTGAGCCAGCACGCCCACGATATCCGCTTCCCGGATCGCTTCCACCAGCTGGTCGCGCGCTTCAAGGTTCGGCAGCCTGATTCCCTTTCGGCCTTGATTCGCAATCTTCACCCATTGCTGGCTGAGCGTCTTCTCCATCGTATAGACGGAATCCTGGGACAGGACAAAATTTTCCCCGTCGCCGATCCGCACAAAGCTGAACGGCTGCTTGTTTGCCAGCGCAGCCTTGATTCGCGCGATAACTTCGTCCCTTGAAATCAATTCCTCATTCGGAACCTTCGATATCATTAGCGCACCTCCGGAATCAGACAAGATCCATCCCCATCAAATTACTATATGCCGGTCGGCTTGCAGATGGGTTGGACGAATGTCCCGGCGATGATACGCGTTTAAAGTTTAATTTTTTGTTGAAACAACCCGGCTCGGCGGGCCGCCATATAAATGATGACGACAAGCGGACCGATAAATACGCCGATGACCCCCACCAGCTTGAAGCCGACGTACAGGCTGATCAGCGCAGGCAAGGCGCCGATGCCGACCGCATCGCCTAGCACTTTCGGTTCGACGATCCGCCGGAATACGGTAATGACCAGGAACAGCACAAGCAGGCCAATGCCCGTATAAATGTCGCCCGTAATGAGCAGATAGGTTGCCCAAGGCACCAGCACCGATCCCGTCCCCAGAATCGGCAAAATATCGACGAGGATGATCAGAAACGCGATCGCCATCGGATATTTGATATTGAGGATCAGCAAGCCGGCCAGCGACAAAATATACGTCAGCGCGCTTAATATAAGTTGCGATCGAAGGAAACCGAAGATCGACTTTTTCAAATTGGCAAGCACTTGATCCACTTGCGGGCGCGAGCTTTCCTCGAACAGCGACAGGATCGACGCTTTCATCGTATTCAGGCTGTAGCTGAACATGTAGACGGCGACGAGAAAGACGATGAAAAAAATAAACATGTTGGGCAGGGTGGTCGCAAAGGAGATCACCGTCTTCGACAACGAGCCGACCATATTGGTCACCGCATCGGTCAGCTTGGTCAGCCATCCTTCCAGCGTTGCGATCGCATCCGGCGGAAGGTTCTGGTACAATCCTCTTGCATCGATGAGCAGCTGGTCCACAAACTCGTTCGCATTGTCAAAATATTGGGGGACCTTCTCGAGAAACGCGATCAGCTCCGCCACAATCTTAATTCCCAGTAGCGCAATCAGCCCGATGAGCAGCACCGTGAACAACGTGCTCGATACCGTTGCCGCCGCGAGCCGGTTCATTCTCAGCTTCCGCATCAGCAGCCCCGTCAGCGGTTCCAGCGAAATCGCCACGACCAGCGCCAGCAAGAACGGCGCCCCCGCCGTAAACATCAAATAAAGCAGCAACAGCCCTACCGCTATCAGTATGATGGACCTTATCGAAATAGACATGCTCCCGCCTCCTCCCTACACTTTATTCCATAATGGCGGATCTCATGTGAAAATCGTCTTGCTTGTAATACATATCTTTGACGAGCAGATTCGGTCCGCAGCATGAGACGGCCGGACAATGGCAATTGACGCTGCGGGCCAGCGGATGGTCCAGCCAGCGCCCAAACAGCTCGTCCAGCTTCGATTCCCGGATATTTCCAAAGGAAGGCACGTCGGAAAAATCGGTGACGAACACTTCTCCCGTAAACAGGTTGACGTTCAGCCGGTTCCGGCCGTCCGGATCGTTCCGCACGGTCACGTTCGGCTCCTTCGCCAGCCTGGTCAGCAGCTGCCGCTCCTGCGGATTGTCGTTGCAATGGTAGAACGGCAGCGTCCCGAACAGCATCCAGACGGAAGGATCCCGGCGGTCCAGCAGCAGCTCGATCGCTTTGCGCATTTGTTCCTTTGAGATGACGGGCAGGTCTTTGGCAAAAGAGCTCGGGTACATCGGATGCACCTCGTGCCGTTTGCAGCCCATTTCCACAATCATCCGGTGAATTTGATCCATCTTTTCGTGGGTGCGGTAGTTGATCATCGACTCGGCCGATACGAAGACTCCGCCCCGGCTCAGCTTGACGGCGTTGTCGATCATCCGGTCGTACAGCTTGGCGGCCGCCTGCAAGGAAACGGCATGGCCCGCTTTGGCAAAGCCGATCTCATGAAAGTCTTCCGCCGACGTATAGTTGAACGAGATATGCATAACGTCCAGATAAGGAGCCAGCGGCTCGTACCGGCTGAACGGCAGCGTGACGTTCGAATTGATCTGCGACTTCACGCCGCGGATGCGCGCATATTTCAACAGTGGGAGCATATAGTCGTTCACCGTGCGTTCGGAGAAGGACGGCTCGCCGCCCGTAATACTGATCGTTTCCAGATGCTCCACTTCGTCAAGCCGTTTCAGCATTAAAGGAAGAGGCAGCTTCTCGGGCTCCGCCATAACGAGCGTATCGCCGACCGCGCAGTGCTCGCAGCGCATATTGCATAAATTGGAGACGGTCATTTCGACGCTGGTCAGCCGATGCGATCCGTATTTGCGCAATGACCGGATCGGATCCCAAGGGTCGTTGTCCGTTTGAATTAACGTTATCATTGTTTTACACCTGAATTCATCTAGAAATTATGTCTCTTTCATTGTATAGGGTGGGCTTCCCGGAAGCAAATGGACGGCGGGCGCCAATCCAAAAAAGGGAGCCTTCCGGCTCCCGATCCATAGCGAGTGCGTTATATGCCCGAAACCAGCTGCACGTCGTCCTTGCCGCCGTCATTGACGCCGACGATCATAACCGTGAGCTGCTTGGATAAGTCAATTTCATAGGGCGCCTTCAGTTCCTCGCCCGCTTCATTGTACAACACGCGCACGACCGGCCTATGCGGATAGCTGTTGTTCAGATCGACGACGACTCCGCTTTCGCCGGAATGCAGCTTGACGGAGATGCCGATCGGATAGATGGCGACCTTGTCCCGAAAATGCTGCAGCTTCCTCTGCTCGTACAACGTTCCTGAACCCGCGTACAATCGCTCCATCGCATCATGGGGCAGCAGCGGGGCGCGGTATATCCGGCTCGTCGTCATGGCGTCGTACGAATCGACGATGCCGATCCATTTGGCAAAATCGTGAATTTCTCCGTCCTTGATGCCGCGCGGATATCCGCTTCCGTCCAGACGCTCGTGATGCTGAAAGGCGCAATGGGCGACAAGCAGCGGCAAGTTCGGTTCGTCCTTCAGAAGCTCGTAGCCGATGACGGTATGATTTTTCATCAATTCGAATTCATCGTTCGACAGCGATCCGGGTTTCATTAGAATACTGGTAGAAATTTGAGTTTTGCCTATATCATGCAGCAGCGCGCCCATGCCCAGCATCATCGTTTCTTCGCGGGTATATCCGGAAGACATGCCGAGAAGCGTGGAATAGACGCACACGTTCAGCGAATGCTGGAACAAATAATGATCGACCGTCCCCATGTTCATCAGCATAATCATGGCATCCTTATTGCTGGCCAATTCGTCCATAATCATGCTCATCATCTGCTTGAAGGGCTGAGCGATATACGGATATACGGCCCCTTTCTTCTTGGGGCGGTCCATCATGGCGCGAAAATTGTGCCGAATCTCCATCAGAGCCGAACGGAACGTTTCCTCGCTGATCAGCGTCGGCGGGTCGACGTCGTCCGTCCTGGCGTCCGCGATATAGACATACTGTACGCCGCACTGCTCCAGACGCATGATGAGACGGGCCGTCAGCTCGACATGCTTTCCAAGAAGAACGATACCGTCTTCGGAAAATATTTTCTTGGCCAGCTTCATGCCGGGCCTGCATTGCGGAATCGGCAATAGTCGCATCTTCTCGGTCCTTCCCAACTGATTTCCTCAATATATTTATCGGAAAAAGGCGCTTTTAATGTTAATTTACGAGAAAATGCGAAATATCGCAACTATTTTAATGCTTTTTTCGACAGTTTGCGTCACAATTCGGCGAATCGGCAACAAATGGTCACGCCTCGCCGGCCTTCCACCGGTTCATCCTGCAGCGCTCCAGCGCCTCCGGATTTTGCAGCTCCGAAGCGATGACGTCCCGAATAAATTCCGGCAGGTAGAACCGGAAGCTTTCGGCATTGGCCAGCGACTCGTAACCGACCTTGAAGCTGAACATGTCGATGGATCCGGCCGTATACAGCCGTTCGTCGGACAGCGGTTCGCCGTTGATCTCGACCGACACCAGTCTGCGCATGGGCGGGCGGCTCGCATCGTAACGGATGGTCATCCCGTCCACCGACAACGAGCCGAGCACCGCGCCGCGAAACCCGAAGCCTTTAATCGGCTTCTCCGCATATTCCGGCAGCAGCGATTGCTCCAGCGCCTCGCGCAGATGAATGCCGGCAATGGTCATCAGGCAAGGGTTGATCGGCGACGGACAGAGGGCATGAAGCTCGCCGGCGGTCACGGCTCCTCCGTCAAGCCCGCCGAGCAGCTGACCCGTGTTGACGATGCCGATTTCGGCGTTCGCCCGCCGCCGCAAGCCCGCCGCCAGCAAATTGCCGAGAGGGGAATAAAGTCCGTTGCCGGCCGGAAGCGGCTGCGGCAACGACGCGACGACCCGATCCAGCCGCCTTCTCCCGCTTTCCTTGAAAGCGTCGATCAAGCGCCCGGCATCCGGATGAATCGGGAACGCGCCGGTCGGCACGCATTCCCCGCGAAAGACCGGCCGGCGAGCTTGCTCATCCCACGAAATCTCGACGCGGCCGACGTATTCGCCGAATTTGCCCGCGGCGCAAATCGTCGTGCCGCCAATGACCAGCGGCTCCTCCAGCAAATGATGCGTATGGGCGCCGAGAATTAAATGAATGCCTTCTATTTCCTCCGCCATCTGCTTGTCTTTGGGCAGGCCCAAATGCGACATGACCGCGATCACGTCCGCTTGGCCGCGCAGCCGCGCCGCCTCCCTTCGAATCGCCTCCAGCGGCTCCGACGCCTCCCAACCCAACAGGTCGTAAAATTCGGCAAAATTCGCCGTAGCCCCGATCAAGCCGATTTTCCACCCGTTTTTGGTTAGGATGACGCTTGGCTGCATCCATTCGGGCGCCCGCCCCGACGCTTTGCGCTTCATGTTCGCGCAAACGACGGGCAAGCCCGCCTCCGTTCCGTACACCTTCTCCAACGCGGCGGCGCCGTACGTCAGCCCTTCGTTGTTGCCGATCGTCACGGCCTCGTAGCCGGCTTGCCGGAGCAGCCGGATATTGACCTCGCCGTCGCTTCCTTCGGTTTCCAGGCGCATCCGGTCCATATGGTCTCCGCAATCGACCGCCGCCACCCGGTCCGCGCCATGCAATCTGCGCTCGTATTCGATGACGGAAGCGATGCGGGCCGCATTTTCCAATCGGCTGTGTATATCGTTGCTGTGCAGAAGCACGATCGTTTCTTTTGCTTTCAAGGTGACGCTGCGCCTCCTATCGCTCTGAACGTCCTGTCATTATCCCCCGATTTGCGACATGCGCCGCTCGGTAGGCCTGTGCGACTGGGCGGCATCCTCCAGCTTCGCCGCCATTTCGTGATTTTCCGGCTTGATCGCCATCGCTTTGAAGAACAGCTCGCGCATAGCGTCCGGATCTCCGAGAGCGGTCTTCACGTTCAGCTCATCCACCCAATACAGGCAAGGCTTGACGTTGCCGTCCGCGGTCAGCCGGAGCCGGTTGCAGCTTTTGCAAAAGTGATCGCTGATCGGGTGGATCAATCCGAAGGAGCCGACGCCGCCCGCCATTTCCCAATCGTCGGAAGGACCGTTCCCTGCCACGCCGTTTTTGCGGGTAATGGAATAACCTTGCTCCCGGGCCGTCTCCAAGACGCGGGACAGCGGCAAATAATGCGCCTTCCAGCCTTCGTCGGCATGACCGATCGGCATATATTCAATAAACCTGACATGAAGCGGCCGTTCGTAGGCCATTCGCAAAAAGGCCGCGATTTCATCCTCGTTGACGCCTTTCAGCAGGACGCAGTTCAGCTTGATCGGATCGAACCCGGCTTCGGCGGCCGCTTCGATCCCTTCCATGACGCGCTGCAAGTCGCCTCTTCTGGCGATAAAGCGGAAACGCGCCGGATCGAGCGTATCGAGACTGATATTAACCCTCTTTAATCCCGCCTCGCGCAGCGCCTTGGCCTGCTTCGCCAGAAAGATGCCGTTCGTCGTCAAGGCGATATCCTCGATCCCGGGTATATTCGAAAGTCTGGCGATCAGCGAATCCAGCTTCGGCCGGATGAGCGGCTCGCCGCCCGTAATTCTCAGCTTGCGGATGCCCAGCGCCGCTCCCGCTTTTACCACTTCGGCAATCTGCTCGTAGCTCAGCAGCGCGGAAGATTCGGCGAATTCGACGCCTTCTTCCGGCATGCAATAGAGGCACCGCAAATTGCAGCGGTCGGTCACCGATATGCGCAAATAGTCGTGTACGCGTCCATAACGATCCTTTAATGATTCCATGCGGCGCCACTCCTTTCCTCGTTTCCTTAGCATAACATTTTTTTTGGAATTATGGTATTCTATAAACATCGATATTACGCTAATTTGTGAGGTTATATGACATGAATGCAAAATGGAACATCAAGCTGTTCGCCGGCTTGCAAGAGCGTCTGGGCTCCGCCATCGTCTCTATCGATACTTCGCGGACGGAAATGACGGCCGGCGAGCTGAAGACCCTTATAGCCGAGCGTTATCCGGGCGAAGCGGGCTTGGTTGCCGGCTCCTTTATTGCCCGCAACTTGGCTTATGCCGCCGACGGCGAAACGGTGCGCGTCGATGACGAGCTGGCTCTGCTCCCGCCCGTATCCGGAGGAGAGGAAGAGCAGGAGCATCCCGAAGTCGTTTCCACCGGCAATCGTTACGTCGTCTCCGCCGATAAGCTGAATGCCGAAGACGTGCTGTCCAAGGTCATCGTCCACGCTCACGGCGCTTCCCTCGTCTTCGTCGGCACGACGAGGGAATGGACGGAAGGCAAACGGACCGTGCGTCTTGAATACGAGGCGTACGGGCCGATGGCCGTTGCGGCCATGAAACAAATCGGAGACGAAATCGCGGACCGGTGGCCCGGCGCCCTGTGCGCGATCTCGCATCGGACGGGGATCGTGGAGCTGGGCGAAGCCAGCGTCGTCATTGCCGTATCCGCTCCGCATCGGGAAGCCTGCTACGAAGCGAGCCGGTACGCCATCGAACGGCTGAAGCAAATTGTGCCGATTTGGAAGAAAGAAATATGGGCGGACGGATCGGAGTGGAAGGGCCATCAGCTCGGCCCGTGGGATCCAACCGCTCCGCCGGCTGTCGCGGGGAAGGAGAACGTATGACCGGACAATCCGATTCCTATCTCCCATCGCCGTCGTCAGACCGTTACGCCCGTCAAATCCGGTTCGGCCGCATCGGAGAAGAAGGACAGCGCCGTCTCGGGACTAGCCGCGCCGCCGTTGTCGGTCTCGGGGCGCTGGGCTGCGTGAGCGCTCATCATTTGGCCCGCTCCGGTGTCGGCTATATCCGGCTGATCGACCGAGATATCGTGGAATGGACCAACTTGCAGCGTCAAATGCTCTATGACGAACAAGACGCCGCATCGTGTCTGCCCAAAGCGGCGGCGGCGGCCGACCGGCTCCGGGCGATCAACGGCTCGATTGAAATCGAAGCTCATGCAGCCGACTTGACGGCCGCAAGCGCGGAGGAATTGCTGGGCGGCGTCGACTTGATCATCGACGGCAGCGACAACTTTTCGGCACGTTATTTGATCAACGACTACAGCGTGAAACACGGCGTACCCTGGATTTACGGCGGAGTCGTCGGCGCTTCCGGCGTGACCGCGACGATATTGCCGGGCGAATCGCCCTGTTACCGCTGTCTGTATCCGACTATGCCGGCTCCCGGCACTGCCGACACTTGCGAAACCGCGGGAGTGCTGTCGCCGGCGGTCGACATCGTCGGTTCCGTTCAAGCCGCGGAAGCGTTAAAGCTGCTGTCGGGCAACGCCGGCGCGCTGCACGGCACGTTGTTCCAAATCGATCTGTGGAACCATCATTGGCTGCCCATTGCCTCATCCGGCTCCAAACGTTCGGATTGTCCCGCCTGCGGACAACGGCGCTTCGAATTTTTGGAGCCCGCCGACGAAGCGCAATCCGCCGTTTCCTTGTGCGGACGCCAATCCGTCCATGTCTCCCCGGGCGTCAAAACCGCTCTTGATCTGGACGGCATTGCGGCCAGACTGTCGGCTTTGGGACATCTGGAACAAAACAAGTTTCTGCTAAGGCTTCGGTATAAGGAAGGCATGACTTTCGTTTTGTTCGGGGATGGCAGAGCTATCGTTCAAGGGACCGATGACTTAACAAAAGCAAGGTCGATTTATGCCGAATTATTAGGTATTTAGTAGCAAAAGTGGATCCCTCATATTGCCAAGGGCGCAATTGATTGCTACTATTAATTGTAAACCCTTTTATTTTGCTGTTGTCGGGGCATAAATATAACGATTATTAGAGGTGTCTGTATGAGGATTCACGTTACAGATATTATAGACGGCGACCAACTGAGCAAAGATATCTTTAATAATTACGGACTTCATGTATTATCCAAGGGAGCAAGATTGTATCAGCATGAACGTTCCAAGCTGCTTCAGCACCATATCGATTATATCGATATCGAGCCGAGGGACGAGGAAGAGGAACCCGCGGCGGCCGAGCGAACGCTGGAAACGACCGTAAACCCGAAGTGGCTGCCCAAGATGCAGCCCATCTACGAAAACGCTGTCACACATCTGGAAGAGTTGTTCGTTTCCGCCGTACAAGACGGCAAAATCGACGACATCCATGCAACATCCGTCATTCAGCCGCTGCTTGACAATTTGCAGCTCGAGCGGGACGTCGTATCGATGCTGCTTCTGCTGAACAACAATTCCGAATATACCTATCAGCATTCCGTCCAGGTCGGCATGTTGTCCTATTATTTGGCCACATGGCTGGGCTATTCGAACGTCAAGGCAGCCGAGATCGGCAAAGCCGGCTTCCTGCACGATATCGGCAAATGCAAAATCGACGACTCCATCTTGAACAAGCCGGGCAAGCTGACGGAAGATGAATTTAATGCGGTAAAGCTTCACACCGTGTATGGTTACGAGCTCATTACAAGCTCCATGGACAATCCGGAAATTGCCCTCGGAGCGCTGCAGCACCATGAACGGGTCGACGGCAGCGGTTATCCGAAAGGGCTGAAGGGCGAGCAGATTCATCCGGTCGCCAAAATTATTGCGGTTGTCGACATCTACAGCGCCATGATATCGGCACGTGTATATCAGAAAGAGAGAGATTTATTGTATGTGCTGAAGGAGCTTCACCGACTCAGCTTCTCCCAACTGGATCCGCTGACGACGCATACGTTTATCAAACATATGATTCCTAATTTTATCGGCAAACGCGTCGATATAAGCAACGGCGACACGGGGATGATCGTCATGACCCATCCGACCGAATTTTTCCGGCCGCTCGTCCAGGTCGGCGATCACTTTATCGATTTGAATATGGAACGCGATTTCGAAATTACGCATGTTTATCTATAGCCGCTAAGGCGCGGAACAAAAAAGCAAGCTCGCAGCCCGCTCAGGCGTTGCAAAAGCTTGCTTTTTTTCATACCGGTTACAGCCTTGTAAATTGCTGTGGAGGCGGCGGAGGCGGCATTTGCTGATAGTGTTCGTTCTTCTTTGCAGCGCTCACCATAAGAAGGATGCCCGTAATAATATGCAGCGTCATGCCGACAAACGGAATCCAAGCGACAAGCGAGGTGACGATGCCCAGAATCGAACCGTATTTGGGTTCATTGTTCTGCGCGGAAAGCACCAGCGTTATAATGTGCAAAATTAACATGACTACGAGCGGGATATACCAGAAGCCTAAAATGATAGCTGCTCCCAGAAGAGGGATGCCGAGGAAAATTTCCAATCCTCCCGTCACCCATCTCATCACTCTAGCATTGCTCATACAGGACTTCCTTTCCTAGGTAATATTTACTATACAACCATAACAAATATATATCGGTTTGACTACCGTTTTTTGCCGATATTCAAAAATAATTTACGTAGTTAAAGCTTGTTTCGAAGCGTAAAAGGCGAAGACGCACCCGGGAACCGGATGCGTCTTTTGGAATTTGGCTTGCAGCTTAACCGATGCTGCCTTCCATCTCGAACTTGATCAGACGGTTCATCTCGACGGCGTATTCCATCGGAAGCTCCTTCGTGAACGGTTCGATAAAGCCCATAACGATCATTTGCGTCGCTTCGTCTTCGCTGAGGCCGCGGCTCATCAGGTAAAACAACTGGTCCTCGGACACTTTGGATACCGTCGCTTCGTGCTCCAGCGTAATATTGTCGTTGAACACTTCATTGTACGGAATCGTATCCGAAGTGGACTCGTTGTCGAGAATGAGCGTATCGCATTTGATGTTCGCTTTCGCACCGTCGGAGTTGCGTCCGAAGGAAGCCAGTCCGCGGTACGTCACTTTGCCGCCGTGCTTGGAGATCGATTTGGAAATGATCGTCGAGCTCGTATCCGGCGCCAGGTGCGTCATCTTCGCTCCCGCATCCTGATGCTGGCCTTTGCCCGCAACCGCGATGGACAATACGGTTCCTTTCGCGCCGCGGCCGCGCAGCACGACGGCCGGATATTTCATCGTCAGCTTGGAGCCGATGTTGCCGTCGATCCATTCCATCGACGCGTTTTCGTCCGCCACGGCCCGTTTCGTAACCAGGTTGTAAATGTTAGGCGCCCAGTTTTGAATCGTCGTGTAACGAACGCGGGAATTCTTTTTGCATATAATTTCGACGACGGCGCTGTGAAGCGAGTTCGTGCTGTAAATCGGAGCCGTACAGCCTTCCACGTAATGGACGGAGCTGTCCTCGTCCGCAATGATGAGCGTACGCTCGAACTGCCCCATATTTTCCGAGTTGATCCGGAAATACGCTTGCAGCGGAATGTCGCACTGAACGCCTTTCGGGACGTAGATAAAGCTTCCGCCGGACCATACCGCGCTGTTTAGCGCCGCAAATTTATTGTCGTTCGGTGGAATAACCGTTCCGAAATATTCCTTCATCAAATCCGGATATTCGCGCAGCGCCGTATCGGTATCCGTAAAGATAACGCCTTGCTTCTCCAGATCCTCTTTCATGCTGTGGTAAACGACCTCGGATTCGTATTGCGCCGAAACGCCGGCCAGAAACTTTTGCTCCGCTTCCGGAATGCCAAGCTTGTCGAACGTTTCTTTAATTTCCTGAGGCACTTCCTCCCACGTTTTTCCTTGTTTCTCGGAAGGCTTGACGTAATATTGAATATCGTTGAAGTCGAGATCGTCCAAATCTCCGCCCCAGCGCGGAAGCGGCATTTTGTTGAATTGCTCCAGCGATTTCAGACGGAATTCCAGCATCCACTCCGGTTCGCCTTTCATTTCGGAAATGGTGCGCACAATTTCGGGCGTCAGCCCTTTGCCCGATTGGAATATCGCTTTATGCTCGTCGCGGAAGCCGTATTTGTACTCTTCCATTTCCGGCATCGACTTAGCCATTATCCTTCACTCTCCTTATTCTCATTTATTGTCGTTGCATATATGACGCGTCGCATCGATCGTTATTTGTTCGCCTCATGCTCGATGCCTTTGCGAAGCGCGTTCCATGCCAGCGTCGCGCATTTGATGCGCGCCGGGAATTTGTTGACGCCGGAAAGCGCCTCGATATCTTCGTTCTCCACGAATTCGGCCGGCTCGCCTTTCATCAAAGACGAGAAGCGTTCTGCCATGCCGAGCGCCGCTTCGAACGACTGCCCCTTCACCGCTTCCGTCATCATCGATGCGGAGCTCATGCTGATGGAGCAGCCTTCTCCCGTAAACTTGGCGTCGACGACCTTGCCGTCCTCCACCTGCAGCTGCAGCGAGATGCGGTCGCCGCAGGTCGGGTTGTTCAAATTTACCGTGACGGCTTCGTTATCGAACGTTCCGCGGTTGCGCGGATTTTTGTAGTGATCCATAATCACTCTGCGGTACAAATCATCCAATTGCATGACCGAAGAACTCCTTTGTTTGTTTTAAGGCGTCGGCTAAGCGGTCGATTTCCTCTTCGGTATTGTATAGATAAAAGCTTGCTCTTGCCGTGGCGGAAACATTCAGCCAGCGCATAAGCGGCTGGCAGCAATGATGGCCCGCGCGAATGGCGATGCCCTTGGAATCGAGTACCGTCGCCACGTCGTGCGGATGAACGTCCTCCAGATTGAAGGTGATCAGTCCCGCGCGGTCCTTGGCCGGGCCGTATACGTCGATCCCTTCGGCCGAACATAACTTATCGTATGCGCAAGCGGCAAGCTTCTTGACATGACGGTCGATTTCCTCCATGCCGATCTCCTGCAAGAAATCGATGGCGGCTCCCAAGCCGACGGCTCCCGCGATGAGCGGCGTGCCGCCTTCGAAGCGGTAAGGGACTTCCTTCCAGGTCGATTCGTGCAGCTCGACGAAATCGATCATTTCCCCGCCGAATTCGATCGGCTCCATTCGGTTCAGCAGCTCTTTCTTGCCGTACAAAACGCCGATACCCGTAGGGGCGCACATCTTATGGCCGGAGAAGGCGTAGAAGTCGGCGTCAAGCGCCTGTACGTCCACCGGCATATGCGGAGTGCTCTGGGCGCCGTCGACGACGATAACCGCGCCGTTCCGATGCGCAATTTCCGCGATCTGCTTGACGGGATTGACGACGCCAAGCACGTTGGATACGTGAGTGACCGCCACCACTTTCGCGTTCGGCGTCACGGCAGCTTCCACGTCGGCAAGCGCAATCGAACCGTCCGGCTGCAGCGGAATATATTTCAGCGTTGCTCCCGTCGCCTTGGCGACCTGCTGCCAAGGAATCAGGTTGCTGTGATGCTCCATCGGCGTAATGACGATTTCGTCGCCTACGCCGCATACCGCCCTCGCGTAGCTGGAAGCGACCAGGTTGAGCGCCGTCGTCGTGCCGCGCGTAAAGACGATCTGCTCGGATGTCGGCGCATTGATGAACTTGGCCGCCTTCTCCCTGGCGCCCTCGTACGCGTCCGTCGCTCTGGAGCCTAACGTATGGACGCCCCGGTGCACATTGGCGTTATCCAGTTCGTAATACCGTTTCACCGCATCAATGACGGAACGCGGCTTCTGGGAAGACGCCGCGCTATCCAGGTAAACGAGCGGATGCCCGTTTACCTCTTGATGCAATATCGGGAACTGTTCCCGTATCGCACGAATATTCATCCTTCAAGCTTCCTTTCGAGCAGACGCTTCAGCACTCCGCGAACCGCTTCGACCGGAACCTCCGATACGACCGGCGCAAGGAAGCCGTAAATAATCAACCGTTCAGCGTCCTCTTTGGATAGACCGCGAGATCTCAAGTAATAGACCTGTTCCGGGTTCACTTGGCCTACGCTCGCCGCATGCCCGGCTGTAACGTCGTCCTCGTCGATGAGCAGAATCGGGTTGGCGTCGCCGCGCGCTTTCGGGCTAAGCATAAGCACTTTCTCGGCCTGCACGCCGTTCGCCTTGGTCGCCCCGTGCTCGATTTTCGTGATGCCGTTAATAATGGCCGCGGCGCTGTCCTTCATGACGGCTCTCGTCACCATGTTGCTGTCGGAGCTTTTGCCGAAATGAACCGCCTGCGTCGTCAAGCTCATTTGCTGGGCGTTCTGGCCCACGCTGATCACCTTGGCGTCGGAATTCGAGCCGTTGCCCTTCAAGACCGATTTCGTGTCCGACAGCGTATGGCCGTCGTTCAGGTCGCCGATAATCCATTCCATTTGGCCGTCGTTCTCGATCACGGCGCGGCGAAGCGTCATGTCGACGCCGGAATCGCCCATCGAATGAATGGAGCCGAAACGGACGTGCGCGCCCGACTTCACGAACACCTCGACGATCGAAGGCTGAACGAACGGCGCCTGGACTGCCGATTTGTCGGAAACGACGCAATCCACGTACGTTACCCGGCTGTTCGCTTCGGCTACGATCAGAATGCGCGGTGCGAACGTAGCGTCCGCGTTGTCGTTGTAAATGACCGCTTGAAGCGGAATTTCAACCTCCACGCCCTTCGGCACGTAGACGAACACGCCGCCGTTCCACAATGCCGCGCTTAACGCCGTCAGCTTGTCTTCGTCCATCTTGACGGCTTGGTTCATATATTGGCGCACCAGGTCGCCATGCTCCCTGCATGCGGTCTCCAGATCGGTAAACAGCACGCCCTTGGCCGCAAGCTCGTTCGACAGCTGCTTCCATACGGCGCCGGAATTGCGCTGTACGATCAGGTTTTCCGTTCCTTCTGCAATAAGCTCCTGCACGTCGGCAGGCAGCTCGGTCAATGCGCCGATCGCCTTCGGCGCTTCATAATTTCCAACCGCTGTCAGGTTCCAGCGCTCGATGCGCGTCTTCTCCGGCTTAGGCCAAGGAAGCCCGCCGGCAAGCTCCGCCGCTTCGCCGCGCAGCTCGACGAGCCAATTCGGCTCTCCCTTGCCTGCCGCAAGCGATTGTGCGGACTGACGATCGGTCGGAGTGGAAAGTTGTGTGCTCATTCGTTATGCCTCCTTCTCCGATTAGGCCTGGCCAACCGTTTCGTCCACGATGCCAAGCTCTTCCTTCACCCAGTCGTAACCTTCGTTCTCCAACCGCTGCGCCAGCTCCGGACCGCCGGACTTCACGATGCGGCCCTGCATCATGACGTGCACGTAATCCGGCGTAATGTAGTTCAGCAAGCGCTGGTAGTGCGTAATAATAAGGAAACCGCGGTCTTCCGAACGCATGGCGTTTACGCCGTTCGCCACAATGCGCAACGCGTCGATGTCGAGCCCGGAGTCGATTTCGTCCAGGACGACAAGCTTCGGCTCAAGCAGCATCATTTGCAAAATTTCGTTCCGTTTCTTCTCGCCGCCGGAGAAGCCTTCGTTCAAATAACGATGGGCAAACTCCGTGTTCATTTCCAATTCCTTCATCTTGCCTTCCATTTGGCGGATAAACTTGATCAGCGAAATTTCGTTGCCTTCGCCGCGGCGGGCGTTGATCGCGCTGCGCAGGAAGTCGGAGTTCGTCACGCCCGGAATTTCGCTCGGATATTGCATCGCGAGGAACAGACCCGCGCGAGCACGCTCGTCCACTTCCATCTCCAGCAAGTCCTCGCCGTCCAGCGTCACGCTGCCTTCCGTCACTTCGTATTTGGGATGCCCCATCAATGCGGAAGCCAGCGTACTTTTTCCCGTTCCGTTAGGGCCCATGATGGCATGAATTTCTCCGCCCTTGATTTCCAGATTGATGCCCTTCAAAATTTCCTTGCCTTCGATCTCGGCCTTCAGGCCGTTGATGACAAATTGCGTTGCCATATTATACTGATCCCTCCAAGGTTGATTTCCTTTCAAGCTTGTTGATTCTCAATGATTCTCAATAATCATTTTAATATAATTTTTGTTACAAATCAATGCGGATATGGTCGTTCTACCCCGCACCGGACGCCGCCAGTCCCTTCATCGGGACAACGCCGTCTTGACGTTTTGCACCGCCGCGTCGAATTCCGCGTCCGTCAGGACCGGCTTCATGGACGGAAGCTGCGGCCCATCCTCCAATTGTACCCATGATTTGCATCCGGTATAAGCCGGATTATTCGGAACGGACAGTTCCTCCTCCAGCCGGTAAACTCTCAGCAGCAGAACGTGCAGCGGGTTTTTGCGCTTCCACTTCAGGCGCTCCTCCGCAAACTCGTCGGTCCAAATATGAAGATCCCGAAGCTTGTCCAGCGTTTCCCGATCGGTAACTTCGATATCCTGAACGGCCTCGGCGTATCCGCGGATGCGTATCCGCTCTTGCTCCGGCGACCATTCGCGAAGCGTCCGCTCCAGCATCCCCGCATATTCCGGCTTCAGCAAATGAGCCTTCTGGTGCTCATAGGCCGGCAGCAAGCAGAAGCCATTGGTGATCAGGCGAAAGTCGCGCGTTTCCTCCGCTATGCCGCCCTTGCGCATCACAACGATTTGCTTCCCCTCGAGAAGCGCGTCGACGGAAACCGCCCATTCCTTCAGAGCCGTTATCGGCATGCGATCCGTTTCTCCTTTCCGATTCGACATCTCTCATCCCCTCCCGCAAATGCCATTCTTCTATTGTGAAAAAAACGGACGCCCAAGTCAATCCTTGCGAGCGAAGGTATTCCATGACGTTATATTATCCATTATACTAGTAGGCATGGTGTCAGCACGACTTATTATTTTGGAGGTGGACGATCATGTCTGCATATCATCCTTTGACTGAAGCGGAAGCCGTCGAACTGGCGCGCGGCCTGGACGGATTTTTTCCCGAAGGAGCGTCCCTGGACTGCCGCGAAATCGGGGACGGCAATCTGAATCTGGTATTTCATATACGGGACAAGTCCTCCGGCAAAAGCCTGATCATGAAGCAGGCGCTGCCTTACGCGAAGGTCGTCGGCGAATCGTGGCCGCTCACGCTGGACCGCGCCCGCATCGAAAGCGAGAAGCTGATCATCGAAGGCGAGCTCGCTCCAGGCCTCGTTCCAAAAGTATACCGTTACGATCCCGACCTTGCCCTGACGGTTATGGAGGACTTAAGCGATCATATCATTATGCGGCAAGGCTTGATCGAGACGCGCCGCTATCCGCTGTTCGCAGATCATGTCTCGACCTTTATGGCTCGCACGCTGTTTCTCACGTCCGACCTCGGCATGAACCAGCAGCGCAAAAAAGAGCGGGTCGCGGCGTTTGTCAATCCCGATCTGTGCAAAATTACCGAGGATCTGATCTTCGACGATCCTTATACCGACTCGCCCAACAACAATTACGACGCGGCGATCGAGGACGCGGCGGCATCGCTGCGTTCCGACGGCGCGCTGCACTTGGAAGTCGCCATTCTGAGAAGCAAGTTTCTGACGGAAACGCAAGCGCTGCTGCACGGCGACCTGCATACGGGCAGCATCTTCGTCACGCCGGAGTCGACGAAAGTGATCGATCCCGAGTTTGCGTTCTACGGCCCGATGGGCTTCGACATCGGCGCAGTTATCGCCAACCTTCTGCTGAATTACGCCGGACAGGAGCATTGGAGCGCCGACGACTCCGCCCGAGCGGATTACCGCGCTTATTTGCTGGGTACGATCCGCGACGTCTGGCACGGCTTTGATGGCAAATTCCGCGCGCTCTGGAAGGAAAGCATCGTCGACCGGATGGCCGCCTCCGCCCCGGGCTATCAGGATTATTATATGAAGCGTCTTCTGCGGGACGCGATCGGCTTTGCGGGATGCAAGATCGTGCGCCGCGTCGTCGGGCTTTCGCATGTCGCCGACATCGACCGCATTCCGGACGCCCAAGCCAAAGAACGCGCGCAGCGTCTCGCCCTGCGCATCGGAACGGCTCTCATTCACCGCAACCGGAAAGCCGAATCGATCGAAGAGGTCATTGAGATTGCCAAAGCCGCATCAAGCATTTAAGGCTTCATCGGTTTGAAATATGGAGACGAAAGGAACTGACAGCATGACAGACCAATACGCGGGCTTGCAATCCGTCATCTGGCGCGGGGACAAGCTTGACCTGCTGGACCAGCGGCTGCTGCCCGAAGAAATCGTTTATTTGCCGCTCGTTACCGCCGAAGATGTGTGGGAAGCGATTCGGCACCTGAAAGTGCGCGGCGCTCCCGCCATCGGCATATCGGCCGCTTACGGCGTCGTGCTTGGCAGCCGGGACGCCGCCGGCGCGGAGCAATGGCTGGAATCGGTTCGCAGCCAGGCCGACTATTTGGCGACGTCTCGGCCGACGGCCGTCAATCTGTTCTGGGCGCTTGACCGGATGAAAGCGGCCGCCCAACGGATTGCCGCCAACGGATTGAGCCTGGACGACTGCAAGGAGGCTTTGGAACGGGAAGCGATCGCGATCCAAAGCGAGGACGAGGAGACGAACCGCCTGATCGGCGAGCATGCGCTCACCTTGTTCAAGGAAGGCATGGGCGTGCTCACGCACTGCAACGCCGGCGGATTGGCGACCGCCAAATACGGGACGGCGCTGGCTCCTTTTTATTTGGCCAAGGAGCAGGGCATGGAACTCAAAGTGTTCGCCGACGAAACGAGGCCGGTGCTGCAAGGCGCCAGGCTGACCGCTTTCGAGCTGCAGCAAGCGGGCGTGGACGTGACGCTCATTTGCGACAACATGGCCGGAATGGTCATGTCCAAAGGCTGGATCGAAGCCGTCATCGTAGGAACGGACCGCGTTGCAGCCAACGGAGACGTCGCCAACAAAATCGGCACATACAGCGTAGCCGTTCTGGCCAAGGCGCACGGCATCCCTTTTTATGTAGCTTGTCCGCTCTCCACCATCGACCTGGACACGCCGACGGGCGCCGAAATTCCGATCGAGGAACGCCATGCCGAGGAAATAACGGAAGGCTTCGGCAAACGGACGGCGCCGCAAGGCATCAAGGTGTTCAACCCCGCCTTCGACGTGACGCCGCATGAATACGTGACGGCCATCATTACGGAAAAAGGGATCGTGCGGGCTCCATACGAGCAAAACTTGCGGAAGCTGTTCGAGACGTAATCAGCTCCCTTGGCCCGGCCATACTAAGCCCCGGAATGCTCCGAAGCGGATTCGGACGATTCCGGGGCTTTATGTTCCGTATTCCGCCGGCTGCTATACCATCAACCGGAGCGCCTCGCTGCCTTTCATTCCGGCAACAATGCCCATCTCCTCCGCTTTGAGGGTAACCGATTCAAGCGGAGCTTCAAGAAGCTCCTCAAGCGTGCGCACGCCGACGGCGCGGCCGGCAATAATGCCGCGGTGCCCGAGCCGTTCGTTCAGAAGCGTTACATCGAGCGCACCGCACATAATATAACCTTTGTCCGTCGAGATCGACAGGAGCGTGGTCAGGGGCAGCTTCACTTCGACGCCTAGAACGGTCTCTCCGTTGTCAAGCTTGAAAGGGACCATCCGCATCATGTTGCATCCACCTCCATCCCGTTTCCGACTTCATAATTTGCAGCGCACCATCAGTATATGCCGGAATTCGCCTCCCGTGCTGGGCAGTGGATACGGTTACAATTGGGCCTATATGAATCGTCTTTTTGATGATATAATGACACTACTCTTAAGCGCGGAGGCTATGACATGCACAACAAACCCAAGTCCGACAACAAGTCATCCTTTTTATTCCAAGTAGAAATTTTAACGGAAAACGACAACAACGCCGCGGCATTGGAGGAGCTTCTTCGCATGCTGAACGGCTGCGGATTCGCCGATTATCGAATCACGTCCGGCATCCGCCTCGGCCATTTGATCGAAGAACGACTGTCCGCCGCGAACGAATCCGTGCCCATTCCGATCGCACCGGCAGCGACCGACACTGCCGTACCTGAACCGGCCGCTTCCGATTCTGCTGCACCTGAACAGGCTGCTTCCGGTTCTGCTGCACCCTCGCCGGCAGCCCCCAATCCGCCGGTCGCCGATGACGGCTTCGAAGGAATTCGGAAATATATGAAGAGCAATACGCTAGTTAGACTACTGATCAACCGGGGATTCGGCGTTTCGATGAACATCCCTTGCCGCATTATCAATATGGACGAATCGGAAAGACTCATCACAGCTTACCATGTAGACGAGAAGCAGGTTTATACGTTCCGCATGAACGAGATCGAGGATATTGTGGAGTAGATAAAAAACGTCCCGTACGGCAAGGATGCTCTCTCATCCTTTAGCCGTACGGGACGTTTTTTTCATTGAAACGCCTTGCCCGCAACGCAAATATGTCTTATCCCGCCTTGAGCATCGATTCGATCTTGTCGCTGGATACCGGCGGACTCCAATAATAGCCTTGCATTTCGTCGCATTGGTGACGCCGCAGAAATTCCATTTGCTCCTCGGTTTCGACGCCTTCGGCAATCACTTGAATGTTCAAGTTATGGGCCATGGCAATGATGGCCGCCACGATTTCCGCATCGCTCGGATCTTGCTGAATATCCCGCACGAACGATCTGTCGATCTTCAGCCGGTCGATCGGGAAGTTCTTAAGATAATGGAACGAGCTGTAGCCCGTGCCGAAATCGTCCACGCTGATGCCGACGCCCAAATCCGTAATGGCCAGCAGACAGCGCGATACATGGCCGACGTCGATCGTCATCGATTCCGTAATTTCCAAATCCAAATATCGGGGTTCAAGTCCCGTTTCTTCCAATACATCGGCAATCTTGCTCGTCAGGTCATGCTGCAGAAATTGCCGGATGGACAGATTGACGGATACCGGTACCTTAGGAAGACCCGCGTCCTGCCAGGCCTTGTTCTGTCTGCACGCTTCCTTCAGCACCCAATCGCCGATCTGGACGATCATGCCGCTTTCCTCCGCCAGCGGAATAAACACGCCCGGCGACAGCAATCCCCGCACGGGATGCTTCCACCTTACCAGCGCCTCGATGCCGACGATCCGGCCTTCGAGCAAATCGTATTGCGGCTGGTAATGCAGCACAAATTCTTCCCTTTGTATCGCTCTGTACATCTCATGCTGAAGCTTGAGCCGCTCGAAGGAAGAATTGCTCCAGCTGTCCGAATAGAGCAGGCAATCGTTTTTTCCGCTTTCTTTCGCCTTGACGAGCGCCATATCCGCTTTTTTGAACAGAGCGTAGCCGTCGTCCTGCTCGTTGCTGTTCGTTACCAAGCCGATGCTGGCCGTAATATGGACGGGAAACCCTTTCAGCTCGTAAGGCTCCTCGATCGATTTCAAAATTTGTCTCGACAGCTCCAGCAAATGCTCCGGCGAATTCACGGATCCGAGCAGCAAGGCAAACTCGTCCCCCTCCATCCGGGCCGCGTAGTCGAATTCGCCCAAGTTCCGGTTCAGCCGCTCCGCTACCTGCATCAGAAGCATATCGCCGAATTCGCGGCCGAAGGAAGCGTTCACGAGTTTGAACCGGTCCAGATCCAGGTAACAAATGCCGATCATCCGCTCGTCTTCCTTGGCTCTGGACAAGCTTTCCGTTAGCTTCATCTGAAAGAGCGTCCGATTTGGAAGGCCGGTCATGTCGTCGTAATAAGCCATATACCGGATGCGCTCCACGTTCCGTTTCCGGTCGCTCAAATCCTGGCTGATAAGCAGCGTCCCGATCACCTCGTCGTCCCGAAGCAAAGGCGTGCAAACGACTTGCAGCTCCAATGGAAAGCCGGACCGGTGCGTCATGCTGATGTTGCTCTGGGATGTTTCGCCGTTCAGCGCCTTCTCCAGCGATTCCTGCAGCAGCACGCGGCTGCCGGGATCGATCATCCGCATCACGGCCCGTCCCGCCGTATCCGACCGCTGATAGCCGAGCATGCGGCTCGACGCCTCGTTCATCTCCACGACTTTGCCGTTCAAGTCCAGGACGGCCAGCGACACGGCTTCGGAACGAAGCAGCGATTCGACGATAGGTGTATGAAACTTTCGGATGTTGCCTTGAGGAAGCCGTCTGACATACAGGACGGCGGCCGCAGCGATCAGGGAAGCCGCAACGGCTAGCGAGACCCATCTGTACATCGCGTCTGTGACCAGGATAAACGAGATTAAAGTCCATACCAAGGCCAATGCCGTCAGCACCGCACTAATCGCCCATGGCTCGTTCAGGAGCAGCAGCTTGTCGCGCCGCATTCGTGTTTCAGGCAAATCATCCATTCGTTTCGCCACACACAAACTTCCTTCCTATATGTCGAGTCAAGAGATAGTCAGCTTCATTATAAACGATATTAACTATTTGGCATAGAAATATTTGCTATTATTTTTAGAATTTTTGGCGCCTGGCGCCGATTGCTGTCGCGGGATACGAGCCGCCCTCGTCTAAAGGGACCCCGGTCACGGCTTCTTCAGGTCTTTCGCCGCTCCCGCGATGACGAATGCCCATCCCGCGAGCATGGCAACGCCGCCGATCGGCGTAATCATGCCCAGCTTGGAGTAACCGGTCAGGGACAAAATGTACAAGCTCCCGCTGAAGATGACGATACCCGCCAGCAGCAGCCTGCCGCCGGCGCCGATCGCGCGGCTGCCTCCCGCGGCCCGGTCCAGCAGCGCGATCAGCATCAAGCCGAGAGCTCCATACATCTGATAGCGGACTCCCGTTTCGAATACGTCCAAATAATGCTCCGTCAGCTTTCCTTCCAGTCCGTGCGCGCCGAACGCGCCAAGCGCGATGGCGATGGCGGCGGCGGCCGCTCCGATCATAAAATATTTAGGAAACATTCCGTTTCATTCCTTCCCATAATTGTGTATAATTTTCTCCATAGTCGTAAAAGGAGTCGATATTGAATGGATCAAGACCGCAATCCAAACGCAGAAACCAATTCCTGGTCTCAGGACCAAGAGACTAATCCGGCCTTCTCGCACGTTCCGCCCGCGCCGGGCTTTCAGCCCCCTTACGCCGGAGCGGAGCCTCCGAAGAAACATTCGGGCCTGGGCATCGCAGCTTTTATTCTGTCGCTGATTTCCATCGCCTGCTTTATCATCGCGATCGTCCTGGTCGTCGCCTTCTCCACCCAGCTGTATGCGGGCAACGAAGACCTTTATAACGAATTGCTGGAATGGACCGAATCTTATTCCGCCGGTTCCGGAGCAGAACCCGACTTTGCCGGCTCCGAAGCGCTCGGCGGCATGGTCGCTTCCGTCCTCGGCGCAGTCATTCTGCTGTTCGGCTCGGTCGCCCTGGCATTCATCGGACTTATTCTGGGTCTGATCGGCGCATTTTCCAAAACCCGCAAGCGCGTCTTCGCCATTATCGGCACGGTGCTCAACGGGCTGATCGTCGTCGGCTCGGTCGGATTTTTGATTATCAGCCTGACTGCGGCCGCATCGATCTGATCAACGGTTGCCGACGTTCGCTTAAATGCTGACGCCACACCCATGAAAGGCCTGCCTCGCCGTGCGCGCGGCAGGCCTTCGCATGACCGGCGGAGCCTCACCGTCTCTGCGGAGGAAGCCGCAACGGCCGCATCGGTCATGACCTTTCCTTCAACAAAACGCGGGTACGGCTGCTGCCGTCCTTGTCCTTCCATACCTCCAAGCAGGCCGGAAACGCATCCTTCAGCTCCTGCACATGCGAGATGACCCCGATCATGCGGCCGGAGCGCTGCAAATCCGCCAGCGCGGAAATCGCCTTATGCAGCGACTCCTCATCCAGCGAGCCGAATCCTTCGTCGATCAGCATCATCTCGATCGAGATGCCCCCTTGATGCGACTGGATCACGTCCGTCATCCCCAGCGCCAGACTTAACGAAGCGTTGAACTTCTCGCCGCCGGACAATGTCTTCACGTCCCGGGTCATGCCGGTATAAGCGTCGAGGACGTCCAGGCCAAGCCCGCTTTGCTTGCCTCTCGCTTCCAGCCTGTCGCTGCGCCGAAGCTGAAATTGCCCGTTCGACAGTCCGCTCAGACGAATATTCGCCATGGCGATAATGTCCTCCAAGTATTCCCTCAATATATATCTTTCAAAAGAAAGCTTCAGGGCGTTGTCGCCCTTCAGCATGCCGTACAGGTCGGATACTTGCTCCAGCTTAGCCTCAAGCTCCCTCGTCGTCTTGCCGATCCGTTCGATGCCGGCGGCCAGCCGTCCGGCTTCCGCCGCATGACGTCTCGCCGCGCCTTCGGCGGCAATCGCCGCCTCCAGCTCCAGCTTCGCCCGGCCCAGCTCCTCCTGCACCGGCTCGATGTCGGGACGCGGACGGCCTTCCAGCTCCCGCTCGAGCGCCGCAATGCCGTCCTCCAATACCGCGAGCGACGCCTTGTACGACTCCAGCCGCTCGCGGAGTCCGGCGGACTCCTTCTCCGGCATCATTGCGTTCCGGTAATGGTCGGCGCTCGGGAAGCCGGCCCGCTCCGTCTCTTGCCGGAACCGTTCCGCCGCATCGGCCGCCGACTCCTCCGCCTCCTTCGCCTCGCGGGCGGCCTGCTCCGCATAGGCCCGGCTCTCGGACAAGGCGGCCGACGCTCCGCTCAATGCCTCCTGCGCGCGTTTCCAGGCGGTATCAAGCTCCGCGCGCAACGCTTCCTGCTCCCGCAAGCGGACTTGCAGCCGAACAGGCGAACGCAGCTCCTCCGGAATCCGCTCCAGCTCCTTTTGCAGGAGGGAAGCCTGGGCGGTCCGCTCCACCAGCAGCCGCTGCTGTTCCGTCCGCCGCGACTCCCGCTCGCCGTCCAGCTCGGACAGCTTCCGCTCCAGGCCGTCCAGCCGGCCGCGCAGCTCGTCGAGTCTTTGCGCCTCCAGCTGCAGCTTGTCGGCGCGCTCCTTCAGCTCCTTCCAGCGGAGCCGGAGCGCCGCTTGCCTGTCCGCCAGATCGGCGGTTTCGGCTGATCCGAAACCGCCGTCGTCTCCCGCCGCTTCCAATTCGGCGGCTTCATTGACGCGCGCAGCCGCCGCGGCGGCCGCCTGCGCCTTCGCTTCCATCAGCTCCCGTTCCACGGCCGCGAGCCTCTCCTTCGCTTGCTGCAGCGAAGCCCGGCTGGGCGCCTCCAGGTCGGGCTGCGCCTTGGCCGGATGCGATTCGCTGCCGCATACCGGGCATGGCTTGCCGTCATGCAGATGGGCCGCGAGCAGCGCGGCCTGTCCTTCTACCCAGCGGCGCTCCAGCTCGTCATGCTCCGCTTTCGCTTGCGCGAGCTCGGCCATGCCGGCCGACTCCAGCTCGGCGAACCGGCGCAGCTCTTCGCCAAGCTGAAGCATCCGCTTGACCAGCTTGCCCTGATGCTCGACCCGGCGCAGTTCGTCCTGCGCGGCGGCCAGGGCAAGCGCCGCGGCTTCGGCCGATTTGACCGCGGCCTGCAGCTCCGACTTCTCGGCCTTCATCGCCTCGAGCGCCTGCCCCAGCTCGGCCACCCGGGCGGAAGCTTCCGCTTCCCGCCTTTCCAGCTCCCCGACCGCCTGCCGCTGACGGTCTAACGACATGACTGCGGGAGCCAGCTCGTTCAACCGATGCAGTTCCCGCTCCGTTTCCCGGCGCAGCGTCTCCCGGCCGGCTTCCCGCTCGCTTGCGGCCGCAGCTTCGCCGAAAGCCCGCTCGGCCGCAGCCAGCGCCTCCCGCCTCCGCACCAGCTGCGATTGCTTCGCCAGCCGGTTCGCCTCCGCCCTGCCGGCCTGCTCGTCGTACGGCTTCAGCGACGCCGCTACCGCAGCCAGCGCAAGCCGCTTCTCTATCGCCTCGTATTCAGGCCGCACTTCCTCGAGCCGCAACCGTCCGAGCCGTTTGTCGGCCAGCTCGTCGTGCTTCTGGCAAAGCGCCATCGCTTCCCGCAGCCGGACCTGCAAGCCGTCCAGCCGGACTTCCGTCTCCGCCTTGGCCAGCGCCGCCTGCCGGGCTTGCTCCTCATGCCAGCCGGCCTCCAGATGAAGCGCGTCCAGCACTTGGGCGGAGCTGCGATACGGCTGCTCGGCGACGGCGGCCAGCCCGCTTCCTTCTCTCAGCGGCACGGCTTCCAGCGCCGCCTTCACAAGCGCCGCTTCCTCGGCCGAGGCCGTCCTCAAGCCGTCCTGCAGCTCGCGGTGTTTCCGCTGAAACTGCAGCTCCAGCTTCTCGATCAGCTCCGTCCGAAAGATGCGCCGCAAAATTTCTTCCTTATTGTCCGTATCCGACGTCAGCAACTTGCGGAACTCCCCCTGCGGCAGCATCACAATCTGGCTGAACTGATCCTTCGTCAGCCCGATAATGTCCAGCAGCCGGGCATTGACATCCCCCGCCATAAAACGTTCCACCGCCGGAACGGCTTGCCCGCCGGTAATTTCGTACAGCTCGATCCGTTCCCCGGTCTCGCTTTTGTTCGAACCTTTGCGATGCTTCATTTGGCGAAAAACCCGATATTGCCTGCCGCGAACGGCAAAATCGAGCTCCACCGCCGTATGGGTGTCGTCGTCCGCGAAGTGGCTTCTCAGCATGCGCGGATCGGAGCGGTCCTCTCCGCTGGCGGACCCGTACAAAGCGTAGCAGATCGCGTCGAAGACCGATGTCTTCCCCGCGCCGGTGTTGCCGGAAATGACAAACAGCCGATGGTTGTCCAGCTGCGCAAAATCGATCGTTTCCGCCTGCCGGTACGGACCGAACGCGGTCATGGTCAGCTTGAGCGGTCTCATACGGCTCCCCCTTCCTCGCGCAGCAGCGCCTCGTAAGCTTCGGCAATCATTTGGCGTTTGGCTTCGTCAAGCGGCATTCCTTTCACTTCCCTGTAGAAGGAGGCAAAATGCTCGACCGGGTCGATCTCGCGCCGCCGCGCTACGTCGCGCCGCAATACCGCCTCGGCATCGGGTTCCTCCGCGCCGGCCGGCCTCCGCTCGACATGCATGGCGTTCGGATAGACAGCGCGTATTTTCTCCATCGGATACAGCACCGGATTATCGTTCAGCAGCGTAACATATACATAGTCTTCGTTATATTCGTGACGTTCGAGTTCCTCTATGTAAGCCGTGACGCGGCGCATATCCCGCAGCGGCAGGAGCAGCCGCTTTTCCGCCGTCGCCCGGCCATCGCCGTCCAGCTCCACCGCATAAAACCCTTTAACGTGCCGTTCCTCGGATACCGAATATTTTAACGGCGAGCCGGCGTACCGAATCGTTTCGTTCCATACGTGATGCGCCCCGTGCAAATGTCCGAGCGCCGTGTAATGGAACTTGGCAAAATAAGCCGCGCTCACATGCTCCGCGCCTCCGATCGACAGCGGCCGTTCCGAATCGCTTGTATTGGCGGCGGCTTCCCCCCGCGGCGTGACGAAGGCGTGCCCGACAAAGATATGTCTGGCGTTCGGATCCATCCGTTCTTCCAGTCTGGCGGTAATTGCCCGCATCGCATCGTCGTGCGTGCGAATCGCATCGTCGCCAAACGCATGACGCACCTGAGCGGGATCGGCGTACGGAACAAGATGTACGTGCACCTCGCCGAATTCGTCCCGCAGCACGACGGGCTTCATCTCGTCCCTCAGCTGACCGGCCAGATAGAGGCCGCGGCTTTCCATCATCCGCGAGCCGAAGCCGATCCGGTCGGGGCTGTCGTGATTGCCGGCTATGGCCAGCACGGGCGTATCGAGGCCGATCACGATCCGCTCCAGCACCTCATCGAGCAGCTCCACCGCTTCCGCCGGCGGCACCGCGCGATCGTACAGATCGCCGGCGATGATGACCGCATCGGGCCGTTCCGCTTCGACCGCATCGATGAATTGGTTCAGCACGTAACGCTGATCGTCCGTCATATATACCCCTTGCACAAGCTTGCCCAAATGCCAATCGGCCGTATGAAACAGCTTCACGTTCATCCACCCTTTCCCCGCAGCAATCTTCTTTCTCCATTCTAGCATTCGGCCGCGGCGGCCGCCATCGGGCCCGGCTAACGAAATCCGACGATATGGCGAATTCGGCAGATTCATAGATTTGGACTTAATTCGTTCACATAACCGATCGCCTCTTGAATATATTAAATACAAACCGAATAAGCGGGGGAGGTGCTCCGAAATGAGTCCAGCGGATAAAGGCATGTTTATTGTTTCCAGAGAGGATTGGTCGCTGCATCGCAAAGGCTATCAGGATCAAGACCGCCATCAGCAAAAAGTGCGGGAAGCGATTAAGCAGAATTTGCCGGATCTGGTGTCCGAGGAAAGCATCGTCATGTCCGACGGCAAGCAGGTCATCAAAGTGCCGATTCGGAGCCTGGACGAATACAGGTTTGTTTATAATTACAATAAAACGAAGCATGTCGGACAGGGGGACGGCGACAGCCAGGTCGGCGACGTACTCGGGGTCGATCCCCAGGCGGCCAAAAAGGGCGGCAAAGGAGAAGGCGCGGGCGATCAGCCCGGCGACGACGTCATTGAAGCGGAAATTTCGCTCGCCGAGCTGGAAACGATGCTGTTCGAGGAACTGGAGCTGCCGTTTCTGAAGCAAAAGGACAAGGATCAGCTGGAAACCCGCGAAATTCGCTTCAACGATATTCGCAAGAAAGGCATCATGTCCAATATCGACAAAAAGCGGACCATCATGGAAAACCTTCGCCGCAACGCGACGTCGGGCCAGCCCGGCATCCGAGGCATCTCACCGGACGATCTCCGGTACAAAACGTGGGAGGAAATCGTCAAGCCGCAATCGAACGCGGTCATTCTGGCCATGATGGATACGTCGGGCAGCATGGGCTCCTTCGAAAAATATGTGGCGCGAAGCTTCTTTTTCTGGATGACACGGTTTTTGCGGCATCAATACGAAAAGGTCGATATCGTCTTTATCGCGCATCACACGGAAGCGAAGGAAGTGACGGAGGAGGAGTTTTTTACGCGCGGCGAGAGCGGGGGAACGATTTGCTCCTCGGCATACATGAAGGCGCTCGAAATTATCGACAGCCGGTTCAACCCGAGCCTTTACAACATCTATCCGTTCCATTTCTCGGACGGCGACAATCTGACCAGCGACAACGAACGGTGCGTGAAGCTGATCGGCGAACTGCTCAAGCGCTCCAACCTGTTCGGCTACGGAGAAGTGAACCAGTACAACCGTTCCAGCACGCTGATGTCGGCATACAAACATATCAATATGCAGCATTTCATGTATTACATCATCAAGGAAAAAGGCGAGGTGTACAGCGCGCTGAAGTCGTTTTTCCGCAAGCGGGAAGGGGCCGCGGGCTGAACGAACGCCCGCTTGCCAGCCGGATTCCGCCCGTAACAGAACAAAGCTGCGGCTTCGAAGCTCGAAGCTGCAGCTTTTTTGCAATTATCGATACATATCGGTCAGGCCGGGGCTGTGCTCGTTCGGCAATTCCGGATTGTAAGGGACCGGGAAGCCTTCGGGTGGAGGCGTAACCTGCAATTGTCCGCCATTCCGGCTTGGAGACGTCCCGTTAAAAATTTCTCCAATCCGCGTATCGTCCAGCCGGAAGTTAAATTGCGCATTATGGTATCCAAGATCGACGTACTTGCGGCATTCCGGATATTTGTTGATGTCGTAATTCGGTACCGGGAACAGATTGCCCCAGGTGACCCCGAGCGTCTCCAGCGCTTTGGCAAACGCATTTTGGTGCGCGTTGTCTCTCACGATGAGAAACGCCAGCGTTTCCCGAAACGTTTTGTTCGTGCTCATTTCGTAAATGCGCGTCTTCTGCAGCACGCCCGTCGATTCCAGCAGCAGGTTGTCAAGCAAGTCGCCGATCAGGTTGCCATGGCTGTATACGTAATTGCCCAGCCACGGATTGCCTCCTGCGTCCACAGGCAGAGAAGCTTGAGCCCCGACGATATAATGGTGGGGGTTCGCATGCTTGACGGCCTCGTCCAGCGGAGCGCCGTCGACTCCCGCATTGCCCGGCATTTCTTCGCCGCTGCCCGTGAGCAGTTGGTTAATCGTATTTTGCACCAGCTCGACATGCGCGATTTCTTCGAGAAATACGCCGCGAATCAAATCCCGGTAAGGCTTCGCCTTCCCCCTGAAGTTGCTGCTCTGAAAAAAATATTGCATCATCGTGCGCATTTCGCCGTAATGGCCGCCCAATATTTCCTGAATGACTTTGGCCGCCGCCGGGTCGGGCTTGTCCGGCACGATGACGTTGATCAAATCCTCTTTATAAAAATACATCTTCTCACTCCTTTTTGGGAACCAGCCTCCATAGCTTTCCTCCAAGGAGTGAATCTATTCCTAGAGAAGGCTTGCGATCCGGCCATGGCGATGCTACTCGTAATAACTCCGCACGACGATATCCTGGTCGTAATTGCCGAAGCCTTTCCCGAACAAGGTTAACCCGCCCCGTCCTCGCTCGGCATTGTCCGCGCTGATCCGCAGCGTCCACTGGTTGCCCGACAGCTCGAGGTTGTCCACGGTCAGCCTCGACATCAATCGGCCGTCGATAAACGTGCCCTTCCCGTTCAGCCGCAGCACCTTCAGCAACCCGTATTGGTTGACGTCCTCCGCCCACCATTCCGGAGACAGCCTCCCTCTGGACGTGCCGTAATCGCCTGGACTCGTCCATTCGGCCACCGTCGTTCCGTTCAGCGCAAACCGGATGTCCGAAGGCCAGTTTTCGTTGTACTGCGGCGCCTCCGAACCGATTTCCATTGAAATTTCCAGCTCCTTCAGCTTTTGATCCTTATACAAAAAATTCGGAATTTTATATTCCACGTATCCTCTCCCAAACCATAAAATGCCGGCGTTGACCCGTTCGGGATCGAGAAAGTAGGCCGGATTGTCGTAATGGCCGATCATCCGCTCGACCGTCGCGAGTCCGCATGTCGGATGGGCTTCGATATCGGTATAATGGCCGATCGGGATCGACACCTCATACTTCTGCCTCTCCGGCGCCTTGTCCTTGGAAAGCTTGATCTGCAAATATTCCGCCGACAGCGAGCACAGCTTATACGTCGCGCCGTTGACCCGCTTGACCCGGCTGCTCACCAGCCCCGCCTCCAGAAGCTTTTTGACATGCGTGCTGACGATCGCGTTGCTTAAATAAAGCTCGGCGGCCAATTCTTTAATGCTCATCTCCCTGTCTTGCAGCAAATCAATAATTTGGAGCCTCGCCTCGCTGGCCAACGCTTCGTATACGCGCAGCGATCTTGCGTCCGTCGTCAAGTACATGTCCGTCATCCCCCTCTTTGAATATTGTTTTTTGCGAATTCAAAATAATTGTCTTTCTTTCGTCAGCCGGGAAAACTAATATGTTATTAAGAATACAAATATGTTTCAAGTTTATCAATTCGCTTTTTAACTAAATCAAAGGGGAGATTTTCCAAATGACGATCAAATCCTCCATGCACATCGACAAACATTATACGATCGCCCCGGTCGATCCGCGGCTGTACGGTTCCTTTATCGAGCATCTGGGACGCGCCGTTTACGGCGGCATCTACGAACCCGGTCACCCGGAAGCGGACGATAAAGGATTCCGCCGCGATGCGCTGGAAGCGATCCGCGCGCTGAACGTGCCGATCATTCGATACCCGGGGGGCAACTTCGTCTCCGGCTATAACTGGGAGGACGGCGTAGGTCCGGTCGAGCAGCGTCCCAAAAAGCTTGAACTGGCATGGTGGACGACGGAAACGAACGCGGTCGGCACGAATGAATTCGCCGAATGGGCGAAGATGGCGGGAGCCGAAGTGATGATGGCCGTCAATCTCGGCACGCGCGGCATCGACGACGCCCGCAATCTGGTCGAATACTGCAACCATCCGTCCGGCAGCTATTGGAGCGATTTGCGCATTTCGCACGGCTACAAAGAACCGCACCGGTTCAAAACATGGTGTCTGGGCAACGAAATGGACGGGCCTTGGCAAATCGGAGCGAAGACGGCCGTCGAATATGGCAGGCTGGCGAACGAAACGGCCAAAGTGATGCGCTGGGTCGATCCGTCCATCGAGCTTGTCGCCTGCGGCAGCTCATCCTCGGGCATGAGCACGTTTGCCGATTGGGAAGCGACCGTGCTGGATTTGACTTATGATCAAGTCGACTATTTGTCCTTACACACGTACTACAACAATAACGCCAACAATACGGCAAACTTCCTGGCGAGTTCGATGGACATGGACCAATTCATCGACAGCGTCGCCGCCATCTGCGATTACGTCAAGGCTAAGAAGCGGAGCAAAAAGAAGCTTATGCTTTCCCTGGACGAGTGGAACGTGTGGAACTCCATCGGCTCCAGCCGCGCCGAGGTTCGGTGGCAGGTAGCGCCTCCGGAGTTCGAGGATACGTATACGATGGAGGATGCGCTGGCGTTGGGCTGCTATCTGATTACGCTGCTGAAGCATGCCGATCGCGTCAAGATGGCATGTCTCGCGCAGTTGATCAACGTCATTGCGCCGATTATGACGGAAAACGGCGGTCCGCTCTGGCTGCAGACGACCTACTATCCGTTCCTGCACGCGTCCGCCTTCGGCAGAGGAACGGTGCTGCAGCCGATCATCAAGTCCGATAAATACGATTCCAAAGATTTTACGGACGTGCCTTATCTGGAGGCCATCAGCGTATACAACGAGGAAGCCGGGGAAATTACGATCTTTGCCGTCAATCGGCATTTGGAGCAATCCCAGCTGCTTGATATCGACGTCCGCAGCTTCGGCAAGCTGAGCGTCATTGAGCACATCGTGCTTGAGCATGCCGACTTGAAGGCCGTCAACACGAAGCTCGCGCCGCACACGGTCGTACCTCACAACCGGGGCAACGCGACGGCGGACGGCGGTGCGGTGCAGGCCGAGCTCGGCCGGGCATCCTGGAACGTAATCCGTCTGAAAGTCGAACAATAAACCGGCCGAGGCCTCGGCGTCTAACCCAAAAGAAGCGAGCATCGGGAAATCGTAATTCCCGATGCTCGCTTCTCCTTTATTGTGCCGATTCTTGTTGATTGTGCCGATTCTGCTGCGCCGTTTGGCCGTCAATCTCGTCGAGACTTTTGAACTCGTATCCCCGTTTTCTCGCTTCGTCGATGATGGCGCCAAGCGCCTCCGCATTGTCCTTGGAAACGGAATGGAGCAGCAAGATCGCTCCGGGGTGCAGCTGCTTCGTTACCTGCTGCAGCGCGAATGCGGTGCCTCGTTGCGCATTTACGTCCCAATCCTTGTAGGCAATGGACCAAAAGACGCTCGTATAGCCGAATCGTCTGCTGGCGGCCAGCACGCGCTCGTTGAAGATGCCTCTGGGGGGTCTCAAATATTTCATTTCCTGCTGGCCCGATACCGCCGCCGCCTGTTCTTTCACCTTATCCAGCTCCGCCTGAATCTGAGCGTCGGACAACGTCGTCATATCGGGGTGGCTCCACGAATGATTGCCGATAATATGGCCTTCCGCAGCCATCCGTTTGATCAGCTCCGGCTGGTCCTTCACGTAGTGGCCCGTTACGAAAAAGGCGGCGGGAACGCGTTTCTCCTTCAGCACGTCCAATATACGTCCCGTATACCCATTCTCGTAACCGTTATCGAACGTCAAATACAGCTCCTTCTGTTCGACGTCGCCCAGAAACAGCGCCCCGTGCTTTGTAACGATCGGCTTAAAGCCCTCCTCGTCGATCGACGGCAGCTTGCCGTCCACGCTGCGCTTAAAGCCGAAATGGTAAGCGTTCGGCCCCGCCTGCACTCCATTTGCGATCCACGCCGCAATCGTCGACAGAACGATGGCCATCGCAACAATCTTTTTCACTATTGGCGTCCTCCCGCTCGCATTGGTCAAGCCGCTTGAATGCTTGTCGGCTTTAATGTGCCCCCTCCATAATTTCCTATTCTTCTCCGCCGATGCCGGTTAAGCTTGGCAACATTGGCCCTTTGCGAAATAGTTTGATACACTGGGCTGAAGGTCTCTGATTCGTCGGAGGCCTATTTCGTCAAAGGAGGAAGAACAACGCGATGCCATTATTTGAACATCTCATAAGACCGGACGGCATCCTTCGTTTAGGTGGCGATATCTATGACGAACCGTAGCGGCCTTGATTGGAGAATAACGGATTTGCCCGGCATCGGGCGCAAATATCAGCTCAAGACCTGTAGCGGCGACGATTTGATCGTCGTCACCCACAACGACGGGCGGCGCGAGCTGTACCGTATTTCACCCGGCAGCGGCGGCGACGTATGCGCCATAGCGACTTTGGAGGACGACGAATCGGCGTTATTGTCCGGCATATTGGGCGGCTTGACATACCGGCCCAAAGCGTTGGATACATCGGATGCGGAACTTCAGGACTTAGTTATTGAATGGATCCATATCGAGCCTTCATACCATTGTCTGGGCAAAAGGATCGGCGAACTGGACATCCGCAGCCGAACCGGAGCCGCCGTTATCGCCATACTCGACCGTAAGGGCCTCTATCGGATCCATCCCGGGCCTGACGATACGTTTACGGTCCGATCGACGGTTGTCATTGCCGGGGAACGCCGGCAGATCAAAGCGCTTAAGCAGCTTTTGGCCTCCGGAATTGACGGTTATAATTAGCCTGTACAGGCACGCTCCGAAATCGAATCCAACTGTTTGCGCCCGTCCGGGTTTATAGTATGCTTATACCAAAGGGAGGAGAAGAGATTATATGGCAAAACAACTTATTATCGGCGATGCTGTCCAAGAGCTTGCCGCCACGCGCCGCATACTGGAGCGCTTGCCGGAAGAACATATGGCTTGGAAGCCGCATGTCAAATCGATGACGCTTGGCGAACTGTCCACGCACTTGATCAATTTGCTCAACTGGCAAATCGCAATTGTTCAATATCCCGAACTTGATCTTTCGACCGTGCCGAATCGGCGTACCGCATTGACGAAACGAGCGGACATTCTGGAGGAATTCGATGCGAACGCCGGCAAGCTGGAGAAGCTGCTCGCCGAATGCGACGACAGCGAGCTGAACGAGGAGTGGACGCTGCGCAAAGGCGACTACATCATCCTACGCCAGCCGCGGGCGATTGCGCTTCGAACGTTTGGCTTGAGCCATATGATCCATCACCGGGCGCAGCTCGGAGTCTATTTGCGGCTTCTCGACGTTCCGTTACCGGGCCTGTACGGTCCTTCGGCCGACGAGTTGACGCCGCAGCCGGAATAGCCTGCTCCGTCTCCTCACTATTCGATAAAAGCAACAAGAAGCTGTTCTTCTAATCTGGAAGAACAGCTTCTTGTTTGATTCCACATTCGCTAAAACGAAAAAAATCTTGCAGAAGCAAGATTCGTCTGAAATAGATGGTCGGGACGACACGATTTGAACATGCGACCCCCTGGTCCCAAACCAGGTGCTCTACCAAGCTGAGCTACGTCCCGATGGAGCGGAAGACGGGAATCGAACCCGCGACCCTCGCCTTGGCAAGGCGATGCTCTACCGCTGAGCCACTTCCGCACAAGTGGTGCCGGCGAGAGGACTTGAACCCCCAACCTACTGATTACAAGTCAGTTGCTCTACCAATTGAGCTACACCGGCATACTTGGTGACCCGTAGGGGATTCGAACCCCTGTTACCTCCGTGAAAGGGAGGTGTCTTAACCCCTTGACCAACGGGCCGTTTGTTTATGTAGGATAAGATCCTACGGAGAAGGAGGGATTCGAACCCTCGCACCACTTACGCAGTCTAACCCCTTAGCAGAGGGTCCCCTTGAGCCACTTGGGTACTTCTCCATACTGGCTCCCCGAACAGGACTCGAACCTGTGACAACTCGATTAACAGTCGAGTGCTCTACC